>Ga0210406_10000012_pt1 | contig 317262 bp, 285 predicted proteins | sample IncBWC30MmetaG_FD_155454 | JGI IMG/M metagenome (GOLD analysis project Ga0210406, IMG submission 155454) | Forest soil microbial communities from Barre Woods Harvard Forest LTER site, Petersham, Massachusetts, United States - Inc-BW-C-30-M | ecosystem: Environmental > Terrestrial > Soil >... | reverse complement strand
AAATCGCTCCTCGAAGAGTGCGGATGGAAGGATGGCGTCAGTGGCGACTCGGCAGAAAGAAAAGCTCTTGTCCAAGAAAAAAACCAAAGATCTGACTTGACTCCGACCGGCCTTCTCATGGAAGGCGATTACACTCATTGACTAAACAGCGCCTAGCTCGGTTTCCACCGCAGCACCGGCTTCCTTGCCGCCGCCACTTCATCCAGCCGCGAAACCCGCGTGGTATGCGGCGCCGCCAGCACCATCTCCGGATCTTCTTCCACTTCCTCCGCAATCGATTTCATCGCCTCAATGAACAAATCCATTTCTTCTTTCGACTCGCTCTCGGTGGGCTCGATCATCAGAGCGCCGGGCACGATCAGCGGGAACGCCGTGGTGTACGGATGAAATCCGTAGTCAATAAGACGCTTGGCGATGTCCATAGTCTTGACGCCCTTCTTCGCCTGGAGCTTATCGCTGAAGACAACCTCATGCATCGAAGGCGTCGCGTAGGGCAGATCGTATGCACCTTCTAGGCCCTTACGAATGTAGTTGGCGTTGAGCACGGCGTCTTCCGTGGTTTGACGCAGGCCGTCGGGGCCGTTAGCCAGTGTGTACGCCAGCGCACGCACAAACATTCCAAAATTCCCGTAGAATGCCCGCACCCGCCCCACCGACTGCGGACGGTTGTACTCGAAGCCGAGCGTCCCGTCGGACTTCGTGACCACGACCGGCGTCGGCAGATATGGCTCCAAAATCTTCTTCACCGCTACGGGCCCCGACCCAGGCCCGCCGCCGCCGTGCGGAGTTGAAAAAGTCTTGTGCAGATTCAAGTGCATCAAGTCCACGCCGAAGTCGCCGGGGCGAACCTTGCCGACCAGCGCGTTCATATTGGCGCCGTCCATGTAGAGCAGGCCGCCTTTGGCGTGCATGATGTCGGCAATCTTGTGAATCTCCTGCTCGAACACACCCAGCGTATTGGGATTCGTGAGCATGAGCGCAGCGACGTCTTCATTCATTTGCGAGGCCAGGGCCGCCACGTCCACCATTCCCTGCGAGTTCGATTTCAGATTTTCGACGGCGTAGCCAACGGTTGCAGCGGTTGCCGGATTCGTGCCGTGTGCGGAGTCAGGGATTAGAATTTTCTTGCGCGCGTGACCCTTGGACTGATGGTGAGCCCGCACCAGCAGCAGACCAGTGAACTCGCCGTGCGCGCCCGCCGCTGGTTGCAGAGTGATGGCGTCCATGCCGGTAATGTCGATCAGGCAGTCGCTCAACGTCTTGAGAATCCGCAGCGCGCCTTGCGAAACGTTCTCAGGCTGATAGGGATGGCCGTTGGCAAGCCCGTCGAGCCGAGAAACAACCTCGTTCACCCGCGGGTTGTACTTCATGGTGCAAGAACCCAGCGGATACATTCCCAGATCAATGGCGTAATTCCACGTGGACATGCGAGTAAAGTGGCGGATGATTTCAATCTCGCTCACCTCCGGCATGTGGCCCAGATCTTTGCGTTCCGACGCGCCCAACAGTTTTGCTGTATCCACTTCAGGAACATCAAGCGGTGGCAGCCTCCAGGCGAACTTTCCCGCCGAAGACTTCTCGAAAATCAGGCCTTCGTTCTGATTGACATGGGTAGTGGCCTTGCGGATGACGGACTTCGGCTTCATCGAGTCACCTCCGCAACTTCGCGTGACGGCTTGGTCGAATCTTGGCTCTCGCCGACCAAAGCCGTGGCGGTATCAATCGCATCGCGGGTGGTCAACTCAGTGCAACACCACAGGGCTGCGTTGCCCAGTTCCGGATAGAATTTTTTCAGTGGAAGCCCGCCGATGATTTTGTGCCCCAGTAGCCGGCTGTTGATGGCGAAAGGATCTTCGCTGGTCTCGACCACAAACTCGTTGAAGCGTGGCGCAGCGGAGAACAGCACGCTGGCGTGCCTGCCGAATTGCTGCGCCGCATAAGCGGTCTTCGCCAGATTCTGCTTCGCCAGCTCTCTCAACCCAACCTTGCCATAAATCGTCATGAAGATATTTGCCATCAAGGCGACCAACGCCTGGTTGGTGCAGATGTTGGAAGTGGCTTTCTCCCGGCGGATATGCTGCTCGCGCGTCGCCAGCGTCAACACGAAACCACGTCTGCCGTTAGTGTCAGTTGTCTGCCCGACCAGCCGCCCGGGCATTTGCCGCACGTATTTTTCGCGGGTAGCAATTACGCCGCAATAAGGCCCGCCAAATCCCAAGGGCACGCCGAACGACTGCGCCTCCATGGCGACGACGTCAGCCTGCCGTGGCGGTTCCACAATGCCTAGCGACACCGCTTCGGCAATCGACACCACCAGCATGGCTCCGTTCTTATGGGCGATTTCGGCAATTGCGTTTACATCTTCAATGATCCCGAAGAAATTGGGCGACTGAATCAAAACGCAGGCGGTGTCCTGATTGACCGACTTCTCCAGTTCTTTGAGATCGATCCGGCCGCTCTCGGTGAATCCCACTGTCACCACCGGATGGTCCTGATGAGTGGCATAGGTTGCGAGAACTTCTCGGTATTCCGGGTGCACGCTGCGGGCTACGGCGATCGTGCGGCGTCCCGTCAGCCGTATTGCCATCATCACGCCCTCGGTTGCCGCGGTCGAACCGTCGTACATGGAAGCATTCGCCACTTCCATCCCGGTCAGTTCACAGATCATGCTCTGGAACTCGAAAATCGATTGCAGCGTGCCCTGGGAAATTTCCGCTTGATAAGGAGTGTAGGCGGTAAGAAATTCGCCGCGTGAAATCAGCGAATCAATGATCACAGGACGATAGTGGTAATAAGCCCCGGCTCCGAGGAACATCGCGTAGCTGTCGCCGTTTTCCCGGGAGCGTTCGCGGAACCAGTCAACAATTTCCGATTCCGCCATCTGACGCGGAACCTTCAGGTCGCGATTCAGCCGGTACTCAGCGGGAATCGGGGAGAACAGATCGTCAATCGAACGCGCGCCAATGGCCTTAAGGATGGCTTCGCGGTCAGCGGGAGACTTGGGCAAATAGCGCATAGGAAAAATATTAGATGTCGCAGGCAGCCGGTTCGATTGTGGGGACCGGAATGATCAGTGTCCACCCTCTTCGGCCACGAACTTCTCGTAATCAGTTGCCGAAAGCAGCCCGTTCACCTCTCCGGGATTTTTCAACGTCAGCTTGATCATCCAAGAGCCGTGAGCGTCCTTATTGATCTTCTCCGGCGCGGTTGCCAGCTCGCCATTCACCTCGGTTACGGTGCCAGAAGCCGGCGCATACAGGTCTGAAACTGCCTTCACCGATTCTACCGAGCCAAACGTCTTACCCGCGTTGATCTCGCTGCCGGGCTTGGGCAGATCAACGAAAACGATGTCGCCCAGTGACTCCTGCGCGTAGGTTGTGATGCCGATAGTCGCGTTCTTGCCATCGGATTTAATCCATTCATGTTCTTTGGTGTATTTGAAATCTGCGGGATAGGACATGCTCTCCTGGCTCCTGGCTTCTAGCTTTTGGCCTTTGGCTCTTGGCTTTGGGCCAAAACCAAATCCTCTCTGGTTACGCCTTCTTTGGCCGCTTGTAAAACGGCGTCGGAACGATTTGCGCTTTCACACCCTGGCCGCGGATCTCGACCTTCACCGTGGATCCGATGTCACCGAACTCCGGCGGGACGTACGCCAGCGCAATATTTTTCTTCAGGAACGGCGCGTACGATCCGCTGGTGACGTAGCCAATCTCACGGCCGTTGTCATCTAGAACTTTATAACCGTCGCGCGCAATGCCGCGCTCCACCATCTCCAGACCAACCAGCGTGCGCTTCATGCCCGCTGATTTCGCCTTCTCCAGCGCCGCGCGGCCGATAAACTCGGGCTTCTCCATCTTGCAGAAGCGATCAAGCCCAGCTTCCCAGACATTAATCGTATCGGAAATTTCGTGTCCGTACAGCGGCAGCTTGCCTTCAAGGCGCAGAGTATTGCGCGCGCCAAGGCCGCAGGGGATGGCTCCGAACTCTTTGCCCGCTTCAAGGACTCGGTGCCACACCATCGCGCTGGTAGCTTCGTCGGCTGGGACATAGATCTCAAAGCCGTCTTCAGCGGTGTAACCAGTTCGGGCGATCAGAATATTCTTCAGCCCGCACACCGTCCCGCGCGTCACCCAATAGAATTTCACGGCCGACAGATGCGCGTCCGTCAGCTTCTGTAGTAAATCGACGCCCTTCGGCCCCTGAACGGCGATCTGGGTAAAATCATCCGAAAGATTCTCGACTTTGCACTTGAATTGACGGGTATTGTCCCGCACCCAGTTGAAATCTTTCTCGCGAGTGCCGGCATTTATGACCAGCAGGTAATCATCGTCGCCCAGGCGATGCACGATGACGTCATCCACGAAAGTCCCTTGCGGATAGAGCATCGCCGAATACTGCGCCTGCCCGATCGCCAGCCGCGAAGCATCGTTCATCGAAATGTGCTGGACGGCAGCCAGCGCCTCCGGCCCTTGCAGGCGAATATCTCCCATGTGGCTGACGTCGAAAATGCCTACGCCGTTCCGCACTGCATTGTGCTCGGCGATAATCCCGCCCGCGGACGGGTATTCCACCGGCATATCCCAGCCATTGAACTCCACCATCTTGGCGCCCATCCGGCGATGGACAGCATTCAGGGCAGTTCGGCGGGTGACCGGCGTGGTGGCTTCAGCGGCGGACAATTTCTCCTCAATCAAAAGCACTGGCTGGGCTGCTGGGATGGCGAGACTCATTACCCTAACATGCAGGCGGCGGCGGCGGCAACCGTGGGTCAGGCTCCGCTCGGGGCCATGTTGAAATCTCAGATGTAATGCACTGTGACACCAGAACCACTCCATCCAAATATGGTGATTCCGTCGTCATGGGATTACCCCGAACGGCAGTTACCAACGGCACTTTCCCCACACCTGCCCCGGCGCTACAGTTCCCTCATGGCCACCGCCACCAAAAACAAGCACCGCTGCATGCAGTGCGAAATGACCGAAGACCGCTGCCAGTGTGAGCGCTACTGCTGCCTTTGCCAGGCGCAGATGGATATACGACTCTGCCAGGATGGGCTCTACTACTGCCAGCCTTGCCGCGACGCATGCGACTACAAAGTCGCCGACTGAGCTGAGCCAACGATTTTCGAGCCATTCCTCTTTGCCATTCGTCTAATCCCGCAGCACAGCCAGAACCGCGAGAGCTGTTGCCCGTATATACTTCCAGTTTCAGGGGCGAATGCGATGACGTCGTCCACACTTTCTTCACCCGCCGCGACTGAACTTGCCGGCACTGGCCCGGTACCGGCCACCGGCCGCCTGGCCTCACTCGACATCATGCGCGGCCTGGTAATGGTCATCATGGCGATTGACCACACGAGGGACTTCTTCACCAACGTGCCCTTTGCGCCGGAGAACATTAAGTTTACCTATTACAGCCTGTTCTTCACCCGCTGGATCACCCACTTTTGCGCGCCCTTATTCTTTTTCCTGGCCGGAACCGGCGCATACTTCTACGGACGACGCAGAACGCCGCAGGCCTTAAGCCATTTCCTGTGGACGCGCGGCTTGTGGCTGATCGTTCTGGAATTCACGGTGATCGGATTCGCATGGACCTTCGTCGTTAGCGGAGGATTCTTCGGCGTCATCTGGGCTGTGGGAGCGTCGATGGTCCTTATGGCACTAGTGGTGAGGCTGCCATTGCGCTGGATCGCCATTCTCTCCACGCTTATGATCGCGACCCATGACCTGTTGGATCGAGTTCGACCACATCAATTTGGCTCTTTCGGCTGGGTATGGACAATTCTCCACGTGCGCGGCGGTGTGATGCTGCCCTTCCAAATACCCAAGTTCGTTCTTTTTCAAATCGTACCGTGGGTGGGGGTCATGGCTGCGGGTTACGCTTTTGGCGCGCTGTATCAGTTCGACAGCAATCGCCGCAACAAAATCCTGGTCCGGCTCGGGATGGCCCTGACCCTCGCTTTCATCCTCCTGCGGGCCACGAACCTCTACGGCAACCCGCCGGTTGGGTTGGGAGGCGTTTCGCAGGGCGACTGGCACATCCAGCCCACTGTCGAGAAGACGCTCATCTTGTTTCTGGATGTCGAAAAATATCCGCCATCGTTGCAGTTCTTGCTCATGACGCTTGGTCCGTCACTTCTGCTGCTTGCGTGGCTGGAGAGGTCACACCTGCCGCGTTGGACTTCGAAGCTGGTGACTTTCGGCCGGGTGCCTCTGTTCTTCTATGTGCTGCATCTTTACCTGATTCATCTATTGGCCATCGCCGTCGCGCCGTTGTTCCACCAGCCAGTGATTTGGTTGTTTCACGGAGGGTTTTTCCTGCTGGGCACGCCAGATGACTACGGCCATGGTTTGCCTTTTATCTACCTGATGTGGGTAATCACGATTGTGATTTTGTATTTTCCGTGCCGCTGGTTTGCCGCTCTCAAGCAACGCCGCAAGGATTGGTGGCTTAGCTATCTGTGAGGCACCAGTGGGGCGGAGATTAGCGGCCACCCGTTGCGCCGATAACCCTGTCGGCAGGCGAAAGAGTCCGGCGCACCAGCGCGGTGCAGTCGTGCAGTTTCTTCAGCGACGTCTGGATCGCCTCGCTTTGGGCGCCTCCTTCAAGGGTCGCCAGCACCCGTTTCACATTCTCCTGCACGCTGCGCTCGATTTCGAGCAGGACCACCAGGGCGTCGGCGTGCAGCCTCCACAAGGACGGTGAGTTCTGTGTCCGCCGTAGTTCTTCCAGTTCTGTGGTCATGCGTGCGCAGACCGCGGTCATTCGCAATAGCGCGTGCGTCACATAGCCAGGCGCGCTCTTCTCCTCGTGATCGTCAGCAGAAAAAGCCGTCACCTCGGCGGGGGTGAGGATCAGGTTGAAATAACGCATGGGGACCACGTGGCGGAACCTGGCATCGGCCACCTGCACGAAGGCGCGAACAGACTCTTGGATCTTGGCTAGCTTGCCCTCTTCACTCGAAATCTGCTGCGGAGTCACTGCGGCGCGCATAGCCTCCAGATCCGGCAAGCGTGATCTGTCAGCCTTTGCGCCTATACCGCCCATTCTTATTGGAACTGGTGGAACACGCCGCAGGGGCGGATGCTCCTGCAAGGCTTTTCGCAGCTTTGAAACGCGGCGGAATTTTTCGAGAGCCGTGCCGTAGTCGATTCGCAGCAGTTCACTTTCCTGTAGGGCGGACACGTGCTCCACGGTGACATCCATTCCGTCCACATTGCCCAGGATACTGCCGCCTTGCTCTTCGAGATCACGGGCGAAAGTCTTGATTTCCTTGGCGGCCTTCAAGAAGAGTTCGTCGAAGCTCCGTCCGAAAGTGGTGTTGTAGAGTGCAGCCGTGGCCAGTACGCTGGGGTGATAAAACGCGGTGTCGAGCAACTGCTTGAGTTCGCGGACTCGCACAATAATTCCTGACTCTAGCAGCGCATTCAAGTCGCGAAACTTCCCGGCTTCCGCCTGCAATTGGTCGAATTGGCGCAGCAATTGCATCTGCTCCTCAGACAGCGCCGGTACATCGGCATCCGCGAGAATTTCAAGCATCGCGATCTCGAACGGGGCGAGTGGAACGGATCCATCCAGACTGTAACCATGGCGTTCCCATTGTCCGGGAACCCGGGGATGGCGATATAGGAACGTTGCCACCAAGTCAGTTTTGTCGCGCTTGGCGTCACTAGTGTCTTGGTTGCGGATGAAATACCGGAGCATGGCTTCGGCGATCTCCGCGTCGGTATCCGGCGTGAGGGCGCGGCGCAACATGGCGGGAGTAATGGCCAAATCAAGCAGACGCAGCCAGCGGTGCATGCTCAACAAAGTCGCATGCACGTTGTCCTCGCTCTGCAAGGAAATGGCTTCCAGGCCGGCGGGGACGGGCACCTCCCCGTCAAGATGCTCCTGCAATAGCTTTTCGTAGAAACCCTGGACAGTGGCCAGAATGGCCAACTCCCACTTCGGATCTTCGCCCAATGCTCGTCCCCCGCGACCGTCCCCCGACGAAAGCAAGTCCTGTCTAGTTAAAACTAACCTGCGCCCGAGTACAAGACTCTCAGCAGGTTCGAGCGGTCATGGACTATTGGCAACTGTCAATACACCCCGCCGCCCGTCTGAGTGGAACGAATCACACCCTGTTCCACTGAGAGCCGGTAGCCCACACCGCCATCGCCACTCCAGTTGGAAATATCGAAACGCGTTCCAGCCGGAGCTCGATAAACCGAAATTTCGTGAAAAGTAAGCGGATTTTTCGGTTGGCAGAGTTGAGGACCCCCAGTCGGACGCAAGAAATAAGCGCCTTTGCCGGGGCCAACGATCGTTGCCTCACCCTCACCATCCACCAGCACCGCGGAGCCTTCGTCAATGGCAATTTCCCGCGGATGTTGAGACCAGCCATCCTGCATGATTCGCGCCAGAAAGCCGAGGCTGCGGCCCATGCGGTCGCGTTTGGCGAAATGACTGTCGGTCAAGACGCCATGCAGGTTTGGAGTCGCAAGTAAGCCTCGAACCAGAGTTACTCTGCGGAAATATGGATCGCGGAGAACTTCGCCGGAGCTTAAATCCTCATCGTCCGGGGCATCGCCCAGCGCGCCGTAGGAAAATTCACCGAGCACCGCCAGACCCGCGCTGGTGCCACCAATGGGCTTGCCGGAGGCAAGGTGAGCGTTGATCGCCTCCTGCACTGGCGTTCCCCGCCAGAAATTCACATAGCGTGACTGATCGCCACCGGCGATGAAGACAGCTTCCGCGTGGCGAATAATCTCAGCCACTGCAGGATCCTGAGCCGCGCCCCGATCAGGAATGATCAAGGTCGAAACCGAATTCAGTTTGCACAGGCCGTTGACGTAGGGGTTGTAGGCATCATCACCGCGAGCGCGTAAAACCAGAAAGTCGCCACCGTCGGCCCTCTCGCACAACCAGCGGAAGGCTTCATCCAGATCGCTGCCCCCACCCATCATGCCGATTCCGGCAGCGGGGTGGGTCTGCGCGTCGGCCTTCTGCCCGAAACGAATGTACTGGAAAGACCCGGCATCTGCGTGCGATGCCAGCGCGCAAAGCAAAACGATAACGAAAACTACCCTTCGCCAGTCGCACGGGGACATCAAGATGACAGTGTAAACGTGGCATGGGATTCGCGCTTACTCGTCCCGCACTCTTCTCTCTCCCCCGCGATGGGCAGGGTATTTAGCCGATCAGCGGTACGACTCGCGCCATCGTCCATGGGTCAGAACGGCGTTTGTCGCTGCTCAGAAAAAAGGGATATTCCAACCCGCAATGTAGTAGTATTTCTCCCCGCGCCATCTCAGAGTGAGACGGTGACACCGAAGGAGAGCCTCCAGATGAAGAACGCTCTTGTGATTTCTGTCTTTGTGGCCGCGCTTGGGTTGATTTCTACCTGCAGCTTTGGGCAGGACGGCGGCTTTATTCTGGTCAACGATGACAATCAAAGCGCGAACAGCGTCACGGGCTTCAAAACGACGGCCGCAGGGAAGATCAGCTTCCTTGAGACGCTCCAGACTGGGGGAACGGGCATTGGCGGCGGGTTTTTCGTGGCACCCCATGTCGCTATCGAAAGCAAGGCGCATTGCATTTTCGCGGCCGACGCCGGCAGCAGCGACATCGCCGCTTTTGAGGGTCCTAGTTTCAAGAGAGTCGTCCCAAACTTCTCGAATAGTCAACTGAATGGCAGCCTGCTCGGCATAGGTCTGGCGGTTGATCCCGCGGGCAAGTTTCTTTACTCCGCGTGGTCGGCCACCGGGAACATCGCCGTGCTGGCGATTGCTTCCGATTGTTCGCTGAGCCTAGTCGGCAACCCAGTCAACCAGCCAGACGCCGTGGTCGACCTGACCGTGACCCATGACGGCAAAGTGCTGGTGGTTGGCTATCCGGACCTCGGTGCAGTGCAGGCTTACAAGACATCTTCTACCGGCGCCCTGACCGCGCTAGGATCTCAGCTGGTATTTGCCGATTCGATTTCGGCGTGCACCACAACGCCCTGCTTTCCGGCGGCTCAAGACGTGACCGACAACGACAAGTATTGGGTGTGGGGTAACGCTACTCTAAGCGGTGCATCCACTCTAAGCGCTACGCTCACCAGCCAGGGCTTTACAAATGCTGTGCTTCAGACCTACCCCGACACCACACTCCAGAACGTGGAATCGCCTTGCTTCAGCCCAGCGGCGGCGGAGACTGGCGCAGGAAATCTCTATCTTGGAGCCGGAGGTTTCGGTGCCGGCTATCCCGCAGGGATAATCGTCACCACCTTCAAGAATGGACCCATCACTTATCACAGCAGCGTTGTGAACAGCTCGGCCTCATTCGCCGGAGCTATACAGACCGTTGGAACGGCTGGAACTGGTAGTCCCTTGGTTCAGATTGCCGCCGACTCGTCCTTCGCCACTAACATTTTGTACTCCTATACCGTGAACGGAACGACGTTGACGCCAGCCAGCACCTTCAAGGATCCGGTAACTGGGAACATCGCTTTTTCCATCAGCGCATTCCCGACACGCCCATAGGCCACATCCTGGCGGTTACCTTGCGGGCTCAACGAAAACCGCCGTCCCATAAGCCAATACCTCGGTCACGCCTTGCATCACTTCGGTCGCATCATAGCGGGCGCCGACGACGGCGTTGCCGCCTAACTCGGCGGCATGTTGCAGCATCAGGTCAAAGGCCTCGGCGCGGGTTTTCTCGCAGAGATTGGTCAGCAACGTGATGTTGCCGCCGAGAATGGTCTGCAAGCCGGCGCCGATGGTGCCGAAAATTGACCGCGACCGCACCACGATCCCGCGCACTACTCCCAGAGTACGAGCGACTCGGAAACCATCAAGTTCGAACTGCGTGGTCACCATGTTGTGAGCGACCATGCGGCCCGGGCCTACGTAGTTTGTGCTCATGACTTTCTCCTCTAACCTGACTTCGTTTCTCCCGCACTACGCTATTCCAATTCGGCGGTAATCACAAATTCCTGCCGCAAGCGATCATACTCGACACGTAACACATTGGGCTTGCAACAAATCTGGCAATCTTCCACGTAGGATTGTGCCCGGCCGGAGGAGTCATCTACCGTCGTAGTATTCCATTCCCCGCAGCCCGCGCATTGGAAGCCGGATTCCACCCAAACATCTTAATCGTCGGTGAAGGACGAGCGTCTCACTTCCTAATGCAAGTACCTTCAGGCCGACGCACTATAATGTGCGGGCAGTAAATCCGGGAGACCCTAATGATTTCGAGACGCCGCTTTGTTCAGGTTGGCGCGGCCGCCAGCGCCGCTCTTGGCGCAGGCCCGATGGCGAAAGCTGTGGCCAATGAAGCTTGTCCCGCCTTGCCGCCATCCATCGCGGCCTTGAAATCGTTCAAAGACCAGGCGACTCCTATAGCCAAAGAAGAGCGCCAGATGCGTCAGGAAAACGCGCGCCGGTTGATGGCGGTCAACCATCTGGACGCCATTCTGTTGATGGAAGGGACTTCGCTCGAATATTTCAGCGGCGTTGGTTGGTGGGGAGGAGAACGGCTCTTTGCCATGGTCCTCCCCGCAAAGGGCGCAGCATTTTATGTATGTCCGGCATTCGAAGAGGCCAGGGCGCGCGAGCAAATGACGAAAGCGCCCGACGGAGAACACGTTGATTTGCGGGTCTGGCAGGAAGATGAGGATCCCTACCAGCGCGTGGCCCAGGGATTCACAGATCACGGCCTTACCGCTGGAACCATCGGCCTCGAGGAAACCGTCCGATTTGTTTTTGGCGATGGAATCGGCAAAGCTGCGCCGCAAGTGAAGCTGACCGGCGCCACTCCGGTCACAGCAGGCTGCCGCAGCGTCAAGAGCGATCACGAAATCGCTTTAATGCGTCTGGCTTCCAAGGTCACGCTCGCCGTTTACGAAGCCGCGTACCATGCCTTGAAAACCGGCATTACGAGGGGTCAATTGCAGGATCTGATTGCCACCGCGTACGAGCGCACTGGTTTCCCCGGCGACGCCAGCGTACAGGTTGACGAGTTCACCGCCGTCCCTCACGGATCAGTGAGCACACAGCTAATCCATGAAGGCTCCATTATTCTTCTGGATGACGGCTGCACCGTCGAAGGCTATTGCTCCGACATCACGCGGACCTTCGTCCTCGGCAAAGCCACCGACAAAATGAAGATGGTTTTCGACATCGTTCATCGCGCACAGGCCGCGGCATTGAAAACGGCACGACCGGGCATTGAATGCCAGGCCGTAGATGCGGCGGCGCGCAAACTAATTACCGATTCCGGTTACGGGCCAGATTACAAATTCTTTCGGCATCGTCTCGGCCACGGCATGGGCATGGACGGCCATGAGTGGCCCTATTTGGTGCGGGGCAACACCACCCTGCTCGCGCCTAACATGACTTTCAGTGACGAGCCCGGAATTTACATTCCCGGCGAATTCGGCATCCGCCTGGAAGATGACATGCACATTACAGAGTCTGGCGCGGAATTGTTCACACCACAGAGTCCGTCGCTCGAAGACCCGTTTGGAGCGTCATGATTCGCCGCACCGCAATCGCGTCGTTGTTATTCACCGCACTCGCGGCACTTGCCCTCGATTCACCTTCTCCACCGACCTACAGCGTCCGCATGGAGAACCAATGGATTCCAATGAAAGACGGTGTCCGTCTTTCCGTAACTCTGTACATGCCCGAGGGCGCCAAGCCGGGAGAAAAGTTTCCAGCCATCTTCGAATATCACCCTTATCGCAAAGACGATGCCATGGCCGCGGGCGACTACAGCCTCTACTCCTATTTCGCCCGCCGCGGCTACGTCTGTGCTCGCGTTGACATCCGTGGCTTCGGCACCAGCGAAGGCGTTCCCACCGACCGTGAATATTCTCAACAAGAGCAAGCTGACGGGTTGCAAATCATCACATGGTTGGCGCATCAATCGTGGTCGAATGGCAACGTTGGCATGATGGGCATCTCCTGGAGCGGATTCAATTCCCTACAGATGGCCATGCTGCATCCGCCGGAACTTAAGGCGATCCTTGCAACTGCCGCCACCGACGAACTCTTTCATGACGACATTCACTTCATCGACGGCATGGTGCACATCGACGAATTCGAATTGAACATGGACATGGCTCCGGGCATGACCGGTGCGCCCGATTACACTCTTGACGAAAAGATCCTCGGTCCGCGTTTCGACGCGCCGCCCTGGTCGCTGCTCTACCTCAAGCATCAGCACGATGGCCCCTTTTGGCGCAGCCCAGTGCGGCCGCTGAACGAAATCAGGATTCCCAGCTTCCTCATAGGCGGGATGATGGACGGCTACCGCGACAGTATCCCCGCCATGCTCGAACAAACCAAGGCCCCAATCAAGGCCATCGTCGGTCCGTGGAACCACAGCTATCCGTCCGATGGCGATTTCGGTCCGCAATTCGAATGGCGCGCTGAAGCCGTGCGCTGGTGGGACTACTGGCTGAAAGGCCGCGATACCGGCATCCTCAACGATCCGAAGTTGGTCGTGTACATGCGCCACTGGTATCCGCCGGACATGACTCTCGAAACCATCCCCGGAGAGTGGCGGCGCGAAGATTCCTGGCCGCCTCCCGACGCGAAGAACACAACATTATTTCTGCAAGCCAATCACACGCTCGCGAATTCGCCCGCCGTAACCTCCACCCATCAGCTAGCTTATGTTCCGTCCGTCGGAGTCGAAGCAGGTTTTTGGTGGGGCGAATTATTGCCGGATGTCCGCCCCATGGACGCCTTTAGCCTTGTCTATGATTCCGCTCCGCTCGAAGGCGACCTGGCGATTCTGGGCCGCCCGCACGCACTCTTGCAGGCCTCTGCTACCGCGCCTTTAGCGAATTGGTTCGCGCGCTTGTCAGACGTGGCGCCCGACGGTTCAGTCACGCAGATCACCGGCGCAGGCATCAACGGAGCGCAGCGTGATTCCATGGCCGAGCCTCGCGATCTCCAGCCCGGCAAGACCTACGCGCTCGATATTTCCATGCATCTCGCTTCCTGGATATTTCCCAAGGGCCATCGCATCCGCGTTGCAATTTCTAATGCACTGTGGCCGATGATCCTGCCAACTCCGTATTCCATGACTACCTCCCTCGACCTCGGCGGCGAGCGTGGTTCGCAGCTGGTACTTCCAGTCGTGCCGCTACATTCACCGCCGGTGCCGCCTTTTCAGCCGCCGCAGCCATCTGACCAGCGGACTGACATGCGGAGCCAAGGTGCGGTCTTACCCGGGAAATGGACAGTGACCCACGAACTGAAGGAACGCACGACGACGGCGTACTGGAACGGCAAATCGGAAGAGTGGTATCCCTGGGGAAAAGAAACTGACTACGAGAATCTGACTTACGTAGCTGACGACAGTCACCCAGAAACCTGCGCAGTGCAAGGCGAGGCCAGGACCGTTTTTGAGTTGAAGGGACGCATACTGACCTGGCAAGGACATTTATCGGTGACCACCGACCGCACGAACTTCTACTACAAATACACGCGAGAAGTTTTGAAAGATGGCAAGATGCTCAAGGCAAAGACCTGGCAAGAGACGATTCCGAGGGATCACCAGTAGACTTCAATCCGCCGCTGCGGCGGCCGCCACTCCCGCCTTCAAATCCGCGGCCAGCAGGCGATGAAACAAATGCTCCCCCGCTTCCCGGCGCACTGAGAGCCGGCCCGCGCCATAGGCCCGCGACTTCAGGCCGCGCTGTACGGCTTCGCAAATTCCCAGATCTTCTTCCTGAATGCGGGCGCCCACGGCTACGCTCTGCTGGTTGTAATCGCGAGCGTTATCGCTGACGTCGGCGAAATAGAAATCGAAAATCACGCGGCAGTGGTCCACGTCAACCGGCAGCACCAGATTGGTGTCCATGTAGCCTTCATAACAATTGATCATCAGGTTCGGATACTGCCAGTAATACCAGGCGCGGTCGCCCTTGCGGGTTGCACCGGTGGCTTTATCTTCGTTGGAGGACGCCATGGGACTGGATTGCAAACAATAGCGGTCTTCGTTCTCGATGGTGTACTCCTTGTAGTCGAGTACCGAGTTCAGACCCTTGTGCAGATGCGGAACGTGGTAGCCGCCGTCAAGGTAGTTGTCCACAAAAACTTTCCAGTTGCAGGCGATGTCATAGACCCGAGTGTCAAAGTAATTCAGCCGGCTCACCCCGAGCCCGGCCACCCGCTTCACCAGGCCACCGAGAAAATCTCGCAGGGACGGTGCGTCCAAATCAAGATTCACAAACACAAACTTTTCCCAGGCTTCCGCCCGTGCCGGCAGCAGACCATTCTCCTGCCGCTCGAAGTCTTTAACGCCATCGAACTCCGGCGTGCCTTTGAGGGAACCGTCGAGCCCGTAGTTCCAGCCGTGATAAGGACAGTGCAGGATCGAAGCCTGTCCGCAAGGCTCGGTGACCACCGCCGCCGCGTGATGTCGGCAAACGTTGTACATGGCGCGCAATATGTGGTCATTCCCCCTCACTACCACGATGGGCTCTCCCGCGATGGAGGTGGTGATGAACTGGCCGGGTTTCTCCACTTGTTCAACCCGGCCCACCAATTGCCAGGTATTGCTGAAGACGGTCTTCGCTTCCAGTTCAGCAATGCGCGGGTCCACATACCAGGGCGCAGGGATGGTCGAGGCTTCAGCAAGCCGAGCCTGGTCGTTGTAGAGGGCGAGAATTTCCTTCACGGATGACATGCGGTAGTCTATTTTTAGCGGCCCGCGCCGATTGCTCCCTTCAGCACGTCCAGAAATTGCGCGATGCGCGCTTCCTTTTTCTCTGCCGGACCTCCCTGGCGGCGAAATAGTCCGGGATCGAGTTCTTCAGTCAACAACGCATCCTGAAAACGCTCGATCGTCCAGTCGAGGATCGAGACCACCATCTCCTGATCGAGATCGCTCCTCACCTCTCCCCGTTGCAAACCAAAGCGCACGAAGGCCACTGTGCCGTACGGATCCTCGGCCAGCATGAAGCGGTTGATCTCCCGCTTCAGGGCGAGACTGGTACCGTAGTTCCCCAGCAGCGAAACTCGGTACGGGATCCAATCTTCATGCACCAGATGCTCAGTGCGTGCCAGCCAGTAGCGAAGCACTTCGAAGAACCCGCGATCGCAGACTTCCGCTGGGGCATCGAGATAACGAGGAAAAGAACGCGCGGCCTTCTTGTAAACTTCCAGGAACAAGCCATCCTTGCTGCCGAAATGTTGAAAGATGGATCCCTTGGCGATGCCCAACATCAACGCGAGGTCACCGACACGCGCGGCGTCGTAGCCCTGTTCGGCGAAGTGGCGCATGGCGGCATCAACAATGCGGGCTCTCTTGCCCTCCGAACGCGGCCGGGCAGTCAGATGATGATAACGTGGGGAAGAAACAACACCGCTACTAGCGCTCATAGTTTGACCTCAAGTCATGGCACTCTACTGGAAATGCTCCGCAATTTCAATTCTGTTTTTTGTGGCTGCGCAGTAATGTAACCTACCACAGTTCAAATCATTCGTGACTGTCAGTCAGATGAAATAACGGTGACCCCGAAAACTGCCAATCCGTATGACGCCATCGTAGTCGGCGCCGGCCACAATGGACTGACCGCCGCCGCATACTTGGCCCGCGCCGGACTCTCCACGCTCGTGCTCGAGCGTCGCGAAATTGTTGGCGGGTGCTGTGTAACCGAAGAAATCGCCCCCGGTTGCCGCGCCTCGACTACCTCTTATATCGCCAGCATGTTGCGTCCTGAAGTGATTCAGGATCTCAAGCTCGCTGACTACGGCCTGCGCATGGTTCCCTGCGATCCCGCGATCCAGGTCCCATTTCCTGACGGCCACGTCGTGCCCTGGTGGGTGGATCGCGAGCGCGCGAAGGCAGAATTCAGCAAGCTCTCGGCCAAAGACGCCGAGACCTTCGTCCGCGTGGACGATCGACTCAAGAAGCTGGCGCGTTACTTGCAGCCGTTTTTCCTTGAACCTCCGCCGGAAATCGACGCCACAAGCCTGAGTGGATGGATGGATCTTTTCCGCGTGGGCAGGCGATTCCGTGGAATCTCGAGCAGAGAAATTGCGCAACTCGTCTCATTCCTCACCGGCAGCCTGGGCGAATTTCTCGACGACCATTATGAATCAGAAAAAATGAAGACGATGTTTCTAGCCAACAACGTCTATGGCAAACATGGCGGGCCTTATCAGCCCGGGACCGCCATCGGCTTGCTGTTCCATCTCCTCAGCGGCGGCGAGCACGAGCTGCAAGGGTTCTACGGACACGTCATCGGCGGCATGGGTTCCATCACGCAGGCTCTCGCGGCTTCAGGGCAAAAGCTCGGAGTCGAAATTCGTACTTCTGCGTCGGTGGCTCAGATTGACGTGCGCAATGGACGCACCGGCGGGGTGATCTTGGAAGATGGCACCGAGATTCGCTCCCGCATCGTGCTCTCGAACGCCGATCCCAAGCGCACCTTTCTGAAAATGGTCACATCCAGCGATCTTCCGGAAGACTTTCTGCAATCCGTGCGCGGCATAAAAATGGACGGCCCCTGCGCCAAAGTAAACTTAGTGCTGGCGGAGGAACCGCGCTTCACCGGAACTCCCGCGGACGCCACTCCGCTTGAGAGAACCTTCTTCACACTGGTACCGTCTCTTGCTTTCGCCGAGCGCTGTTATGACATCGCCAAGTTCGGAGACATTCCAGAAGAACTCTGGGTGGACTGCGTGGTCTCCTCAAATGCCGACGACTCGCTAGCGCCCAAGGGCAAGCATATCCTGACCTGCTTCGTGCAGTACGTTCCCTATCGCTTGCGCCAAGGTACCTGGGACGAGAAACGCGAACTGCTCGGCGATCGCGTGGTCAAGAAAATTGCCGAGTACGCCCCCAACGTTCCCGGCTCGATTGTCGCTCGTCAGATATTGACGCCGCTCGATCTCGAGCGCACGTATGGTTTAACCGAAGGCAATATCTTCCACGGTGACCTGCGTCTCGAGCAGCTCTTTTTCATGCGTCCGGTACCGGGGTGGTCGCAATACCGGACGCCCATCGCCGGTCTTTATCTGTGCGGCGCGGGTGCTCATCCTGGCGGAGGCGTGACCGGCGCCCCCGGCCACAATGCGGCACATCAGGTCTTGCGCGACTGGAAGCGAAGACATCACAACTCGCCATAAACAATTCCCTCCGCGAACTTGCCGCTATAATATGAACTCTCATGAAAGTCCGCGCGATCCTGCTTTCAATGGGCGCTTCGTTCTTATTCGCGACCGCGGCCCACACTCAAAACACCGCCCCGGCTGATCTGCCCTCTGCGCCGTCGGCTTCTCAACAGAAAACGCAGACCAAAGCGGCGCCCGCCGTGCCGCAGGCCGCAACCGGTCAGTCGCCTGCACCCGAGACTCCGCCTTCGCCCGCTGACGCCAAGCCGCAAAGCACGCCGCACGCCGCCAGTTCATCGCAACCGGGCCCCGCGCCGCAGGAACAAGGAAGTCAGTCTCCCGCCTCTACGCCCGAAGACAACAGCACTCCCACAATCGTCAAACGAGTCAACGAAGTCAACGTGGTCTTCACGGTAACGGACAAACATGGCCGCTACGTCCGAGATCTCAAGAAGGCCGATTTCAAGATCCTCGACGACAGCAAGCCCGTCCTGGAGATCCGCAGCTTCCGCGCCGAGACCGATCTGCCGCTCGAAGCCGGCTTGCTGATCGACGCCAGCAATTCCATCCGCGACCGCTTCAAGTTCGAGCAGGACGCAGCCATAGAGTTCCTTAACCAGACCGTGCGCCCGAGGTATGACCGGGCATTCGTAATCGGTTTCGATGTCACGCCCGAAGTCACCCAGGACTTTACCGACAACACTGAAGCGCTTTCTGTGGGAGTGCGCGCGTTACGCCCCGGCGGTGGCACTGCAATGTTCGACGCACTGTATTTTGCCTGCCGCGACAAACTTTTGAAGAGTTCTCCCAATGGCGCCGTCCGCCGCGCCATCATCCTGTTGAGCGATGGCGATGACAACCAGTCTCATGTCACTCGCGAGGAGGCCATTGAAATGGCGGAGCGGGCTGAAGTGGTGGTCTACACCATCAGCACTAATCTGATGGGAAGCGGGGGCCGCCACGGCGACAAGATACTGGAACGCATCGCCGAGGCCACCGGCGGCCGCTCCTACGTTCCCTTCCAACTCACCGAAGTGGCCAACGCCTTTGCCTCCATTCAGGAGGAACTGCGCAGCCAATACGCCGTCTCCTACAAACCCGCAGACTTCAGGCCCGACGGCCGTTATCGCACCATTGAAATCTCCGCCAGACAGAAGGGTCTGCGGGTTCGCAGCCGCCGCGGTTATTATGCTCCGGTGCAATAGGAAACCTCATGGCGGGATACTCCGGCACTCCGCTTCCCAAGAAACTTGGCATCAAAGAACAGTTCTGCGTTCTTCTTCTGGATATCCCTGCTGATGTAAAGGCCGAGCTGAAAGAGGCGTTAGCGGCTTGCCAGTTCGCAAAAGACGGCCGCGCTCGGCTGGATTTCGCCATGGTCTTCGTCAAGAGCGCCGCTGACTTGAAAAAAAAGTTCTCACAGATTGCCAAGCAACTGGCTCCGGCCGGAATGCTCTGGGTAAGCTGGCCAAAGAAGACCTCTGGCGTGGCCACCGATCTCACGGAAAACGACGTGCGCGACATCGGATTGCAAGCCGGCTTGGTCGACGTGAAGGTCTGCGCGGTAAATGAAGTCTGGTCAGGACTGAAGTTCGTGATTCGAGTGAAAGACCGTCCCATGCGTGCCGGGAAGTCTGTGAAATAGAAGTTGTTGCGATTAGAGCCCGTTTCCCCGCGGTCGAAGCCTCTACTCCGCACGCGGAACAGCGTAATATCCCGCCCTCGACTGGATCTTGTAATCCCGGTCGCTGGGGCGAATCTCAATCTTGCGGAAGGTGCCGTCCAATTGGGGATTGCTCGGAGTGTATCCCAGATTGTACTGGCTGCGCAGTTCGCGGGCGATTTGGTCGAAGCCTTCTTTAAGCTTCTCGAACTTGTTTCCCACCTCAATGACGCGACCGCCAGTCTCCTTGGTGAGCTTGTTCATCTCGCCGCCTCCGAATCCGCCCCATGCCCCGCCACGGTCTGCGATTAAGAGCACATAACAAATGGCGTCCGACTTTTGCGCCGCCTCAATCGCATCCTGGATCTTGAGTTTGCTGCCTTCATCCTCACCGTCGGTGAGCAGGATCATCGCCTTTCTTCCCACCTGCTGTGCCAGTTCATCGTGCGCCGCAAGGTACACGGCGTCGTACAACATGGTGCAGCAGCCGTGACTCAAAGTCGGGACCGGTCCCCCTCCCGGACCACTGGCGCCGCCTCCTCCGCCAATGCGGGCATTGTTCATTGCCTTCTTCAGGAGACGTGTGGAGTTGGTGAAATCCTGCAGCAAGTCCACATCGGCATCAAAACCCATAACAAAAGCCAAGTCCTTATCCCGCAGAATCTCATCCAGAAATTGCCCTCCCACCAGCTTCTCCATGTCGAGCACCCGCGCCTGGCTGGGGCTGGTGTCAAACAGAATGCCGAGAGTCAACGGCAAATTCGATTCGGCGGCAAAATATTTGATGGTCTGCGGTTTGCCATCTTCGAAAATCTGGAACTGCTCCTTCGTCAGGTTGGGGATCAGCCCTCCCTTCTTGTCCTTGACGTTGAAGAACAGTTGCACCACGTTGACATTGACTTTTAGGGGTTCGCCGGTTTGATCGGCATCCGGAGGCGGCGCGGGAGACTGCGGCTGTTGAGCGCTGGAGGCAAGGGCCACACTGGCCACGATTGACAATAGCGCGCCAGTTAGAGCTAACCGTCTGCTGGTCTTTGGCATCAAGATATTCTCACTGCAATTTTGTTAGTCTATTCCCGAAGGGTTAGATGCAACAAACCGCAGATTCAGCAATCTTAGAGAGATAGATGCCGCAAAGCGGAGGGATGTCCGTGGGGCGAGTGATGGCTGCGCTGCAAACTGCTGGTAAGTTGGCGATCGTGTTGTCTTTTCTCGCGTTTCGGCCCGCGATGGCCCAGCAGCCAGACCAGAAGCCGAGTATTCCGGACGCGCCTTCGACCTCTCAGCCGCCAGCTCCAGCGCCCCCCGAGCTTAAGCCTGCCCCCCCGGGCATGAATCCAACCAACCCGCCGAACCAGGCTCCTTCGGCCTCATCATCGGATTCGGGCGACACCCCGCCGGGACCACCCCCGCCGATGAAGATCAACACAATCCCCCCGGGAAGCGCCCCCAAGTCGCAGTCGCCCGCGCAGGACCAGTTATTCCAGCTCCGCGTCAATGTTAACCAGGTGGTGGTACCGGTGCGCGTGACCGACGAATCGGGGCACCTGGTCAGCGGTTTGCTCTCCACGGATTTTTCCGTCTATGAAGACGGTAGGAAGCAGGCCCTTAATTTCTTTACCAGCGATCCATTCGCCCTTTCGGTCGCCGTGATTGTTGATCTCGGCATGTCTGACATTGCCGTACAGAAAGTAAACGATACCTTTTCGACTCTGGCGGGCTCCTTCGCTGGATTCGACGAAGTGGCAATCTACACCTATAGCACCAGTGTCTCGCAGCTGGCGGACTTTAGCGCCGTGGGACGCAAACTGCAGGGTGTGTTGAACGGTCTGAAGACCAAACACGGCGAGGTCCCGGGAGTGCCCGTCACCGGCGGGCCGCTAGGCCCTCAGGGGCCGTCGGTCAACGGGGTGCCGATTGATTCGCCTACCACGCCAGTGAGCACTCCGTCCAAACAATCTCATGTCTTGAACGATGCCATTCTACTGGCCGCGCGCGATCTGGGAAAAAGGCCCAAGGACCGGAGGAAGATTATTTTCGTGATCAGCGACGGCCGCGAGTATCGCAGCGATGCTAACTATGCCACGGTCTTGCAGGTTCTGCTTTCGAACGAAATTCTGGTGTACGGCGTCGCCGTAGGAAGTTCCGCGATTCCCGGTTACAACAAGGTGGAAAGATTGCACATTCCGGGCCAGGGATACAGCAACATCCTGCCGAAGTACGCCAATGCCACCGGGGGCGAAGTGCTGGCTGAATATTCGCGCACCGCCATCGAAGATGTCTATTCGCGAATCATTGGCGACGCCCGCAATCAGTACACACTTGGTTATATGACCCGCGCGACTCCCAGCGACACTCGCCGCGAGGTTGAAATCCGCGTCGATCGTCCGGGTTGCAAGTCTTCTGATCTGCGCCCCTGCGTGGAAGTCTTCTCCAAAGAAGGTTACTACCCCCTGCCCGCACGCTGACCGGGCACAGTCGGTTGCAAGGGATGGCTGACTTAACGCGGAAAGTGGTAGTAAACGTCTTGCTTCGAAGCGATGGGCATACCGTTCCGAGTAGCGGGAAGGAACTGCCACTTGGCCACCGCCGCCAGCACCAGTTGATCAACCGACTGCGACAGGCTCTGAACTAACTTCAACTCAACAATCTTGCCTTGTTCGTCGATCGTTACCTCGACCACTACATCACCCATAATGCCATTGGACACGTCAGACCCAATCGCCGGATCGCGGGCTACAACGGGCAGCGCCGGCCGGACTTCAGGTCCGGTGGCCTTTCCGTAATAAAGGGATCCGTAGGGCGAACCGGCGGGCCGCTCGTTGGGAGCAAGTGCGGCAATAATTTCTGTGTCTGATTCAACCTTTGAGACCGGAGGCGGCTTGTGGAGCTTTTTCGCTTTCTCGATCGAATGGCTCCAGGTCAAGTGCGCCTGCTGAGGAGGTTGCTCCGAAACCTCGGGCTTTCCGGGAAAATACAGGTACTGCAAGCCAGTCCCATGTTCACCTTGCATGATGGAGGTGGGTGAGACAAAGGTCGGCGCCGGGCTGTGAAGCACCCACGCCAGCAACAACAAATGTATCGCCACTGAACTCCCAACGATGCTTGCTGGTTTCCTCCCAGCCGTCGGATTGAGTTGGGTAAACATCAATAGCCCCGAATAGTTAATGCTACTCCAGTTGGACGTACGAAAGCCCGTGTGGTCTTGGGTGCGATGAGGCGGCATTCGCCTCAGGCCATGTCGTCATTTTCGCTAAACACCTGTTTCTGAAAGCCTAACCAGCGCGTCGGGGCCGTCCGATCTGCCGTCCCGATGCGACTTCGGTAACCTCTGTGCACCTTTTTTGTTGCATTTTAATACTCCTGAAATATTCTGCCTTTAGGATGTATAAGTTAGAGCTTACAGCGAAGGAGCGGCAGTTGGCAGCACCCCGATTTCTTAGATTTGCTTTGCCGCTTCAGGTGGCGGCCGTCTGCTACCGGCGGCGCGAGTCGTTGATTGAGTTCCTGCTGGTGAATACCAACGGGGGCAACAAATGGACCTTCCCCAAGGGCGCTCCCGAGCCTTCCTTGTCCCATAGCCAGTCCGCCGAGCGTGAGGCCTGGGAAGAAGCCGGTGTGCATGGACACATCGAGCCCCGCCACTTTCACCTCTACATCCACTCCAAAGGCGTGTTTTGGAAACAGCCCGGCGTTCGTGAGTTCGTAGTCAAGGCTTTCCTCATGGAAGTCGATCGCACCGAGGATTCTCACGAGCCCATGCGCAACCCCACGTGGTTTTCTCCCGACGAAGCCCGAAAGATTCTCGCCAAAGGCCGGGAAGTGAAATACGCACGGGAAATGCAAACGGTGGTGGATCGGGCCCTCGAGCATCTCGGTGCCGCGAAAGCCGTCGCGGCGAAATAGTCGCGGTGCACACTTGCATCTGTTTCCCCAATAGCCCAGAATCGCTGAAGTCATCCGCGTGAATCTGCGTTCGTCAGCGGGTCATCATGTTTGCAAAAATTCAGCGCATTCACTTCGTAGGGGTCGGCGGCATCGGCATGAGTGGCATCGCCGAAGTGCTGCTCAACCTTGGCTACAAAGTCTCGGGTTCGGATCTCAAGAGCTCTACTGTGACCCAGCGCCTCGCGAGTCTGGGTGCGACCATATTCGAGGGCCATGATGCAGTGAATATCGCAGGAGCTGACGTTGTTGTAGCCAGTTCTGCCATCCCACCGGAAAATCCAGAGATCAGCCAGGCCCGGACGTCGCTTATTCCCGTAATCCAACGCGCGGAAATGCTCGCCGAGTTGATGCGCTTGAAATACGGCATCGCCATCGCGGGCATGCATGGCAAGACCACAACCACCTCGATGGTCGCTGCCGTTCTGGCCGCTGGAGGTCTCGATCCTACAGTGGTCGTGGGCGGACGCGTGGATGCCATGGGGTCGAACGCGCGCCTGGGAAAATCACACTATCTGGTGGCTGAAGCCGATGAGAGCGACCGGTCGTTTCTGAAGTTGTCGCCCATACTTTCGGTGATCACTAACATCGACCGCGAGCACATGGACTGTTACCGCAACATGGGCGACGTGAAACGCGCCTTCCTGGAATTTATTGATCGCGTGCCGTTCTACGGCATGGTGGTGGTCTGCAACGACGACCCGATTCTGCGCCGCCTGTTTCCGCAGGTTCGCCGGCGAATGGTCAGCTACGGCACGCGGCGCGGCTCCGACTTCCAAGTCAGCCTGGGAAAGAGCGGACCGATCGCGGGTGACGCGGCACCCCTCACTGCGTTCAAAGTCGCATACCAAGGTCAAGGCCTGGGCGAGTTTCGCCTTCATGTTCCCGGCGTGCATAACGTTCTAAACGCAACTGCCGCAATTGCCGTTGGCGTCGGCCTCGACGTTCCAGTCGACCAGATTCGCGCTGGGCTGGAAACGTTCCGCGGCGTAGACCGCCGTTTCCAGTTGCGAGGCAAAATGGCGGGCGTGAGTGTCATTGATGACTATGGCCACCATCCCACCGAGATTCGCGCCACCTTGTCCGCCGCCCGGCAATGCGGGTTTCGCAAGGTACACGTTATCTTCCAGCCGCACCGCTACACCCGCACTCGCGATTTGATGAAGGAATTTGCAACGGCTTTTGGCGATGCCGACTCGCTGCTGATTCTAGATATCTACGCGGCCAGTGAACCGCCGATCGAGGGGATAACCGGCGAGGCCTTGGCCCGGCACATCGAAGAAAATGGCGAGCGGCCGGCTCGGTACGTAGCGTCATTTTCTGACGCCGCGGAAGCGGCTGCAGCGGCCGCCCAGGAAGGCGATATGGTCCTGACCTTGGGGGCAGGCAGCGTCTCTCAGATTGGACCCATGATCCTGGCGCAGCTTGCGGCGAGAACTCTGGAGCCGTCGCTGCCTTCGTAGGCCGCCGTCGGAAACTTTTTCGCCCCGCAAGCCGTACATAACATTGTGCAACAGGGGCGATAACGATTTTTGAGGTCCCCCGTCTAATCTCAATAACCGGATGAGGAGCAACGAGATGGCTTCCGAAAAAGTGATCTACTGGGTGGCGGTCGGTTTACTGGCATTATTCGCTGGCAATCATTTCGTCAACAAATTCGACGGCAACTGCCTAGCCGATAAGGCGCAGGTTACAGTGGAGCGCGTCTCAGGCGGGGCTACGCATCTGATGGCGATGGCAGAAGTCGCGATGGGAAGGACGTCAGGCCGGTTTGAGCGCGCACAAGCGGTCATGGCGATGACCCAGGCTCGCATGGCTTCCGTGCAGACTCAGTTTGCACGTCAGCAAGCCGCTTGCGCCCGCCTGGAAGCCGGCAGGGCCCGCATCATGGCCCAGGAACAATTGCAGCAAATGCGAATTCCGGTGGTTTGCCCGCGTCAGCGAGTTGAGCTGGTGATCCCAGCGGCCCCGACCGCAGACCCAATCTAGCTTAAACGTATTTTTTCGCATCTTTTCGTCCTCTGCGCGGTCTAAATAGCGTTCCCACTGACTCGCGGAGGATTCCATGCAGGAGACGCCACAGCAGTATACGCAACGCATCACCGGCTACATGCAAGGCAAAGAGCCGTTGCAAGTGCAGCAGGAAACCGCCAGGAAACTGCAAAAGCTCGTCAAACCCCTCAGCAAGAAACAACTCTCCACGCGCCCGGAGCCGGGCAAATGGTCGATCGCCGAAATTCTGGCGCATCTGGTGGATGCGGAAATCGTCGGCAGTTGGCGTATGCGGTTAATAATCGGAAGCGACGGCGTGCCGATCCAGGCGTTCGATCAGGACGTGTGGGCCGAGACATTTGACTATCAAGGGCGCGATCCTAAGCTATCCCTCGAAACTTTTCGTGTGCTGCGCGAGAACAATCTGCGCATGTTGAAAGTGCTACCCAAGAATCTTTGGGAGAACCATGGCATGCACTCGGAACGGGGGAGGGAGACGGTTGCGCATCTTGTGAAAATGTTCGCCGGACACGATTTGAACCATTTGGAACAAGTGGAGAAGATTGTGAAGGGTGGCGGGGGCAAGCGGAAGAAGGCGGCGTAGCCTCAACCGTGCGAGGTACCAGCCTACCTGTGCCCCCGCACCAAGATTTCCTCTACCCCAACCTCGCAAAACCCGTTATAGTAGTCACGCTCAAGCGATTCGCTGACGACAACTGACCTGTATTGATGGCGAGAAAGTCTGGTTCCACCATCTCGCAGGAGGAGTTGTATCCACAGGTCGACGAGCCTTCGCGCCAGGAATTAGACGACGCGCACCGGCTCGACTTGGATGTGGATGAGGAATCTCCCTTTCTGCGCGGACAAAAGCGGGTTTCCGTCCGCCGCGGTGGGCTGCCCAAAAAGGCCGCCACCCGCCTGACTTGGGGCGCATTGGCTGCGCTGGTCGTGCTGGTGTGCGGGCTGGCGGTCACTGCCGTCTACCGTTACGGTGAGCATTCGTGGCGTTTTCGCGTGGAATCCAGCGACGACATCGAAATCAGCGGCCTGGGCAATGTGACGCGCCCCCAGGTGATGGAGGTCATGGGCGAAGACATTGGCCGTAACATTTTCTTCATTCCGCTCGACCAGCGGCAAAAACAACTCGAGCAGATTCCCTGGGTGGAATCGGCGAGCGTGATGCGCTTCGTCCCTAACCGTATCAAGATTGAAATCCACGAACGCACGCCGGTGGCCTTCGTGCGGCTGGGTGCGAAGATTCTGTTAACCGACGCAACCGGAACGCTGATGGAACTGCCTACGGGCAGCAAGAAGAAGTTCTCGTTCCCGGTGATTCTCGGCATGAACGCCGGCGAGCCGCAGTCTACACGCGCTCCGCGCATGAGGATCTATAACCAGCTGCTCAGCGAACTGGATTCCGAGGGCGCACATTATTCGCAGGATTTGAGCGAAGTAGATCTGTCGGATTCCGATGACGTGAAAGTTCTGGCCAACGACGCGGGGGGTGAAGTGCTGGTGCACCTCGGATCGGCTGATTTCCTGAACCGCTTTAAGGTGTATATGAGCCATGCCCAGGAATGGCGGCAGCAATTCTCACGGCTCGATTCGGTGGATCTGCGTTACGAGCACCAAATCGTCGTGAACCCGGATTTGCAGGGTCCGGCCAAGCAGCCGCCGCTTTCGTTGTCCGTTGCCAAAGCAGCCGCGGCGGCCGGAGTAAAGCCCGCGGCCTTGGTGATGCATGAAACCACGGCGCCGAAGCCGAGTCCGGCATCGGCACTTTCTCCAGTTAAGCCAACCGCTCGAGCAATGCCCTCAGTCAGCAAAAGGAAAGCTGCCAAGCTACACCATCACAGGGCACTCGCGAAAAAGGCGGCGAGCACTGTGCATGCGACGAACACGCCGGCTCCGCCACTGAGCGCTGCGACGTCATCTCCCGCGCCCCAAACGGCCAACTCCGCCGCTGAACCGAGCAACCGCGCGGCAAAATCGCAGAAGCCTAGCGCTGGAATTCCTAAGGGGCAGCCCTAATGGCGAATCAGCATCAACATTTCGTAACCGGCATCGACGTGGGCAGCGCCAAAACCTGCGCCTTGGTGGCTGAGGTCACTGACAATGGACTCCGCTACCGCGGGCACGGGCTTGCTGAATCACGTGGCTCGCGCAAAGGCGTGATCGTCGATCTCGACAAGGCCGTGGCATCCATCCAAAAGGCGGTTGAGCAAGCCGAGAACTCAGCTGGAACCGCTATTGAGCACGCACTTCTCGGGGTCGCAGGCGGCCATGTGCGCGGGGTGAACAGCCATGGCGGGCTGAGCTTTGGCACCCGCGCACGCGAGATTGCTCGTGACGAAATTCGGTCGGCGGTCGATAAAGCCCGTGCTATCCCCTTGCCTTCAGACCGCGAGATTCTGCATCTGCTGCCGCAGGACTTCATCCTCGATGACCAGGGCGGCGTACACGATCCGCTGGGCATGATGGCAATGCGGCTGGAAGTCCGCGTCCATATGGTGACCGCGGCAGCCAGCGCAACGCAGAATGTAGTGACGGCCGTGAACCGCGCCGGAGTGCAGGTTGACGACACCGTGTTTGAACCGCTGGCCTGTGCGGAGGCGGTTCTTAGAAATGACGAACGCGAGTTGGGAGTCTGCCTGGTGGACGTAGGCGCGGGATCGACCGGCCTGATCGTATTTCAGGAAGGCGCCGTGATTCACACCGCTGTGATTCCAATTGGCGGCGACCACTTCACCAGCGACCTATCTGTGGGTCTTTGCACGCCGCTGGTGGAGGCGGAAAAGATCAAGAAAATGTACGGCAACGTCGTGGTCACACTGATTCCCGAAGCCAATGAAGTTGAAGTGCCATCTGTTGGCGATCGTCCGTCGCGACTGATTCCGCAGCGCATGGTGGGCGAGATTCTCGAGCCTCGGGCGCGGGAATTATTTGAAATGTTGCGCGACAACCTTCGCCACAGTGGGACGCTCGACGCCTGCGTCGGCGGAGTGGTGCTCAGCGGAGGCGGTTCGCGTTTGGCGGGGATTTTCGATGTGGCGGAATCGGTCCTGCGGCGACCAGTGCGCTTGTCGTGGCCGGTGCCGTTGGCAAAGATGCCGTCTACGCTGGCAGAGCCGGAGTTTGCCACAGTTCTGGGGATGGCACTCTACGCTCATCGATCGCGGATTGCGCGTGGAGTGCAGGATACGCGTTGGAGTTCGCGGTTGATCGGATTGTTCGCAAAGAAGGGGGCATAGGGAAATCGACTTTTAGCAATTAGCACTTGGCATTTACTCAATAGGGGTTTTTGCCGAATTTCGAAAAAATCCCGGATGACCAAATGCTCAGTGCCAAGTGCTAAATTTGCGGCTAACACCGAGGTGTAACTATGAAAAAAGACGAGAACATTCGCATCAGTTTTAACGAAGAAGCCCGCAACGATGCCAAGATCAAGGTCATCGGCGTGGGCGGCGGCGGCGGCAATGCGGTGAATCGCATGATCGATGCCGGCGTCGAAGGCATCGAGTTCATTGCCGCCAATACCGACCTCCAGGCGCTGCGCATGTCGCACGCGCCCATGAAAATCCAGTTGGGGGTGAAGCTCACCAACGGGCTGGGTGCAGGCGCAAATCCTGAAGTCGGCCGCAAAGCTGCGCTCGAAGACTCGGACAAAATCATCGAAGTGCTCGAAGGCGCAGATATGGTATTCGTCACTACCGGCCTCGGCGGTGGCACTGGGACAGGAGCTGCTCCCATTATCGCGTCACTGGCCACTGAGATGGGGGCACTCACGGTCGCGGTGGTCACCAAGCCATTCGCCTTTGAAGGCAAACGTCGTATGCAGCAGGCTGAGCGTGGCATTGCGGAACTGATGGAGTCGGTCGACACCACGATTGTGATTCCCAACGAGAAACTCCTGGCGGTCGCGCAAGATGCCGGCTTCTTCGAATCGTTCCGCGTGGCCGATGACATTCTGCGACAGGGCGTGCAGGGGATTTCCGATATCATCACTATTCCCGGGATCATCAATCGCGACTTTGCCGACGTAAAAGCGATCATGGCCGGAATGGGCTACGCCGTGATGGGTGCAGCAACAGCCAGTGGCGCCCGCCGCGCTACCGAAGCCGCGCAGAAGGCAATCGCCTCGCCCTTGCTCGAAGCTGGGGCCATCGACGGCGCCCGCGGAATACTCATCAACATCACAGGTTCAACCTCGTTGAAACTCGCTGAGGTTCAGGAAGCATGCAGTATTGTGCAGAGTGCCGCCGACGAAGATGCCAACATTATTTTCGGCGCGGTGCTTGATGAAAAGATGAAAGATTCAGTAAAGATCACTGTGATCGCGACTGGATTCCGCGACTCGGAAGTGCCACGCCGTCGGCGTGAGACTCAGCCGGTATTCATCTCCTCACGAGAGACCAGGGAGTTTGCGGAAGCAGAGCCGGAGTGCGATCCGCTTCCCCCACCGCCGCCGATGGTCATGGAGGACGCTGCTCCGCAACCGGTGGCAAGCACATCACGCGAGGTGACCGGAATCGACGCCATGCGGGATGCGATGATCGCCAACTTCGAGCAGTCTGATCTCGATGTCCCGGCGTTTCTGCGCAGGCGCAATGAGACTATGTAGTGCTGCCTTTCGGCAGAGAGCTGAAGGAAAAACTTTGTCCCTTTAGGGGAGGTATCGTTCCAGTAATCAAGCAAAAAGTTACTAAAGCCGGATGTCCGGCAGGCGGAAACCAGCAACCCTTGTGTTGACAGTGGGTTATATCCAGAGCGGCTAGTTTTTGAGCGTGTTACTTTTTGATTGCGCTGGGACGTGAACTTTCATAAGATCGGACGTAGCAAGCACTTACCGGTAGGCCTGCCATTGGTATCTGCCGTGCTCGTCAAGTACTGCTAATTCTGGAGATTGATGTTGCAGAAACTCTTTGCGCGCCTGGGTATTGCTGTCGTCCTGGTTGTGTTGCTGCTGTGCGATGCCGGCTTCGGCGCGACAGTTAACACTCACGCGTTGACACCGAAAAAAACAAAGTCTCAAAAAATCAGCGAAAGCCAGCACACCCGGAAGCGCATGCGCCGTTTGGCTCGCAGCCGCGCCTCTACAACTCCTCGCCTCCAGACTACCGCTTCCCGTCGGCGTCACCGCTATTACGAGCGTTTCTCCACCAGTTCTTTTGCAGAGGATGTTACTGATGGCGATGCCATCGCTGGCGAAGATCCGGTGGTGCGTCAGGCGGCTATCGATGCTCTAGGCAATCTGAACGGAACAGTAGTCGCCATCGAACCCACCAGTGGCCGCATTCTGGCCATGGTCAACCAGCGTCTCGCTCTCTCCAGCGGCGCCCAGCCCTGCTCCACCATCAAGCTTTCGGTCGCACTCGCAGCTTTGAGTGAGGGCCTGATCACCAAGGACACTGAAGTTCAACTGGGCGGCAGGTCCACCATGAACCTGACCACCGCCCTGGCCCATTCCAACAACGCCTATTTTGAAGCCGTGGGCCGCGAGTTAGGTTTTGAAAAGGTCAGCTACTACGCTCATCAGTACGGGTTAGGCGAGATGGCCGGCTACAACATTGCCAACGAAAACCTGGGCACCTATCCCGAAGAAGAGATTTCTTCCAAGCTTGGCGGGGTTGGCAAGATGTGCTCGTTCGGCGAAGGCATCTCGATGACGCCGCTGCAACTCGGGGCAATGGTTTCGGCCATCGCGAATGGCGGGACGCTTTACTACTTGCAGCATCCCAACTCGCCGGAAGAAGTGGCTAATTTTGAGCCGCGGGTGAAACGCCGTCTCGACATTGCACCTCTCATACCCGAAATCTCTTACGGGATGGCCGGTGCGGTCAGTTATGGAACTGCCCGCCACTTGCGAGTGAATTTCAGCGAAGAAGAAATTCTCGGCAAGACAGGAACCTGTTCGCACGCCGGCACGCGCTACGGATGGTTTGCTTCCTATGCCAACACCGACGTTGGCCGTGTGGTTGTGGTGATTTTCCTCGAAGGCGGACGTCCGACCTTCGGACCCAGGGCCGCCGAGATCGCCGGGATAATGTACCGTAATCTCTACGACCACAGTTTCTTCGTGAAACCCGCTTTATCCAGCGACGCTACGGCCACCAAGGCGTCCGCGAGTACGAACTAGTCTACCTCTCGCTGATTCTCCGCCGACACCCGGTTTGTACTACTCTGCTCACCGCATTTCGGTGAGCAAATCCCTCCTGGAGGTCTCCATGAGCCTTAAGAAACGTGCGTCGGAATTGTTCGGAACATTCTAGTATTCCGCAAGTTGCTTCATAGCGCGGAACAGGTCTTCGGACTGGGGCAGAATGACGTCTTCCAGGATCGGCTGATAGGCCACGAACGTATCTTTGGCAGCGATTCGGCGCACCGGTGCGTCAAGATCGTCAAACAGTTCGTCCGCGATACGGGCTGCGATTTCCGCCCCATAGCCCCAACTCAACGTGTCTTCATAAGCGACGAGCGCGCGGTTGGTCTTGCGTACCGAGGTTGCGATCGCTTCCCAATCAAATGGACTCAAGCAGCGCAAGTCGATCAGCTCGACCTTCACCCCGTGCTCTCGCTCGATCTTCTGAGCTGCCTGTAGCGCACGCGGGACTACTGCACCGTAGGTGATGACTGAAAGATCAGTGCCGGGCTGCACGATCTTCGCCTTGCCGAACGGAACCATGTAATCCGGCCCGGGATACGGTGCGCGGCCGAAGGTCTCGCGATAGAGGCGTTTGTGTTCAAGGAAGAGCACCGGATCGTCGCAACGAATCGAGGTGCGCAGCAGGCCGGCGGCGTCCAATGCATTCGACGGAAACACGACTCGCAGGCCTGGAATGTGAGTGAAAATGCTTTCCCCGCACTGGGAATGATAGATAGCGCCGCCGGTCAAATAACCGCCGATAGCTACGCGTACCACCGCCGGCGATGAGAATCCGTTATTTGAGCGCCAGCGTATCAGCGGCAGTTCGTTACGCAACTGCATCATTGCCGGCCAGATGTAGTCGAAAAACTGAATCTCTACAACCGGTTTCAGGCCGCGCGTGGCCATACCTGTGGCGCGACCCACAATGTTGGCTTCCGCCAGAGGAGAATTAAAAACACGATCCGAACCGAATTCCCCTTGCAGCCCCGAAGTCAGCTTGAAAACGCCACCTTTGCCTTTGATCAGTTTTTCCTGCAGGTATTGGTCGCGGCTGCAATCGGCTACATCCTCGCCGAAAATCACGATGCGCTGGTCACGAGCCATCTCGTCGCGCAGGGTGGAGTTAATCAGGTCGGCCATGGTCTTGGGGGCCGTTTTTTTCGCGTCCGCCGCGTCGCCAACTACAGGTTCGGTTGCGAATGCGGGAGAAGTGGGGTCGAGGTCCGGCGAGTAGATGTATCGCATCACCGAGTCGGGAGTTGGCAGAACTGCTGCCAGAGCCTGATCCACGGCGGTCTGAAGATCATCTTCCACTTGTTTCTCCAGCCGGTTGATGCCCTTCTCGTCGAGGATGCCTTCGCGGAGGAGAAACATCTGCATGCGGGAAACGGGATCGCGGGCGGCATCACGCTCCCGCTCCGCCTCGGGCCGGTAAGCCCGCTCGTCATCCGATAACGAGTGCGAGTAGGGACGGATCACGTGAGCATGAATAAACGCTGGACCATTACCAGCCCGGCAATAAGCAACCGCACGGGAAAAAGCCGCGTAGGTAACCACCAAATCCGTGCCGTCGATTTCTTCGAAATGAAAGTTGGGAAATCCAGAAACCAGCCGCGAGATGTTTCCCCCAGCGGTTTGCACCTCGACCGGAACCGAGATCGCGTACTCATTGTCCTGGATCACAAATACCACCGGCAGCTTGCGATTGGACGCGGTGTTCAGTCCTTCCCAAAACTCGCCCTCGCTGGTAGTACCGTCGCCTAGCGAGACGTAGGTGACTTCGTCCCCCTGGAACGTCACGTTCTTGAATTCGCGATAGTCACCCGGTGCTTTCTTGGCAGCGTGTGGATGTGACTGGAAATATCGGCCGGCTTCGGCGCACCCTACCGCTTGCAAAACCTGGGAACCAGTGGGCGAAGACTGCGTGACCACATTCAACTTGGGAAAACCCCAGTGCGAAGGCATCTGCCGGCCGCCGGAATTAGGATCATCAGCCGCTCCCACTCCCTGCAGGAACATTTCGTATGGAGTGGCGCCTAGTCCCAGGCACAGCGCGCGATCACGATAGTAGGGATAAAACCAGTCATAGGCAGGCTTCATGGCAAACGCGGCGGCTACCCCCACGGCCTCATGCCCCGCTCCGGAAATCTGAAAGAAGATCTTCTGCTGACGTTTGAGCAGAATTTCGCGGTCATCCACCCGGCGCGAGGTGTGCATGATCCGGTAAGCCTCAATCAGTTGTTCACGGGAGAGGCCTTCATACGCCTGCTTCGCTTCCGCTACTCTCGATTCGGTCTTGGTCGCCATGCTTTACCCTACCTATCGCACGAACTTTCTATTGTAAATCCTCCGCGGGAATTCCGGACAATGTGATTCGGCTGGAGCCAGCGTTTGGCTTTTGGTCATTTCTGTCGTGTGCACTCCTGCAAACACCTCGCAACCAAAACGCTAAGTGCTAAGTGCCAAATGCTGATTTCCTGATGCTATTCTGAAATCGTCCGTATGATCCACTTCCATCGCCAATTCGCCCCTCGCACCATCAAGCTTGTGATCTTCGACCTGGACGGGACCTTGGTTGATTCCCGACTGGATCTGATTCATTCCGTCAACGCCATGTTGAGGCATTTCAACCGGCCTGAGCTGCCGGGGGACGTGATCGCCTCTTACGTTGGCGACGGCGCGCCGGTGCTGATTCGCCGCGCGCTGGGAGATCCCAAGAACGACGCCCATATCAAACAAGCTCTGGAATATTTTCTTGCCTACTATCGCGTGCACAAGCTGGACTACACCCACATTTATGATGGAATAAAGGAAATGCTCGAGGCGGTCGGCCATGCCAACGGCATTCGCCGCCAGATGGCCGTTCTGTCCAACAAGCCGGTGGTGCCATCGCGCGCCATCGTCGAAGCACTGGGTCTGGCAGACTTCTTTGTTCACGTATACGGAGGCAACAGTTTTCCCACCAAGAAGCCGGATCCGCATGGTGTGCACATCATTCTGCGAGACACCAAGGTCCGCCCGGAAGAAACTTTGATGGTGGGAGATTCTTCTGTCGATGTGATCACGGGTCGTAACGGCGGACTCTGGACCTGCGGAGTGACCTATGGCTTCGCCCCGCTCACACTCAACATCGCTCCGCCCGATGTGGTGGTGGACAGCCCGAGGGAGTTGGCGGAGCTATTTGCTTAGTTGTCAAACTCGACGCACCAGAACCGCATCGTAAAGATCGAGAATTCCCCAATATCTACTTCCGCACCTGCAGGCCTAGCAAGGGGGTAATACCGCCTACGACAAAATCTAGTTTTCCATCGTCGTTGAAGTCACCCAGCAATGGACCGTAGTAGAAAAAAGACTGGGACACTCCAGCCGGGAAGCTGACGGGGGGCTGGAACGTGCCATCGCCATTCCCGAGCGAGATTTGAAGGGTCTGGCCCGTAGACAGATTCGCCAGGTCCATCTTGCCATCGCCGTTGAAATCTCCAACAGCAGATGCAAGATCGCCCCGCACATCACGACAGCTACCTTGGGCGAATGTGCCGTCGCCTGCGCCCAGCAACACGCAACCATCCGTGATCAGATCCAGGTTACCGTCGCCGTTCATATCGGCTACGAGCAGTTGGCCCCCTCCATAGGTCACAGGATAAATTCCTGGGTTCTGGAATGTGCCGTCGCTGTTCTGGAGAAAAACGGCCACTGCTGGCCTTGAGGTAAACCGATCATATCCAGCCATGGCCAGGTCCAGTCTCCCGTCGCCATTGAAGTCACCGAAAACATCCATCCCTGAGGGGCTGAAGTTGATAAAGTTTAGGCTTCTGTCCGTAGCGGTAAAGGTGCCGTCGCCGTTGCCCAGGGAAACCCAGGCGCCATAGCCAGCATTCCCGTAATTTGTTTCTATCGCGTCAAGCTTTCCGTCGCCATTAAGATCGGCAAAGGTAGTGAAGTTGCCATCGTAAGACGGAACTTGAGTAAATGTACCGTCGCCGTTGTTGAGCAAAACGACAGAACCGTCGTCGGTCGCTCCATACCAATAAGCCGCCAGGTCGAGCAGGCCATCCCCGTTGAAATCGCCGGTTGTCAGTCCAAAGAAGCCGAATCCAAGATATTCCGGCAAATCAGTCTCAACAGGAACCTGAAAGGTACCATTTCCGTTTCCCAGATACACCGAGATTGTCCAGCCCAATCCGTCAGTATTCTCCTGACCCACAACGATGTCGAGCTTGCCATCATTGTTGAAATCGCCCGCTGCCACAGCGCCCGATGGAGCGGTGAAGTGCGGGTCCACGCGCATCTGCACCGTTGACGAAGGACTTCGGACGGGAAAGAAAACGACATTGGAAGCAATGCTGCCCGGATTCACGACCGTCACGAATCCGGTTTTCGGCTTCGCCACATATTGTGCTGGGACGTCAGCCTCGAGGGTGCTGCCGGAAATGAACTTTGTTCTTAGGATCTCCCCGCTGGCCACAACCACCGCACCCGGCACAAAACCGGTCCCGTGGACGGTGGCCACAAACGACGCGTGACCCGGTTCAATGCTGGCCGGAATCAAAGGTTGATACAGCAGGGGCACCGGGTTGGACTGGGCCAGAGCGGTCGCGGCACAGATCACAAACACGGCGCCGGCCATTTTCAAGGTATTGAGGCTCGTCATCGGAAACCTCCGCGGTGCAGAATCGTGCTAGTCTCGCTGGGCCACCCCTTATGCGAAAGAAACGAACTCATTCCGGCTGAGAACCGCAAGGGGGAATAAACGCGGAAACGCCGAGCAGTGGATGATTATCTTCCTCAGCATAAGTAGCGTCAAGCCAACCTAGACAGTCAGCTCTCCCACCAACGCATCGGCGTCTGATTTCACCGCCCGAACTTGCAACCAACAGTTCGGCGCATGTTTGCCCGACAGCTTGAGCCTCAGGTAATTGTCCGTGAGGCACTCCGTGTGTGTGCCGTCGAATCCACTCAACGTGATGGCTTCCACCGTCTTGCCAACGAACCACCTTATGAACTCCAGCTTTTTCTCGCTCGACAGGTCTCGCAGGACTCGGTTGCGCTCCCGGGCGACGTGGGTCGGCACCTGATTGCGCATGGCAACCGCCGGAGTCCCGGGACGCGGAGAATACGTAAACACGTGCAGATAAGTGATCGGCAAGTCGTTTATCATGCGATGCGTCTCGTCGAAGTCTCGATCCGTCTCGCCGGGGAAGCCCACCATGACGTCAGCGCCGATGGCCGCGGCGGGCATAGCAGCGCGAATCTTTTCGATCTTCTCCCGATAGTGCCAGGGGCGGTATTTGCGGTGCATCGCCCGTAACACGCGATCACTTCCGGATTGCATGGGCACGTGCGCGTGCTTAGCGATGCGCGGGGAGTCGGCCATGAGCCGGATTAGCCCGTGACTCCAATCCATTGGCTCGACAGAACTGATGCGCAGCTTTTCGAGAGCTGTATCTTCGAGAACGGCACGAACCAGGTCTTCGAACGGCACCGGTTCATCCGCCAGATCTCTTCCCCAACGACCCAGATTAATCCCCGAGATCACGACCTCTCGATATCCGGCAGCCACCAGTGTATTCACTTCGGCAAGAATCTGGCGCAGCGGCAAAGACCGGCTGTGCCCGCGGACGGACGGAATCACGCAAAAGGAGCAGCGATTGTCGCAGCCATCTTGCACCTTCAGGTTGGGACGGGTGCGTGCGTTCGCGGCGTCAAATACCGGGGCAGCCAGCAGCTCGGTGTGCGCAAAAATATCGGAAACGTGAATCGGTCGATGGTGGTTGGCCGCTGATGGTTGAGTGACTGATAAACTGCTTACGGGTACGAAGACTCCGGGTGTCGTGCTTCCAGAGCCGGAACTCCACGGTTGCAGGGCGATCTCGGCCAGTTGGTGCTTATGGGAGTTCCCAATCACACGGCTCACTCCCGGCAATGCCGCAATCTCCTCAGGAGCGCGCTGTGCATAACACCCGGTCACTACAATTTGACAGCCGGGATTCTCACGATGCACACGGCGAATGGCGGCACGGGCGTCGCGATCTGCTGAGGCCGTGACCGTGCAGGTGTTCAGCACCACGACTTCCGCCTCAGACGCACGCTCGGCGCGCTCCAACCCACGCTCGCAGAACTGGCGTTCGATAGCCGCACCGTCAGCCTGGGTCGCACGGCAACCGAAATTCTCCACGTAGAAGCTGGCCATGGTTTTCTGCGGACGGGCACGCTCAGGCCCGTAGGTATGCGAGCCTTCTATCATAACCCGGAGGCGCTCGAAGCCTAAACGAGAAACCGCCCCTTCGCCCATTCCACGCACTCGGCGATGCACGTTGATTCACAACGAAAACGGCCAGCAACCCAATCAGGCAGAGGCTGTCGTCCGCTGTCCCTCGAAACACTCGCGGCACAGCACTGGCCGCCCCTGGCTCGGAACAAAAGGTACGGTTGTGCCCTTGCCGCACTGCGAACAGTTGGTGCGGGTCTCTACCTTCGGGGCCCTGTGCATCTGGGGCGCGCCTGCAAGCACCGCGACGCGTCTAGTCTTGCAGCTCTTGCAGCGTTTGGGTTCGTTCGTGAACTGTTTCTCATGGAAGAATTTCTGATCTTTGACAGAAAAAACGAAATCGGTTCTGCAGTCGACGCACTTTAATACTTTGTCCTGAAAGTCCATTGAGGATGTTCTCCTTGCGACTGCGCTCCAGATGACGCCTCGCTGTGGGCGAGGATATTCACCTGGGCGCGCCAGTGCGCGGGATTGTTGCTTCATCCCCCTCGGTTGTCCTGCGATACTGCTATGGATTCGGCCACCATACCCAGACCGGGCATGGTCCTATCAGACATTCGAACTCCCCGAGTCTATGGACCCCGGGCGGCGTTCCCCCCAAGGAATGCCGTTGACAAACAACGAGGGCCGCTCTGAGAGCAACGGCCCTCGTTTCTTATTCCGCCTCTTTACGAGCCTTCTTCCGGCTGCGCTTGCGCGCCAAAGCTTCTTTCACACGCTTCTTCTCGCCGGGTTTCAGATAAAAGGAGTGCCGCTTGACCTCCTTGATAATATCTTCCTGTTGCACCTTACGCTTAAAGCGCCGGAGTGCGTTTTCGAGGGACTCGCCCTCTTGCAATCTGACTTCTGCCAACGAAAAAACACCCCCAAACCTGTCCTATGTGGACAGTCATTTATTGCAAGGTTCTCGTCTCAAGTCAAGGGCTATGTAAGGCAAGGTATCCGAGAACCGACGCTTTTTGCTCAAAAAGTCATCTTGAACGCCAATTGCACCTGGCGCGGGGGGTAGGAATTGAAGGCTTGGGCGGGGCTGGCGGGCACCTGAAAATGACCGGGGAAGTAGTTGATTCCAAGCTTATTACTGATTTTGACGAAGTAAGCAGAATTGCTGGCCAAGCCGTCCTCCGTGACCGTTACCAGCTTGTTGTCGCGATTCAACAGATTGAACGATTCAATTACGAGATCGATCTTCACGCGGTCTCCGACGTACAGCCGGCGGCTGAGCCGTGCGTCGGTGCTGGCGTAATCGGGCCCGAGGAATGAGTTGCGTCGGGCCCCAGGCAGACGGTCATTGCTGCCGTTATCGTCCTGGTTGGGATCGCCGGTGACCGTAACATTTACGGGCCTGCCACTTCCGTAAGTGAACACCCCCGCCAGTTTCCAGTCGTTGAAGATTCGACCCAGAAACTCCTCTCCGCGATGAAACGGCTTGGGCTCAGCGATCCAGGAGAACACCAGGCGCTGCCGCTGGTCGGTAACGCTGTTTCCACGCTCGGCGTTGGCGGCATAGGTATTCTGAACCAGGGCAGGACGGCCGGCAACCAGCGCGTCCTGGCCGTCGTCGATGGCGTGAGCAAAGGTGTAGGCCAGGCGGAAATAAACGCCGCTGGTCATCTGTCGCCGAATTGAGAGGGTCGCGCCGTTGTACACGCTGGATGCGGCGCTTTCGAAAACGTCGATGGCACCCAGTTGAGGAATGGGCCGGGCCAGAGGATTGATGCACGGCGGAAAAGGGCAAGTAAAAGAAGGCGCCATCTGCCAGGTCGAGAAGGAAGCCACGTTGTAGAACGTACCAAGAAAGTTTGTTCCAGTGCTGTCGAACACCGGGTACTGTACGTTCACCGGCGGGGGCAGGTTCACATCCCGGGCGCGAATCAGGTCCACGCCGTGAACGTACATATAAGAAACGCCGATGGCCAGACGATGGGCCACCTCGCGCTCCAGGCTTACGCTGGCTTGCTCTACTTTGGGTGTATTGAAATTTGGCGAGAAGGCCGACACTCCAGCCTGAGCGTGCTGAGCCAAGCCAGACGGCAAATCACACGAGGTTGATGTGACGGGACAGTTGACGAGAGCATTCGGATATTGCGGAAAAATCTGATGATCGTAGAAATTGGAGTTGTTGAGAAAAAGGTTCGCCGACTCGAGCCCATTCTGAGTGGCGATAGTCGAAGTGTAAATCTGTGGAATGCGAGTGTAGAACCAGCCGTATCCAGCCCGGACCACCAGCGGCTTCTGATTTCCGATCGAATACGCAAATCCCACGCGCGGCGCAAAGTTGTACGGATTAAAGGGAACCTTGCCTGAATCCGGCCAGAGCGGATTCGTTACGAGCCCTTTCTTGCTGAAAGTCTGCAAGTCGTAACGCCCGCCGACGCTTAGCGCCAGGTGGTCGGTGACGCGGATGGTGTCCTGGAGAAAGCCGGCATACTCATTGGTGTCAGGATGCGAGGACATGTTGCCGAAGTTCTGTATGTAGTACTTTGGAACATTATGCGCATAAGCGCGCAGCGGTGAGAGTTCCAATCCCGCCTCCATCGGCTGGAATGTAAACGGGTCCACCTTAATAGGATCGAAAATGTATTCCCCACCCGAAAGCGATGGGAAGAAATTGTAGATCGATGTCAGCAGAGCATCTCCTCCAAGCTTCCAGGAGTTCCGGTGTCCTTCCAGGCTAATGGTTTCGGTCACGTGCAAGCGGTGCTCCCGGGTCTGCCGTGGCAGAATCGACGAACGGCCAAAACCATCGACAACACTCATGATGCGGGTTGATGGCGCGGTGCTGTTGCTGCTGGAGGTCTGCAGGTCGCGTGAAAATAGTGCCCGCAGATGGCTTACCATTCGCCAGGAAAAACTGCTGGTCAGGGACAACGATCCAGTTTCCGTCGCCACCTGTTCCTGACCGTTGTCGCTGATGGCAAATGTGGTTAGTGGACTGGCAGGATCGAGGAAAACATTGTTCTGTCCCCAATACCGAGATGTGCTGACGCGGGCGGACAACGCTTCATGCGGCGTCAATTCGAGATCGAGCTTCAAGAAGCCCGCATTTCCCAGCATCTGCGCAGGAAACTGTCCACCGAGAGTGGAAAGCTGGTTCGCGGCCGCGAAGACGGTGGCTCTGTCGCTGGCATCATAGTCGCCCGGAGTTCGTGGCCCCTGCGGGGGCTGCGGCGTCACGCTGGAAGTTCCGTTCGGAAAGCGCACTACCACGGGCACACGAAAAATATGCTGATCAAAACCGCCGAAGAAGAAGGCCCGGCTGCGGTGGATCGGCCCACCCAGAGTGAAGCCGAATTGCTGCTGCTGAGCGTGCGGCTTGAAATCGAGGAAGGGATGAGTCGCACCGAACCCACTGTCCCGAAAGAAGAAGAAACTGCTGCCGTGCAATTGGTTAGACCCTGATTTGGTCACCACATTGACAACCGCTCCTCCGGCGCGTCCTAACTCCGCACCATAGGTATTGGACGATACGCGAAATTCCTGCACCACCTCATTGGAGAATTGATAGGGCGCCCGGTATCTGCCGCGGGCCTGGGAGAAGAATGCATTGTTGTCATCGGCGCCGTCGACCAGATAGCTTGACTGGTATCCGCGGATGCCTCCAAAAGCCAGATCACCGTTCGACCCGGACGTCATTCCACGCGGGTCCTGGGTGACTCCTGGCGTCAGCAAGGCAAGGTCGGTGAAGCGGCGTCCATCGAGGGGCAGCTCGTCAATCGCGCGCTTGTCGATCAGGGAGGAGACCGCGACCGCTTGGGTATCCACCAGCGGTGGCGCATCCGACACCGTGACGGTTTCGGTGACTCCTTCCACGGTTAGTTTGAACTCGATTTCAGTCGTACCGCCCACCGCCACATGCAATCGAGGCGTCACCTGCGGCGACATGCCGGCTGCGGTTGCGCGGCCGGAGTAGTCGCCGGGTGGAAGCAGTTGAAAAACAAACTGGCCATTCGAATCGCTGACGATCGAGTAGCGAAATCCGGTGCCATCATTTACCAACGCCACGACTGCACCCGCGATGCGCCCGCCTGTACTGTCGACAATCGTGCCGCGCAGAGCGCCGGTGGAGGCATCCTGGGCAAGAGTCATGCTTAGGAGCATAAACAGAGATATCGTCGTCCCCAGGGTTCGCAAGAGTCGCGGAGGACAGGAGCGGCACCCCCTCCCGGTCAGGGATATTGCTCTCTCCGGCCGCAACCAAAGAAACCAGAAGGGAGGCCAGAGAGAGCAAGAAGACAAATCAAAATCGCACGCCATAGGATTGTCACCTTCATGCGAAATCTCGCCGCGGTGCATCCAGATTTTTTCGGCGGACTTCCCCTGTATATCAGGGATTGGAGAGAGAGTCTGTGAGCGCTGACCAATTCTTTCTTGTTTTTCCCGATGCGGGAATCGCCCGTCGTCGTGTTAGTATTGGCCGCTTCTTGCACACAAGAATCTCGTACACAACTTTAGGAGGAGAAACATGCGCCAGCTCATAGGTAGCCAGTGCAAGACCGCAGTTTGGCTGGTAGTTTTAGGCTTCGCAATCACGCCATTTTGCAGAGCGCAGTCCGCTGCAACTTCCTCTGGAAAGGTCCGCAACTACTATGTAGCCGCTGACGAGGTGGAATGGAACTACGCGCCGGACGGCGTAAACAAAATGATGGGCATGAAGTTCGAGGGCTATGCCAAAGTCTTTACGGAACAGGGTCCGCATCGCATCGGAACGGTGTATCACAAGGCGGTCTATCGCGAATATACCGACGAGACGTTTAGCAAACTCAAGCCGCGGGCGCACGAGTGGGAGCACGCAGGAATTCTCGGGCCGATTATCCGGGCCGAGGTCGGCGACACCATCCACGTGACTTTTAAGAACAACGCTACTCATCCCGCCAGCATGCATTCCCATGGAGTCTTTTACAACAAGGACTCTGAGGGGGCCAGCTACGACGACGGCACCACCGGAAACGACAGAGCAGACGACGATGTACTGCCGGGAAAAACGCATATCTACACCTGGCAGGTTCCGGAGCGCGCGGGACCAGGGCCGGGTGACCCGAGTTCACTCGTCTGGCTTTACCACTCGCATGGCAACAGGGCGCTGGAGAGTGGCCTGATCGGCGCCATCATCATCACAGCGCGAGGCATGGCTGGCCCTGACGGCAAACCTAAAGATGTGGATCGTGAATTCGTCAGCCTCTTCATACTTTTCGACGAAAACACCAGTTGGTATCTCGATCACAACATTCAGGCCTACACTTCCGATCCTAAAGGAGTGAACAAAACAGAATTCCTGCCTGTAGATGATCAGGGGCTATTCTCGTTAGCGGGAACCGGTTTTGTGCCGGCCAACATCAAGGCATCCATCAACGGCTACATTTACGCGAACGGACCGAGAATGACGATGAAGAAAGGTGAACGCGTGCGTTGGTACCTGCTAACCATGGGGGAAGGCTTCAACTTCCATACGCCGCACTGGCACGGAAACGTAATTGTCGACCACGGCAAGCGTACTGATGTCTTGTTTCTGGGGCCCGCACAGATGGAAACGGTGGATATGGTCCCGGACAACCCGGGTACCTGGCTGTATCACTGCCACGTCGAGGATCATATGGATACGGGCATGATGACGCTGTACAAAGTCGAGCCGTAGCTTTTCGCCCAGGACGGGCGGCTCCGCCCGTCCTCGTCACCCACACAATTTGCTGTGAACTAGCTCCTCGACTCTTCGCAGGACCTCGTCTTCGGACATGCTGGTCGAATCCAGAACCAACGCATCCGCCGCTGGCTGCAAAGGAGAGACCGTGCGGGTGCGGTCGCGCCGATCTCTATCCCGCAATTCCGCGGCGGTAGCCTGGGCTGCGCTGCCGCGCAGGTTCTGCTGTTGCAGCCGCCGCTGCTCGCGCACCACCGGGTCAGCATCAAGGAAAATCTTGACGTCAGCGTGAGGAAAGACTTTCGTCCCGATGTCACGTCCTTCCATCACTACACCGCCCCTCGCTCCCATTTCCTGCTGACGGGCAACCATCCACGTCCGTACTTGAGGATGAACCGAGACTCTCGAAGCTCCCTCAGTTACATCGGCCTCACGGACGCGCAGGGTTACGTCGGTCCCATCCAATGAAACCCGGTTGCCGGTTGAGGTCGGCTCCAGTTGAATACGGGAGTTCTGGGCCAATTTCACCAGTGCTCCTTCGTCGTCGAAGGAAAGGTCACACAAGATGGCCTTTAGAGCCAACGCGCGGTACATGGCTCCGCTCTCGAGGTTGGCATAGCCCAGCTTGCGGGCCAGCCGCGAAGCAATGGTACTCTTGCCCGCGCCAGCGGGACCATCGATCGCGATGATCAACTTGCGTGCCTGGGATTCGGTCATGGTAAAGCAGTTGATTGTACATGGCGGATTGGTGCGAGAGCACGATTCCACCCGGCGTGCCCCGATATTGCAGGAGACAAGTTTCGTTACAGACCGGGAACCTATCCTTACCCTGTTACCAAACGCTGCACACCTTGGCCGGCTCTTTGATCATCGGGGCGCCAGCCTTACATGAAAAGGCTCTGGAGAATTCCGGCATGTTTACCACCACTCCGTTGACCCGATATTTCGGCGGAGAATGCGGATCGGTGACGGCCCGCACTCGCAAGTCCTCCGGTCGTTCGTTGCCACACGCCCACTGCGCGAAGCCCACAAAGAACCGCTGGTCCGGAGTCAGATTCTCCATCGGCTGAAGATCTTTGCCCTGGGTCGCTCCCTTCAACGCAATGTAGGCCAGAATTTCGCCGCCCAGGTCGGCAACATCTTCGCCCAGAGTCAACTTGCTGTTGATATGGATGTCATCGACCACGACGTACTGCGCATATTGATCCTGCACGCATTTGGTGCGTGCGTCGAACTTCTCGCGGTCGTCTTTGGTCCACCAGTTTTTCAAATTGCCTTTGGCGTCGAACTGGCTGCCTTCGTCGTCGAATCCGTGGGTGAGTTCATGGCCGATGGTGCCGCCGGTGTCGCCGTAGTTTGGGGCATCATCGATCTTGGCGTCGTAGAGCGGCGGCTGCAACACGCCCGCAGGAAAGTTGATGTCGTTCATCTGCGGGTTGTAGTAGGCGTTCACGGTCGGCGGACTCATTCCCCACTCCCCATGATCCACGGGCTGGCCGACTTTGCGAATGTCGCGCCGCCGCTCAAATTCTTCGGTACGCTCCACGTTGCCGGCGAAGTCGGCATTGGCAATGCTGACGGAACTGTAGTCGCGCCACTTGTCGGGATAACCAATCTTGTTGCGAATCCCGGCCAGTTTGGCCAACGCCTGCTGCTTGGTCTCCGGGCTCATCCACTCGAGCGCACGGATGCGTTCACCCATGGCATCTTCGATGCGGCGGACCATATCGAGTGTGCTCGCCTTCAGGTCCGGCGAAAAGGTCTTGCGTACATAGACCTGCCCCAGAGCCTCGCCCAAATCCTCGTCGGTATACTGCACGCAGCGCTTCCAGCGAGGCTGCTGTTCTTTGGCTCCGTGGAGATACTTGCGGTAGAACTCAAAGTTTTCATCTACAAATCTCTTCGGCAAAACCACCGCTGACGCATTGACCACATGAAAACGGAAGTAGGTCTGCCAGTCGCCGATCGGGTCGGCGGTGATCTGCCGGCTCACTTCCTTGAAAAAGTCTGGTGTAGCCACATTGACGATCTCAAACCTGGGGTATTGCAGTTGCGCGTAATAGACCGTCCAGTCAACATTGGGCGCCAATTGCGCCAGCTCAGCAACCTTCATCTTGTGTTTCAGCTTGTAGGGATCACGGCGATCCACCCGCGTCATGGACGCCTTGGCAAGAGCCGTTTCCATCCGCATTACGGTCTCGGCGTTTTTCTTGGCCGTAGCCGGGTCGTCGCCCATGAGTCCAAACATCTTCTGCACATACTGCACATAACGCTCGCGGGTTTCTTTCGATTTGGCATCGTCCTTGACGTAGTAATCGCGGTCAGGAAGGCCCAAGCCGCCCTGGTCAACCTCGGCGATCTGTTGTTCGGAGTCGTCAGGATCCTGAGTTGAGCCCTGCGAAAAAACCACTCTGCGGCCGAATTCAAACTGCAAGTGCGCGATGAGCGGCGTAATGTCTTTTGGCGACTTCAGGAGCGCAATCGCATTGAGATCGGATTGCAACGGCGCCAGGCCTCGCGTTTCCACAGTGGCCTCGTCCATGCAGGCGCCATAGAAATCACCGATCTTCTGCGTAAGTGCGTCCGTCTGGTTCGCCTTAATCGTGGCTTGCTCGAGAATGCCACGGAGGTAATTCAAATTATCCTCGTACAGCTTGTTGTAGACATCCCAGCTAACCTGGTCTGGGGGGATGGGGTTATTCTTCTTCCAGCCTCCACAGGAATATTGATAAAAATCGACGCACGGGTCAGCCGACTTGTCCATCGCATTCACGTCGAGGCTCGGCGTGTACGGAAATGCAGGCTCTGGCGCGCCCGGTTTTCCGGAGTCTTGCGCCACGGCGTTGATGAACGCCAATATGAGCAGGGAGATGCACAAAACAGGGGGCTTTTTCATGTCTAGTTGGACGGGCTTTCCAGATTAAGGTTAGGAAAGCGTGATCTATAGTAATCGCGCTGATGATTTTTTCAAAGTCGAGAGGACCAACCCGACATATCGTTTGGCGAGAAAGCTATGGCCTTGATGTCTGCAATTCACTGCTGTCGCGACTCCGCCGTTGTGCCTATGCCAGTGCCACTCAGCGGCACGGTTTGTTGCCGGCCAATCCCCTGATAGTCCACAAGCAGATACGCAGAATTATTTCCGCTGGTTCTCGGCGTAAACGTCACCTGGATCTGACAACTGCCGCCGGCAGGCAGACTCCTACCGCAATTGTTTGTCTGAGAAAATGCATCAGCGTCGACGCCCTTGACCTTGATTGCTCTAATTTGCAGGCTTGAGGTCTTGATGTTGTGGAAGGTGACAGTTTGAGGCGGGCTGGTTCGAAACAGCTCTTCATTTCCAAAAGCGAGACTCGTGGGCGTCACGCTTGCCACAGTTTGCTCGTAAACCGCAGCGGTCGGGCTACCAGAGACGGCGAAGCCCGCTCGTCCGTTGTTCCTAAAATCACCGGGGCTCAGTGCAACAACGTCCTCCCCAAGACCGCCCGGAACTGAGTAAACTGGAGAAGTTGGTAGCTGATAAACCATAGGGCTAGAGAATGTGCCGTCGCCATGGCCGAAGTACACGCTGAGCGCTGGCGGAGTGCCTCCAACGATGGCCACATCCACCTTGCCGTCGGTGTCGAAGTCACCCAGCACCATCGGTCCCTGCGCGGCATTGGTGCAGGGACCCGGAGTGAACGTGCCGTCGCCGTTCCCAAATAGGGTGCAGATGCCATTCGTGACAAGATCAAGCTTGCCATCGCCGTTTAGATCGACGGCAAAAATGTCGGTCACAGGATTTGCCGTTTGATAATAAGCGGGGTTCTGGAACGTTCCGTTGCCCATTTCCAACCCGACGGAGGCACCGTAAACCCCTCCGAGAGCTAAGTCCAATTTCCCATCGCCGTTAAAATCGCCTAAGGCAGCGCCCCCTTGAGCGTTATAGCCGAGATTGTCGAATTCCTGCGTCTGGCTATACATGCCATTCGGATTCGCCGACCAGATGGAAACTTCGAAACCATACCCACCCCCTGACCAGCCTGTAGCCACCAGGTCGGGGAGTCCGTCGCCATTGAGGTCGCCAACGGCCGAGACGTTGTCCTCGTAGGTGCCCGTGTTAAAGGTACCGCGTTGGGTAAATGTGCCATCACCATTGCTGAGCATAATGGTGCCGATATCAGCAAATTCAGTGTCCCCTGCGGAGGCGTTGAAAGCTACATCTGGCTTTCCATCCTCATTGAAGTCCGCCACGAACAGGGAGACGAGATAAATTGGGCCTCCGAATCCGCTGGGGTCGCTTACCAATGTCCGAATTGGAGACGCAAAAGTTCCGTCACCCTTACCGGCATAGAAGTCAATGAAGGCTGAGCAGTAGTCGACGTAGCAGCCTTGTCCGATCACGAGATCAAGCTTGCCGTCGCCATTGAAGTCGCCGACCGCGACTAGTCCCGGTTCCAGCGCCTGCAGACCTGGCGCCAGAGCTATAGTTGCAGATGGCAATTGAACCGGGAAATAAGCTACATTCGACGCTCCCCCGCCGGGTGCCGGATTCACCACCGTGACCGCCGCCGAACTCGCCTTGCTCACATCTTGGGCGTTGATGGTCGCCGTCAATCGATCCGAGGACACCACTTGTGTCGTTCGTGGTGATCCGTTCCACTCAAGAACCGAGCCGGTAACGAAATTGGCTCCGTAGACCGTGAGAGTGAACTCGCCGCTGCCCGGCTTAGCACTCACTGGGACAAGTTGAATCACCGAAGGGGCAGGATTGTTTTGGCCGAGTAGGGTCAGGTTTGTACAAAAGAGAATTGACAAAAGGAACGAGGAGACTTTCATGGCGTTCTCCTAACACAGCAAAATCCAAGCGCGGACGGATTTCCAAAACTCAGGGAAAGAGCTGCACCAACAGCGTCAGCATTATTCCACTGCCGCTTCGGCTTGTACAGAGACAAAAGTCTCTTATCGCGCGGGAACGGTTCCTGTTTTGGCTGTCCGTTCACTAAGGTATGCCTGCAAGGCATCTCTCCAGTGCGGCATGTCAATTCCGTATTTTGCCCGGCTCTTTGCCGACAGCACAGAATACTTCGGCCGTTTGGCAGGGCGAACGAATTTGTCGCTGGTGGTCGGTCGTACCACGGTATTCAATCCGGCATCGCGGATGATCTCGCGAGCGAACTCAAACCATGAGCAATCGCCGGCGTTGGTCACATGCACAATACCCGCGGCCTGCTTACGACAAAGTTGAATGATGGCACGAGCCAGGTCCGGCGCGTACGTGGGGCGGCCGCGCTGGTCGTCCACTACGTCAATCTCGGGCTTGGTCGCTGCGATTCTGAGGATGGTGTCAGGAAAACACTTCCCGCCGGCACCGAATAACCACGACGTCCTGGCAATGCAGCAATCCGGCAAGATCTGGATGAGTTGCTCTTCGGCATCCGCTTTTGATTTTCCATAAATACTCTGCGGGGCGCGGGTATGGCCGGTCTCGTAGGGACTGGTGCTCAAACCATCAAATACATAGTCGGTGCTGAGAAAAAGCAGGCGAGAGCCACAGGTTTTGGCAGCTTGTGCTACGTTGACCGCCCCGCTGCAATTCACGGCGAATGCCCGCTCACGATCGCTTTCACATCCGTCAACGTCGGTATAAGCGGCTGTCAGTACAATCCACTGTGGCTGAATGCGTTGCACGGCGGCGAGAACCTGATTGAGGTCGCGAAGGTCGGCGTCTTTCGAGCCCAGACCGATGACTTCATCCGATGTCCATTCGCGGACCAACGCCTTGCCAAGCAGTCCGGTAGCGCCGAAGATCGCAACTCGCATGCTCAATCTCTCTAGTTGAGTGCCAGAGAATCAACATAGCACAGAAGGGTGACGCCGGATTCCCCCAGTCCGGAGCGTGTCATAAGCTACGCGGCCCGTTTCGACGGTTTGTTGGCAGCAGGATCGGCGAAGGGCTCGATCGCACGATTATCTACCGTACCGATATTTCGGCCAGCCAGCTCCTCATAGACGGCACCGATCTCCTTGGCAATCCGCGGCCACTGATATTGGTCTCGTACTCTGTCCCGGGCAAGACGGGCCGCCGCGTTCCGGATTTTCTCGTGAGAGAGCAAGAGATCCAACATGCGGGCCAAGTCGGCGACATCTCCTGCGCGAAAAGTGAATCCGACACCGTCTACGACCTCGCGGTTTTCCGGGATGTCGCTGGTCAGCACGCAGGTGCCCGCTCCCATCGCGTCCAGTAGAGCCAGCGAGAGCCCCTCTAAATCGGAAGGCAGGACAAAGAGCGCAGCGTGGACGAGTACCTCGCTCAACGCATCGCTTGCAAGCCAGTCGGTAAAGATGACGCGGTCGCTGGCGCGGCGGCGGAGACTCTCTACGTAGGCATCGCTATGGCTGGATCCGCCCGCGAACACCAGTTTCACCGGTGTCGCCACCTTCTCGTAGGCGTCGATCAGGAGATGGCAATTCTTTTCGGGGGAGAGCCTGCCGGCAAACAGAATGTAATTGTCCGGTTCCAGCCCTAATTGCTTGAGATACGTCAAACCATTGCGGTCGCAAATTGTAGCGCCATTGGGGACGTAAGTGGCTTCAATCCCATAGGTGAGGCGGTAGTACTGCTGCAAGGTGCGCGATACCACCATAGTTGCGTCAGGAATACGCGCCGAGGCCAGTTCACCGAGACGAAGAACGCGAGAAGCGAAGCCGCCCCACTTTTTTCTGCGCCAGTCCAGGCCCTGCACTGTGACCGCTGTCTTTTTTCCGAAGAGCTGGGGCAGGAATGAAAATAGCGCCGGCCCCTGCGCATGATAGTGCACAATATCGAAATCGCTGAGAGCCGCGTGAATGCTGCTCAAGAGGGTGTGGATCAGGGTTTCCAAGTGTTTGGATCGGATCGTCGGCAAACGAACCAGCCGCATACCATTGTGCGTCGCCACAGCCGGAGTGAAATAATTGCGACAGTACGCTGTGACTTCGTATCCCAGCTCGACCAGGCGTTTGCCGACCTCTTCGTAGTAAGCCTCGATGCCGCTGTATTTTGAGATTACGCCGCGTCCTCCAATGAAAGCTACGCGTATTCGCTTCCTTGCCGCTGCAACCGTGCGGGTGGTCGATGGTTTTTGTGCTGCCGAACACACCTGCTGGTATAGCTGCATCAACTCCTGGTAGTGAACCGCGGGAGAGTGCCGCGTAGCCACGAGTTGCCGCCCTGCAATTCCCATTGCTTGTGCTTGCTGCGGCCGTTGGGCCAGATAGGAAATGGCTTCCCCTAGCTGCTCTACATCGCCCGGCGGATAGAGCAAACCGGTCTCATCCTCGCGTACCAGCTCGCGCCGCGAGCCAAGGTCAGAGGCCACCACCGGCCGTTGCCAGGCATAGGACTCCAAAATGCTCTTGCCCAAGGTCTCATAGGCAAGAGAAGGCAGGATCGTAAAGCGTGCCGCCGCGATCCTGCGTTCCACGTCCTTGCCAGTCAAGTGGCCGGTGAACTCCACGTTCTCCAGGCTCAAAGTGCGAGCCAGCCCCTCGAGTTCCGCCCGCTGCGGCCCGTCGCCGGCGACTTGCAACTGGACCTGTGGCAAGGCCCTCATCGCGCGGAGCAGGTGGTCTACACCTTTTTCCGGCGACAAACGGCCAAAGTATAGAATCGGCGCATCGACGGAGTGGGGTGGCGCCGTTTCAGGGAGGTTCTGAAAATGTGGAAGTACAGTAATGTTCTCGCCATTGAATCCGTTCCGCGTCAGCTGCTCTTTCGCAAACTGGCTCGGGGTCAGGAAATGGTCCACGCATTTGCCATATGTCCCGATCCAGTGGTGGACGTAGGCCTCCGCCATCAACACTGTCGCGGAAGCAACTGGACCTTCATAGCAGCCTTTGCTCAGCATTTTCCAGTATTTCCCCGTGCATGACTGGTCGCAGGCCTTGCCGTTGGTGACCATGTTGTAGACCGGACAAATAAGTTTGAAGTCGTTCAAGTGATAGATGGTGGGAATGCCCTGCTCCTTCAATTCCCAGAGGATCGACGGTGAAAGGTGATGGTAGATGTTGCGGACATGCGCGATGTCCGGCTGGAACGCCAGCGCCATTTTCCGCAACCGATCTCTGGCATCGGTGGAATAGATGGCATGAACTCCCAGTTTTGCCCGGGCCAGCCATCCGGCCGTGCCGTCCTTGAAGTCGATGTGCGGCACAAGGTACTGGTCATAGCTGGTGGGCTCACCGCGTGAATCGGCCACGGAGAACAAGGCAACTTCGTGTCCATGCGATCGCAACAGATCCATCAATTCGAAAAGGTAGATTTCGGTCCCACTAAAGGGAAAGTTATATTTATTGCAAAACAGGATTTTCATAAGTGGCGGCTGCAATTTCCGAGGGAGTGCCCGAAACGCGGACGGTTCGAGCGTTAAGATATGGCGTGAAGAGATCACAAACCCTGGCCAGATTTGTTTGCCGGTTGAAATACTTGAACACGTGCTCTTGCGCAGTCTCTAACAAGGAGCCGAGAGCGGATTGCGAGTTCATGACAAAAGTAACCCGGGCCATGAAATCGTCGAGTGATCCGGCTCGATAAAGAAATCCGGTTTCGCCGTTGACCACCAGCTCAGGAATGCCGGTTATTGCCGGGGCAAGCACGGGCCTACCCCGGGCTATCGCCTCCATCAGAACGACGGGTATGCCTTCACTGCGGCTGGTGAGCACAACCAGATCGGCCTGGTCATATTCCGCCTCTAACTGATCCCGGGACAGTTGCCCCAGCAATCGAACGTCAGCGTGAAGATCGAAGTCTCGGATCATTCCTTCGAGGGACTGGCGCTCGGGACCTTCTCCTGCGATGCGGCATACAAATCGCAGGCCTCGACATTTCAGGAGCCAGCAGGCTTCCAGGAGAAATGAGTGGTCCTTGACGGGATGCAGCCGCCCGACCGTCAGGATGGAAAAGACCGACCGATGCCCGGTCGCTGAGATGCGTTTACTTACAGGGACCTCTACTCCCAAGCGCCGCACCAGAATTTTCTCCGCTGCGAGGTCGGGATGGTGCAACAGAATGTGCCGGCGGTTGAATTCGGAAACGGTTACGCAGAAGCTGCATTGCCTGAGTTTGAGATCGAGAAATGCCGCATCAAGCAAGAGGTCGGATCCGTGCAGTGTCATGCTAAAACTGACGTCGAGAACGCGGGCGGCAACCATAGCGATCCACGAACCGAAATATCCGTGATGCACGTGGATGTGGTCAACATGACGCGATTGAAGCAAGGCGGCGTAATAAACGCCCAGCACAGTATGTAGTAACGCTCGAAACCGCCGGCCCGGTGACTCCACTCCATGGAAGAGGGCATGGCCAAAAAAACCGCCCAAGGCAGGCAATTTCTCAACGCACAGCCACACCGCATGCAACAGAACCCTAATCTGCAGCGGCTGTATGTAGAGGGTATCGTCCGCGAAAGGCTCCGGGGTCTTGTCCAACCCAGGTTTCACTTTTCGCGCGCTGGAAGGAACGACGGTGACTCCACGCCTGCGCAGCTCACAAATCTCGTCGAGAACATAGGGTTCGACCGCTGAGGGAAAGAGATTAGCGAGATAAGCGATCGTGGGCACGGGGTAAACAGTTCATGCGAGCAGGGTGTAACTGATCGGAACAAGAAACAAACCAGCGACGAACCCAGCGAGCCAGGGCCGAAGACGTTGGTATGAGATCGGCGCCATCCCCGCGAGGCCGAAATGGATCAGGCAGTAGGCGCCGCATGCAATCAATTCTGCCCAGCCGTATGCAATCAGGCCCAGACGCGGCAGCAGGACGACCGTGGTTATAGCCAGCAGAAACACGTGCGCCAAGTAAGCCTGAAGTACCAGCCATTGCTTTCCCACCACAAATAACGCGGAGGCCTGCAAGTTATAAACCGAGTTCACCAGGACTCCCGCAGCGGCGAACGGATAAATCCGCATACTGGGCATCCAGCCAGTGCCCATGAGATGCGGCACAACATATGGGCCGAGCAGGGCAAATGCACACAGCAGAGGTCCGAGAGTGACCACCTGCAGATAAAGGGCTCGCTCGAGCATTCCGCGAAACTCCTCGCGGTCGTCCTGCAGGCGGGCCAGGGCGGCAATCGCCATTCGACCTGCGGCCAGGCGAAAGCTGCCCAGCGATTCGGCGATTCGAATGGCCAGCGCGACATAGGCAACACCCTCAGCGCCCACGAATCGACCGACGATTACCGGATTCACCAGAGTCCGCAACTGCCAGATGCGCAGCGAGGCAGTCAGGCCAATTCCGTAAGACAACATCGGGCGCGCGTGCTTCAGCTCGAAGGACAACCGAAAAGGATTCGCCGCGCAGGAACTGGCCGCGATCAACGTGCAGAGCTGCCATACGACCTGGCCGGCCACTGGAGCCCATACTCCGGCTTTTAGCCAGGCGAGCAGGGCCGCAACCACCAGTCCCAGCGACTGGCCGGCAAGTTCAATACCCGCAATCCTGCGGAACTCAAGGCCGCGCTCCAGCATAGCCATCGGGATGCCGGTCAGGGCTGACACCGGAATCGCGGCCAAGAGCACGAGGTATGGCGGGACGAACTCACGGTTCCCATACCAGTGAACTAACAACGGTGTGGCCGCAGCTGCGGCCAATCCCAACCCCAACGAAGCTCCCAGAATGAGCGAGGTGGCAGTGCCATATGCGCCAACGTCTGGGGTCTTGCTGCGAACGAGGTAAGTGTCGATCCCGCAACGGGCGACCACTGCCAGAAACGCCACCAGTCCAATTGCGGTAACGAACAAGCCGTAGGCATGGGGACCAATCCACCAGGTCATGACCAGCATGTTTCCCACGCCTATGATCACGCCCAGTCCGTAGCGTGCGGCCAGATAAATGGCGCCGCGCCCTGTCTCGCGACAAAATGGGCTGTGTGCATTCACATCAACTGCGGCGTCAGTAGGCGAAGACAAAACCGGGGCATCAGTTTGAGAGCGCATCCATTTCTTCCTGATCCTTGCGATTCTGTCCTGCCAACATGCCCGCCAATGTAAACAAAATGCTGTTCACGAATTGGTAGTTCATCACCACGAAGCTGCCGTTTACCAGATACACGACGACGAGCAGGGGCCATAACAACCGGAACTGTGCGTCCAGAAAGTTGCTGTCGGAGAGACGCGTGCCTGGCCTTCCTTTACTCAGTCGAAAAAGGTCCACGACCACCCATCCGTAGAGCGCCAGTCCGATGACCCCATACTGGACAAGAATCTCCAGATAGGTGTTGTGGAAATAAAACTGTTCCTGGTGAAAATCGCTGATCCGGCTCGTTAGTTCGGCCTGCATCGCGAGGCTGCCCCATCCCGAGACCGGCTTCTGCTGAAACATTTCCCATCCCGCTTCGTAAACCGCCATGCGGAACGTCACTGGCCCACTTGCTTCAAGCCGCTCTCTCAGAGACAGGTGGGAATCACCGAAGCCGAATAGGAGGGTGAGCCCCAACCCACCTCCTAGCACCAGGCACAAACAAGTGCGCCGCAAGCAACGGCTGGTAGAAAAGAACATCAGCCACAAGATTGACCCCGCGAAGGACAGCCAGACCGCGCGCGTCTTCGTTGCCACAACGGCAAGCGGCAACGCGGTCAACAAAAGAACGGCTAGTACCTTAGGCAATCGATTGCGCCGGAGGGAATCCATAGCAATCAGGCCCAGGATGTTCAAGGCGAGGCCATTTGCAACTGCTTGCAAGAACGGCCCGCGGGCCCGATCCGCATGAATTCCGAGGCCTTCATCCAATATGTAGCGTGGAAAAATGAAGCTTGTGGCTCCGACCATAAACAAGATGGCGATCACACACAAATAGCCGAGCACCAACAACGCGAAGACTTCGAACTGGCGCCGCGATCGGGCATCCTCAAAGATGTGCCCGGCCAGCACATAGAGTCCCAGAGGAACCAGCCATTTGGCCGCTAGCACACCCCAAGTTTCGGAGTCATAGGGCTGGGAGAGTGCATCGTAAAGTGCCAGAAGCAGAAGTGCGAACATGGGCCAAATCACGGGCCCCGTCATTCGAATGGGGATTCGCATGGTCCACGACCGCAACAACACTACAAAGATGAGCAGCACAAAAGCGTAGCGATCATAGGAATGAAAGCGGTAGTCCGCCGGGCGAAAGAGCATCACCGCCATTGTGAAGAGGAAGAGCAAGGCTGGAGCAGCCATCAGCGCGTGCAGTGGCCGGAATGCCCCGAGGACCGCCCGCCCCAGAACCTCGTCTGTCCACACCCGCGGCGCGGCCTGTTCAAACGCTCCCAATCTACGCTCCCTCTCCCCGCAAGACCACGGCTAGGGTTTTTAGAAGAATCCGAAAATCCAGGCCCAGGGTCCACCGTCCTATGTATTCGCGATCGAGTGCCATGTTGCGCGCAAACGAAGGATCACTGCGTGCAGTAATCTGCCAAAGTCCAGTGAGGCCGGGAAGTACATCGAGACGGTGCAAGTCCTCCAGGTCATAACGCTCAAAATCATCGATAGGATGGGGCCGCGGCCCGACCAGACTCATTTCACCCCGCAGCACGTTCCAGAGTTGAGGCAGCTCGTCGAGGCTGTAGCGACGGAGTACTCGGCCCAAACGGGTCACGCGCGGATCATCCACCATCTTGAAAAACGCCCCGCTGCGCTGGTTGCATGCCCGTAGCTTCTGCTTAAGCGAGTCCGCATTCGCCACCATGGTGCGAAACTTGAAGCACAGAAAACTCCGGCCCTTGAGACCCAGGCGTGGGGCGCGATACAGAGCAGGACCAGGCGAATCGAGCCGGACGGCACAGTAGGTAACCACCAGAAGCGGCAGCGCTAGTAACAACCCAATTGTGGACAGCAGCACGTCAATACAGCGCTTAACGAGCAACCGGAAAACCGGGACTCGCTCCTCAGACAGCGTAAGCACAGGCACATTGCCGTATTTCCTGAGAACGAGCGGTGCAGGATCGCACCCGAAACACTCCGGAACCAGCTTCACGTCGATCTGGTTGGCTCGGGCTTCCCGAACTATTCTTTGCGTGGCTTCGCGGTGGCTCGGAGTGGTGAGGATAATCTCGTCCACGAATTCGCGCCGCGCGACGCAGGCGAGATCATCGATTCGACCCAGTATGGCGCCACCGATTGTTGCGCGTTCGTCGAGAAAACCGAGCACCCGGGATTTGGCCGAATCGTCTTGTTCGAGGTGCTGAGCCAACTGCCGGCCGACCTGGCCGGCGCCGATGATTAGTACATTGCGGACACGCCACGACTTCCGACCAGCGCCCCAGAAGCTGGGTTTCATCGCGGGGGAAACCAGGGGCTGCCAGTTCAACAAGCTCCCATCCACCATCGCGGGGGTGGTTTTCTTGCGTGGAACTTCGTCGGCGTAATCAAGGGCTCCGGGAATCAAGCGCGAGGGGAGCGTACCGGGGGCGCCGGGGTCTGTCGTTTTCGTAGCAGGAGAGAAGCGCACTAGATCAGTTCCAGTTCGTACCCTTCGATTCGTATGGCGACCGAGCGCTCGATGGACTCGACAGAAATCACCAGGTTCTTCTCCCCGTGTTCCTCCAGAATTCCTTCGAGTCCGTCCAGGCAACCGCCCCGGATTCGCACTCGCTGTCCAATCTTCAGGAAGGCGTGCAAGCCACAGGGCACCTTATGGGAGAGCAATAACTGAAGATTGTCGATCTGCTTGGCGGGAATGGGTATGATCTGTCCGGCGAACCCAATCAAACTGATTACACCTGCGGTCTGCAGCAGATCCATCCGTGAGGACAAGGCAGGGTCTAAGCGTGCGAAGGTATAACCTGAAAACAGAAGAGCGTCAACCCGCTTTTTCCGGTCGCTCCAGCGATGAACTTCCTGCACCACCGGAAGAAAAGTCTCAATCCCCCTGCACTGAAGGTGGGCCGTCACTTTCTTCTCAAATCGATAGCGAGTCTGGATGGCATACCACAGCGCGTTATCCGGAACAGGAAAGTGGAAGGCCGCGTTCACGGAGTTCGAGTGGTTCGGGGCACGGCTCCGCTAGTTGAGTCCCAGATCATTCTTGTTCGATTGTTGTTCATCTCGTAGATACCACAGCAACCGCATACTGCTCCGACCGAAGACACTCCTACGGTCGCACTGCGTTAAGGCCCATCCGCCGCCTACAGCCTTCGATAAATTGCGCTTGGAATCGGGAACGTACGTTCGCTGAGTACCGCGCCCAGCAAACGCGCATTCGCGGAATACAACGTTTCTTTCACCCTTTGTGCAGTGGCCCGGCGGGTTGTATTGGCTTGTAGCACAAGCACCAGTCCGTCACACGCGGCTCCGAGCAGGGCTGCTTCGCTTCCAATCCCGGCGGCGGGTCCCTGGAGCACTGTGTAGTCGAATTCCAGGCGCAATTCCGCAAGGCGCGATCGTAACCAGGTCGAAGAAAAACCGTTCTCATTGCCTCCAAGAAACACACTTCGGGGCATGAAAAAGAGATTGGGTGAGAGTTGTTGCGCCAAGTCACGCAAGGTGCCAAATCGCGTTTCACCACCAACCGCCACCCGCCGGTCTGTCAACGTCGCATTCCTTTCGCGACCGATGGCACCGGCCTCGACCACACACGCTACTCCCGATCCCTCATCCGCCAAAGTCTCCCCGACTTGCATGCAAATCGGGGCGATATCAGGCCCTTGATCCACCGGGCTGAACACTACCTGGCGACAGGGTCTGGGCCAGCCCGGCAAGAACACCTGGCGTACCAAACCCCGGATCTGTTCTTCGGCAAATGAATCAAGCGTCCAGCCTGCGGTGGGTGACGAAGGCGCATCTTCGCGCTCTATCGCCGGTTCGGCCTGTATCGACGCGGACTGCTCAACTTCATCAATGGTGTTAGCGGGTAGCAATCTCACAAATGTGCTCATAGTAGGCCTCTCGAAACTTCCTCTGCGTCCACCTTCTCTTTTTGGGGAAGGGACGCCAATACCGGGGCGCGCAGGAAAGCAACCACTTCGTCCGGGGTCCGGAATGCCGGACTCAGGTAATCGGCCACGAATGCGAGACTGACGCTCACCGTTCCTGCAAATGCCAGACCAAGCAGCCCAAAACTCAATTCAGAGAGCTTGGGCAATTCCGGCACAACCGGTTGCTCGGCGATGGCAACGTTAAGGATCCCGCCCTGGTCGAGTGCGTCCCCGATTCTGGCTTCCTCGCGCTTGTCGACATAGAGCAGATAGCGCTCCTCTGCGGCTTTCAAGTCGCGCACTAACCGCTCTTGCGCGATGGCCTGATCCGCCAGTTGGTGCGCCGTGTCCCGATAGTGTGCTAACAAAGTGCCTTCCGCCGATGCGTGAGCGCCCAGGGCCCGAGCTTCCACCTCGGCTTTTACCAGTTCCGATTTCGCCCAGGCATGATTCGGTTCCAGATCGCTCGTCTGGTCTCTAATCGGAGCCCGATCTTCGTCCACGATGGAAGCTTTGGTTTGGGCAATCTTCTGCTCCACTTCTTTCACCAGGCGATACGAAGGCTCAAACTCAATGAGCAGGTCGGTACGCTGCAGTTCCAGCTCCAGCAATCGCGCCTTCATTTTCTGCATCAGTTCCGGATTGTCAGAATTCCGCATTTGCGTCAGCGTACGTTCCGGCAGCAAGCTCAGCTTTCCCTGTAATGCCCGGATTCGCTCCGAGTTTTCGGCCAGTTCGACCTGGGTTCGGCGATGGTCAGCGTCGGCATCACTAAGTTTCTGCAGGGCCGTGTCACGCTCCTGAGACGCCGAGACGACTCCCTGGTCTCGTGTAAACTCCGCCAGTTGCAGTTCAGCGACCTCCAAGTTGTGGCGCGACTGGGTGACCTGCTGGTCAAAGAAGCCAAATTCTCCCGAAGCGCGGTGCACTTGGTGATGCCGCTCCAGGTAGGCGTCGGCCAGTGATCGCAACACTTTGGCAGTTTGTTCGGGATCGGAAGATTCATACTTGACATTGATCAGAGCAGTCTTGCGAACGGGCTCGACCGTCAACCGCTTTGCCATCCGCTTTACGGCTCGCGCCAAACATTTTTCTTCACTGTCTCCAACCAGGCTCCAAAACCATGAGCTGCCTTCTGACACGAGACCGGTACTCTGGACCACGGTCCGCAGGATTTGGCCATCATGCAGCAGCTCCGCCTCGGAGTTCACTTCTTCTTCTGTGACCCCTTGAGGTATTAGCTCGGCCTGGCTGGGGGTGGGCGCAACTACGGGATCAACCCGGCCACGGCGCAGCAGGACTTTCATTTCCGATTCATAACAAGGGGCGATCTCCCGGTAACCGATCGCGGCAGCCAGAACCAGAACAAATGCCACCAGGGCAAGGCGTCGCTGCCGAAAAACCACGGCCAGCAAGTCCCGCATGGTAGGAGACGGGGTGCGTGTCGGTTTCGGAACCAATCGAAGCTCTTCTGGCATGTGAGTTTCAAACTGCGCCGTGGATTTGTTTCAGCCGTCTCCGTCAGTTAGTCGTCGATCAGGCGCGGCCCAAGTTTTTCTATCTTCTTAGAACTGTGTTGGGGTTGAGTACAGGCTGAGGTTGGAAGCCGGCATGAACTGCCGGATCTTCGATATTAGATTCTGCGGTACGAATATAAGATCACCAGACCTGAGGTGCATGTCTTCCTGCAACTGCCGTGCATTCAGCATGGCTTTGATGTTCAGCAAGTGCGACTCGACGACCTCATTCGAGACGCGCCGGAACAGCACAACCTGGGAGTGCTTTGCCCGAGGGCTGAACCCTCCAGCCATGGCCACTGCCTCGGCAACCGTGGTATCGGAGCGCAGTTCGTACTTGCCGGGCCGGCCGACCTCGCCCCCCGCGATGAAAAAAGGCTTGTCGAAGTCTTTGAGCGTGATTGATACTTCGGGATCGTGCAACATTCCAAGGTACGCTTCCCGAATCAGAGGCCCTAGATCGGGGACCGTGAGTCCTTCCGCGTAGATCTGCTCTGCCCCTTTCAAGGCGATGTAGCCATCGGGCTGCACGGTCACGGTCTGGTTGAATTCGGGCGAGAACGTGAAATTGATATCCACGACGTCACTCTTGCATAACCGGTAGAGCGGACGGCGAACGGCCGCCGTCAAAGGTGGACTCGATGTGCCGTCCGCCGTTCCGGACTTCGCTATCGCCCCGGCTGCTTGCTCACCAGTTGTCTCCGGCTGTTGAGCATGGACTGTGGCAACCACCGAAAGGTTTTGCAACCAGCAACCGGCAAGGAGAACCATGGTTCGGGCTGGAAATCGCATGCGCATCGCCTGCTCACACTTTCAGTTGGTCGGGACTAAACCGTCGTCCCGTAAGGCAGTTTGCAAGTTACGCGTTCGACATCCGAGGCACAAGACATAGGAAGGACCGTCTACCACAGTGGGTAATCCGGCTGGTTAAAAGCACACCGACTACTACTTTCGTGGTATGCGAATAGTTTGGCGTCGTAAAAACATTCCTGCTTTGGGCCTCGAGTAACTATCTGACAGAACTTGCTCCTGCTGCGGCAACACACGCTCTTAGCCAGAGTGCAAGAATGGGACTACGGAGAAATCCTCCGTGCCGAGCAAGTTTTCCACACCCCTCTCTACGTTTTGGATGTCAGAGCATCACAGAATCCTTCGCAACTGATCGCTATGCTGGACGGCAACAACTCGAAACCTGAGGAATCATGGATCCTACGTCTCTGGCCGCTTCTTCTGAAATTAGCGTTCTTGTTGCCGGTGCCAACCGGTTTCATTGTCAACTTTTGGTGTCAACTCTGCGACGGAGAGACTTTCGTGCGGTCTCGTGCCCCATTGACAGAGATGCCATCGCTACGGCGATTGCTGAGAATGCGGTTGACGTCGCGCTGCTGAACCCCGAACACAATATGTCGCTGGTGCGGAGCCTGCATCTCGCTTACCCGGATGTAGTCAAGGTTGTGCTGTTGGATGGTCCCGACCGCGACGAGGTGGTTAACGCCTTCCGCTCGGGTGCGAGAGGGCTGTTCAGCTTCTCCGATTCTCCCCGGCAACTCTGCAAGTGTATCCAGACAGTCCATGAGGGAGAGATCTGGGTCAGCAATCAGCAAGTGGGATACTTGATTGATGCCGTCACGCAAGTGCCTTCCCTGCGGGTGGTGAACAGCGGAGGACAGAACCTGCTCACCCCGCGCGAACAGCAGGTTGTGGCCTTGGTAGCCGACGGGCTCAGCAACCGCGGTGTGGCCCGCGAACTCGGCCTGAGCGAGCACACTGTAAAGAAGTATGTGTTCCGCATCTTCGACAAGATCGGGGTTTCGACGCGGGTGGAACTGGTTCTTTACGCCGTAACTCGTGGCGCTCCACGCCAGGCGGAGTGGCTTTCGGCATAGGCCTCAGACCCGCCCCACTCGCAACTGCGCGCGAGTCTGGCTACAATGGGCAGTCGTGCCTGACACCACCTCGACCACTTCGTCCTCGAAGTCTCGCCGCTGGACGGTCATTGCCTCCGGCCTGCTCTGTGGGCTGCTGGCTTTGGTCGTCATCTATCCCAAGTCCAACGCATTCCACAGTCCGCTCGCCGTAGTTGTGGTGGCCGCCATCGGGCTGGTCGCGGTGATGTTGCAGCTTCGCTTCTACAATCGCGAGCGCAGCCGGCCGGTGCGCGCGCCGTTGTGGTTAAACATTCTGGGGATCGTATTTGCCCTGGCCGCCCTCTTCGCCGATGCGCTTCATCTCAGCTCAGACATGGCACAACTGATGGCTCTAGGTGCAATCGGGAGCTTCTCGATCAGCAGCGCGGTCGTCTTGCATGCGTTTCGCAAGCGGCGGGCTGAGTAAATCTCACTGCGAATCTTGCCGATCGGCTCAGAGTCGGGTTGTCACTGGCCGGTGGGTGGAATGCTCGCCGGGGGCGGCGAATACGGCTTACGCGAGGTTAGGTCCAACTTGGCCAGGCTGGCAGCGTCCCAGCCACCGCCTAGCGCCTTTATGAGCAATACGCTGTCGATCATGCGCCGCCCCGAGACTTGAACGGCACTCCGCTCGTCGGCCAGAGCGGTAGTCTGGGCGGTAATCACTTCGAGATAAGTCGTTACACCGCCGGTGTAACGATTCTTGGAAAGATCGAGCGAATGTTCGGCTGCCGCGACCGCCGCCGCCTGAGTGGCGGCTTCCTGCTCCAGCAGGTGCAGTGCAGCAAGGTTGTCCTCCACTTCCTGATACGCCACCAGTACATTCTGCTGATAGCCCGCTACCGTCTGATCGTACGCGGCGCGAGCCTGGTCAAGAGCGGCTCGGCGGCGGCCAACATCGAACACCGTCACCATTGCGGAAAGTCCTACCGAAGCGAAGGTGCTCGGGTTGGAGAGCCAGTTGGCTACTGTCGTGCCCTCAAACCCGGCGGAGCCAGGGAAACTGAACAGCGGGAAGTACGCTGCCTTGGTGACTCCAATGTTGGCATTCGCCGCGGCCATCTGGCGCTCCGAGGAAGCGATGTCTGGCCGGCGTTCCAGAAGCTGCGAAGGCAGGCCGGGCGGGATTGCCGGCGGAGCGGCGTTCAGAGCCTCAACTGGCAAGGTGAAGCTGGGAGCCGGTTCCCCGACCAACACGGCGATGGCATGCTCAAATTGGGTTCGCTGCTCTTTCACGTCGATAGCCTGCGCACGTGCGGTTTCAAGCAGGGTCTCAGCTTGCGCGACATCCACTTGCGAAACCACGCCCCCGTGGTAGCGGTTCTCGGTAAGTTCCAGCGATTTTTCATAGCTGGCAACGGTGGAATCCAGCAATTGCGCCTCTGCGTCCAGTTCGCGCGCCTGAAAGTAATCCATGGCCAACTCGGCATGCAGGCTGAGGCTCACGGCCTCGAGGTCTGCAAAGCTTGCCTGAGCGTTGGCCCGGGCAGCTTCGACGGTGCGCCGAACCCGGCCCCAGACGTCCGGTTCGTAACTCATGTCAACAGGAATCACAAGATCGTTAAACGTGCCCCCGCCAAGGCCAGACTGGGATAGCGGCCGGTTCTTGGAAAATCGTTCTCGCGTCGCCGACACTCCCGCCGATACCGTGGGAAACAGGTCCGCGCGAGTGTAGCGGACTGTGGCCCGAGCTTGCCGGAATTGTGCTTCGGCTGCCTTCAGACTCTGGTTGGAAATGGCGACTTTTTCTTCGAGCGCATTGAGTTGCGCGTCCTGGTAAATCTCCCACCACTTGCCGCGAAGAATTTGATCCGAGGGCTGAGCTTCCTTCCAATTGGGAGGAGTCTCTTTGAAGTCGGCCGGCGTGGGCGCTGTCGGACGGGCATAGCGCGGGCCGACGGCGCAGGCGCTGAGCAAAGCAAGCCCCAACAAGCCCGTTATGTAGCATGCTCTGTGTGCGACCAGGCTCACTGCTTCGCGCCTCCCGGAGCGGACGCCCCTGAGGGGGGCTGCGCCACACGAACCTCCTCGCCGGACACGATGGAATCTGGCGGATTGGTGATCACCGATTCGTCGCCGGTCAGCCCCGCGACCACCTCGACCGTGGAACCGTAGTCGCGGCCAATTGTGATGGGTATAAGCTCAGCGTGCTGATTATCTTTGACGGTCACGACCCTTAAACCCTCTGAGCGAAATAGCAAAGTCGTCACCGGAAGAGTGAATGAAGAGGCAGCGCCGGGCAGCTTCAGATGTACTTCGGCATAGGCGCCACTCAGCAATGTTCCCGTGGGATTATTCACCGCAATTTCGACCAGCAGGGTACGTGTGCTCTGATCGATGGCATTGGCGGTGCGAACCAGCGTTCCCGAGAAACGCCGTCCGGGAAACTCGGAAAGCACCAGGTCAGCGGTCAAACCGGGTTTAGCCGCCTGCGAATACACCTGGGGAACATTGACGTAAACCCGCAACCGGTCAGGCTGGGCAATATGAAAAAGTTCGGTCCGAGTGCCGCCGCTGCTGCCGGAATCAATCAACGCGCCGATATCGGTGTTGCGCGCGGTGATAACACCTCCAAACGGAGCATATATCTTCTCGAAAGATACCAATTGCTCCAGCCGTTTCATGTTGGCTTCCATCGACTGGACAGTCGCCTTCTGAGCCGCATAGTTGGCCTGCGCGTTGTCAGTATCTTGTTTAGACACGGAATCGGTCTTGAGCAGTCCAACGTAACGGTCGGCTGTGATCTGCGCCAGACTGCGGTTGGCTTCCGCCGTGGCCAGGTCGGCGTGCGCCTGGCGCAGCTGCTGGTCGACTTCAGGGGTTTCAATTTCCGCGAGCAACTGCCCGGCCGTGACTCGCGCTCCGATGTCGACATACCATTTCTTCAGATACCCGTTGGTGCGAGCGTAAATAGGTGCGTCGATATAAGCCTGGACGTTGGCCGGCAGAACCAATTCGTTCGACGGCGCCGAGCGCTGCGGATGGACCACTGCGACGGTCGGAATGGCCATTTCTTTGGTTTCTTTGGCCAGCGTGTTCCGCGCCTGAATTCGTGGCAGAATGCCAGAAATCACCAGGGCCACGACGGCAACAAAGGCCAGGACCGCGATCCACCAGTGGCTGGAGGAACGGCTGGAAGAGCTTTTCTCCAGTTTGTCCGACGCTTCAACTTGGTTCTCTTGTCCCACTCTCATCTAAGACTCCCCGAACCAGGTGACGCTAGTGCCTGGCGTCTACCTTTGCCGTCCGATTTCGACGGCCATGCACAAGACTGAAGAATAACGGCACAAAGAATAACGTTGCCACAGTAGCAAACAGCAGGCCGCCGATGACCGCGCGTCCCAGCGGAGCGTTTTGTTCGCCGCCTTCGCCCAGCCCCAACGCCATCGGCACCATGCCGATAATCATCGCTAGCGCGGTCATGATTACCGGACGGAAGCGCGTGAATCCGGCATTCAGCGCGGAGACTATTGCATCATGCCCTTCGACCATTTGTTCATTGGCGAAACTTACCACCAGAATACTGTTTGCGGTCGCAACGCCCATACACATGATGGAACCGATAAGGGCCGGCACGCTGACGGTAGTACGGGTGACGAATAGAAACCAGACGATGCCCGCCAGCGCTGCTGGCAGGGCAGAGATAATGATGAAAGGATCGAGCCACGACTGAAAATTCACCACGATCAGCAGATATACCAGCACGATGGAGAAGGCCAGGCCACCGATCAACCCGATGTACGAAGACCGCATGGTCTGGATCTGTCCGCGAATACTCACCTGAGTGCCACGGGGCGCGTCTTTCTTGGCGTCCTCCACGATCTGATTAACCTCCCGCGCCACGCCCCCGAGGTCCCGCCCCTGCACCGCGCCGTAAATGTCGATCAGCGGCTGAATATCGTAGTGCGAAATCACCGCACTTCCCGTGGCTCGATTGATGGACGCCAGACTAGCCAGGATTTGCGGCGGTGCACTGCCCGTGCCTGTGACTGGAACGTTCTCCAGGTCTTGTAATGACTGTGCCCGATACTGCGGGGTTTGAACGGCAATGGAGTAACTCACCCCGGTCTTGGGATCGAGCCAGAATTCGGGAGTAGTCTGAAAACTCCCGCTCAGTGAAATCAACAGGTTATTGGCCACATCGCGTTGCGTGAAGCCGACTTGTTGCGCCTTCGTCCGATCTACGTCGACGTTTAAATAGGGCTGGTCATAGGGCTGTTGAATGTGCAGATCTACCACGCCGGGAACGTGACGCATACGGGAGAGCAATCTCCCGGCAAACTCCCGGTTGCCGGCCACGTTGTAGCCTGCGATCTGGACATCAATCGGCGCCGGCAAGCCGAAGTTGAGAATTTGACTCACAATGTCGGCAGGTAGAAATGAAAACGTCACGCCGGGGAATTGCTGGGGCAATTTCAAGCGCAGGTCGTGGATGTACTCTTCGGTCGGGCGATGTCCCTTATTCAGACTGACCAGGATGTCATCGTCAGCGGGGCCAATGGGCGCGGAGTTGCTATAAGAGAGGTTGATGCCGCTGTAGGGCAGGCCGATGTTGTCGATGATGCTGAGGATTTCCGAGGGCGGAATTTCGGCGCGAATGGACTGCGCCACCAGCCCTGAAAGGCGGGCGGTCTCTTCAATGCGCGTACCGGTGCGCGCCCGCAAATGCAGCTTGAATTGGCCGGCGTCGACAGCGGGAAAGAAGTCCTGGCCCAGCCAGGGGATTAGAAACACAAGCGAAGCCAGACTAGCCGCGAAAAAACCAGTGAGGAAAATCGTGCGGTGATGCAGACAACGGTCGAGCAGGCCGCGATAACCCGTACGGAACCGCTCGAAGGCTTCCTCGAAGCGGATTTGCAACCGTATCAGCGGATTCCTCGACGAGGCGCGCCCAGCCTCAGCCTCATGACCGCGCAACAGGTACTTGGCCATGGTCGGCACCAGCGTCCGCGAGAGCAGATACGACGCCAACATGGCGAACACCACAGCCTCCGCCAGCGGCACGAATAGAAACTTGGCAACCCCCGTTAGGAAGAACATGGGCACAAACACGATGCAGATTGCCAGAGTCGAAACGAAGGCCGGCACCGCGATCTGTTGTGCGCCATCCAGAATGGCATGTTCAACCTCCTTGCCCAGGGCCAGGTTGCGATTGATGTTCTCGATTTCGACAGTGGCATCGTCCACCAGAATGCCGACCGCCAGAGCCAAGCCCCCCAGGGTCATGATGTTGATGGTCTGTCCCAGCGCGCTGAGCACGAGAATCGAGGTCAGAATTGAAAGCGGAATGGAGGTGGCGATGATCAACGTGCTGCGCCAATTCCCCAGGAAGAGCAGGATCATCAGGCCAGTGAGACATGCGGCGATCGTGGCTTCTCTGATCACTCCGTCAATCGAAGCGCGTACGAATAACGACTGATCGGCCAGGGGCTGCATCTGCAATTCGGGAGGCATACCGGCCGCAATACTTGGCAGCATGGCCTTGATTCCGGCGACCACATCCAGCGTGGATGCATTCCCGCTCTTCAGAACCGTTAACAGAACCGCGCGGTCCCCATTGACGTGGACCATGTTAGTTTGCGGCGGAAAGCCATCACGGACGTTGGCCACGTCGTGGATGTAGATGGTATTCGTGCCCACGGTTTTGATGGGCATCTGATTCAATTCGGCTACCGTCTTCGGACTGCCATTGATCTCAACGTCATATTCGAGGGTCCCAATTTTCGATGTTCCCGAGGGCAGGATCAGGTTCTGTGCGCTGACTGCATTCACCACATCGAGAGGGGACAGTCCCTTGGATTGCAGTGCGTTGGTATCCAGGTCCACCTGGACCTGGCGTTGCTTGCCGCCATAAGGATAAGGAATGGCGCAACCTGGAATCGTGATCAGCCGGGTACGAATGAAACTGGTTCCGAGGTCAAACAGTTGCTGCTCCGACATTCCCTTGCCCGAGAGCGCCAGTTGCAAGATCGGGACAGTCGAGGCGCTATAGGTGATGACCAATGGCGGCGTGGTCCCCGGGGGCAGTTGCCGTAACTGGGTTTGGGAAATCGCGGTCACTTGCGCCAGGGCCTTGTCGATGTCTGCGCCGGGCTGAAAGAACACTTTGACCACCGCAATCCCGTTGAGTGATTGCGACTCAATGTGCTGGATATCATCGACCAGGGTGGTCAACGCACGCTCGGTTTGAGAGACGATGCGGTCTGACATCTGCTGCGCGTCCAGACCCGTATAGTTCCAGACGATGCTAACTACCGGGATATTAATGCTGGGAAAAATGTCCGTCGGCGTGCGCAGAATGACAATTGGTGCCAGAAGCAACAGCAGCAGCGAAACCACCACGAAGGTATAAGGCCGTCTTAGGGCAAGTCGAACAATCCACATAAAATCTCTCGGGGCGCGCAGCGCCGGGGTCCGCTGTCTCGCGGACTACTACGGAGTGCAATGATCGGTATCTCGTGGCCCAGGACTAAACGAATCTGGCAGGCCGGCGGGCCGAACCCCATTCGTGTCGGCCAAACACAAGTATTGTATTGGATTGAACCAGTTAGCTGGGGATGCAGAAGTTTCTATGTAAAGATTTGTAGAGAAGGCGATGTGTCCGCTGAAACCATCTAGTTGGGTTTGCGGGTTTTACCGTCGGACAGCATTTGCAGTAGAGCAGCGTCGGCGGCACGCTTGAACTTCTCCGCAGCCGCGATGCGCGGGCTGACGGTCATGCTATCGGAGGGCTTTTGACGAATGCTCTCACGCAACCGCTCTCCTTCTTCCGACCCATTGGTCATGACCTGCATGTAGAACCAGAGGAAATGGCGCATCTGATCAAGCGCCGTTTTCAGAAGATGCAATGATTCCAGCTCGGGCAGCTGGCAAAGAGCTTCCATCAGCTCAGGATCGTTGGGCGCCTGCATGGCCGCGCAATTCAGAGCCTGCTGTATCGAGCGCATATCCTCGGTCACGCGCAGAATACGAATGTGAACGTCGTCCAGGATTTCGTCGCTTTGCATGGGCAGCAGGTTGCTGGCATTCAACATCTCACTCGCAACTCACAGCGAACAGATGTCCCATGTGCATGCGCTTTGGTAATTCAGGCAATTACCTTCGTCCCTAAGGTTTTCGGGGCGAGCGCAGAGCCCCGGAAAGGCCACGGAGTCGCGTATTTGGGCCGATTCGAGGACGGGTGGAACTGCCATGCTCGAAGGGCCAATGCAATAGTAACTGTGCATAGCACGGCCGGACATCAGGCACCCAACTCTAGGGTAAAAATGAAGCGCGCCCGCCAGAACACCGACAGAGGAGCTCCCGGCTCATTCGAATTCTCCTTCCCAGCGAGCGATCACTACCGTTGCCAGGCAATTGCCAATCACGTTCACAGCAGTACGGCCCATATCCATCAGTTGGTCGATACCTAGCAGAATGAATATCGGCTCGGGTGGCAGCCCTACCGTTGCCGCGGTGGCCAGCAGGATCACGATGGCTGCGCGGGAGACCCCAGCCACGCCTTTGCTGGTCAGCATCAGCACCAGCAGGATGTAGAGCTGGCGCCCGAAGCTAAGATGCATGCCGGCGGCCTGCGCCACAAACACGGCTGCCAATGAGAGATAAAGAGCCGATCCCGTCAGATTGAAGCTGTAGCCCGTAGGCATGATAAAAGCCACAACCGGGCGCGGTACACCGAACTCCTCCATGCGTTCCATGGCCAGCGGTAATGCGGCTTCCGAGCTGGCGGTACTGAAGGCAATCGTAGCCGGTTCGGCCACCGAGCGAACGAAACGCATGATCGGAATCTTGGCCAAAAGCGCGGCCGGCAAAAGCACCGCCAACAAGAACACCGCCAGGGCGCCATACAGGGTCAGCAGCAGCCGGGCCAGATTGCCCAGAATGCCAATTCCCGTGGACCCGACGGTCGATGCAATGGCACCGAGTATTCCGAGCGGCGCGAACCACATGACGATGTTCGTGAATTTGAACATCACTTCCGCAAGGCTTTCGGTAAAGGCCAGCATGGGGCGGCGCTTTTCTTGATTTTCTACCAATGCCAGCGCAATCCCAAAGAGCAGGCTGAAGATCACCACTTGCAGGATCTGATTCTCAGCAATTGATTTGGCGATATTTTCAGGAAAAACATGGAGCACGGTGTCGCTCGGAGTGAGGCTCTCGATCTTCACAGTCTCCGTGGTGTTCGCTGAAACCTGGACTCCGGCGCCAGCCTGGCTGATGTTGATAGCCGCCAGCCCGATGAACAGCGCCAGCGTGGTCACGATTTCAAAAAAGATCAACGCTTTCACGCCCATGCGTCCGACCTTCCTGAGATCGGAGTGCCCGGCAATCCCGCTGACCAGAGTGCTGAACAGCAGAGGTGCAATGATGACTTTGATCAACCGCAAAAAGATCTGTGCCAACAGCCGCAGGCTGACGCCGAACGCGGGAAAGTCGTGCCCGATCTCCGCCCCAAGCAGCATGGAGATGAAGATCCACGTGGTTAGTGAAGGGCGAAAACAGGCATACACGACGAACCCAAGCAGGACCACGAAGCGCATGGCAGCCAGAGCGGTCACCACGACGTACCCCGCTTGGAAAGATGATTGTGCAGCGGCGAAAGCAGAAAGTCCCAACAAGAACAGGAGGGCGGTTATGGCAAGCGCGCGCCGCATGCGCTGATACATTACCAGAACTCTCTGCGCGAGCTTCGATATAATCCGGCTTCGCTCAAGAGGTGGCCCTTGCACGCTCCATGCCGGATGAGACTGATGTTGCTTCTGCTGCTCACTTCCCTGCCCGCTTTTCCGCAGCTTGATCCGGTTCTGAAACAGGTGAAACTGCCGGATCCTTATTACTACCGCGAGATGTACCTGCCGCAGCTTACGACTGGCCCCAGTTCTGCCGCCTGGAGTCCCGACTCGCAGTCATTGGTTTATTCGATGGCAGGATCGTTGTGGCGTCAGAAGCTCGGTACGACGGAGGCGGAACAACTCACCGCGGGCCCCGGCTACGACTACGAGCCCGACTGTTCGCCGGACGGCCGGTGGGTGGTATATGCGTCGTATCAGAACGACGCCATCGAACTTTGGGTGTTGGATCTGATTAGTAAAGAAACCCGCCAGATTACCGCCGGCGGCGCCGTCAACGTGGACCCGCGTTTCTCGCCCGACGGCAAGCGGCTTGCCTATGTTTCCACCTTTCCTAACGGACGCTTTCACATCTTTCTAGCCGATTTCAACAACGGCTGGCTGAACAATATCCAGCAGCTCACTAAGGAGACACGCAGCGATCTGCCGCGTTTTTATTACAGCCTGTTTGATCACGAGATCAGCCCTTCGTGGTCGCCGGATGGGTCGGAGTTGTTGTTCGTCTCCAATCGCGGCCACACCTATGGCACCGGGGGTTTCTGGCGCATGAAAGCCCAACCGGGCGGCGAAGCACAAGAGATTCATCACGAAGAAACCACCTGGAAGGCCCGGCCCGACTTCTCTCCCGACGGCACGCGAATCGTGTACGCGTCACATCTCGGTCGCCAATGGCACCAGCTGTGGGTGATGCCCTCGGCCGGCGGCCACGCTTTTCCGATTTCCTACGGCGACTTCGATAACACCAATCCCCGCTGGTCGCCGGATGACAGCAAGATTGCTTTCATTTCCAACCGCAGCGGAAATACTTCGTTGTGGATCCAGGACGTAATCGGTGGCGCGCAGACCGAGGTCATCGCCAAACAAAAGCATTACTTGAAACCGATGGGCACAGTATCGATTAAGGTGCTCGCACCCTCGGGGCGCACTACGCCCGCGCGCATTTTCATAACCGGTGAAGACGGCCGGGCTTATGCTCCCGACGATGCCTGGATGCAGGCAGAAGATAACTTCGTCCGCTCGGAGCGGCCCGTTGAAGCCCACTACTTCCACACTGCCGGCAACGCTGAAGTCACGGTTCCGGCTGGGCTGATCACAGTTGAAGTGATGAAGGGCCTGGAGTATCGCATCCAGACAGAGAAAGTGAGGGTATCTCCCGGCCGGCAAGTCACGCTCAACGTCCATCTGCGACCGCTCGACATCCCTCCCGATCCGCGGTTCCACTGGGCCAGCGGCGACTTGCATGTTCACATGAACTATGGCGGAGCTTATCGCAACACACCCACAAACTTGGTGAAGCAGGAAGAAGCTGAAAATCTTTCACTGATCGAGAACTTGATCGTGAACAAAGAACAGCGGATTCCCGATATCTCATACTTCAGCTCCAAACTCGACCCCGCTTCGACTCCGGGGCACCTGCTCTTTCACGCACAAGAGTTTCACACCAACTACTGGGGGCACTTGGGACTGTTGAACCTGACTCAACACTTTCTGCTGCCGGGTTACACGGCATACGCCGGCAGTGCCGCAGCCAGCCTGTTTCCGACAAACGCAGCCGTGGCCGATCTTGCGCACGCGCAACAGGGGTTGGTGGGATATGTTCATCCCTATGATTTTGCGCCTGACCCGGTAAACGATCCGACGCTTACTCACGGCGAAGCTCTGGACGCCGCTCTCGAACTGCCTGTCGACGTTGCTCTCGGTAAAGTCGACTACATTGAGGCAGCAGGCTTCAGTGACCACAAATCGACCGCGAGTGTGTGGTACCGGCTACTCAACTGCGGATTCCGCCTGCCGGCCGGCGCCGGGTCGGACGCGATGGCCAACTTTGCATCGTTACATGGGCCAGTGGGCCTGACGCGTGTGTATGCTCGCGTGCCGCAAGGCGCGTTCAATATGGGCGATTGGCTGGGATCACTGAAGCAGGGACACACATTCGCGACTAATGGTCCATTGCTCGGTTTCACCCTGGGCGGCATGGACATCGGCGGCGGAGTGAAGCTTCCGGCGGGGAAGAACGAGGTGAAATTCACCACCTGGATGCGCTCGATTGTGCCCATCGATCATTTGGAGGTCATCTGCAACGGGCTGGTGGCGCGAGAGTTGAAACTCAGCGGTGATCGCGAAACCGCCGACGTCGACGGCAGCATTCCGATTTCGCGCAGTGGGTGGTGTCTGCTGCGTGCCTGGAGCGAGAAGGCCGAGCATCCTGTTCTGGACCTGTATCCATACGGGACTACCAGCCCCATTTACGTGACGTTGGCAGGTTCGACTCCTAAAGCCCCCGAAGATGCGGCGTATTTCACCGCATGGATTGAGCGGCTTGAGCAAGCTGCGAAAGCCAACCAGGACTGGAATTCGGAAACCGAGAAGACCGCAGTACTAAAGACGCTGGACGACGCACGCGAAGTGTATAAGAAACTACAATAGCGAAAAGCGCCACGGATTTTCACCGGTTAACACGGATAAATCTTTCAGGGTTATCCGTGGTAATCCGCGAAGATCCGTGGCTGACTTTAGGCGTGTGCTTCCAGTTCCAGCAGAGTCCTCTTGCGTTCCACGCCCCAACGGTAGCCGCCCATTTCTCCACCCTGGCGAACCACGCGATGGCAGGGAATCGCCACAGCCACCGGATTCGTAGCACACGCCCGAGCTACAGCCCGCGTCGCCGACGGTCGGCCAATCCCCTTGGCAACGGCAGCGTAGGAGCGGGTTTCTCCGAAAGGAATCTTCTGTAAATACGACCACACGCGCCGCTGAAAAGCGGTCGCCTGAATGTCGAGCGGAAGCGCGGCATTCAATTTCTGGCCTCGCATCTGGCGCAGCAATTTGTCCTTCCATCCACGCATGGCAGCATCATCTAGTTTGCGGTTGGCAAAGGGAAACTCATGGCGAAGGCCCTGTTCAAGTTCCTCGTCAGAACTTGCAAACCGGATCGCACAAATGCCCTTGTCGGTGGCTGCGATCAGCATCCGTCCCAACGGAGAATCGGCGCAAGTGTAGCGGATGGGGGCCGCAATGGCGCCGCGACGATATTTATCCGGCGTCATGCCCAGTTGCGAGGCGGTGCGCTCGTAGAGCCGGCTGCTGGAGCTGTATCCGGCGTCATACATGGCGCGGGTCACCGAATGCCCGGCTCGTAGATTGCTCTTGAGTTGGTTCATCCGGCACGAGTCGGCGTAGGCCTTCGGCGTGACTCCCAGCACGGCCTTGAACTTACGCTGCAAATGAAACGGACTCTGGTCAAATTCCGCTCCTAATCGCGCCAGCGTCAACGGTTCGTCGAGATGTTGCTCGATGTAGCGGCAGATGGAACGAACTGTCTCCGTCGATCCATGACCGGGAAACTTCGGCCGGCAACGGAGGCAGGCGCGATAACCGGCCTTCTCAGCTTCATCAGGACGGCGGAAGAAGGCGACATTTTCCTGCCGCGGCCGCCGCGACGGACACGAAGGCCGGCAATAGACACCAGTCGAAGAAACCGCAAATACAAATTTGCCGTCCTGGCTGGCATCGCGGGCCTCGACGGCCTGCCACCAGCGGTTTTGGTTGCTTCCGGCCATTTCGATTCCACTCGTCTCGATCTCGCTCAAGTTGAGTATCGCATTGGTTGTCATAGTGAGGAAAGATTAGCGGGAGGCACGGCAGCGGGCTATCCACATCTTGCGGTCAAAGCAAGATTGTTGGGCGCGACATTTTCCGAACTTGAAGAGCGAGTCCGGTCGCGGGTTTGAGCATGCCCTACCGCTTGTCTCAGGTGTGGTTTCGTGGAATGCGTTCCGCGTGCGTAGAAGCTAGTCACTCAAGGGCTGATGTATTCCGAAGGTTTGTGTAATGCCGGCGCGTTTGCGCATCTCGTTGAGCAGCGCATGCGCGGCGTTGTCGTAGGTCTTGGTGGAATCGGAAGTGTCGGCCCAGACCGCTTCGTAAACAATCTGCGCTGCTTCTTTCAGGTCGATGTGGAGGGCCGCTTCCAGAATATCGACACGCTCCTGTAGATGATCGAAGCAGGTCTGGCAAACGGTTGCAGTCTGCTGTCCGGTCTGGTGGTTTTCCGCGCGCGTGCAATTCGTCGAGGCAGTCGTATGAACCTGCATCTGCGAGGTAAGCAGTTGAGCTTTGAAGTCCTTCAGGAAGCGCTCTCGCTCGGCTTCCAGGGTTGCCAGATCGGGCGCTTCTTCGCTGAGCGCCGGAGCCGGCGCATGAGGCGCCGCCACCACCATGGCAGCAACGCGCTCCGCGGTCTGGCACACCGGGCACACCTTTACATTGGCCGGATAATAGGTGCGGCATTTTAAACAAGGAAGACCGTAGCCCACAGCCTTCAATGCTTGCGGCACGACCATTGCACTAGTGGCGTCGACCACAGACTCCCGCGTGCTGCTGGCACCGCCATCCCGCACTGCTGGTGCGGCCTTCCTGGGGCTAGTCGCCGGCGCTGCTGCTGTAGAGCTCATGTGCGCTTCTTCACTCCGGGTGAATCTATTCAGTGAACCCATATGCCGCAAAGCGGCGTAGAAGCGATTGTAGAGTGCCCATGGTTACCTGCCGAGAGCACCATGGTTCAATAGCGGAGCCTGCCCGAAGGTTCCGGAAGCCACTAAAGCCTTCTGCGTCTTCGGCTTGTGAAACCTTATTCCTTCGGCGGCCCACCCGGTTGACGGAAGATTCAGGCTTGAGTAACGTTAGATATAAGAGAAAGCGTCTCTCGTGGAGGTTCTGTATGTTTGAAGGCCTGTTTCAGCCGATGCACCTTCTGGTTATCTTCGTGATTGCTCTGCTGATTTTCGGGCCGAAGAAACTTCCCGAGCTGGGCAAAGGACTCGGCGAAGGCATTCGCGCTCTGAAAGAGGGCATGAAAGACACGCCTGCCGACCAACCAAAGGCTGCCAGCACTGAAGTCAAGAATCCCGACACCAAGAGCTAGCTGGCTTAGCCTTAGCCCCTTTTCGAGATCAAGAACAATTTCTGGAGAATGTGTATGCGCAAGCTACAACTGTGGGCATTTTTGTCGGTAATCGGGATGAGCTCTCTGCTCTTCGCGGATCAACTGGTACTTAGTAATGGTGACCGGCTGACCGGGACCGTTACCAAGTCCGACGGCAAGACGCTGGTGATCAAAACCGACCTCGCCGGAGAAGTCACGGTGCAGTGGACGTCAGTTCAATCGCTGACTTCAAGCGCGCCGCTGCATGTGGTAAGCGCCAGCAAGACTGTCGTCGGGCCCGTGACCACCACCGACGGAAGTTTGGCAGTGAGCACGACACAGAGTGGAACTGTCGACGTTGCCAAAGCCGATGTGACAGCGCTGCGCAATGACCAGGAACAGGCAGCTTACGAGAAATCGCTTCACCCCACGCTGTTGCAGGGATGGAAGGGAGGCGCCAACATCGGCTTTGCATTGACGGGGGGCAACAGCGAAACCAAGAATCTGGCAATCGCATTCACCGCCGACCGCAAGACCTCACACGATGAAATTGCCCTTTATGCCAACACCATTTATGCCACCAACGATGCTGCCGGGGCCGTGCCCAACGTCACCGCCAACGCCACCCAGGGTGGCGCCCGCTACGACCGCAATCTTACGAAGCTGGTGTTCGGCTTCGGAAGTGCCGACTTCCAAACCGATGCGTTACAGAATTTGAACCTGCGATCCGTACTCGGCGGGGGGTTGGGATTTCACGCCATCAACACCAACCGCACAACCCTCGACTTTCTGGGCGGCGCGAACTACACCAAGGAAAACTACATTGGCATGGATCGGAACTTCGCCGCGCTCACCCTGGGCGAAGAACTCACGTACAAGTTGGGTACATCGACGGTGTTGGCCGAGAAGCTGTACTTCTTCCCCGATCTGAGCGACACCAGCCAGTACCGCGGCACTTTCAATTTCGGTACGATTACCAAGATCAGCAAGTGGCTGGGCTGGCAAAATGCCTTTGGCGACATTTACGTTACCAACCCGCCGGCAGGGAAGAAGCAGAATGACGTTCAACTGACTACCGGCATCAATGTATCGTTCACACACTGAGATTGTTGCGGTACCCGCTTATGCGGCAATGGCATCTAACACAGCCGAGGGCTTATGACCGAATCATTGTTTCTGCGCACGCGCGATCCCGAGGACCGCTCCATCGACGAGAGCAAGATCGAGGAACGGAAAGATAAGATGATGGACAAGACCGTCGCTGACACGTTCCCCGCCAGCGATCCGCCATCGTCTCTCCCTGATCCAGACGACGACTCGTTCGCCGCATAACTGGCGAGACAAGGGGCGCTACTCCTGCGTCACCGACTTCACCAGATTCCGAGGCCGGTCTACATCCAGCCCTTTCTTGACCGCCATGTAATAAGCGAAGAGTTGCAATGGGACAATCTCGAGAATCGGCGACAGCAACTCGGAACCTTGGGGAACGAAGATCGTGTGATCGGCAAGACGGGCAAGTTCCTCATCACCTTCTGTGGCAATCGCGATCACGCGTGCCGACTGCTGCCGGAAGCTCTTGATATTGGCAACATTCTTCTCATAGCGCAAGACTGAACCCGCATCTTTGCGGTCACACGTGGCGATAATCACGATCGGAAGGCTCTCATCAATCAGCGCATTGGGGCCGTGCTTGGTCTCTCCTGTGGGATAACCTTCGGCATGAACGTAAGAAACCTCCTTGAGCTTTAGAGCCCCGTCCATCGCGATGGGGTAGTGGATGGCCCGGCCAAGAAACAGGAAGTCCTGCGCCGAGTGATACTTCTCCGCCAGCTTTTCACATTGCGGCGCAGACGCCAGTGCGGTGGCTACCTTGGCCGGGAGCTCCAGCAGTTCACTGATATGGCGCCGCACCTGCTCTTCTCCCAGATGGCTCCGCTCTTGTCCCAGATACGCTGCCAACAGGAACAGCACCGCCATTTGCGCAGTGAAAGCTTTGGTCGACGCAATGCTGACTTCCGGGCCAGCATTGGTGTAAAGTGCACCGTCGGCTTCGCGCGCGATCGTCGAATTCAGCACGTTCGAGATTGCGATAGTGCGCGACCCTCGCGCCCTGGCCTCGCGCTGCGCAGCCGTAGTGTCCGCGGTCTCACCCGATTGGGTGATCACGATGGTCAGCTCGCCGGAGCCAATCATTGGATTGCGGTATTCAAATTCGCTGGCGTAATCGACGTCGGCTGGCAGATTGGCCAGTTCCTGGATCATGTATTGACCCGTCATACCGGCGTGGCGGCTGGTGCCGGAGGCAACAATATGGATGCGGCTTAGGGCGCATAACTCTTCCCTGTTGATCCGCACTTCGTCCAGCCGTACTTTCCCCTCTTCGAGCGAAACCCTGGGCAGGATCGTGTCGCGCAACCCTTGCGGTTGCTCGAAAATCTCCTTCAACATGTAATGAGGAAATCCGCCCTTGTCCGACATCGCTCTCCTAACCTGCTTGTTTAGCTCTTACCTGCCGGCAGCCGCTTCCGTCCTCACGCCGCCAACAAAAGCACCTATCACTTCGCCGCGCGGACTCAATACCACGATGTCAGCGACGCAACCAGCCTCCAGTTTGCCCCGGTTCGAGAGCCCCACTACTTTCGACGGATTCAGCGTAGCCAGGCGAACGGCCTGCTGCAACTCCCAACCCGCAAATTGGATTATGTTGCGCACGGCGCGATCCATGGTAAGCACGCTGCCGGCAAGCGCGCCTTCCGCCGTACACATCCCGTTCTTGACTTCCACCTCGAACCATCCCAGACGGTAGCGGCCGTCAGGCATCCCCGTGGCTGCGGTTGCATCCGTAATCAGCACTGCACCTTCGGGACCTTTCATCTTCAGAAACAATTCCACGATGGTGGGATCGAGATGAATCCCATCGGCAATAATGTCCGCCGAGAGTCGCGGGTCCGTGAGCAGAGCGGCTACGATTCCTGGTTCGCGATGGCCAAGCGGCCGCATGGCGTTGAAGGCGTGCGTGGCATGGCGTGCACCAGCTTCGACACCAGCGCGCGCGTCATGGAGTTTGGCGTCGGAGTGCCCCAGGCTGACGCAGATACCGCGGCGTGCTGCTTCCGCAATTACTTGTGCTGCGCCTTCCAGCTCAGGCGCAATGGTCATCATTCGAATGCGACCCCGCGCGGCCTCCCAGAAGCGCTCGAACACCGGCAGCGTAGGAGGCAGCAAGTCTTGCGGGGGATGCACACCCCTACGCTCGAAGCTGATGAACGGGCCTTCCAGATGAATGCCCACGGGCTGCGCTCGCAGTCCGCGCGAATCTGGGTCGCGTTCTGCGGTCTCGATCGCCGTTGCCAGGCGATCCAAAGCCGAAAGAATGTGATCACCGGAAGCCGTCACCGTGGTTGGCAGGTAGGTGGTGACTCCGTGTCGTGCCAGCAGTTGCTCCACCGCCGGCAACGCTGCCGGATCCATCTCCATCACGTCGTGACCAGCCCCGCCGTGAATGTGTATGTCGACGAACCCGGGGACAAGAATAGAATCCGGAAAATCGATGCGTTGTACCCCTTCAGGAAGCGGATGCTCGGCCTGGGAACTGACCTCAACGATCCGCGATCCATCTAACAAGACCACCGGCTGCTCGACCGATTCGAGGGGTGTGTAGAGCCGGCTTGCAGTCAGAGCAATCATGAGTATTGAATCGTTATATTAGCGGATTTCTTTATCCCGTGTAGCTTGATTTGCTCGCACCGCGTCCTGGATACCAAGCCTATTGCAGCATCGCGTTGACTCGCATGAACCATCCGGCCTCGGAGCAGTAGAACGGCCAGGGAAAATCAGGCGTCACATTCACATATTCCTTCTGTATGGTCGCTATGTACTTGTTTACGCTCGGCGTGTTTCCATCAAGATACGCTGCGTACGAAACGACCGCCCACGGGAACGGGGTCTGCGAACTGAATGACAAGTTCGTCCAACCTGGCCAGGCATTGCTGAACGCAATGTAAGAGTTCTTCGCTTGTTTGCTGGACGCAGTCACAACGCCCTGCACGGCCGGGTAAAGTTGCGACACCGCGTCCGGGTAGAACGTAGACATGTTGGGCGCAGATGAGCCTGCATACGGGTAGTAGAGTTTAGTTGTCGAAGTATAGAGAACGCTCTGGATGCCAAACTGGATACTCGCGGCGTGCGCCTGATACCAAGACGCAGTGCCGGCGTCATTCCACGCCCGAATTGCGAGATTCGCAAGATCTTCCAACCCGCGATAGTCCTCGGAATTGTCCATCAGATACTCGATCTGGTAATCAGGCTTGGCGATCACCAAACCGTTGCTTTGCTGAAGGCCGGTGACGATGTTCCCCGTCACATTGAGAATGTATTCGCCGACCGTGTTCTCGACGAACGATCGTGCGCCGAGGTTTCCGGTGTTGTATAGGGCATCGGCAAGAGTCAGAAACGTCGCTGCGCTGGAGTCAGCTGAGTCATAGCTGTTGGTCGAGGTCTCGACCCCGTTGCTGTAGGTGTAGTTGTAGACCGTTCCGTAGAGACCGTTATAGTCCGGCCAATTGAGGTGATTGATGTACCACTGCATCCACGCTTCCACCTGTGGGGTCTTCGATTGATCTTGGAGCCAGCCGATGGCGGCAAGGTTGGCGAAATAGGGATTGATTTCGTTGGCAGAATAGAGAATTGCGCCGTCGGGCAACTGCTGATTTTTCAGCCATGCCGATGTTTTGGCCAGGTTGGAGGAATAGTCTTGAGCGCAGACTTGCGTTAGTGCAAACCCAAAGGCAAACAAAAGGGAGATAAGACATTTAATCATCGGAATCTCTCCTCGTTACGGGGAGCGAGGCCTTATCACGCGCGATCATGCTACACCTTTCTTGGAATGAACACGGACGTTTTGACGAAAACCGGACGCCCGAGAGTGGCGGGTAACGTGTAGTAGAATTAACCAGCCAACCATTGTCGGGGAGTGGCTCAGCCTGGTAGAGCACCTGGTTCGGGACCAGGGGGTCGGAGGTTCAAATCCTCTCTCCCCGACCAAATTTTCAACCTCTTACCGCAGTCACTAAAACTCCGAAACCGACCCATCTGGTTTTACACCAGGAGCTCTAGCTTCCAAACCCGCATAAATTTTGGAGTTTTTTGCCCAGCGAAGACTGCGGGGACGTCTACACAATCGACCACAGCAATGTGACGGACAAATCAGATGCTAGTGGACGCAACTTAAATCGCTCACCTCCCCGCAACGGTCTGCCCAGGCGTCACGGACTTCAGCTGGTCGAGGGCAATCAGCACGCTTTGCCAGCGAACTTCGTTTTTCTTGGTCTCGATCGGTAGCGAGAGGTCAGAATAAAATATCAAGAGGTTGTTGCGCAGGTCGGGCGAGATCTGATTGAACTTCAGCTCAGACAACTGGGCCAGCAATTGTGCGTAGGTGTCGTCAGCGAGCGAGTACTCTGCCGCTACGGTTGCTTGCCCGCTGTCGAGATCACGATTGGGAAGCACCAGTGTGTCACTACTTACCTCTTCGAGGAAGGCACGATATTGATCGACGGTGGCATTGATGCTCTTGATATAAAGATCTTCGGTTTGGGGAGTTGGGTTATTGAACGCCAGCTTCTTGAAGGGGCCTACCTTCGGCATGTAGCGCAGCAGGATTGATAACATGCGCGTGCGCACGCCTGGCTTCACATAATCCTTTCCCCACTGCCGTTCGTAATCGGAGCGCGAAAGACGGTACAGGAATTTTCGTTTGGCGAAGTCGGGGGTCTCGTGCATCAGGTCTTTCTTGTGAGTTTGCAGAGCGACCTGGGTCATCTGCGGAATCAGCCGGCTGACCGCAAAACGATACGAACCCACCGCCAGATCCTCGTGGGTGAGCACGTCTTTCAACTCCACTCCGTACACCACGCGGAAGACGCGTTCCAGCAGGGGCTTGGATACTTGGAATCCGATGAAGTCGTGGTACTGCTGCGAGGCGTAACGATTCTTCGCGACCTGTACAGTGTCAAATCCGAATTCGGTTTTCAGGTGCGCGGTCTTGTCCTGTGCGTAGCGGACGGACTGGCCAAACTTCGCGCGCAGCTTGGGATATTCGATGGCCACGGCTTGATTGACGGCCGGATGCCCGGTGATATCCGACGCATAGTGCGACAGCGCGCCCAGGGCGAAAGCGTACTCGTTGACGTCTTGGCTTTCGAGCAGCAGCTCCGCAACAAAGTCTCCGCTGCGAACGTAATGAACCAGATTGCTGAATTCCTTGCTCCCAAACGGGTAGTAGCCAAGGTCTTGGATGACGGCGCCACCGTAGGCATAAGCATGGGCCTCGCGGAGTTGATCGTCAGTGAGGGCGGGATAGCGCTGGAGCAGGAGGGGTTGGATCTTGTCGGTCCAGACGAGGTCAATAATTTCTTCATGGGTCAGAACGGAGTAGGCGGACAAATTGCCCCTGCACATGAGCACGGCGAGAAGAACAACCAGCACACGGAGAGAAAGCAGGCGCCAACTGTCGGCTGTGGCGACTGGCGATATTGCGAAGTGGGGCATGATTCAAATCCGACCGAGAGCCAGGAGAATGACAACGATCAGGAGAACCACTCCGACGCCTCCGGTCGGGGCGTAGCCCCAGTCTCTGCTGTGCGACCAGCGCGGTAGCGCGCTGAAAAGTGCCAGTACCAAGAACACGATCAAGATCGTTCCAAGCATGTGTTGCTCCTTTTAGTCCGCGCCGTGGCGAGCTGGACATCCGCTAGCCAAAGCAGGGACTTTGATGCGGACCTTGCTCCGGCGCGGTTGTCCTATCCTCAGGTTCCGCATCGGAGCGATATCAGGGAGGGCCAACCTTTCTTATAAGCGTTCCCCGGATTTCTTGATGGTCAAAACTGCTCATGCGGAGAAATGAAGGTTGAGAAGAACCGCCAAGACTATTAAATCGTAAAGGACCAAAGTGTTCGCAAAGGGTCGCCAGAGAAAAGCTGACTCAAAAAAAGTCCCCGCCCAAGCGGAGCTTGGACGGGGCGCCTAACAGTCAATTCGCTATTGACGAGGATGTTCCTCGGCTTTGGGAGCTTCTTTCGTCGCTGGACGAGGGGCCGGCTGCGCATGAGCTATAGTTGCCGGACGAGCCGCAGGCTGCGCACGAGCTACAGTTGCCGGACGAGCAGCAGGCTGCGCATGAGCTGCGGTAACAGGACGGGCAGCGGTCAGCTTGTTGGACTCAGCGGGCGGACGAGGCACGGGCTGGGCATGAGCCGTGGGTTCTTTGGGTGCAGGAGCCGGCTTCGGCTTTGCGGCCTTATTCTCATTTACGCGCGCTGCAGCGGCTTTGTTCTCGGCGGCTTTGCTTTCTGCAGCTTTGTTCTCAGCAGCCTTAGTTTCGGTAGCCTTGGTTTCGGCTGCCTTGGTTTCTTCAACCTTATTCTCTGCAGCTTTGATCTCGGCTGCCTTGCTTTCGGTAGCCTTGGTTTCGGCAGCTTTGTTCTCAGCAGCATTAGTTTCGGTAGCCTTGGTTTCTGCTGCCTTGTTTTCTTCAACCTTATTCTCTGCAGCTTTGTTCTCAACTGCCTTGTTTTCAGTGGCTTTGTTCTCGGCTGCTTTGTTCTCGGCCGCTTTGTTCTCGGCCGCTGCTTCCCTGGCAGCTACAACTCCATGACTGAAATCACCAGGCTTGGCGGTTGCGGCGATTGCCGGCTTCCCATGGTTCACTGACGCCAGCAACTCATGGTTCGAGCTGGCAGCGCGCACATGCTCGGTTTGCGTAGCCGTAGCCGGTGTGTGTCGCTCATGTGCTGCCGTCTCTTCCGCAGCGGTTGCGCGGGCATTAAGTCCGCCGGTTCCGCCGTTGTAGCTGACGTTGTTGACGGTGGTGTTATTGATAACGGTCTTGTTGTAAGTGTTGCTGATGTTCGTGTTGCTGATGTTATTCACCGAGCGGTTGTAGTTGAAGGCGCCGTTGTTCCAATATCCGCCTTCATAGCCCACACCACCAAAACCGAAGCCGTAGTTGACGCCGCCATAGAAGCCGACGTGCGGGCCCCAGTATCCGCCATTCCAGGCGTAGGCATTGCCGCCCCATCCCCAGTAACCAGGCGTCCAAAGCACACCAACCATGGGAGGCTGCACCCAGGTACCCGGCACCCAGAAGTAACCTTCACCGCCGTACGCCCAGTAGCCGGGCGTCCACAAATAACCAGCAGCAGGGATTGCGGGTTGCTCGTAGACAGGCAGCCCTGGCGGAGCGATCTCGACAGACACGCCGAACTGCGCGGAGGAAATGGCCGGTATGGCCAGAATCAAGAGAGTCAGAAACAGCAAACGGAGGTTACGCATTTTAAGTCAACCTTGCCCGATCATCCTTCGATTGCCCGGTTATACTTTGCGGCTGCGGGCTGCGTGGAGTGAAAGGCGGCTTGTCCTATACAAGGATTCCACCATTAGGATTTCACGAGTGGGTTACTAAGTCTGAGCACAATGGCTCACTTTTGGGGAGTGCCCACATTGGGCATGATCGAGAGAGGATTTTTTGGCAGCGCGCCTAAAGGCACTTTCAAAGTGCAGCTTAGTCTGGCAATGGAAAGAAAATGGCGCGCCCAGAGGTTGGACTCGCGCCGATGAGACTTAAGCTGCTTGCGGCCAAGCGGCCACATGCGATGGTCCGCTACAGCGCGAAACTGAGTGCGATGTTGACGCCCGGATATACCGGGCTATTGCGGACTTCGGTTGTCGAATCGCCAGGTCACCCCTTGCCAATACGGACGTTGCTGAGGTTGTGAAACAGACCAAACACATTCAGCAGCCACAGAACCACGGCGATGACCACGACGCCATTGAGAATTGACTTGATGGTTCCCTGCATCGGGATAAAGCGATTCACCAGCCACAGCAGGACACCCACCACGATGAGAACTTCCAGAAGTTGAATTAAAGGCATGACTTTGACCTTTCTTTTTTTCGCGGGCTAATGCCTCCCATCCGCCTGGAGTTGTTGCCCTAATTTCGATGTGCGAGAGCTTTAGGGTCGAATCGTGCAGGCCGGAGGTTTCGCGGCATACACACGGATGAAGGAGCGTCAAGAATGACACGTGCAGACTTTGGTGTCTGAGCAAGATAGCTCACAAGTGGGATCACGGCTGGCATCACCACTCACAGGATTAACCCGCGGCAGCTTCAATCTGAATTGTGTTGCAAGGTGGCACGTAAGCAGAGTCAACGATGATGGGCGGCGTGCGGTGCATCAATTCCCAGGAGTATTCGAATTCCCGGCCACATCCGAAGCAGACCCGGTAGGTCCGTTTCTTGATGGTGAACACGCGGCTCAATTGGCCGTGATGGCAGCCAAACAAAGACTCGAATATCCACGATACCGACCTTCCCATAGCGGTACGCCCTTCCGGAGCAGTCAGAAAAATACAGAATGACAGACGGGGAACCGGCAGTCTGAGCAGGACAGCTCACCTCTGCAAATCGAATTCCGCTCCACAATCGAAGCAGACGCGATAGGTGCGATGTTTAATGGTAAAGACGCGGCTGCGGTGCCGGTGCCGGCACCCAAAAATAAACTGGAAAATCCAAAGCAGCGGGTTCATCGATTTTGATCCCGCCTGCGCTCGCAACATCCGTTGGCGTCCAGCCACGTCAGTAGAGAACGAACGCTGGCCCGAGCCAGGGCAATGGAGCAGTCGGCTGCTCCGTAGTAGAGATTGATGGTGTCGCCATCGGCGTCCATGGTGTATCCGCAAGGGAAGACGACATCGTCAACGTCGCCATGGCGCTCGTATTCAGCCTCCGGCCCGAAGATCCAGGAGTCGCCTCGCAGCAAACACTTGGCTGGATTTTCAAGCTCGAAGAGGGCCAGACCCAGGCGATAGAGGCATCCTGAAGGCGTGTGACGAACTCCATGGTAGAAGACGAGCCATCCTCTGGAGGTCTCGATGGGAGGTGGAGACAAGCCAATCTTGTTGGCGTCCCACCACGCGCCGCGGCGGGCTTCCAGCATGAGGCGGTGCCTGCCCCAGTAACGCAGGTCGGGAGAGTACGAAATCCACATATGAGCCCCAAGCGTGGTCATTGGCCGGTGAATCAGCGCCCAGCAGCCATCGATGCGGCGAGGCAGAAGCGCTGAGTCCTTGTCGTCGGGTGGCATAATGACGCCGTAACGCTCAAAGGCGCGAAAATCCTTGGTCAGAGCCAGAGAGACGCCTGGGCCACCGCGCGAATAAGAGGTGTAGGTGACGACATACTGCTGGAGTTCGGGCACGAATGTGATGCGAGGATCCTCAATGCCCCAGATTTCCTCGGGATACTCATTGGGGCTGGGGATCAACGTTGGCTCGCGATCAATCTCCCAGCCGTCTACGCCGTTGCGAGACCGGGCTGCGCAAAGATGAGACAACCCGCGGCGATCTTCGACGCGGCAGAGCAGTAGTGTTGAACCGTCTGCAAGCAGGGTTGCGCCAGCATTGAAGACGCTGTTAATGGAGTATGGCCAATCCTTGCTGGTGAGGATGGGGTTGGCGGGATGGCGAAGCAGCAAGGCTTCGTAGCGAGTACTTGCAGGATTCACGAGGGTAGTTTCGTTGGCAGTCATGACGGGATCTCCATCTGCTGAGGTTCTTGCAACGAGCGTATTTCCAGCAGCGCCATCAAGAACGACAGGGTTGATTCTGCCCCCTGGTTCTGATTGGCACGATCAGGATGCAAACCGTCCCGGCAACCGCCGGTTACGGAGTCGTAAAGAGGAACTTGCAGATCGTTGCCGCCAAGAAACCAGTTGAAGGCCGAGCAGGCTTCGCTTCTCCAGCGGTTATCACCGGTTATACGATAGGCTTCAAGACAGGCGGAAACCGCGCCGGCGGCTTCAATCGGCTGTTGATCGAAGCGGGCCTTTTCGCCGCCCTTGCGATAGAAGCCTTGCGACCCGATGGGGACGAAGTGGCCATTGGTCTCGCAGCGCTGCTGAGTCACCAGCCAGTCCAGTGACTCGAGACCGGCGGAAATCATGCGGTCATCGGAGCAGGCTGAGCCCACCAGCAGTATGGCTTGGGGCAGTCTCGCATTTGCGTAGGCAAGAACGTCCTCAAACCAATTCCAGTCGTGAGCACGAACCGACTCATACATCCTGAGTAATCGCTGCGCGAGCGCGGACCTTACTCTCTGGGCATCGCGGTCTCCGGGATATGAGTCGAGGTATTCCTGAATTCCAAGCAGAGTGTAAGCCCAGGCGCGAGGGCTGCTGAAACCCACGGCAGCGGGAAGAGAGTACTCAAACAGACGGCCGGCGGCACCCCTTAATCCCGAATCTTCGCAGCGGCCCAACACCGTGCCCAGAGCCCACAATGCGCGTCCGTGGCAGTCCTCACTCGCGTGGGTGGTGCCGTTGGCTTCAATCCAACGGCGATTGTAGCCGAGAAAGTTTCTGAATCTAGCGGTGGCGGGATTGAAGGCATACTCGAGAAATGCCAAATAGCGAGCGGACGAATCTGCGGTAACCGCCTGTGGACGCCGCAGACCAACAGCCTCAACTTGATCCAGTAAGACTGCAAAAACCAGGGCGCGAGCATTGTCGTCGGTGGTATATCCCTCTTTGCGATTTGGGATCGTGAAGATCGAGTGCTGGAGCATTCCGGTGTCGTCGGTCAGTCTATGCAGGTGGTTCACGTTCAACTCCGGCAGCTGATCCAGCGTTTTCCTGCCGGCGCGGGCCGAGAACTGCACCAGGGGTTTGTCCATACGATCGCTGCGCACTTGCGCAAAACTATCCATGTAACCCTGAGCTACTCTTTTCCAGACCATCTCGCGCGCGAACAAATAAGCGCGTTTGCGCATGGCATGGCGAATCGCTGGGGTATCGAGGAGTTCGATGGTCCTGTTCGCGATTGCAACGGGATCCTGAAAAGGCACGAGTGCTCCGCGGCGCTCGTCTAATAGTTCGATGGCATGCCAGTAAGGAGTCGAGATGATGGCCTTGCCGGCGCCGAGGGCGTAAGCAAGCGTTCCCGAGACTACCTGCGCCTCATGACGATAGGGTGTGATGTAAATATCGGCGGCACCGATGAACTCTGCCATCTCCTCCGGGCTCACGAAGCGGTTGAAGAAGATCACTTTCGACTCCACTCCTACTTCCTTGGCCAAGGCCTGTAAGTACTGGCGATAGCGGTCCCCTTCGCGGCGGAGAACATGAGGGTGGGTCGCGCCGGCGACGATGTAGGCAACATTGGTGTGTTTCGCCAGGATTTGGGGCAACGCCTGAATGACGTTTTCGATTCCTTTGTTGGGGGAAAGCAGGCCGAAGGTGAGCAGTACGGCCTTACCCTCCACGCCGAAGCGATCCTTGTAGAAATTAGGATCGAGGAATGGCAGATCGGGAACGCCGTGAGGGACCATGTCGATCTTGCTGCCCGGCACCTTGAATATTTCCTGCAGGAACTGGGAGGAGAGCTGACTCATGACAATGAGGCGGTCGGAAAGCTCCGCGATCTCTGCCATGACTATCCGTTGGTCAGCATTGGGCTCGCGCAGCACGGTGTGCAGCGTGGTCACCACCGGCATTTTCAAGGCGCGGAGCAGATGCAAAATATGGCTTCCGGCCGGACCGCCGAAGATTCCATATTCATGTTGCAGGCATACCATGTCGATATTGTTAAAGTTAAGGAATTCAGCAGCGTCTTCATAGGAGGTGACATTATCCTGGGCGAGCGACCAGCGCACGCGGGCGGGGTAGTCATACCCTTGTTCGGTGTCATTCACCGGCAGCGCCAATAATCGAGCGGTGCCGTACTCGGCGGAAATGGCAGCGCACAGGTCGGTGGTGAAGGTGGCAATGCCGCACTGCCGGGGAAGATAGTTCCCGATCACCGCGATTCGACTAGGCAACGAGAGCTTCGATTGCAAGATGGGTCGCCCAACTGAAGGCTCGCTCCGCGGGAGGAGGTTGGAGGTGACGATTTCCATGGCCGGTTTTCGAGATGCTGTGATTGGCGGAGACATTTATCCTTAAATCCGGCGAGGATGAGTTCTGAAAGGGGAGAGCTCTCAGTATCCAACGAAAGCGGGTTTGCGAACTGGTCAGAATTGACCAGTAATGCCAGTGCGAGTTCTATGCGTGCTCGAGGGAGGTGGGCTTGGGGAGTTTGGGACGTTTGGCATCGCGGACCTGTTCCGCGGTGAATGCGCTCCCGCACGTACTGCAGCGCCAATAATTGGACAAGCCGGTCACCATCGCCGATCCAGGTTGGTTCTCTGTGCGCCGGGCTTGCACCAACTCGCCATTACATTCGGGACATTGTCGTTGAATCATAGTCTCAGGTTAATGGCTCTTCAGAGGGAGAGCATGAGTCTCCTCGGCGGTTAGTTGAGAGTGGTCGCAGTAGCCGTACCCCTTCAGACAAGCCGTATAGTTGCGTTTGTGTTCGGCATCGGCCAACAGCGTGGTTTCAGGGGCGGTTAGTTTTGCGAAGTCGCAAGTTTCCTGGCCGTCTTTGCAAGCGGTTAGGTTGCGCTTGTGATCTGAGGCTTCGATTTGCGCTGCTTCCGCGGGGCTGAGTTTGGAGTGGTCACACCCGTCCCAGCCATTTTCACAATTCTGCGCGTTGCGCTGGTGTTCCGCCGTAGTCACTTCTTTGGATTCAGCGGGAGTGAGTTTGGAGTGATCGCATACTCCTGCGCCGTTCTTGCAGTCGGAGACATTGAGTTCACGTCTGGCGGTGTCGACTGCTCCGGCTTCTGACGGACTGAGTTGGGACCGGTCGCAATCGCCAATTCCATCCTTGCAGTCGGTGAGGTTGCGCCGGTGCTGCGCGAGCGATGAATCGTGCACTTCGGACGGGGTCAGCTTGGCCAGGTCGCAGGTCCCCATGCCGCTGGTGCAGTCGGAAACATCGCGTTGGTGATCGGCTACGGCCAATGCAGTTGTTTCCCGTGGGGTGAGTTTCGAACGATCACAGGGATCGAAGCCATTGCGGCAGTTCGAGAGGTTGCGGGCATGCTGGGCGACCGACAGTTCTGCCAATTCCAGCTGGCTCAATTTGGAGCGATCGCACGTTTCGCGGCCAGCCTTGCAGGCGTCCAGGTTCTGTGCGGATAATTGGGCGAATAGCGTGGAGGACAGAGCCAGGCAGGCGATTAAGAGACATCTTTGTAGATTAGCTTTCATGTTTATCTCCATTGGCGTTTGCGTAAGAGTTCGTGTTTCGCCGCTCCGCGGCCTATGACTAAGCTGCGTTGACCGGAACCGGTGCGCGGTTCCGGTCAGCCACAAGTCTGGCTAGTTGGTGCAATTACTTGGTGTCGGCTTTGGCTTCGGCGACACGCGCTTGTTGGCCGGCTTCGGAGACGGCCTTGATGAATGCATCCGCACTCGCCGGTGTTGCCACTCGGCCCGACAGAATGTTGCGGAAGCGCTTGTGGCTGCCATAGATGGCGATCGTCGAGTCATTGTCTTGCTCGACTACTGCGCCTTCCAACGTCAGGCCGGCGAACACGCCCTTAGAGCGTGAGTAGGTCAGCATTTCAGTGTTCATCTTCCAGTCGGTCCCAGCGGAAGCATGACGGCCAACCGGGCCGGCTGCCACTGAGCCTTCACCGGTCAGTTCAAACTTGCTGGAGAGGAGATGCTGGAGGCCGCGGTCGTTCATGACCAGCAGGACCAGGTCGACGCCTTCGACGCCGATCTGTAAGCCCCAACTGCCGCCGCCAATGGAGACAAATGCTGGGGCGCTCCAGCCTTGAGCGGTACGGCAGGTGGCTACTCCGCGTCCGTGCTTGGCGCCAAAGATGAAACCACCTTTGATCAGATCGGGGACTACGAGGATGCATTTGGCACCGGCCAGCACTTCTTCCGGGATACCTTTATCTGGCGTCGACATAATGGCGTGAAGAACATCCACCGAGTTTTGCAGGCGGTCAACGGAGTCTTCACGAGACGAGCCGGCGAACGCATAGGTGCCGAATAGGCCCATGAAGCTCATCAGTAGAAGTGAAATTGTCTTTTTCATGAATTGTTCCTTTCAGGAATAGGAAACTAAGAGGAGAGAACTTCAGATGGGCTGACTTAGCTCAGAGGACCTGAAAGAGAGACCGGGTGCTCGTCCCTGACACCATGATCGCCCAAGCCGAAAACAATAGCTGGTCTGAATTGCTCACTTCTGGTGGGACTCCTAAGGTGCTGAAACAGTGTGCATAAGAACTCTTCTTACGCCCCTGAGCGGCTCAGAACCCCTACCTGCGGGCGCGGCTGGGCATCCTCGGGGGTGAGCAATCCTGCACAGAATGGCCCGTGGTCGATGTGTCATTGTGGCCGTGGCAAGTTTCGGCCGTGGGGTGCCTGATGTCTTCTTTTGTTTCTTGGGTTCGCGGGCTGGTCGAGGCGGTCCGGGATTCACTGAGGAAGCTATTTACGGCGGAAACTTACCCAGGGAAGTTCCCCTCACAAAGAATGTGCCCGTTCTGCGGGTTAATCACTGCACGTGCCAAGGCATTTTGTTTGGAGTGTGGGAAGTCGCTGCTCGAAGTTCGCCCGTGAGCGCTGGATAAGTAAGGGAGAGCAACATGCTTTGGACGATTTTCGTAGTATTTCTGGTTCTGTGGCTTCTAGGTTTCAGTTTGCACATAGCGGGCGGTTTGATCCACCTGGTGCTGGTGGTGGCGTTGGCGGTTTTAGTCATCAACTTGGTAAGCGGCCGCAGGACAGCGTAAAAGCTGACCAACGGGCGTTCTACTTACCTTGAGTAAGGATGCGAAGGCCGCGGCTAGTGATTGCCTTCAGGATGCGCAGAGCCACCTCGCCCGAACTCTCAGGGTGAGCATACCTGGCGGCGGCCAGATCTCGGTCGTGATGCGTCTTGGTGGAAGGATGCCCGGTGCTGGCTGTGCACCTCTCCTTCGGCTTAGCTCCGCACATGGGACAGCTTACTGACAATATCTGCTTTAGCGTGAAAATCCCGGGTTTCACAACAATAGCGTTCAGCATGGTTGGTTCGAGAGATACCGAATCTTGCGCTTGAAATATCTATCGGTCCCAAGCAGGAATCGGGCCGACGCGCCTATTTTGTGGGTTCCAGAGAAATTACCCGATGAATCGAAATCGTCAAGGTGGTGTCGTCCGGGATTTTCGCACCCTCTGATCGAAGCGTCGCGATTCCTTCAACTTCTTTCAGGAACACATAAAATCCGTCGCGTCCGATGATCTTTACGTGATCTCCGGTTTTCACAGGTGTCTCCGGCTGTTCTGGTTCGCTCTGGGTAGATTGCAGGGAATTCAAAGTGCGCCACGACCGCCTTGTTTTGCCGGTACCCAGGGACGCACATGCAACGAAGCTGCATGCTGGTTGATGGCGGCCGCCGCTTGCGTACGGCGGTTGCCCCCGGTGTTGCTGAAATCGAGCGTGCTCACGCTATGTGCGCAGAAGGTGCAGGTGAAGAGGGTGCCGTCACTCACTGGTTTGGTCGTGTAATATCTCACAGTTTCATTGTAGTCCTTCTGGGCAGTGAGAGTTTGGGGCAATAGGTGTGCGACCATGGGGCGGGAATCCGGGGGCGGAGCCGGGAGTCAGAATTGAACCGTTCCGTTGCGGATGCCGCGCCACACCTATCGCGAAAAAGGTGAGTGCTTCTCGTCGGTCGCCGATTGAATAAGGATGGCCTGCAATGCGGAAACGCCGGTTGGGCCAAACCGCGGCAGCCCCGCCATATTTCTCAGGCGCTGAGTCTGGCCCTTTCGGCGACCTTGGCGAGAACTTCATCGCAGATTCGGGTGAGCACCGGCAACAAAAGGCTGGGTGCTTCGTGCTTGGGAACGAAGGCATCGACCACTTCCAATACGTGACTTGGTAGCTCCTCGTCGCTGGAAACCATGACAACCGGCGTATTTGGCTTAAGGCGCTTTATTTCCAACGCGACCTCATGCCCATTGATCTCGGGCATGTGGTAGTCAACGATCACGGCAGCAACTCCGCTGTCTGCGGCAATTTGTAAACCTCGCCGGGCGGAGGAGGCAGTGAGCACCGCGAATCCCTGCCTTTCGAGCAGAGTTCTTTGGTACTCGAGCACGCCGTCATTATCGTCGATGCAAAGGATGGTCTTGGCTGTCGGGGGATTGGACATAACATACCTCTCTCACTAGATCATCGCCGATGTGCCCGAGAGAGTCTGGTCAAAGTTGCACACTTTTTGCAACGCTGATTGCTGGTGCTGATGCAGTGCGACCCAAGCTGCTCAGTTCTGATGCGCACGGACCACGAACCGTCGGGGCGCCGGACCTACCAAATAAAATGGGTAACAGGTGACCAGCGTCAGTGCGGATTCGGTGGAGGGAGCTAGAACGCTGAGGTCATCGGGATCGACGATCTTGACCCAATCCACTTCATAGCGAAGCAGCGTGGTTGCGGTCTGAAGCTGGATCTCGTCCATTGGGCGGATATCTTTTAAGTTGCGGAAGAAGGTGTCGCGGTGGCCGGCGATGGCGCTGTTGCCGGCTTCACCGGGAAGCGGAGTGCCTTCGATGTGTCCGGCGCCGAGCCGCAAGATGTGCGAGCTTGTGCCTTGCAGAACTGCGACCGACAAGCCCAAGCGTGGGATGTCCATAAGGCCGAGGACGTCGCCTTTCTTGACGACGGGTATAACTTCAGGCGTGCATCCGCCGCTTGCACAAACCGCGCGCAGTCGGGCACCAGCGGTTACCTTGTGCTGTTCGATCTGGGTTTCGAGCGACTGTTCCGCCGACGCCTGGTAGAGTCTAGCCTCGAGTAGAGTGAAGCCGACGTACGCGAGCGCGAGGATTCCAATCATGAAAAGTAGGCGTCGACTCCAATGAACGAAACCGTAGGTTCGCCCCGGGAGAATCAGCTTGAGTCTCATGGCCGATTCGCTTTTGCCGGGGAGGATGGAAGTGCCGGCGGTGCGAAGTAACCAGCCCGGGTGCGGACCGATAAATGCCTGCGGCCTTGCCCGCTTGCCTTCACTTCTATCGCGCGATAAGTTCCGTCACGCTTCCGGTTCGTCGGGACATAAGCCAGGGTGTACTGATTGCGGATATCGTGAGCGATGCGTTCACAAACCGGGGCAAGATCCTTCAATGATTCCGGCAAGAATGTTTCTCCGCCGGTGTCTTTCGCAAGCTGCTTGAGCACATGCGGGTTGCGATCTTCGTCCTGCTCGTCGAAGATGCCGATGGTGTAGATGATCGCGTCCGACTGGCGGGCCATAGCCATCGTCTGATTCAGATTACGCTGGCTGGCGTTGTCGCCGCCGTCGCTGATTACGATCAACACTTTCTTGTCGCGATTGCCTTTCTTCAAATGGTCGAGCGCGACCGCCATGGCATCGTAGAGCGCGGTCTGGCCATCGGCGTTGGTTCTGGACAAGGCAACCTCCAACTGCGCCACCTGGTCGGTAAATGGGATTGTGCCGGGAAGGCCAAACGAAACCCTCTCGTTGAAATTCACAACGAACATCTGGTCCTGCGGGTTGCTGGAGCGGGCGAAGGCCAAAGCAGCAGCAATTACGTCATGACGCTTCGGTCTCATGCTTCCGCTGTTATCGATGACCAGGCCGACCGTGACTGGGATGTCGGCATGGCTGAAATGTTTGATGGGCTGAAGCGCTCCATCTTCGTAGATCTGGAAATTGTCTTTGTCGAGTCCGGAAACCAGGGCGCCTTTGTGGTCGGCCGCGGTGGCCTGCAAGACCACCATGTCGACATTGACACCAATGGTGTAGTCGGCAGGTGAGGGATTTTGTGCCGCGGAGAACTGGGCAAGAATCGATAGCAGGAGGAAGAGGAGTGGAAACAGATATGGGAGCTTGGAGGCGAACCTCTGCTGGTTTCGGGGCTTGGTCATTTCCATTTGCTCCCACGGCTATGCCATGAGCTTTTGCATGCGTTTCGCTTTGGGCCTGGTGAACGGAGGCGGCACCTGAGCACCACCTCCGTCGCCATGCGTTACGCGGTCAACTTATGAAGTGCGCTTGGCGGTGATGGAAAGCGCAAAACCAGCGCCCAAGGCCAGTATTCCGATCAGGCCAATGAGGGGCAGTGAGCTGGCTGTCTTCGGCAGAGGCTCGAGGGCGGCAACCACCGGCGGCGGTTCAACCACCTGGGCCAGTTCAACGGGTTCTCCCGTGGGAGCAACAGCCTCGACCGGCGCAGTTTGCAGAGTTTCGACTGGGGCGGCGGCGATTTCGACTGGAGTCTCCAGAACGGGTTCATTTATTTCCTTGGCCAGTTCGATAGCCCTGGGCTTGGCATAGACAAATTCCTCGCCCCAAACGCGTCCGGGAGAAAACCATGCTCTCAGAGCTTCCGGCTGACCGGCAGGCCGCTCACTAAACGTGATTACCGTTTTGTGAGTCGCCTTTAAGCGCAAATTGGGCAGCGCCATGACGGTGGTGAGGACTTTGCTCTTGTCCTGGCTGTAGATGCGAACGATGTGACGGTTGCCCTGATTCCACATAATCTCGAAGATGTAGGTACCGGCCGGCAAGACTTGAGGATACGTACCCGGAACTTCGACGGGCCCGCTGAAGGTAACAACTGTTTCCCGGTTCAATTCATCGGCGGATGCAGTCGGCACGACGAACGTGCAGAGCGCAACCAGGCAGAATACGGCGGCTAGGGTCTTGAACGATTTCATGTTCTCTCCTGTAGTTTTCTCCGACTAGGTCGCACGGCGGTGGTGGTGCTGCAAGAACTCTTTATGTTGTCGGTTCACAAGAGATCTACAGCCGGAAGATCCGGCGATGTATCGGCCGTCGAGAGTGATTCGTTATTCAGTATCGGGCGTTGAGTCAGAGATTACTGGTCAATATTGACCTTCTGCGCTTTTGCAGGTTGAGGCGAAAAGTCGCCGGGAAGAGAGCGAGCAATTGTGAACAGAAGTTTGAAACAGTCAGGGCTAGGCTGGCTTGGTGAAACTTGCTGCCTGGTGTATAGGGATTCTCGCCTTCTTGTGGATGCCGCAGTTGAACGCAAGTGTGACCGTTCTGCTCGAAGAACCCTATGGCTATGACGGCGCCTTTGGTGGAGTTGGTCATGTGGCGGTGTATCTTAACCGCGTCTGCGCGGCCTCGTCCTCTTCTTTACGGCGTTGTGACGAAGGAGAATATGGTGTAGTGATCAGCCGCTACGACCGGATTGGCGGTCACGATTGGATTGCCATTCCGCTGCTCCCTTATCTTTATGCCGTCACCAAACCAGAAGACATTCCCGCTTACGCTGACGACGACATCGTGGCTTCGCTTAGAGATCACTATCGACACCAGCACCTGCAAGAGATTGCGGCGGACGATCCCTTGGGGCGTGCACCCGGCGGAAATTGGGTGCAACTCGTCGGATCCTCTTACAACCGAACCACCTTCACTTATCAGCTCGAAACCACCGTGCAGCAGGACGACGAGTTGATTGGCTGGCTCAATGGCCGTCCGAACCGTCCTTTATATAGAGTGGTGACGCGCAATTGTGCGGATTTTGTGCGCGACATCGTGAATTTTTACTATCCGAAAGCGGTGTCGCGGGCCATCGTCGCGGATTTTGGTATGACTACTCCGAAGCGGGTTGCACGGTCCATCAGCAAATACAGCCGGCGGCATACGGATCTCGAATTCGTGAGTCGAGTGATTCCGCAAGTGCCAGGGACCATCCGGCGCAGCAAGCCGATCCACGGGATGGCGGAGTCAGTGTTCAAAGCCAAGAAATATATGATTCCCCTTGCGTTCTTCCAGCCCTATGTCGCAGGCGCCTTCGCGGCAGCCTATCTGGTTGAGGGGCGCTTCAAGACCGACCGGAAGGCAACGATCTTCAACCTCGAGGCCGTCGAGTCGCCATTGGCAGGCGACGAACGCTCCGCACATCCAGGAGGCGTGAACGCGCTGTCGCTTTCTATTGAGGCATCTGCGGTGAAACCGGTTGGGAAATGAGGTCTCCTCTTATTTCCTGAACACTTGAGAACGGGCGCCAGCAATGGCCAGTGCGATCCCACCCGCGATTAGCACTGCGCTGATGACCGGTGATACCCGTTCACTATGACTGGTCTGGACGCCGATGTTGGTATCTCCGATTTTGATGCCCTCGGTCTCGCTGCGGGGAATTGGCACGACCAGGGACGCCACGCCGAGTACAACAAAGAGCAGGCCGGCAAACAGAAGCATTTTCATAATGTCTCCTTGGGGGATCACGCGTCCCACGAACGCGGAGGGGACCCTCTGCCGTGCAACTGCGCGATCGCGGGCAACAAATGGCTGGCCAATCGGTCCTTGGCGATGAAAGCGTCGACCAGCTTCAAAGCTTTCTCAGGGACATCCAAGGTTGCGGAGAGCATGATGATGAGCAGGGGTGAAGCGACGGTCTTATACCCCTTAGGATTTTTGCTGGGGGCGCTCCTGGCTTTTCGAGGAAGTGGCGCAAACGTGCCGGACAAATTCATTGTCACGCTTCAACTCAAAGTTGCGCATCATTTCATCGAGAGATGTGCCGGAGGGTGCACCCGAAGTCTTGAACCTCCAGCCGCATTCTGAGCAACCAAAACCCCGAAAGCGCGGCTCTGCAATCCAGACTAGTTTTCGACTCATGGGGGCTCGTCGTCGCTGCGGGCCGTTGCGATCTGCCGCATGCCTCGCGATTGCAGGACGAAGCGTTCCCCCTTTCGCACATGCGTACGGTCGCGGGCTGGGCGCCCCTCGTCAGAGCGAAACCGATCAGTGTTACATCGGCGAGCTCTCCAAACGTCTTCAGCCACCCAACCCCGGCAATCAAGAAAGTAGCGCGGATCCGATCATACGGGTGAGCTCTTATGAAGTCTTTGTGGTAGGCATGCTGTACATCTCTCTGAAGATATTAATGTTAGCGTACGGCAGGGCAATTGCCGGACGGCTCGGTTAGATATCGCACAGATTTTCAGTTGCAGGATACGATTCTTTGCGGTAGGATTCCTCGCGCATCGGTACGATACTCAGTGGGAGGGGGTCGAGACATGGGACGTAACGGAAGCGGAAATCACTATGCATCGGTGGATCGATCTGACGTTCCGCAGGGCCGCAAAGGAAAGCATCGGAAGGCGGTGTCGGACATTCTGGCCGACCTTTCCAAGCTGAATGACCAGCAAGCAGTCAAGATTCCATTGAGTAGTCTGAACGGGGAGAAGATGCAGAATCTCAGGTCAGCTCTGAACCGCGTAACGCGGGAGAGAAAAACTCCCGTGCTGACGTCGAGCGACGAAAAATACTTGTACGTGTGGCGTGCCGATGCCTCCACAGCTACGGGCGCGAACGAATAGTCTCTACCGTGCGCGGCGAGTAAATCGCCTTTGAGGGTTGCTCAGTCGTGGAGAACGACGTTGAGCAGAGAACTGTGAACCTGTAGCCCGCCTTCGGCGCCGCCAGCATAGTCGATAAAGCCCATTTTCCGAAAGCGGTTCATGAAAAAGCTCACGCGGGAGCGAGTGGTGCCGACCATCTCGGCCAGAGTCTCCTGGCTGATTCTCGGAATCACAGTCTCGGGCACACCTTCTTTGCCGAAATGAGCCACCATAAGTAGTACCCGCGCGAGCCTCTTTTCACTGGAATTGAATAGCTGATCAACCAGATCCTCTTCGTAGCGAATGTTGCGCGCCAACAAATAGGCCACGAACATATCGGAAAAGGTGTGTTCGCGATGAAGGGCCTCCATCATCGCCTTCTTCTCAATACGCAGAAGATGGCAATCGGTCATGGCGGCGGCAGATCCCATGCGGAGAGATTGCCCGGCCAATGAGCCTTCCCCAAAAAAATTTCCCTGGCTCAGGATGCCGATGGTGGCTTCCTTGCCGACTTTGGATACGACGCTGAGCCTGACCTTGCCCTTCTGGATATAGAAAACAGCATCGGCTGCATCGCCTTGGGCGAAGATGCTTTCCTTCCCGGAAACGGTCAGGCTCTTCCTGCCCTCGCCAATGGTGGCGAGGAAGGTAGCGGGGTTGAATCCATTATGCTTCTTGGCTGCTGCAACAGAACCCATATCACCCTTTATTGTAGCCCTAAGAGCCATGCTCTCGATTCATAGTTACTTCTCTGACGCGGCCAGGCGCCGATCCCGATGAGGATCAGTGCGCGGCTGTCCGGTAGCGAGTTCACACTTCTCTCCTACCTTGGCGCCACAGGTTGGGCACCGCACTGCGAGTGCTTGTTTTTCGGTGACTTTCATACGTCAATAATGCGGGTTTATTGGGGCGCAAGGATGGTCAATTTTGACCACAAGCCGCTAAGGCCGTTGTCTGGCTCACCCGCTCTCCCATGAACAAGTGAGTTAATTGTGAGCTACACTGCACGAATTTGGTAGTGCTGCTTTGGCATAATTGTCCCATCAAAGGAAATCAGGGCCATGTGCAAGAAAATGAGAGGTGGATAAAACTATGCGCGAAGGCAGCACTCGAATCAGACCCCCAGAAAATGCTGAAGCTGCTGAAGGAAATCAACGATCTGCTGGACGCCAACGATAGACGCCGCTCGACCGTCACAATGCGGCTTAGGAGCGATCCTCGATAGCCCTTTGGAAGGCGTCTCATCAAGGCTCGCCAATTCTCGCAGTAGGGTGACGTCGAAATTGTTCACGTCGAGCGAAGCCCTCGGGGAATCGCCGTATTCGAGTGAGCAAAGCTACGCCTAATGCACCCCTGCTTTAGCAGGGCGAATGTAGACGATTTTGTAGCGGTGAAAGCACTCGACTTCAACAAAGGTCAACAGATTTCAATGAGCAGGCTGCAACAGGCTCAACAGCAATCACTTGGAATCAACAGAATTCAACAGATTTCAGAGCTCTGAAATTTGGTTCGGGACCAGGGTCGGAGGTTCCAATCCTCTCTCCCGACCAATCTTTTCAAAGACATGAACAGCACTTCTGGTTTTCCGTCTACAACGCTGTAGTCGATTTTGTAGACGGGCTACATCCGCAGGATTCAACAAGCCGTATTTGAGATAGCACCCGCTGGCGGCGAGCTTTAGTATTGGCAATCAGACGGCCGGGATCTCCCCCGGCTGGTTTCTATTCCATGAGGACAGCTACCCGCCTCAGAAGGACTGATTAATGACTTCGAGAAAGACGTTAGCCCTTGGCGGCGCGCTAGGGCTGGTTCCCCCAGTGATCGTACTTGCTCTACTTTGGAGATACGGCCTTTTTGAGATCATGCTTGGTAGCATCGACTTGCGGACGGTACTATGGCCGTCATCGGTGATGTTGACGACGGGTTGGTGTTGCACTGTTCCAGGGGTGTTGATAACTATATCTTCACTTGGGATCAATTGCGTGCTCTACATGGTGGTCGCACTTTTGGTAAGAGCCGCGACTAGATCCCTAAGATCTCGCCGGACCTCAGGGAGTTAGGCACTGTTGACCTGGTACCAGAATGATTTGGGAATGAAGGAAAGGTGACAGGGTACGTCGGAAAGGACACGCGCAGTGCGGGGCAGATCGTCGCAACAATCCGAAACGGAGGATATCTAAAGACGCATCAGAAGGTTGCGAGACTTAATCTTGGATTTCTTTACTATTCTGCGGAAATCTCCGTCAAACCAATCGGTTTCAAGTTAACAGGCTGGCATCGCCGTCGAAGCAAGATGGATCCCACCGCTTTGGATCTTTGAGTCGTTCTGCTAAGTCCGGTGTCCCGGCCTTATAGAAGTAGCGCCAGGCATCCAGCTTTCGCCAGCGCGGGGAAAGACGGTCGATGACCTTTTGTTTTTCAGGGGGGAAACCAACGGCTTCCAGCATATGGATGCCCTCTTGGCGGCAGCGTTCTAACGCGCAGCACAGCAGGGGGCGAAGCAATTCCTGGTCGTCGCGCAATGACTGAAAATCGACCAGGCGAATGCGCGTAAGAGAATAGACTGGGTTGTCCCGGCGGACAAAGATAGCATAGGCAATCAGCGACGAATCTTTGCTCAGCGCCAGCACCCATGCCCACTTCTTCGCCAGCAGAGGCTTGAAATGCCACTCCAGCATTGCGCGCGAGCGATTCGCCAGCAAGCGATTCGGATACCTGTTGCGCAATTCCTGCCAAAAATTCTCGAAGCGTTCGTCAAAGCCGGTACAAGACTCCGGTTCTACGCTCCCGCTTCTGGTCTTCCACCATCTACCTCTCAGCGTATCCTGAAGTAACAGGCCGGCGGGGAGCAAAGGCTTTAACAATCTTGCGGCCTTTAGGTCCTGCATCTTCAGAAGGCTTGCACGGAAGCCATGATAGTCGGTGATCCAAAAAGCCGCCTTATCCCATGTCCCAACCGGCACTCGCGAGGCACGAAAAACCTCAAACATCTTAACGGCATATGCGTTCACGGTAGTGGCGAGGAATAGATCAATCTTTTTCTGACGGAAAAATTGGTTCAACAGTTGAAAGGAGTAGCTCCGATACTGAGGCTCTACAACTAGGGCGCGACTGGCGCACGCGATGAGCCTCTGCTCGCCGAGTTCGTACAACAGCGGAACGCTCGCCATGTGGCCGACAATCTCGCCGTTCTGGTTCTCCAAGACCCACCCCATCGGCCAATCGGGAACCGCTTGGGAAACCGGGTTGTTGACCCACAAGTGAGTCCACTCTTCCCGGGTTTCGGTGCCGAATCCGTACCGAGAACTAAGCGTCGCTATACGCTCATAATCGCCGAACTCCAACTCACGAAATGTCACGGTTGAACGGAGGCTCTGGGTTTCTTTTATTGGCAGCATGCAATTTACCTTCTGCCCGGGGAGGACGAGCATGCGGCGTGTTTGACGCTTAACTCTCCTAATTCTTATACGCGAAACCGGACGGTCGCGTGAAGAGGCATGTGATGGTCAAATACTAACCGGTAAGGATTGCAAGCGAACTTCGATACCGCGGGGAAATTGGTAGGGCTGGCGCGGGAACCACAGAAACCGGTTCTTTCCCTCGTCGTAGCTGAAGCCGGACGACATCCAGAACCTGAAACAAGGCTTGTTCTTCGCGGTTGGAAAGTAATCGGCGCGGAGTTCCTGGAGTCCCAATCCCGCACAGTGCTGGGCCGCAAACGCCACCATCACGCTCTCGACGTTGCGCCCCATAACGCGGCAGCTCAGTACAAAATCGGTGATCCATGCAATCTCTGATCCAATCTCCAGGCTCAAGATGCCGGTAAGCCCCGAGTCACCAAACTTGTCGCTGACTTTGAACGTCCATAGTTTCCTGTTTGCTGGTTGCAGCCATGCCTGTAACTCCTGGGTCGATAGGCGCCGGGTGGCGAGGTTCATCTGGTTCGTCTTATTGAGCAGTTGCACAACGCGCTCCCGGTTGGCGTCGCACTGCTCCTCGACTGTCACCACCGTCTGGCATGAAAGCAACCACTCTTCAGCGGATCCAACCATCTGCCGGGACAGTTTACGGTGTCTATCCGTGGCGACCATTTGTTGCCGGGAAGCGTCCTCGGCAGTAATGTTTGCGGCATCGAAACAAACCATTTGCAACAGGGTGCTGGCAAATAGAGTTTTATCGGCCGGCCATTCCGGCACGTAAACCTCGGGCAAAGCCTCTCGCACCCGAGCCCGCTCGATCGGGTTGTCGTCTATGAAGACGACCGACTGTAAACCCAAGTTCAATTCTTCCGCCAGCTCGGCGACATTCGCGGCCTTATCGTTCCAGTTGATTCGGGTAGCTGCAAAATCATCTGGCCGTAATACCATCTGGGGATGCTTGGTGAGAGCTTCCATGGCGATACCTTCGTCGTTCTTGCTGGCGATCGCCAGCAAGATACCCCGATTGCGAAGACTCTTCAAGGCCTTCTGGAAATCGAGTAAGGCTTCCCCCACGTAATCATGGCCGCCGAGTCTGAGGTCTTCCCATCCCACATCGCCCACCGCACCGCCCCAGAGTACGTTGTCCAAATCAACCACCAACAGCTTCCGAGAAGCCCCCAAGACCGCGGAAATGGCTGCCTTCAGGTCGCCGGCGGCACGGGAGAAGACCGCCGGGTGAAATGGAGTCTTGGTCAAGTACCACAGCTTGGGGCTGTAAGAGTTCTCGTCCATCCAGCGCTGCCCATCGAGCAGATAAACGCTGGCGCAACTCTCCAGCTTCTCAGCCAGCGCCAGGTTCATCTTGAGCAGAAGCCTCCGCGGGCCGCTTCTCCTCAAACCTAATAAGTTGTTCCCGCGCTCGTAGGCGGGAATCGTCCAGGACACAACAAAGATGGCGCGGAAATGACGCTGCGCCTGCTGCAGGCAATTTGTGAACTCACCGAGCTCAGCCAGAACGCGATCCTCGTCGACCTCTACGTTATTGAGGTTATCTCCGAACGCGGGCACTACCTTTTCCGGCGATGTCCAGACCAACGCGAAATCCGACGGATCGGAATGAGGGTGCAGCAACGCCGGGAACACTTGCCCGAAGGGGGCCGACGCCGCCGCAACCTGCGGCCATGTGCTGTCGTTCGAAAGGTAATTTCCGAGAGTTTCCAGGTTGAAATCGGAGATGAGGTACAGCTTCAAAGCCGTGCTGCGGTCGGCCTGCAGATGGTTTGCGGAACTCATTAGGAATTACTGCGGCACTTTCGTCCTTCTTGACACCAAGTCCGAGACATAATTCGCTAGAGATTCAATGGTCCGGAAATGACCGGTGTTCGGTGAAAACGGATCGTCTTCGGTGAGGTTAATCCGCAAGCCAAGAGAGTCGTGCAGCTTCTGCTCGGCTATCACGATGAAGTTGGCGAGACCTAACGAATCCAGTTTACCGCCTGCCCCGAAGAGAACCGCATGTGGGGATTTTTCAACCCGTTGCTCCTGGGGAAGTTGAAAGTTCAGATCAGAAATGGATTCGTAAATAACCTTTAGCACACTGTCGTGCTCGGCCCCGTCGTCAACGCTGATGGGCAGGTAACGATCCATAGCCAACGATCCTCGTTCCAACGAAGTAAAAAGGCGGGCGCCGCTAGTCTGAACCATGGAAATGGAATCAGCTTTTTCACTTCGAGGGCGACACTTATTTTAACATGGATTGCCTACTGAACCGGCTCTTACAACTTCTCAATATAGAACTTTTGGCAATGCTCGCGCGCCACTAGAACCGGTCTTTCCGGTTTGTCTGCGAGGAAATCATCCACCGCCTTTGTGCAGCCGGGCCAATGCGGATCTTTATACTCGTCAAACAAAACGATCCCGCCTGGACTCATGCGAAAGTAGAAGAACTCCAAACATTCCTTATAGGACTGGTAAATGTCACAATCCAAATGCACAAAGGAAAACCTGCGTTCTGCGTGGTGTGCGAGAGTATCGCGGAAAAAGCCTTTCACTAACGTGGTATTGCGGACTTCAAATCGCGCAAGCTTCGCTTCGACAAACTTCACAGAGGTTTCATTGAATGCAGCAACGTGTTTGTCTTTTGATGGCAATCCTCCCAAGCGAACGTCCACATTGACAGCATCATCGAATCCTTCGAACGAATCAAATCCAAGAACATGCTTCGGCGAGTTGTTCTGAGCGAGATATACCGCCATCGGAACCAAGGTTCGGCCACGGAAGACTCCGCACTCGGCAACGTCGCCGGTGACGGAGTTTGTTTTGTCCAGCAAGTCAAACAGGATGTTTATGTTCGCTCCAACCGACCTTAACTTTTCCGCAGCAGGGACCTTAATGTCGTAGAGTAACGCGGTGATCGCCGGCCAAGACCTGATTGGCCGACTGCTGTAGCGGGAAGGCGGCACCAGGCGGCCCACTGGATGGATGGAGGCGATCACCCTTTGGCGCAGGTTCATATCCGGGGCCAGGTACTGTTCATGTCCATCGGTCGTTTGGCCGCCCCAATACGCTATTCCCTAACCTTGCATTAAAACATAGCAGACCTGCGAGGAGACGAAATAAACGGAGTCCGCCCGCGTTTTCGCGGTCAGGGACCCGCAGTCTTCGGCCTGCATCGGCGATGCTGGGTATCACCGATTTTCACCCAACCGCTAAGTCCGGCGGCCCGCCAACCGGTTTGCGGCGAGAGTATAATTCAGAGAATAATACGCGCTGACGGGACCGGAAACGTGGATTCTGGAGTGCGGTCAGTCCGAGGGGTCGTCGCCTCATGAACCCAACAGCGTACGAGTCTTTGAACCCTGCGGCGGGTGTGAGTCTGGCACCGGGTCCACTGTTCATCGTGGCCATGTGGCGGGGTGGTTCTTCACTTCTCTACGCCCTCCTGAACAAGCATCCCCAGGTAGCACTGACTTTTGAGGCTGATCTTTGGCTGTTGCGCTCGGTCTTTCACAAGCCAGCGGCTTATTGCGACTGGGCAGCGCGTTGGGAATTATCGGCCAAGGCATTATCCCGGCATGGAATAAGTGCGAATGATCTGCCTCGCCGAGTGGCAGACTTCCCCACAGCATTTACCGCCTTTCACCAGGCCTACGCCGTGCGCAAAGGCGCGGTGATTTGGGGAGACAAGTCTCCCATCTACTCTGATTCCCTGCCTGCACTCGCGAGACTATTTCCTCAAGCGCGGTTCATCATCCAATGGCGAGATCCCGCGGCGACAGCGAATGCCATTGCGCGCGCTGCCCAAGCCGGCGCTGGTTGCTACCAAAAGCGGGGAGTTTATGTGCGAGGCTTGATTGGGTACCAGGTTCTCAAGAGTGGGGTTGATTCCCTTCTCTCCCGCGGACAACCCGTCTGCCAGGTGACTTATGAAGAGTTGACCAGCAATACCGCGAAAGTCATGCGGGAGGTCTGCCGCTTTCTGGAGATTCCCTACCGCGACGAATTGGCTGACCTCCGGAATGCCGATCGATCCGCCGTCTACAACGAAGCACATCATTCTCTGGTGCGCGGAGATGAAATAGTCAGTAGGCCTCGCGCGGTTATCCTCGACCAAGCAGTTCGGCAGAAAATAAACGGCTACGTGAAGCTCTGGAAGCGCCAATATAAGGACGAATGGCCGCCATCCGTTTTGCCTGATGCTGACCACGTCGCAGTGCCCCGGTTACAACAAAGGGTTGGCAACCAGGTGGCTTATCGCGCGGTGCGCGCCTTCCACCAATTCCGGCAGGTTTGTTTCGCTTATGTGCCCCTGGCCTTAATCCAGCGCTACCGTAGCCGAAAACGGGAGGTGCAATTCCTTGCTGACAAGCAAACAGGGGACGCTCAGGACTAGGAGGACTCCGTTGATGCTACACCGTGGAATCGCCAAGCTCTCGCTTGGAGCACTGTCCGTAATTTGCTGTTTCGTCGCCGCCGCCACCGGGTCGACTGCCTCCTTGATCTATGCATTCCCTGGCGGGGATAGTGGTCGCAATCCGGAAGGGCAACTCATTGCCGACCGCGCGGGGAATCTGTATGGCACTACCGAGTTTGGAGGCATTGCCGATAACGGAACCGTCTTCGAGCTTTCGCCTCCAACCGTCAAGGGAGGCAAATGGACAGAGACGGTACTTTACAGGTTTACGGGGGGCAGTGATGGACTTGCCCCCAACGCTGGACTCGTCTTTGACAGCTCCGGAAACCTCTACGGCACAACCTTCGACGGCGGCAACTGTCACTATGACTGCGGAGTGATCTTCCAACTATCTCCGCCCAAAGAGCACGGCGGAGCTTGGAGCGAGACTGTTCTCCATGCTTTCGGCGGTCCCAACAGCCGCGACGGCGGCGCACCCACCAGCAGCCTCGTAATCGACAAGGCAGGCAACCTCTACGGCACAGCCGAATTTGGCGGCAGTGTAACCTGCACCAATTTTCCCGGTCCTTGCGGTGTCGTGTTCCAACTCTCTCCGCCAGCTTTGCCAGGTGATCCGTGGACCGAAACCGTGATTCATTCTTTCCAGGGGATACCCGACGGAGCGTTTCCTTTCGGCCCGTTGAACTTTGATCAGCAAGGTAATTTGTACGGAACTACCACAGAAGGAGGAACCGGCTCGTGCACCGACGGTGAAGGCCTGATCATCGGCTGCGGCGTCACGTTCGAGGTGAGCCCCGAAGCGGGGGGCGCGTGGAGCGAAACAGCGCTCTACAATTTTGGTCCGAGCGAATCGAGCCCCAACGGCGGTCTGGTGTTCGGCCCGGCCGGCACGTTGTATGGCACGGCGGACTATGATGTATTTCGACTGATACCACCGCATGCGCCCGGCGACCCCTGGACTGGGCAAGTCTTATACCAGTTTACGGAGGGCATCAGCGGAACCATCACGTCGTCGAGCTTGAGTTTCGACCCCAGAGGCAATCTCTACGGGACAACATCTGCCAGCGGGCTTTCCGGCTACGGAACGGTTTACGAGTTATCGCCGCCGAGAACGGGCGGGAAATGGATCGAGACCACACTCCACACGTTCCCCGGCGACTTCGATACGGAACAGCCGCGGGGCAAACTGCTTCGCAGCCCGAGCGGCGCCCTCTACGGTGCGACGTCGACAAACCTGAACGGGAGTAATGGAGCGGTGTTCAAAATAATCCCTTAGGGAAGACTGTGGACGCTCCATAATTATGGAGACTGGCATTCCGTCCCCCAGGGCCCGACTCATCGCCGACCAAGTAGTTCATCAGCAAGCTTGTCGGTTTGGAGTACCAACCTGATTGCTTTGGCTGGAAGAGTCTGCCTAGTCGGAATACCGCGATGCGATCCGCTCGAATGCGAGGAAACACAAAAAAACAGCGGGCACCGAGGCCCGCTGTAAGGTTTGTGGTCCGAGGATTGCTTCCGGATTATTTCTCTACTGGAAATAGTCCGGGAAGTACAGGCGTGCCTTGAATTTTGACTGCCTGTAAGCTTTGCGGGTCAAGTCCCAGGGCTTGCAGGATCGTCGGAGCAACCTGTGCCGTCTGTACTGGAGTGGTGAGGGTTTTGGGTGCGAGCCTCGGGTTCGATACGAGAATCATTACGTTGGTATCGTCGTGCGCGAAACCGCCATGCTCGGCCTGCTTGGCTGTGCTCCCCGAATACGTGACACCAACGTTTGGAGTGACAATGATGTCCGGGGTCCGGGAATCACCGTTCGGCGGAATGCCGGGGCTGTTAAAGAGTTGAGCGAGCGATGGTCCGTAGAAAATTTGCCCGATGCCGGCTACGTTGGCCGATGCCGGGGATTGGCTTTCCAGCGTTTGTACCTCGGTGACCGCGTTGCAGGAACTGCTTAGCCATAGGAGAGAAATATCGTCCTCCGTGGGACCGATTTGGCCGCCGGAATTCGACTCGGAAGCTGGCAAACAGCTGTCAATAATCCTGCTGGGTGAGGTCGTCACCGGGCCGGTAGAAGTAATCCCGACGTAGCGCTGGGAATCGATCGGGCTTTGGCCGTGCTTGGCAGTGACAATGACCAAAGTCGAATCAGACAGCCCCTGTTTTTGCAACTCCGAGACCCATTGTCCGATTGCTGCGTCAACAAACTGAATCTCCTGGAGCAGTAAAGCGCTGGGTGTGCCGGCGGCGTCTGAATAACCACCGCTGCCCACGTTGGCTTCAATCAGTTTTTGCCCCACACTCACGGACTGGAAATTCATACCGAACACTGCGGGCACCTGGGTGCGCTTTGTGCGGTTGTGGTTGAAGCCATCGATCTCATTGAGAACGGCGGTCACCTTGAGCGTGTCGTAGCACTGGATGTTCTGAAAGCTGTTCGTCCATGCTGCGAGTTGAGTGGGATCAGGAATGGGATTGCAGGCCAATCCCAGGACTGTCTTGACGCCGGGTAGAGCAACCACAGCGGAATTGATTTCCGGCGAATAGTAATCATCCAGGTTCGAGCCGTTGCCGGGACCTGAAACCGACGAGTAGGAAGGATGCTTGTCGCTCCACGCGGTATAGCCCCCAGCGGCGTGAATCACCCCGAAAATCGTGTTCGTCCGGATGAAGTTCCACGGGAAAACCGGAGCGCAATTGTTGAAGGGGTCGCGCACCAACCTTGCTGAGTCAATGGAATTGATCCCCCCGTCCCCGTTCTTGGTGTTAATGCCGTCGATACCATTCAAGAACTGCTGGTTCTTGTCGATTCCCTCGTCATACTCAGTCGAAGTGCCGTTGGGTTGGTTGGTTGTGCAGGTCCCGCCCAAAAGACCGTTACCAGTGGTCGTCTGAGGAGGAGCGAGCACTCGGTCGTAGGCAACGTCATAAAACGCGCCGAAGGTACGGGGCGTGCCGCCGGTGACAAGTGTCATCAAGCCAGGAAATGAATCGGATGGCCGCGAAGTGCTGGTATCCAGATAGTTCACGGCAGTGGCGCCCAGTTTTGCGATGTTCGGGCAGTAGGGCTGTCCGTTGTTTACTCCGCTCACTCCCTGGGAACAATTCAAGTAATCCACCGCGTGCATTCCATCAATGCTAACCAGCAACACGTGGCGAATATGGTTCCGTTGTGACAATTCCTGCGCAACCGCGGGCTGAGCCAACATTGCAGCCAGCGAGATGCTCGTGGCGACAGCGACCAAATATTTCTTCGTTCTCATTGGAAACAGAATCCTCCTGAGCCACGAACTATAAAGACCAAATGTGACACTCAAGTTAAGGGAGCGTGAAATTTCTCCGTAGGGTGTGAGAAATCGGAAAGACAGCCTTGGCGCCGTATAAAAGCGACCAACTATCAAAACGCCTGACATCTCTTCAGAAACCCGGTCGCAACGCCTAGCAGCTCTTCCCCGGCAACGCGCCTCTTCCCATCGCGCTCCAGTGCTGGCGGATAAAGTTGGACAACCCGATGCGGTCCCGAAATGCCTCGGTGCCTGCCTCTTTGGTCACCGAGTACGCAGCCGCGATGTTGGCGAAAGCCAAACAGTCCTCCAGTTTCGCTCCGAGCAAATACGAGTGAACGAACCCAGCATCAAAAGTGTCGCCGGCGCCGACATCGTCTACCATCTTGACCTTCGGGGGCGACAAACTCCACTGCTCGTCCCCCGAGCGGCAGATGGCGGCCCCGGAGCCCCGCTTCACCACCACGACCTTGCAGAGGCCTGCCAGAAAATTAAGCGCCTGCGAAAGATCCGCCGTGTGCGCAATTTTCTTGGCCTCGCGATCGTTGGGGAAGAAAAGATCGACATATTTCAGAACGTCGATCAGATCCTGCCCCCATTTATCCTCCGGATCGTCGTTGGTGTCGAGCGACGTGGTAAGGCCGGCGCTCTTGGCCTGCCGGAACAGGTCCAGGATTCGCGGACGCAAAGCGCGATGCAGGAAAAAGGATGAAAGATGGAAGTGGCGGGCGCGGCAGACGTAATCGATATCAATCTCGGAAGACTGCATCTCAAACATGGTTCCGGGATACGTGAGGATGTAGCGATGCTGAGGGTAGGGCAACACAACGGTAATCCCGGTGGATGTCTTGCTCGTGCCTTGCTTAATCCGGCTGATGTCAACACCCGCGGCAGACAACCGCTCCGCCGCAATCTGCCCCAGTGGGTCGCCGCCGATTTTCGATATGAAGCCGACCCGCGTTCCCAGCGTGCACAAGTTATGAGCGAAGATCGCCGAGGAACTGCCCAGGGTCAGAGACAGACCGCTGGCCAGGTGTTCCCGGTCCAGCACCAGGTCCTTCGGCAGCCCGTAGAGGATCAGATCAAGATTGAGCTCACCGACGACGCAGACCTCAATCATTCGAAAATTCCTTTCGCAAGGTACTGTACGCCGTGGAGCGTGTTCCCGTCAGGAATGAATGGTGACATTCTGCACTACGCGGTTGATGGCACCATTGGGACTGGGACAATCGGGCCGGAGATCCAATCGCAGCGAAAAAAATAGGCCAAGCAATTGGCCAAAGATCACGTCCACAGGGGGACGATAGTCATCGGCTGGGAGCAGTGCGCCGAGCCCAAGACAATGTTCGACGACGGATTCCATCTCCCCGACTTCCCTTCCCGCGACCACCACCCGGGTCCTGACCAGCCGCTTGTTCCCAATCTCCTCCAGCAAATCCCACTCGTATTCCCGCACTCTTTCATTGCCTGAAAGAAAACACACGCAGAGAGTGTTCTGGTCCAAAGCTGCCATGGGCCCATGGCGCAGACCCAGGGCCGACTCTGACATGGTCAGCACCTTGCCTGCCGTCAACTCCAGCAGCTTCAGGGCAGATTCGCGAGCTACGGCCCGCAGTGGGCCGGATCCCACAAAGCAAGCCTTGGTATATGGTTCTTTGGCCAGCGCGGCAGCACAATCGGCAGCCATGGGTAAAAAGCTCTTTCCAGATTGAACCAGTTGCATCAGGACTTGCTCGTATCTGCCGGGATCGCTGGCGTGCGCCAGGCATTGACCGAAGATGACCATGTTGGAAAATGAACTGGTCATGGCTAGTCCACGATCGTTCACAGCGTCGTCCAGGCAGATGCTAAGAACGTTCGGTTTGCCTGCACTATCGAGAACCATTTGTCCATTTGCATTGCAGGAGACGACAAGGTGATAAATGTCGGGACGCTTCCGCCAGGCGTTTTGCAACACGGAGACGCCTTCCGGACTATCACCCGAACGGGAAAACGAAACCCAGAGATATTTCTGCTGCGGCGCGACTAGTCGGTCGAAATGGGTCAGCAAATCAGTGCTCGGAACCACAGTGACGCGGCACTGCCAGGCCTCCCGCAGCAAGTAAACGAGTGATTCGCCAATGTAGTCAGAGGTTCCCGCACCCACCAGAAAAATCTCCGGCCTCGATCCAGCGTCACTTCCGATCCCAGCCGTCGCCATGAAGTCCCTGATCTCGCCGCGTCTCTTTTTGAAGAGCTCAACCGTGGAGAGCCAAGTCTCGGGCTGCTGGGCGATTTCCGCTGGAGTATGCGCCAACCCGCGCGTGGCCTTCTCAGCTTCCCGAAGACTCAACAATGTAGAGAGTGCGTTCACCTTCACCTCACTCCTGCTGGGTTCGTCGTCCCGCCCGGTTCGCGGCTCGGCTCATACCAAAACACCGCTCCCTTCTCAATTGCAGGCAGGTTGTAGGTAACACCTTCGGGGCCTACAGTTCCCTTCAGGGGCAGAACCTCACCCAAGAAAGGAAGAAAAAATGCTGGGTATCGGGTGGTTCCGGCGATGGTGACCTGTACGCCGGTCTGCGGCGTCTGAATCGGATTCGCCCCACCTCGTAGCCCCGTGAAGTTCGCAAAGAACACGTGAGGCTTACCGTCGACGCGAGTGATTGATGTAGCAATCACAGAGGATGCGGTCACGCGGACCGACTCGTTCCCTTTCAACTTTTCGAGAAATTCGCGTTCTTGATCGGGAGTCGAACCTGCGAAGTCTTTTTGCAGTGCAGCGGTGTAACTCTTTCCCGGACACTTGCTGAGCCGGACTACGTTGGCCCTGTCTCCCAGCCCGGTGACGTCCTCTCCCGTCACCAGCAATCGGCTGCCCCGTGCAACATAGTCCCCTAGCCAGTTCCTTTCGCTCTCACTCAAGATTCGTACGTCAGGAAGGATCAGGGTGCTGCCGTTGAACTGCGACAACGTGCGTGGAGTTACTACCTGAAATTCCAGGTGCTTCTGCATGAGCAGAATCAGAATCCCACGATACGAAGCAATGAATTCCCGGGCATAGAAATCTCGCGTTTCAGGAGAAAAATAAACGCCGACGGGAGCGATGGGCGTTCGCGGCCGGTAGAACGTTCCCTCGTGCGCCTTGATCCAGGAAAAAATAGTCTTTCGCGTTGCCAGATCGTTGGATCCCGCCATCGAATGACCCGGGGCGTCCCAGAAGTTGGCTCCTGCCATAACTTCGGAGATCGCGAGATTCATCATGGACTGGCGGGCATCGACGTTCTTGTCTCCGTCCCACGAATAATTCAAGATCCAGGTGGCTTTTCCCTCCGCGAATGCGCGAAAGGAATGCATCCCCACCTGATAGCAGAACCAGTCAAGCGGGGTTCGGGACGACGCCATGTGGTCGCCCTCACCAAACTCATACTCATGAGCAATAGCGTCTGAGACCTGATAGAGACTGTAGACATCTGAACCCACCCGCACGGCTTCTTCCTCGATTCCCGGGTAGATTTCGGGAATCGTCTTAATTGCCGGATTGACTGACTTTGCATTCTTGTCTATCTCCTCGACGAACTCAGTGATTGCCTGGATTCTGAACCGGACCCAGGTGCGAAAGTTCGGATCGGAAAAATCACCGAGTTTCATGTCCTTCTTTGCGTCCAATCCCGTCTGTTTGCGGAACTCTGCCACGGTGTATTCATCGAAACTGGCCCAGGTGTCTTCCCAACCGTCGAAGTGCGTCATCCAGTAGGGAATGTCCACGTAGATGCCGTCAATGCCGGTGGCAGCAATTTGCCGGACCCGCTGCATATAGGTTGCGCGCCACTCGGGGGCAAAGGGGGTCACCCATACGTCCTCGTCACCCTTTTCGATCCAAAACGCACTGCCGCCACCGAAGATGGCAGGCTCACCGGTAACCTTCCGCTGTAGCCAGTCGGGATGGTCTTTTGCCAGCGTATGTGCGGTCTGATCCGCGTTTGCTGTGATGCACTCCGTTCCCGCGATGTACACGAACGCACGGTTGCCGGCAGCATGCGCCTTTTCTGCGACGGCGCGAATCGCTTTCAACTTCTCTTCAGGATTGAGGAAGCTTTCGTAGCGCCCCGGAATGTCGTTGTCTACCTCAATGCCGAATACCCCGCTTTCCACGGCGTTTTGGACAATGTTGTCCGCATCGTTCCTCTGCAATCCGTAGGCTCCGATACGCACGTAATGCGTCCAATTCTGCTCGCTGGAACTCTGAGTTGTGCCCCGGATGGAAGCAATGAGTACAAGAGCCAGAAGCGAGGCCGCGGTACTTCTCATCAGCCTTCGAGGAGCGAAAGCGGCCTGCAAGCGAGCGGGACTAGAACTCAAAGCGGACTCCCAGTTGCCCATGGCGTGGCGTACTTCCCATCGCCGTGGAGGTGATCTGCCCGAAGGTCGAATCTCCGAATAGAGTGTCGGGGGGAGCAAACCGTGGCGTATTAAAGAAGTTGAAAAACTCTCCGCGCAATTCCAGCTTCATGCCTTCGTGGGGCACAAAGGCTTTCTCAAATGCAATATCAATGTTGTGTATCCCATCCGTCCGCAAATTGGAGAAGTAGCGAGGCGCATTGCCGGGTTGTTCAAAGTTAGGGAACGCGAAGCAGCTCGAATTGAAGGTACTCAAGGGATTCGAGGAAGAAGCAGTCAATGCGGACTGGTGCGCACTCACTCCACTGTTGGGATTGCAGGTCACATTGGGACGTTGGTTCCCATCATCCAACGTGGGCTGCGAGATGCCGATATCGATGGGCTGTCCACTCTGGAGAGTCAGGATGGTCGAGAGGGTCCAACCTCCCACCACACCGTCCAGAATGCGATTCATGCCGCTCCCGATCCATCGCCCCCGTCCGATTGGCAAGTCGGCGATAACGGCCATCGCCAGGCGATGCGTAGCATCGTTGGCGCTGATCGAATGTTCTGCCTTCAGGTTGTCCAGTTCCTGGGGATTGTCGGAAGCGAGTGAACCGATGAAGGCATTGCGTCCGGAGGAGGAATCATCGGTGGACTTCGACAGCGTGTAGCCCCCTTCAAAGCTAACGTAGTGGCTGGCACGCTTTTCGAAGCGGATCTGAAGAGCGTTATAGAACGACTCGGCCTCCAGGAGCGGTAGTCCTTCGAATGGCCCGTCGAACTGGGGAAAGGGCCGCAGCAAATTGATCAGAGGGATTTGTGGATTGTTGTACTGCGAATCGGGTTCGTTGAAGACTGCATTCGGACCCGTAAAGAGGGACTGGAAGGGGTTGTTCGCTGGGTTGTGCAGCTCATTGTAAAGCGCCGGCGTGTCGAATTGCCGGCGAACAGAAGATGGAATGAAGTTCCGGTCCCGAGTCGACGGACCACAACCGCAAATCCCGCCTGCCCCTCCCCACGGCAGGTGCGTACTGCGGTTTGCGGAGTAGTCCGCGGAAACCACGAGTTGCCCCGGCAGCAAACGCTGCACCCCCAGACTCCACTGGTAAATGTCCGCGTTTTGCGCCTGGGTCGTGCCTAGGTCGTTCTGATTAGCGAAGCCCCAATCCGCGAGCGGACCGTATTTTTCTCCCTGGGGAGCCGGCAGTCCGTTGGGAAAGGGTTTTGCGAAGGTCGCATTTAAGGGCCCACCTACAGTTTGAAAGTTGTCGTGGGTGAAGTAGACCACACCGTCTTTGCGGAATGCTGATCCGGGAAACTGAAAGTTGGTTGCAACGTTGAAGCCATAATAGACTCCGGCGCCGCCACGAATAACTGTGTCTTTCGCAAACTGGTAGGCGAAACCGAAGCGGGGTCCCCAGTTGTTGCGATCCACCGGCACGCTGCGACGGTTGGGATTGGCAAATTCTGTGGTTCCCAGCAGCGGCCCGGAAATGCGCGGGAGGCCGGGAACGGTAACTCCGCTGTTTCCCGTGAAATCGCTGAACTGTAGGCGGTTCTGGGCCTCGTCATAGGGTGTGCTCCATTCGTAGCGCAGCCCGAGATTCAGTGTCAGCCGGGGAGTGACCTTCCAATCATCTTGTGCGTAGAAACCGGTTTCCTTAGACCGGTTATGCACCTCGGGATAGATGGCGATGCTCCCGGTGTCACCAACTCCGGTCAGAATGTCAGCGAAGGGATTGCCCTGGTCCGGGTTATTGGCGCCAATCACGTTCTCGGTCACGTTCTGGGCAAAGTGAAAGGAGCCTGTGGGGTAGGGGGGCTGCTGGAAATTGTTGTAGAAGAGTCGCTGTTCGCCGCCGAACTTGAAGTTGTGTTTGCCTCGCGTCCAGGACAGAGCAGAAGAATATGAATATAGAGTGTGGGAAAACTTGGTGTCCACGCAGCATTGGTCGAACAGCGAAGTCCAGGGCGAATCCACCAGAATCCCGGGCATCCGCGAAATACCAGAATTGGCGTTGTCCAGGAGCGAAGGAAATCCGACGGTGGTTGCAGCCGGGTAGGTTGTGAACCCGGGAGCATAGACGTAGTCGATGGCAAAGCGGCTGCTCAGCAGCAGAGTCGGGCGGATGTTCCAGTCGTGTTGCACACTGGCATTTTCGACGCTGGTGAGTTGGTTGAGCCCGTCGTTGAACTCGCCGTCGCCGAGAACGGTGGGAACGGTGTTGGACTGATGCAAGTGGCTGAACCGGCCTGCAAGATGGTTGGAGTTATTGATCTGCTCGTCAATCTTGGCGTCGAACTGCAGAGTCTTGGTGCTCGAGGTTGTGTTGGCGCGGAAATTGTTGGTGCCATCTGTACCCCCCGGCTGGTTGGGGAGCGGGTAGAGGGCAAGAATTTTTTGCCCTATGGGGTCCTGCCACTGCTTGGAGATGATGTTGCCGGCAAAGGCGGTGCGCACTCCGTTTGGGTCGACGAGGTGAGGATTAAAAATGAGGTTTGGGACCACAGTTCCAGTGTTGGGGTCAGTGATGAGAGCCTGAGAAAAATCGCCGCTGCGTTCGGCCTGGGTCGGAACCGTGGCTACAATGGGGACCGGACTGGCTTCCAGAACACGCTCGATGTCAACGAAGAAGAACGTCCGGTTCTTGCGGATCGGCCCTCCCACAGAAGCTCCGTACTGATCGCGCGAGTGAGTCGGTTTGGGCAGGCCAGCCTGGTTGCTGAAAAAATCGTTGGCGTCCAGCACGTCCCGCTGGCCAAACCACCAAGCGCTGCCGTGATAGGAGTTGGTCCCACTCTTCAACGCCATGTTGACTACAGTGCCGCCGTTGCTCCCGAACTCCGCCGAGAAAGCGTTGCTCTGAACCTTGAACTCCTGTACCGCCTCCACGGATGGTTCGTAATAGACGTTGGAGTTTCCACCCTCTCCCTGTTCCGGGGCGCTGATCAACGCGCCATCCATTCGTATTTCGGCGGTTGCATTGCGCTGCCCGTTGGAGACGAAATTTGTGCCCGCGGGATAGTTGTCGGCGGTTCCCGAACCTGCTGTCTCACTGACGCCCGCATTCAGGAACACCAAGCCGAAGAAGTTACGGTTCAGCAGGGGAATCTCTTTTACATACTGGCTGGTGACGTCCGTGCCCAATCCGGAGCTTTCGGTGTCGAGCAGCGGCGCAGTTTCGGTCACCTGGACCTCCGTGGAAGAACCGGCAGGGTGCAAGGTGAAGTTGAGGCTGGTCTCTTGACCAACCGCCAGCACAATATCTTTTTGCTCCACCGGCCGAAAACCCGGAGCCTCCACTTTCGCCACATAGGTTGAGGGTCGTAGCGCTCTGAGAATGTATTCGCCGGAGTGATCGGTTTTCGCAGTCTGGGACACATTGGTGCCTACTTCGGTGATCGTGACCGCAATCCCCGGCATCACCGCGCCCGTCGTGTCGGATACCACGCCCCGAATCTGCGCCTGATAGTTTGCCTGCGCCGACAGCATCCGCGGAACCAGCAGTACAAGACACACGGCAACAACCGCGTAAAGACGGACCGGAAGATACTCGGCACCCGGGAATCGCATCGAAGGTCCTCCCCGAAGGTCAATGCTCGCAAGGTTTCGTATCCTTGCGTTTCAACACTTTTACTTTCGTTTATATGGACATGTCAAGCGTAAAATAGAGCTGCGGGACGGCTGGGTGGGACTGGGTCGCCGGCCGTCGTGGACAAATTACACCCGTCAGGATACAACGGTGTCGACGATGATCCATGCTTCCAATCTGAAAGAGGGGCCTTCGGAGTGAATCTGTGCTGAACGAAGAGCGCCGCAGGCTGATCCTGGAGATCTTGAACCGGGAGGGACGCGTCCTGGTCGGAGAACTGGCAAAGCAGTTCGACACCTCCCAAGTCACCATCCGAAAAGATCTGGATATTTTGCATGCGCATGGCCGTATCCATCGAACACATGGCGGGGCATTACCGGCGCGCGAGAGTGTGCTTGAAGATCCCACTCTGAGAGAAAAAGAAAAGCTGCATCGCAGGGAGAAACTTCGCATTGCAGCCGCAGCCGCCCGCATGGTGAAAGAGGGCCAGGTGGTCATTCTTGATTCCGGAACCACTACCACCGCCATCGCCCGCGCGCTGCGGAAATTTGAAAACCTGACCATCATTACAAACGCAGCTAATATTGCGGCTGAACTGTCCGGATCTTCGCTTGAGGTCATCCTCACCGGCGGTACCTTGCGAAAAAACTCGTTTTCGCTGGTGGGGCCCATCGCGGAGGAAACTCTGCGGCGCCTGAACGCAGACATCCTCTTCCTGGGAGTAGACGGAATCGACGTGCGTCACGGATTGAGCACTCCGAACTTGCTCGAAGCCAAAGTCAATCGTGCCATGATGGACGTGGCCGGCGTGGTGGTGGTGGTATGCGATGCCGGCAAGTTCGGCCGCCGCAGTTTGTCTTCGATTGCGCCACTTTCAGCTGCGCATCAGTTGATCACTGACCGCGGGATTCGGAAGCCGGACCTGGCAGCTTTGAAAAAAGCCGGCATCCACGTGACGCTCGTCTAGACGCCCTGTTCTTCTATCTCGCTGCTTTCGCGACTCCGCGAAACTGCCCAAACATACGTTCTGCGTTCTTGTGGTACACCTTTTCAAGGACTTCGTCCGGAAGCGCCATTCCATAAATCTTCCAGCGGCCTTGCCCGGGATACCCCCAATAGTCAAAGTACTCATCGGTGGTTTCCAGCCAGCGAAAGTGATTGCGATACATGGCTTCGTCCATGCCGTTATCGGTGCCGAACATGATGCGGTCCCGATACTTAATGAAAAACTCGCGGGCGCGTCGCGGCTGACGGCCCAATTCCGCTTCCCGTGCCCCGAATTCCACCATCACATTGGGAAGCGTATCCAGTAAGTGAGACACGTAGTCGAGGTTTTCCGGCCAGTTCGCCATGTGCAACGCGACAAACGTGGTGTGCGGGTGCCGGGCGAACATGCGGTCCCGTGCCGCCAGGATCGATTCCTTGCTGGGATATGTTGGCCCGTAAAAACTCCAGTCCGGATGCTCCGTCAATTCCTCGTAGCGTTCATTGGTGTTGTCTATAGGGTGAAAGAAAGCTTCCGGGTCCGTGACATGAATCGATACTGGAATTCCCAGCCTGCCGCATTCGTCCCAGATGGGATCGAGACGCGGGTCATCGACGGCGACGAGCTTTCCTGACTTGTCGCGAATGCTCAAGCCAAGGTCTTTCAATTGTTTCAAGCCGCGGGCCCCGCGGGATACGGCATCGTCGAGCTGTGCAACCATTTCTTGGCCGAAGTTGGGATCGTCGATCTTGCTCCAGTCAATTTGCGAAAAGACAATGAAACGACCGGGATAAGGTGTGACCATTTCATCGATCACCCGTTGCAGTTTGTCGCCCCACATGCCAGTCAGTATGACCACGGTCTTTACGTTGGCGTTGTTCATGATTTCGATCACGCGTTCTGGCGTCATGTGATCGTCGATGCGCATGGCATCGTTCACATGATTGTGCACATCAATCACGTAGTATTTCGCGCGGTCCACGTCGTGGACGGGAGCGTGCAACATCGAAACCGGCTGAAAGTCCTTGAGGAGCAAGGTTTTCTTTTGATCGGCGTCAGCAGCGGACTTGTAGCCGATCTGGTCTGGTGCGCGGACCGGCTGGGGGCTCTGCGCAACCGAGGCCACCGAGATGGCTAGAAACGAGAAAAATGCGATGTTCGATCTTTTCGACATGCGACCTGGACCTCCCTTCTGATGTATCTTCTTGACAACATGAGTAAACGAAAGTAAAAGTAATCATTCGCAATATACCGCAATACGGCTTGCGCTCCAAGGGCGGATCGAGAGCGCGACCAAGGAAGCGGAACGCGCAAATCGGAGCGCCAGTAACTGGTGGTACCCTGCAATGATGACTCGGGTTCGGGCAATCGCTTTGAGTTTTTGTGTTCTGGTGAGTGCGGCCCTGCCCGGCTGGAACTCGGCGCAGATCAGCGGAACTCAGACCCCGGCACCCGCAGATTCGCATTCCTCTGCCACTGTATTCCGAATTCAAAGCCAGGTGTTACGCGTCGAATTCGACCGCAAACTGTACAGCCGGGTGGTTCCACTGTTTGCGGGGGCGGCAAAGCGCTTGGTTCCGTTCTCTGCGTCGGAGACGGTCCGAGGAGTAGGGCATGGATGGAGCGATTTTGCATTGACCTCAGTTCACCGTGAGCGAGTGTCTGACGTCTTCGGAGCGGGAGAACGCTTGACTCTGACGGGCAAGTCCAGCGACCTGCGCAAGAAGATCGCCGTCACCATGTATGACGATTTCCCCTCGATCGCCGTCTTTGACGTTGAGTACACCAACGAAGGCGCTTCGGAACTCACGATTCGTGGTTGGGCCAACCAGCAATATCTGCTGAACGCGAGTACAGCAACACGCGACCCTGCCTTCTGGTCCTATCAAAGCGGATCCTACGAGAAACGTCCGGACTGGATACGTCCCCTGCGCCCCGGATTCCGCCAGGAAAACTATCTGGGCATGAATGCCAGTGACTATGGTGGAGGTACGCCGATTGTTGATGTCTGGCGAAGAGACGTTGGACTGGCCGTCGGTCACATCGAACCAGGACCACGGCTGATTTCTCTGCCTGTTTCCATGCCGGATGCATCCCATGCTCGGGTGGCGGTGCGCTCGTCCCACCAGCAGACTTTGGAACCGGGAGAGAGTTTTCATACTCTGCGCACGTTCGTATCGGTTCACCAAGGCGATTACTTCCGCACGCTCACGGAATACCGGAGACTGATGCTGCGGCAGGGATTTCAAATGGCTTCCGCGCCGGACAGCGCGTTTGGGCCTATATGGTGCGCCTGGGGTTATGGCCGTTCGGTGCAACTGAAGCAGGTGTACGACACGCTGCCGACGGCAAAGAAATTGGGCTTTTCCTGGGTCACTTTAGATGACGGCTGGCAAAACAATTACGGTGACTGGGAACTCGATCCCAAGAAGTTTCCTAACGGCGACGCTGATATGAGAGCGCTTGTCGACCGAATTCATCAGGAGGGCTTTCGTGCTCAACTCTGGTGGTCGCCACTGAGCGCGGTCCCGTCTTCGCAATTACTCAAGGATCATCCTGACTGGGCGCTGCTCAATAAAGACGGTTCCAGGCGAAAGATCTCCTGGTGGCACTCCGATTACCTCTGCCCCGCCGACCATGACGTGGTGGATTATCACAAGGCGATGGTGCGCAAGATTCTGGGAGAGTGGGGTTTCGACGGCCTCAAACTTGACGGCCAGCACATGAATGGGGTTCCGGCGTGCTACAACCCAGCGCACCATCACAAGCGCCCCGAGGATTCTGTAGAAGCCCTGCCCGATTTCTTCCGTGAGTTGTACGACGCCGCACGTAGCGTGAAACCTGACGCCCTGGTTGAGTTCTGCCCTTGCGGCACTGCCTATTCTTTCTTCACTATGCCGCATTTCAATATGTCAGTGGCTTCCGATCCCGAGAGTTCGTTTCAGGTTCGTTCCAAGGGAAAGACCCTCAAAGCGCTGATGGGCGATAACGTTCCGTATTTTGGTGACCACGTCGAGTTGAGCGACGGCGCTAACGACTTCGCTTCCACCGTGGGCGTGGGTGGAGTGGTAGGCACCCAGTTCGTGCTTCCGGCTCTGGTCAGCAAACGTAGCACCTCAGATCTGACGCCACAACGGGAACGCTTGTTTGCCAAGTGGGTACACATTTACAAAGACAAAATGCTCTCCCGCGGCGAATATCTCGGCGGCCTCTACGACATCGGATTCGACCGGCCGGAAGCCCACGTCATCCGCAAGGGCGACCAGATGTACTATGCGTTCTTCGCTAAGCATTGGGAAGGACGAATTGAACTTCGCGGCCTGGGCGACCGAGAGTATCACGTCGTCGATTACGTCGGCGGCAGGGATTTCGGAAGCGTACACGGCCCCAAAGCCAACATATCTGCAAAGTTCGACCAACACCTGCTGCTCGAGGCGCGGCCCGAGTAACCAATCCGTGGAACCGCAAAGCGCCAATGCGAGCCAACGATTGCAGCGTGTTATCCATCGCAATCGCGGCGGTGAAGGAACGGGTGTCTACGCCGTGTGTTCAGCTCATCCCACTGTAATTGCAGCGTCCGTTCAGCAGGCTATCGAGGACGGATCAGTCCTGCTGGTTGAATCCACCTCGAGCCAGGTGAATCAGTTTGGCGGTTATACGCAGCAGACGCCAGAGCAGTTTGCCAGGTTCGTGCACTCCGCATCTGCCAGCGCTGGACTAGTCAGCGAACGTGTCTTGCTGGGCGGTGACCATCTGGGGCCGTACCCCTGGCGAGAACAACCATCAGATGTTGCCCTGAAGAAGGCCTGTGATCTGGTGCGTAGCTGCGTGCTTGCGGGATATGGAAAGATCCATCTTGATGCGAGCATGGCGTGCGCCGATGATGCAGAGGGCTGCCCGGACGAGGACACCGTTGCGCTCCGGGCCGCGATCTTGTGTCGCGCCGCAGAGGAGGCCCACGCCGATCTTCCGGCAACCTCTCCACCTCCTCTCTATGTGATTGGAACAGAGGTCCCAACTCCCGGTGGCGAATCGGTGGCCGGTCGCCCCCCGGCAACTACGCCGGCTGAAAACGTGCTACGCACATTGGAGATCTTTCGCCGGGCTTTCGAGGAACAAGGTGTGTCTCAGGCCTGGGAGAGGGCGATCGGCATCGTGGTGCAGCCGGGAGTGGAGTTCGGCGAGAACGTGATCTTCGAGTACGATCGTCAGAAAGCAGAGGCACTCTCGTCTTCCTTGCCCGAACATCCAGCGCTGGTTTACGAGGCACATTCCACCGACTATCAGTCGCCAACGGCTCTTCGGCAAATGGTGGAGGACCATTTCGCAATCTTGAAAGTGGGGCCCTGGCTGACGTTCGCGTACCGCGAGGCGGTGTTCGCCCTAGGCGCCGTCGAGCGGGAAATGTTGGGGAATCGGAAGGGAGTTCGTATTTCTCAGGTCGGCGAAGCGCTTGAAGCTGCCATGTTACGCAATCCAAACCACTGGCGGTCTTATTACCACGGCACTAGCGATGAAGTGCGTCTGGCCCGCATTTACAGTTACAGTGATCGCTGTCGCTACTATTGGGTGGACGCAGCGGTACAGGAAGAATTGGCGCGCCTTCGCGCCAACCTTGATTCCTGCGCGATTCCCCCCATGGTGTGGAGTCAATTCCTGCCGTCGCAATACGAAGCGATCCGCTCGGGACGATCAGCAGGGAATGCCGAAGGCGCGATTCAAGAACACATCCGAACTGTGCTGCGTGTTTATGCAGCCGCCTGCGGGATTCGGCAGTGAGCCGCTGGCAGCCACGGCGCACGGTTCAATCCTTGGCTGGGCTCTCGTTGGCAGAGGCCGTGGTGGCGCTTGCCGATTGGTCTTCAGTTTGGATGACTGCCTTGAAGTCGTGAATCCCCTCCCCTCAAAAGCAGCAATATCTATCCGCAGCAGTAGTCCGAGGGGTGTCCGCGAAAACCCTTACTGGACGTTGCATTCAGAGACGTTCAGTTGTACCTTAGCGGGTGGCTGAAATGGACAAAATCGATCTTGAAGAGGATTAGTCAGATGAAGAACACGGCAGGAAATGTAGTTTCGCGGTGGTTCGCAACCCTGGGGTTGGTCACGGCTATGCTGGTGGCAATCACGGCCCAAGCGGAATCGCATCTAACCATGACGCGCCATGTGCCGGAGGCAGTTGCGGACGGAAAAGCACACCTGATTGGCCAGCTTCCCGCTACGCAGCATCTCAGCCTCGCAATTTCTCTGCCTTTGCGAAATGAAAACGGTCTCAATGATTTGCTGGAACAGATCTACAATCCTCAAAGCTCCAGCTATCGGCGTTATTTGAGCGTTCCGGAATTCACCGAGAGATTTGGACCCGCCCCTGGAGACTATGACGCTATCCGCCAGTTTGCCCGAACCTACGGCCTGACTGTGGTGGACACCTCGGCCAACCGCATGGTGCTGGACGTTGAGGGGCCGGTGGCAAACATCGAGCAGGCTTTCCAGGTGAAGATGGGTCTTTATCAACACCCGACCGAGAATCGTACATTTTATTCTCCCGATCGTGAGCCCTCACTCGAGCTGGGAATCCCGGTGTTGCACATCTCGGGATTGGATAATTTCACGCTGCCGCGGTCCAAGAACACAAGGAGGTCCCAAGAACCTCGCACCATTGAGCCGACTGGCTCCGGTCCGGGGGGCCAGTATGTGGGGAGCGACATGCGCGCGGCTTACTACGGATCTGGACCGCTTGATGGCGCCGGCCAGTCCATTGGGCTATTCGAATATGCCGGATACGAGGTGAGTGACGTTCAGCTTTACTTCACAACGCTGAAGCAGCCATTCAGTGTCCCCATCAAGGGAGTGTCGCTGAATGGCGTACCTCTGAATTGTCCTCCGCAAACGTGCGACGACAGTGAGCAGGTTATCGACATCGAGATGGCGGTTTCCATGGCACCCGGCTTGAGCAGCGTCGTGATGTATGTGGGCAGCAACGATGTTTCCATCTTCAACCAAATGGCCGTCGATAATATTGCCAAACAATTAAGCTGCTCCTGGGGATGGAGCGACGATGAGAGCAGCCTGGATCCGATCTTCAAGGAGATGGCGGTGCAGGGTCAGAGCGTGTTCGTCGCCACCGGCGACGACGGTTCTGGTACTCCTGGCGATGTCGTCTGGCCAGCCGACGATCCTTACATCACCGCCGTCGGCGGCACCGACCTGAATACCAACGGCCCTGGCGGCCCTTGGCAATCGGAAACCGGCTGGAACGGTAGCGCGGGCAGCCCATCCAAGAACGGCATCCCAATCCCCAGCTATCAGAAGCTTCCTGGGGTCATCAACTCTTTGAATAACGGATCCAAGACCTTGCGAAATTATCCGGATGTCGCTGCGGAATCGAACACCAACCAATGGAGCTGCTATGACGGAAGCTGTGGCGGAGGAAATGGGGGAACCAGCTTTGCTGCTCCGCAGTGGGCGGGCCTTGAGGCAATGGCAAATCAACGGGAGGTTTCTCAGGGAAAACCCACTCTCGGGTTCCTGAATCCCACCCTTTACCACATTGGGATCGGGCCGCAATACACCGCAGATTTCCACGACATTACCAGCGGCAATAACGGTGGATACAATGCAGTGAAAGGCTACGATCTGGTGACCGGATGGGGCAGCCCGATTGGCACGAGAATCAACTCGCTGCTGGTGATTCATCCGGAGTAACTACTCTGGATTCCGTTTAGTTTTTCAGCCGCCGGGGAATTCTTGGCGGCTGAAGCTTTTTTGACGGTTCGGGGCCAGAAGTACCAATGCGGCGAGTGTCGCCATTTTCTGATCTGCGGTCCAGGGTGGTCCGAGAGAACGACCAAGCCGGGAAATCTGTTGCGTCAGCCGGGCAGACGCAGTGCCGAACGTGACGCGAACACACTGGTCGAGGTCGCGTTCGCGAAAGCCGTAGACAGCAAGGTCAAGACTCTCGCACGCCTTCCAAAACGCTCTGCGGAAGAATTCCCCTTCCGCGGCATGAATCAACGCATGCGACGCGAGGACCTTTGAAAGCGCAGGCAGCGGGCGACCCGAAGCCAGGAGAACGGCAGAACCTACCACACGATATCGGCGATTACGCAGTTCGTCCACCAACTCGCCGATAGCCGACAATGCGAGGCGATCTGACGCCGCCCCGCAGTCCGCAAGAAATTTCTCCGCCTCGGGAAGATCGAGATGCTCCGCAGAGTGATAGGGCTGTTTCGCGCCAGGGGTTCCCGGCAAAGTAATAACGATGCGCCTGCGGTCAATTACCTCCACGGTTCCGGCGATGTTTGAAACCGCGACCACCGCTCCCCAACCAGAATGGGTTCGAATGCCAATGGCTGCGCGCTTCATGCTGAGTCGCCTGCGAGACGTTGGTGGGGAAGTCTATCAGAGCAGCCAACTACTGAATCCCAAAAATCCTCACGAACAGTGGGGTGTCGCCGGAGACATGCGGCCAGAACACGTGGAAACCCCACAGGTGCACCCAGGCGTTCCCGGTTCGCAAGGTCATATAACCCTTCACCATCCCTGGGCCACCAAATAGCAGGAAGATAAAAATGACCGAAAGTGCTCCGTGCGCGGGCGTGTCGTAGCGCGTCCAGTGCTCGGTAAGATGCAGCGAAGCATAAGTGAAACCACTAAGAACGCAAGTGGCAGCGGCCGATCCGGTCAGCTTGTAGTACCTCGGCACCAGGATTGAAGTCAAAAAAATCATGATGGGCACTGCCGTCCCAAAGAACGACAGAACGAATGCGAGTCCGGCGCCAGCCGCAAGCTGATGTGGGTTCAGCCGCCATAGCGGGGATCCCGGCAGATCACCGGCCAGGCCCAGCCCAAGAACAAGCGTAATTAACAACGAATCGTTGGCCACATTGTTTGACGTCAGGCAGAGCTGCTCTCGGGAGTAGCCGCGCTTTCGGAAGAATAAGTAGGGCAAGGCGGCGTAGAAAACAAAGTTATAAAGCGACCACGACCACGCCTCTCGCGGCGTTACCGTATCGCTGGTCCCAAACATGCTGCCAGTAAGATGCAGGCCGATACCGTGAGTACCGATGATGTGTCCCACCGGCTGCGCAACCAGCAGGACCACAGCTCCATACACTAGCAGCCCGAAGGTTTCGCGTAGCGCGATCGCACGCTCGGGAGAGCGCTCGCCAATATTGACGGTGCGGCGGCGGGTTACAACGTAGGTGACGGCGATAAAGATGAATGCAAAGAGCGGTCCGACGACAAAGAATCCAACGCGCGTCCGGTAGGGCATCGCCGCCAGACCTGGCTGGTCAAACGGCACCGCGCCGCGCGCCAGGAACGGAATTGCCGCGGCAAACAAGATCCACACAACAATTCCCAGCTGTACGATCCGGTTCCGCAGCGCGGTAATCAGCCAGCCACTCTTGTGTGGGGGCAGCGGTGCGCTCATTCGCCCGCGATTGTACCAAAGGGCGGCGGGAACGTCGTGAAGGTTTGCAAACCGCTGATACCTATCCCCCTCAGTCTTCGTCTAAGTTTTTCGGGGCTTACGGTCTCCAATTCGCTCGTGAGGAATAAAGCATGACAGGTGCGGTTCTACGGTGGTGGTTCTTCGTCTTGGTAGTGTTGGCTCCGGTTATTGCGATGCCTTCGTTGGCTCAGCAGTCACGAGGCCTAGCGGATTTGACACCGAGAGACCCGACTGCGGTGTTGGCGAGAGCCCAAGAAGTGATGCGGTTTCACGATACCGGCAAGTCGGTGATCCACTACCGCGCCGTTGCTGCCGCAGAGCAAAACTACCAGTCAGATCGCACCTACCCGCCGTTCTTCTCCGCGATGGAAGTCAAAGAAGCGTGGTTCGATCCGCATACAGGTGTGGAGCGCATAAGCACACAAACGACATTCCCGGGCGGCGGCCCGTCTCCGGCGCAGATTGTGCTAACCGATGCAACTCGCGCCTTTGGATCGGCAAATGAACAACTGAAAATTTTGCCGGCTACATCCATGAACTCGCGATGGCTGAATCCCTGGACTGTAGTCTGTGATTGGGCATCCGCGGGCGATGCACGGATCCTGCGCCCAGAACTCTATCGCGACTATGTCCGCATCGTGCTGGAACGCACAACACCTACTGGAAAACAGCGGCTGTTCCTCGACCCTAAGAGTGGCTTCCCAGTAAAGCTCGATCTTGAAGAGAAACACTATCTCTGGGGACAGCGCCACATCGAGTACGTGTATACGAATTGGACTTTGGCCGGTGGCGTCATGGTCCCAGGCTCCAGCTTCCGGCTCGCAGATGGCAAGATTGAGACTTCGGAGACCACTGGCGATGTCGAGTTAGTTACCCAAAGCGCTGCGCCTTCAATGTCCCTGCCCGACCAGCCGAAGGAGGCGTCGGATCTACTGCCGCGGTTCTTGCAACCGATTGATCCCCAGACAACCCAGATCGGAACGAATACCTATCTTCTGACGAATCCGGGCTACACCGAAGCCGTCACCCGGGTCGGCGACGAAGTTTTTCTCTTCGACTCAACACAAGGTGAGGAGCGCGCGCAGAAAGATGCTCAGGCCATCGCGCGGCTATTCCCAGGATACAAAAAGCTGACGTTGGTGGTTACCGATCTCGCCTGGCCGCACGTCGCTGGAGTGCGCTATTGGGTGGCGAACGGGGCAATCGTCATTTCGCATCGTGCAGCGCGAGAGTTTCTGCAATCCGTTGTAGATCGGCGGTGGACGCTGGCGCCCGACCTGCTCGAACAGCGGCGCACGACCGCGAGGCTGAGATTTGTAGGCGTTGATGCCGCGTACAAACTCGCAGGAGGAGTCATCAGTTTGCATCCCATCGATGGCATTGGCAGCGAGGTGGCATTGATGGCGTATCTGGGGCCGGATCGTGTGCTGTGGGCGTCGGATTACATTCAGAGCGTGGATCAGCCGACTTCTTACGCATCTGAGGTGTGGCAGTCTGCGCGACGCGATGGCCTGCATCCCGAGCGTACCGTCGCCGAACACCTGCCGCTTACGCCATGGACAAAAATCGAGGAGTTGCAGAAGGACGACGAACACGGTAAAGGTTCAGGGCAAGAATGAGTTCGCGTGTTCATAGTCCCGGATTGCGCGCCATGCCGTTGCCGATTTGCCGCGACCGAGCGTAATCTTGTCTCCGGAGGTGAAGACTCATGCAGGAACAGGAATACGCGGGGAAGGCGCGAATGATCGGTTATGCCGTCGGCATCGCCTGATCGTAGCGGTCGCCGTGTGGAAGTTTGTTGTCCGATGAAAACACCTCTTTCAGTTGGGCGAACGTGGGCCCTAACGCTCCACTTACTGATATTGCTGTGTTGCCTAGGCCGCTTGAATGCACAGCACGACGCGCCCTCTCCCGAACCAAAATCCCAGTCTCTGGAAACTTCCCAGGCAAAGCGACAGGCGGACAACTCGAATTCGTCCGGATCACCTATAGAAATACTTAGCGACACGATGGGTGTGAATTTCCATCCTTACTTGCAGAAGGTATTGCATGACGTGCGACAGAACTGGTATGGGTTGATTCCCGAGGTGGCCCGTCCACCTGAATCCAGGAAGGGCAGATTGTCGATTGAGTTTGCAATTCTCAGGAACGGCGATATCAAAGACCTCAAACTTGTCGAAAGCTCTGGGGATGTCCAACTGGATCGCGCTGCATGGGACGGCATCACAGCATCCAGTCCGCTGCCCCCACTTCCAATGGAATTCGGCGGCTCGTCCCTAAGTTTGCGTTTTCGCTTCTTTTATAACTCGGACAAGAGTCCAGTTACTGGTCGGATCCAGAGCTCCAAATCGATTGTTGCTGTCTCAATCTCGCCGCCTGACAGTCTCGAAGTACCCATCGGGGGATCCGGCATCGTGATCGTAACAGTAATGGGCACCACAAATAAGGCTGTGACGTGGCGGATTACAGGTCTCGGCTGCTCACGTTCTGCCTGCGGCAAAATGCTGGGAGATTTATATATTGCTCCGCAGGCCCTCCCCCGTCCTGCTTCCGTGACGCTAACGGCCATCGCGGAGGCTGATCCGACGGCTTCCGCCTCAATCGCAGTGAACTTGGTCGCGGCAAAGAGCACAAAATAGTAGCTCCATTGAGATCGCCATTTCCGGACACATCCTCCCGCATGTTTAAGTAAATAGGCCTCTTATACCATACGGAATTCGTTTCTGACTGGACGATATCCGTACCTACACTTGGCTGCCTCCTCAAGCTTCGTCAACTTGAACAAGAGTCAATCGACAAGCTGTGAGGCTGCCTCAATATCGCGCAAGCCTAGTTACCTCGGTACTGCTGCGTGTTTCCAGATTCAGTCCTAGACTCTGGACATGATGCACAGGCACATGGAGAACGGGCAAGACCGCTCTCTGCCAGCCTTGACGCAGCAGCTCTCGAACATAGAAAAAAGAGATTGGGAGCTGTGGATCATCGCGTCGGTAACCGGTCTGCTCGCGGCAGCCGGGTTGCTCTCCGTCATCATTCCCGCAGCCTTCCTTAAGACGGACGAAGTGCATTTTGAAATAACCGTGTCGCGTCAACTGGTGATCGGCCTGTTCGTCTTGCTTGCCCTGCTCAACACCTACCTGGTCACTCGACGGCTCGACCTTCGCCGGGCGCGTCAAAGCCTGATCTCCAGCACCATTCAGAACGAATTAGTAAGACTGCAATCGTTCACTGATCCGCTGACTGAGGTCTACAACCGCCGCTCGCTTGAGGAAATGGCGGGCCGCTTCATCAGCCAGGCGAAACGTTCGGAAAAGCCGCTCACCTTCATGCTGATTGACGTAGACCGGTTCAAGGAAGTCAATACCAGGTTCGGACATCTGACCGGTGATTTCGTGCTCGCCGAGATCGCCGGCTTGTTGAAGAGTTCCGTGCGCGGCTCCGATGCCGTGGTCCGCTATGGCGGAGACGAATTTCTGTTGATTCTCGCTGACACCTCGCCCGCCGGGGCCCACAATGTGGTTGAGAGAACCCAAGCCTACGTGGGGGACTGGAACAAGGCCGGACACCTCGAGCGCTTCGAATTGAGTTTGAGCATTGGCGTGGCAGAATGGGTTGACGGGAAGACGCTCGATGAAGTTCTAGACAGTGCCGATCGGCACATGTATGCATTCAAGAACAAAACCGCCGCGACCGAAAGCGGTTACAAAGCTCTGGGCGCAACTGCGTCCAGCTAGCTCCGGTCGACTACTGTGGCAACCCTCCCGCCCTTAGCTTCACATGCAACTCTACCTCCCCAATCGTCTGGTGGCTGCTTTCCGCGCGACATTTTACCTGACCGGCATTCGTGTCGGTCTCAGGAGTTGTCACTTGCACCAGCACTGGAGACGATTCCCCCGGCGCTAACGAAAAGCTCGAAGTAAAATCCCGGACTGTCCAACTCGGAGGAGCGGTTACGGAAAGTGCAACGGTCTGAGAAGTAGTGCTGTGGTTGCGCACGGTTAGCGGAATCTGCAGGGTCTGGCCATGGTTTATGGCAATCTCTGGCATCCCTGCCTTGGGTAACTGAGTCAATCCGTGCTCACGCCGGAACGCATCGTAGAAACCCCAGGGCCCGGCGAGTTCAAGCGAGGCATAGGCCGGCTCTGCACCGGGAGGGGTGAAGCGCGCGAAGGGAATCGGCGCGGACGTCACTCCTTCGAATACATCTCCGGTTCGGCTTCCCCCAACCACAGACTTGCCGAAGATCAGCCCCACGGGATCGGCCCAATCACTTTTCTGCTCCTCCGGCTTTTTCTTCGTGAGTCCTTCGATGTAATCCCGGTATTGCGTCATATGGAAAGAAAACGCATCCATGGCCAGCCGCCAGTACGGCAAGTTGTGGGCGGGAGAAACTTCGGTCGTGATGTAACTGGGGCCGCTATTCTTGAATTGATCCTGCTCCTGGGCATCGGAAAAATAGTAAATCTTTTTGGGCTGCCAGGGCCGTAAACCTTCCAGCAGGGTTTCGTTTACTTTGGTGGCGGCTGCCAGTTGCGCAGGGAAAACCGCCGGGTCGCCGGCGATATCGAAAGCCTCGGTTGCCAACACACCGGACGCCTGGTGGTCGCCATGGTTTTCGCCGATGAAGAACCCGGGCAGCCAGGTAATGATGACCTCGGGCCGCGTGAGGCGCACCATGCGAACCACTTCCTCCAACGCCAGGCCGTGATGCCAGTTTCCGAGAGATTGCAGCAGGTTCTGGCTTGGAGTGTCACGGCCGTCGAGAAACCACACATTGTCGATCCCAAGCGAAGTCAGCGAGTGGCGCACTTCAGTCTCGCGAACCGCTCCGAGCGAAGCGCCGCGCTCGGGGCCCATGTTGTTGTGCCCGGCCTCGCCGTGGGTCAGGTACACGACCTCAACCCGCTTGTGCTGATCGAGCAGCTTTGCCAGGTATGCGGAGACCCCGGTCTCATCATCGGGATGGGCAACCACCAGCAGAATGTCGGCTTTGAGCCGAATGTCTGGCGGCAGCGCGGGCGTGGGTTTCAACACCTGCGCCGCCAGCGGCATCACAAGCAGCGAGACCAACAAAGTCCTAGACAAGATGTTCATAGTGGATACGCGTGAAATCAGTCTGATGTTCATTTCAGCACCCACGATCTATTGTTTTTACATAAGGTTAGGCTTAGCGGGGATTGCAACCGTGCATACTGCCTCACGCCAAGACTAAAATCGGCCATTGCAGCTAAGGAGCCACCGCCTTGCCGTTTATCGCCGCAAATAACACTCGTCAGTTTTGCCGGCTTGAAGGGCAGCCAGGCAGGCCGTTGCTGGTCCTGTCACATTCCCTCGGCGCCGACCATGGCATGTGGGCTCCGCAGATGGCCGATCTTCTCTTGCATTTCCAAGTCCTGCGCTATGACACTCGCGGCCACGGCGCCTCAGATGCGCCCAAAGGGGGATACTCAATCGAAATGCTCGGTCGTGACGTAATCGGCCTCGCAGACGCGCTCGGCATCAAGCAATTCGCATTCTGTGGTCTCTCCATGGGAGGTGCGATCGGACAGGAGTTGGCCATTCATTCACCGGAACGCCTGACCAGATTGGTCCTCGCCAACACGTCAGCGCAATTCGGGCCGCGTAGCAACTGGGAAGCCCGCATGAAGGCGGTGAGCGACGGGGGCATGGCGGCGATCGTCGACGCGGTAATGGGACGTTTCTTCTCCCCCTCAACACTGGCCCAGGATCCTTACGCCAACTCGGTGCAGTCGGTCTTTCTGGGCACCGACCCCGTGGGTTATCTCGGATGTTGTGCGGCCATACGCGACACCGATCACCGTCCGGCGCTACACCAGATTCGTGTGCCCACGCTTGTGATTGCCGGGGACCGTGACCTATCCACGCCGTGGGAAGGTCACGGTGAAGTGTTGGTACGTGACATTCCCGGTGCCCGGGCATTGCACCTGCCTTCGGCGCATATCTCAAACATTGAGTGCCCGCACTCATTCACCGGCGCTTTGCTGGAATTCCTGGGTTCGCCTGTATGATTACAAAAGACTGACCAACCACTTGATCACCGACTGCCACATCCACATCCAGCCGTTGGAGATGTTCCATGCCAGCGCTCTGGAACTGATGAAGAAGAAGCGGCAAAATTTCGATCAGATTGCCGAATTCTGCCGTTCGCCACAGTCGTTCTTGAAACATCTGGATCAGGCCGGAATCGACAGGGCTGTGCTGATTAACTATGTGGCCCCGGAAGTCATCGGTTTCACTAGCGGCGTGAACCAGTTTATCGCCGACTACACCAAGGAAAACCCCAGGCGGCTGATCTCGTGCGGCGGACTGCATCCCCGCCACACCAGCAACATTCTCGCCGACGTGGAAGAAATCCTGCGGCTCAAGATTCGCATGATCAAGGTTCACCCCCCTCACCAGCTATTGTTTCCCAATGATTATCTTAACGGCGTCAAGGAACTCGAGATCATCTATCGCGCTGCCGAAGCAAATGGCATTCCGGTGATGTTCCATACCGGAACTTCAATTTTTGCCGGCGCTCGCAACCGCTATGGCGACCCCATCTACGTTGATGACGTGGCGGTGGATTTTCCCAAGATGAAGATCCTGCTGGCGCATGGGGGGCGCCCGCTCTGGATGCAGACTGCGTTCTTCCTGCTGCGGCGGCACCCCAACGTCTACCTCGACATCAGCGGCATACCGCCCAAGATGCTCTTGAAGTATTTCCCGCGGCTGGACGAGATCGCTCACAAGACGCTGTTCGGCACCGATTGGCCCGGCCCCGGCGTTCCTGATATCAAAAAGAATCTCGATGACTTCCGCGCTCTGCCTCTAACGGAGGAGATGAAACAGCGGATTCTGAGCAAGACTGCGCTGACGATCTGGCCAGATTAAGGACTGGCCATCGAAAACTGCCCGGCTGGGATACCCCAACCAGTCCTATTTCAGCTTGACGAAGAGCAGCACGTAGATCGCCCACACGCCTACGGTTAAAGGGAATTGCACCAAAGCCTCGTCTCGCAACGCTCCACCTCTGGGTAAAAGGAAGGTAAGCAGGTACATCGCGAGAGCCGTCATTATCCCGAGCACGAGCTTGCTTTTCCACGTCATTATGGTCCCCCCGGTTTTGCTAACCATGAGGTTGAACCGTCCGCCGGGTTTTTGCAAGGGTGAAGAGAACAGCAACGGCAGGAGGAATCCGCTATGAAAACAAATGGTAGGCCCGAATGGACTCGAACCATCGACCTCTTCCGTGTCAATTCCCTCAACGGACTGTAACGTCCAGACATCGAACGAGAGACAGCGACATCGAAGGGCAGTGTTCATGCGATTCCAACGCATGTTCCCTGCCCTTCATCTGTACCGAGTGACAGAGAGTGACCCCTCTCGACACGGGCAGGGATCGGGCAGTTACGACACAAGTCACGACACAAAAGGGCGGGTGGTAACGCCCAGAAGCCGGGGAGGGGCTGTACCACTTGGGTCCCACAGCAATTGCCTAGTATTGGCCTGCCAGCAAACACAAGAGACAGGCCAGTGAACCCCGCTTGGATTCCGCCCGAGTGGAAAACTGGAAGCGGGATCACCAAGTACGGGGAGTCCCTAGGGGACCACTTTCTCGGGCAGGATCGCAAGTGTGCTGACAAACCATAGGGATAGTCGTCGAATATTCCGGCTGCGAGACGGGAGATAGTCAGAGAATTTTGAAGTGGCAATTGGCCAGAAACCGCTCGAACGAGTGGAACCCGGCTCCCATTCTTGCGGACAAATTCCAACGGTTGACAGGCTGACCTGAGCGGGGAGAGAATCCGACCGCTCCAGAGATCGTTTTTGCATCGGAGGGATGGCAATGAAGAGAGCTTGTGTCATCGCAGTGGTGGTGGTCATTCTGGCAGGAGTTTGCCTTGCTCAGTCGGCTCGTCAGGTTGAAGTTGTGGCCGAGGTATCACTCACGAATCAGACGGGCAAGACCGGCGGGACTTTGTTCACCCCGAATCAAACAGGGATGTTCCGGGTGAGTTTTTACTTGGAATGCACCGAGGGAAGTCAAATCCTCAATACAGAACTTGATCCAGTGGTTCTCTGGACGGATGATAACGGGGATGAATTTGAGGCGTTACCGCCTGTCCAAGACAACTCGATAGGGCCGCCGGTAAGCGCCATGTTCATCATCAAAGCTATTGCGGGAACGCCCGTTAGTTGGAACGTGCAGCCCAGTAGACTTCCCAAGGATAAGAGCAGGTACGAGGTCTACTTGGCGTTGGAACGTATCGGGTCGACGGTTCATTAGATTTTTGTGAGTCACGGGAACCATGAACCCGCCTAAACGCAATGGAAGTGGTCTAAACGAAGGGGGATTCCGCGCCGCCTTCGAGGACGTGGCCGTGCGGACTTGCTCAACTACGTCTCGACTACATTATTTGCTCCACTACAACAAACACATCATATTTCGATCCGCTGTTATCCCCATTCGATAAAACTCCGCCTTTGATTGGACTGTTCGGCAGATCGCGTATTGTAACGGTGACTGATGACGAACTAGAGGATTGCTGCGAAACAGCGAACTGGTAGATTTCTTCTCCCCTCTCATCTACCCACGATATGGTCGGCTCCCAGTCCGAATTTTGCTGCCCGCCAACCGTGACGACCATAACGATGGTGACTCGATAGATACCAGGTTGCAGCGGAACCCAGAGTGTATCCATCGAAATCGGCCCAGTCTGATTCAAGCGTTGCCTTGTCGCTACCACCTGCGGCAGTCCAGTGTGACCAAAACTGGCACCCGTTAACCCCAACAGGATCGTCAGCAATCGAAGTGTGTTACGCATAACTGCTCCCTCACCGAGAAGGCCACAATTCTAGCACTGGACGCGGCTTTTCAAGGCCGCAATCCCTGCACAAACACTTGCCTAGACCCATGCCCCCCGTTTATATCTGGTCTTCGCATGGAACTGGAAATCATCGCGCCACGTCCGCTCAGTCCGACGCCCCGCCCTATTCCAGCCAAGGGCCAGCACGAGCAAGACGGGCCGACGGAAAGCGATGTTCTTTTAGAGAGCATCGTCACACTGGCCCGCAAACCGCTCATGGTAACGACAAAATCCGCACTACGTACCCTCATTGTCAGATTTTCGCGTGAACACGCTTTGGACTTCTAGTCGTTTGTGTCAACTTAGATTCGCGGGACTCACCCACACTGGTATCCTGTGCGACATGAAACCGGAAACGAACGCACGCAAGAAAGTTGAAGCACTCGAACGCCGCCAAGCCATGCTTGACCTTCTAATCCATTTCATCAAGGTGCACCCCGAAATCGTCAGCGATGCCGTGCTATACCCTTTGGCGGGCAAGACCGGGTTGAAGTTCCCCAGTTATGCTCTGATCGTGCCCAACTGGAAAGATGACAAGGCTGTGCTTCGGCTGTTGAAGTCTGGCGAAGACTGGATCAACGGAATGGATTTTGATGACTACTACAACATGGAGCACCTAGTTGCGGAGGATGTTTCCCGCATGTCGGACAAGAAACTCGAAAAACTATTAGACAGGTTGTGTCAGGAAGCCAATCCCGACGAAGAGGAATGATGGAACGTCACCTAGGCAAGAACGCAATCGCGGAGCCGGTCGCAAACCTGTTCGCCAGCCTCAGCGAGAGCATAGCCCCGAGTAACGAGAGTTGGCTTCTGCCCACCGCGCGGATGAGCTTCGTGACCCGTTGCCGAAAGTCAGAATCGTGGACCAGATGTTCGGGAAGAAGCAAACACCCTAGGCTGCAACCTCGCGTCTAATTTTTTCAGAACTATTCCCCGCATTTCTTGTGCTACGCTTCGATTTCGGGAGAAACACGAACGCCTGTTCCGCAGGAAGCGTGCGATGACAATTACAATTGGAGCTAAGTGTATCGGCGGTAGCATATTGATTGCGGACAGGAACATTATCAATACAGATGGGTCGAAGACTACAGGGTGCAAACTATATTCACGCGAGTTTGGAAACGGCCACATTGCCCTAGCAAGTGCAGCCACTGATGCCTTTGCGTCGGAGTACCTCGCCTGGAAAATCATAGACGACGTAGCAACTCACACATGTGCAAGCCATGAGGATATTGCTCACAGGGCGTGTGATGTAATGCAGGCTTGGCATTACTCTTACGGTGCGATCTCTCCGCCTAGCATTCAATATTTGATGGTGGCTTGTGCCGCTGGAAATCAAGGTCTTTACATGATGGAACCGCCAGCAGCAAAACTAGAAAAACATGCCTACGCGATAGGTTGCGGTGCTCGCGTTGCCGAACAGAGCCTTAGTCGGATGATTCCTGATTTGCATTTCCGCCAACCCGAGGCGACCTTGATGTACCTGGTCTATTTGGCGAAGCAGGCAGAAAAATACGAGAGCAATATTGGCGGAGGGTTTGATGCTCTGTACGTCCCTTCACTCGGTCCGCAAGTAGCCCTAGAGGAAACAGAACTGAATACTGCTGCGGAAATAGTAGAGTCGATAGATGAATCGGTTGACTCAGTGCTTCAGTCAATTATGTCGATGACAAGCGCCGACAATGAGGTTGAGGCCATCGGTGAATTCTTGAGAATTAGTCTTACATCCAAGACGAAATATATAGCGAGGCTCGATCTATTCCCGACGTTGTCGGCTGCACTCACGCCGTCAATTTCTCAAAAGTCTAGGAGTTCCAGAGGGTGATCCGATTAACATCGCGGTTTGTTAACGCCTAATTTCCTCGAAATTGAATGCCGTGATGACACGGTGGTTAAGGTGAATCGCTGTGCGGTAGTGTCTTCCGCTGATGCTTTCATAGTCGAAAGTAGCTTCGTGCTCGGCGTTGTAGCCGCCCAACGTTTCAACCAGCGTGGCTCGGGCGTCTGGGGCTAGGTGGGGTAGATAACGTAATTCCCGTTCGCCTTGGTTGGGTCTTGTGAAGTGGTAACGCACATTCAAAGCGACTCCATTGCCGATGTTTTGAACTACATAACTCCCTTGGTCGGCAGCGGCGACAATGTTGCCTACCGCGCCGTGCATTTGTAAGATCGCGTCCGCTGCGTCCCTCAGACCGCCCCACAGGGTCAGGCAGGGTTTTGACATTCCCTCGACCTGATCCTGAGAAATAGCAATTTGGCGCTCCGATGCTTGCCGGATTTTGCTCGTCTCGATCACGTACCAAATGAGACCGATCAGAGCGAGAACCTGAATGCACAACGTCGCAACCTGGATGCAGTCGTTCATCGGCTTTCCCCCAGTGTTGAATTTCCCGGCACGAAGACAGCTTGGCATTTCGGACATTGGACGTGATGGAAGTTCGTGCGCCGGATTTCAGCGGGCGTAATCTCGTGGCCGCAATGCGGGCAGGTAGTCGAAAGCGAAGCCAGCACTTTTGTGAGATTGACCTTGTGGGACACAGTGGGGAATTCTACCGCACCCCTGTTCCCTCGCCAGGCATATAATCCGCGTCCGAGGGGGAGAAATGGCGGTGCCACGCCATGTCGGATTCCATCCTGATATTGCGGTGCCCCTATTGCACGATTGGTGTCGATTTCAAGCCGTTGAGAGCTTACAAAGACGGTCGCTTCGTCTGCGATGATTGCGGTCACACCATCCGGCCCGGAAAGCCAAGGTATCGCTGTACCTGCCGGAACTGCCTCAAGTGAAAGCGGCCAGACCCAGAACCACCGCCACCAGTTCCAGATATTGAATGGTGATCTTCGTAGCGGACGAAGAGCATGACTTCAAGAGCCAGCGCCCATGCTAACGCAGGAATAACAACCCACCCGGCCAAGATGGTCAACACAAGCTGCCATGACATTGGGCATCCTTCCCGACGAAGTGAAAGGAATAATGCGCCCATAGCTCTCGGGGTAGGGCTTCGAGCGCGGGTTGCACGTTACTACAGGGGATAGTACCTGCCAATCCCTTATACCCCCTACCAGAGTTGCGGTATGGAGTCAGAGGATATTGCCCGTGTCAACTCTGGGTATGCGTGCTCGACGCTTGGAAGATCGCGTCCGAGGACTCTCCGCACGTGCGGTGGTCGCGCACGAACAGGAGTTGGATACCATCCTTCCAGAGCTACGATCTGCCCTGCGGGAACACACGAATCGCCTGAGAGAGAAAACGTTCCAACGACTTGTCAAAGGGCAACCGCAAGAACGACGAAGCGCCCCAATTCCAACGCTGCGCTAGGCTCATTCCGAATCTCACTTCTGCGTTCTCTTATCGGAAAGTTTCAGAAGCACAAAAATCACAGGCGCACCAATCGGGCCGAGAAAAAACGCCGCATGACGCCATCCCCCTCCCCGCCCTAGTTCGCGTGCGCGACGACGAATCAAAAAGAAAAATACGGGCCATGCTGCTACCAGAACCACAAATGCCACGAGAGCGAGATCAGTTGTTGTCATGGGCAATGGCCTATGGTGCGTTGGATAGGCTATCGCCAATCTTGGAGAATGTCCAATGCCATCTGGCGGGCGTTTGGAAGGCGAATTCGAGAGTTGCGGCGGAAGCGGAAGTGGTCACAAGAGGAGTTCGCCTACCGGATCAAGATGGACACCAGCTACCTCAGCGAACTGGAGACCGGGAAAAAGGAACCCTGTCTGACCCGTATTCACCGAATTGCCAAGGGTTTCGGCATCAGCATTTCCGAGTTAATGAGAGACGTTTAGTTGTTACGCAGTTCGGGTGCGAGTAGCACGCAGCCGGGTTTTCCGCCCGAGTGGAAAGTGTGCTGCGTAGGAGTCATCGGCCCAGCTTCGGCAGCATCGCCTAGGATCGGCATCTTGGTTCGGCATGACCGCGCACGAGAAAGCACCAAAATCAAGAACCAACTGACACCACAACTGACACCAAAAATGGTCAGATAACGTGGCCCGTGGAGGAGCAAACCATGTCAACCCAACCGATGCTACCAAAGATTCTGTACTGGGCAGTTGCGTGTCGTCCCTGCGGCTTTTTTGTCGCGCTGGCACCCGTCGTGGCTGTTTCTGGCAAGGCTGACTTGGTGCTGCGAAACGATCCATTTGAGGTTGAGTGTCCTGCTTGCAAGAGGGCTGCACGATACTCAAAGGCTCAAGTGATAACGTGGCTGGGTCCACAGCCAGAACCTAGTTTCCGTCCGCATCCCGACGTGTTGTAACTTCGTCAAAGCCCGCCAAGATCAAATCGTATCGTCGGTGAAGAAAGCCTGGGCAAAGAGGGCGTGAGAGATGCCCGCCCCACTGAGCATGGGCGCTGGTTGAACACGCGCTCTCTTGCGTATCGCTCAAGAAGTGGAGTTATCAGGAAAGCGGCTTGAAGACGGACGTAGACTAATCTTGTTGTCTCGCCGATTGATCTCCGTCACCAGACGATTTTCCTCGATGATTCGACCCAAAGCTATTGGTGGACGCGGTGCGGTAATTTCAAGCAGTCGTTGGTAGTGCTCTTGGAAGGATCTGTCGGGGTTCATAACACAAAGGGTAAAACGCAGGGATGTCGCCTAGCTGAGCAAAATTGAACAGTCTGCCTCGGAGCGTCGCAGTAAGCTTTTGGTGGATTCGGATAGTCTTTGTTTTCTCGGCCCGGCGCGGGCCTATTTCATGCGCAGTTTACTGACGGGCATTATTCGTCAGACAGCGCTACCACCGGCTCCCGCTGGTGGTCTTTTTTTGGTCGGAGGTGCTCGATGTTTTGGGTTCGTGTGTTCGCGCTCCTGGCCGGATGGATGTTACTTCCCCCATTAGCATGGGCGCTGGCCCACGAGGTCCTGCGTTCCATTCGGTCGCTCCATGTATCTGACTTGCTCATTCTGGTCCGTTCTAGAATCCGGTTTTAGAGAAGATCAGGAACGGCTGGCGTTGCCTGCCACTTAACGCTTTGGGCTATTGCCCGGCGACATGGTGGAAGTAGTGCAGCAGAGCACAAGTGACAAAGCCGACTACGAACCAGAATCCCGCTTGGAGAACTGCCTTGAATCTGGGCGTCATAAGGCATTTTCACGCTGCCTGGCACCACACGCAAATGATGGAGACCTATCGGCCCTAGAAGAAACCCATAATCTGTGCCAGACTCTTGCCGTCATGGCCGAGCGCGGGTTTCTAATCCTCAAGTACGTCCAGAGGACGCCAAGCATGGCGACGTGCGAGGCGTGCCATATCAAATTCTTCATCCCGATGGAACTGGTCAACGATCCACAGGGCGCGGAGGAGCACCTGCGACAGAAGTACGCCGTTCACAAATGCAGACCACTCGTGTTTAGCCACGCTGTCCCGAAGGGCGGACAATGACCAAGGTCTTCTGTGCGTGCTAGTGTTTTTGGAAATAAACGGCGCTGGAGGCCACGGTCTGCAACGTCTCTGGCGACCGTCATCCCCCCCTCTGAGGAGGGCCGTCCAGCGCGGTCTTGGATGATATCAATAAGTCAGAAGTAAACCAGTGCTGTAGTCAAGCCGCTCAGCATAGCTGCTCACCGCTTCTTTTCTTTGAGCACCGCCTCAGCGTCGATTCGCGCCAGATAAAGCAGGATGCCGTTCCCCCCGGACGAGTATCATAGCTAGCGATGACGAGAGGGTTTATCCAGCCACGCAAACGCGGGAATCCGAACCGGGGAAAGCCGATGCAGCCCGCCCCGATGGTTCCTACAGGGTTTGAGGCCCAGATCGAAAAGCTCGGGTTGACGCATCAGACCTGCGCGGGATCAGAGAAGCTCAGGCAATGGTGTGAGCGCAACAAGGACCGTTGCTATATTCCCGAGTGGCTCTTGAAGCAGTGGGCAATTGTCGCGAGACCCGATCTTTAGCCGAGACACTCTGGTTGCTCCACGGTCAGGCCCGCCTCCGCGTGATAGACTCAGGCTCTCGGGAAGGTGAGATTATGAAAGTCATAAGAGTCCTTGCCGCGTTGGTGTTTGCGACCTTGCTTGTTGCGCCCATCGGACCAGCCACTTTAGCTTCTCCTCATACTAGCCACAGTCATAAGAGAACCAGTCGGTCCAAGACTGTGCATGTTCGATCCTACAAAAGAAAGAATGGTACGACGGTGAAGGCGCATGATCGCGCAGCTCCTCAACCGTAAACTGGCCCTCCCCACTTATCTTCCCGCGTCGTAAGTCGTTCGTTTTCACCAACGGCGCTGGCCTGCAATTATCGCTTGACAAACAGAAAGGCTAGCGCGACAATTCGTCCGCCTGACCGGCCAGTGTTTGCGCAGCTCCGCAGTGCTGGTCGATCTTCCAAAACTGCTCCACTCATAAACAACGTTCGTACCTTAGCCCTTTATTTGTGGGCCTACCCTGGGAGTAGATACACATGAAGACTCGAATCGCGATTAGCGTGTCATTGATTGTCGTAGTTCTGGCGATGGCGAACTTGTTTGTAAGCCATGCGCAGCAAGCCGCTGGCGAGCCGACGCAGCTAACCGGAAATGGCGCACCGCCGCTGTCGAACCCGCTAAAGGTGGCGCTCCTGAAGTGGTATGCGGCCAATCAGGTGCCCACAGAGTTTCCAGCCGGGCCTAATCCCGTGGGCGTGGCTTTCGATGGAGCCAACATCTGGATTGCCAATTATGGTGCCAGCACGGTGACCAAGCTGCGTGCTAATGACGGTGCGACCCTCGGGGCGCTTGTAACCGGGAACGCACCGGCTGGGGTCACCTACGACGGTGCCAACATGTGGGTCACCAATAGCGCGGACGGGACGGTAAGCAAGGTGCGGGCCAGCGATGGCAAATTATTGGGAACGTTTCCCTTGCCCGGCGTAATTCCTTGGTGGATGACATTTGACGGTGCCAACATTTGGGTACCTAGTTCAAACAAAAACGGCAACGGCTGGGTCACAAAGCTGCGGGCCAGTGACGGTGCTAACCTCGGTAATTTCACCGTGGGAAACTCGCCCGCTGCTCTCGCTTTTGACGGCGAAAATGTGTGGGTGACGAATTCGGGCAGCAACACCGTGATGAAACTTCGTGCCAGCGATGGCTCCGTGTTGGGTACCTTCGTCGCTGGTCAGCCCTTCGGGGTTGCGTTTGACGGCGCGAATATGTGGGTCGTAAACCAAGGAACAGGAACGGTTTCCAAGCTGCGTCCGAGTGACGGAACGGTTCTAGGCACGTTCACGGTCGGCGGGTCACCTTATGGCGTGGCATTTGATGGCAAGAATGTCTGGGTCACAGGCTCTCCCGAGTTATTCGAGTTGCGGGCCAGTGACGGTAAGACGATTGGTTTCTGGGGGCCCCAAACAAACACGACCGGAGTGGCCTTCGATGGAGCGAACACCTGGGTCGCCGGATACAACAACAACATGGTAGGCAAGCTATAGAGCAAAGGAAATAATCTTTCAGGCGGTTCAATTCAATTTTGGAAATTGAATGGGGAGGGGCTATGAGGAGATCTTTTCTAAACCTGTGCGCTTCGTCTGTTCTCTTGATTCTGTTCCTCGGGATTGTAACTGCGCCGCTGGGCGCTCTAACCCAGAGCCTGTGCCAGACGGGCCACGTCTGCGTGACCACATGGCAGCAAGACACGGGGACTGACATAGGTAGCGGCTATTCCTATCGTACCGGGCAGAACCTGAGCGAATCAGTCATCACGGCCAGCAGCATCACGACCGACACCTTCGGCAAGCTCTGTTCGGCCAACTTGGATGGACAGGTGTACGCGCAGCCTCTGGTAGTCACCGATGTGAATTGGAGGGGGCTGGGCACGAACTACGACATCGTTTACGTGGTAACCGAAAACGATACGGTCTATGCGATTGACAGCAGCAACTGCAACGTACTCAATACTGGAGGCACGAGTCTGCTGGTCGGCAACTTCACCGGCCAGCCGACCATGTCGGCGGTAGATTGCAGTAAGGTTGGCGGAACATTGTGCAGTCCGATCAATCCTATCATTGGCATTCTCGGCACACCGGTAATCAGCATCAGCAGCGACAAGACCGCAGGAACTCTATACGTTGTTGCTCAGATGCAGTCGGTTAGTGGCGGCGCTTACACATATTACCACTTTCTCCACGCGCTCGATATCACGACGCTGAATGAAGGTGTCACAAACGAAAATTACGGCGCTCCCATACAGATCTGTTCCGACGCCAACTTGTGCGGGTCTTCCTTGTCGGCGAGCAGTTTCTCTCAAGCGCACATCCAACGCCCTGGATTGCTTTATGTTCCGTCGAGCCTAAATGGACTGAGCCACGATATGCTCTATGTTGCTTTCTCAATGATGGACGGGACGACCCCGCCCGACTTTCCAAACGGTGTGATGGTTGGCTACAACGCCTCCAGCTTGAGCGACACGACCGGTAGGCTATATTTTCAAACGTCCGCTGGCAACGGCAGTTTTACATCGAGCGGCGGCGGCATCTGGATGAGCGGGGCGGCTCCCGCTTTCGGGCCAGACGCAAACTCTTCCTCAACCGGGAACTATTGGATTTACCTTACGACGGCGAACGGGACCTGGGATGGCAGTTCCAACTGGGGCGACAGTATGCTTAAGCTGAGCCCGACGACCCTGACCGTCCCCAGTAGCAATGGATACTTCACTCCCGCCGATCAGTATTTTCGTTCTGCTTGGGGCTCCAGCGGTGCTAAGTGCACCAACGGAGGGGATGTCGATTTTGGGCCAGCGGGGGTCACGCTGCTGCCAAACGGTGAGCTTGCAAATTGGCCGCAGTTGGCCATCAGCGGCGACAAGCTGGGCGGACTATGGTTCTACGACCGCACCTCCCCAGGCGGGCATAATAGTGCCTGCGACCCGCCGCATAGTATCTGTACTTGCCTCTATAGTGGTGGTTACACGGATGGCAACGTGCAGACGTATTGGACGGGGAGCGGCCAGACGACCGAAGACGTGGTCCGGGGTGGCTTGGCATATTGGGATAGCGACCCTGTTTCATCTCCCGGCCAGAGCTATATCTACGCCGCCCCGTACCAGAGCCCTGGGACCAACTACCTGACGCGGTACCCACTGTGTGCTCTTACGACGGCTACGACTCCGATCGACACGGCTCATTGCACCCCCGCCGTGCTTGCCTCAACTGTTAGCTTTCCGACCGGAGCTACGCCTACGGTTTCGGCAGCTAGTTCGACCGCAACGGAGGCCATCGTCTGGGCCATCTCGTCCCCCGGAGCAGTGCAAAAACCGCTGCCGACAACTCCCGGTGTGCTGTATGCCTTCGACGCTGTGACGGTAACGACGATTCTGTACTCTAGCAATACCTGCTCGGCCAGGGACCGGATCGCGCCAGGAACAAAGTTTTCGGTGCCAACAGTAGCGAACGGTAAGGTGTTCGTCGGGGCGGAGCAATGTGCCTGGGACGGTTCCAAGTGCTTGAACGCCGGAACCGGGGGCACCTTTTACATATTTGGCCTTCACGCAACCGGGTCGTGTTAATAACGGGCTGCGAGTTTACGGAGGAGAACCTATGGAATGGACCACACCACAATTTGAAGAGATCAGCCTGAACTGCGAAATCAATTCATACGCCAGCGCAGTAATGTAGGGGCTTGAGCAATTTCGAGGGGACTCCTTTGCACGGCCAGATGCGGGGAGTCCTCGTTTTTTACACCCAACCGTTTGTTATCGACGTGCCGGACTCGTCGTGGTCGCCACTTGAGCATGATGCACCCTGCCGAGTAGCAGATGCGGCGGCGTCCATGGCAGAGCCGAAGGGCCGCAAGTTCAAGAAGGTCTAAGAATTGACCTTCGTAGGAAGGTGGTCGGGCAGCCGCCGATGTCACAAGCGTGACATAAACTGCGGGATGGTTAGCTCGAATGCCGAAGCCAGAACTTCCAAATTGCTAATCCGGATGTCCTTCACGCCGTGCTCAATCTGTGAAATATAAATTCGAGAAAAGCCGCAGTGAACCGCGAGGTCGATCTGTTTCCAACCACGTTTGAGCCGTAGCTTCTTGACGCGCTGTCCAAGGCGCACAAGGAGGGTATTTGCGGCCCTTGCCATCCTCCAATCATGGCGTTATCCTCTCGGCTACATGTAGCCGATCGTTTACATAGATAGATTGGAGTGAAACCATGAGAATGATTGCCGCCCTCCTGATTCTCTGTGGCAGTGTGGACGCCGGGAGTGTTCCGCCTGCACCAATCGTATGCACCACCAATGTCCCGAAACGAATATGCTCCATGTTCACTTCTTTTTTCAGTTTGGAGCAAGCCGGGTCGAACGTACTGAAGGATGTTCAAATAACAGTTGCCGATAAGGCCGCGTTCAAGCGAGAGCGTGATCGCATAACTGCAATCTGGTTAAACAGTTCGCACGCCAACCCCGAGAAGTCCGAAACCAAGAAACCATTTCTGTTGTCCGGTAACGATGACACTCTGTTTGAACGTGGGGAATCTAAAACGCGCACGGTTGAGAAGGTGTTTATTTCGGCTGATGCTTTTCAGGCAGACGATAGCTCACCGGATATTGACAAGATCGCCGGATCGACGATGTTTGTACTCGGCTACGTGGAAGGATGTTTTTATACGCGTATGCAGGAGGTATCGGAAGAAGTGGAGCGGGTGAGATAATGTTAATGGATTTTGTGATACTTGGTTCATTGCTCTGGTTTGGCGTCTGCCTTGGGTACGTTTGGGTTGATGCTGGCATCAACAAGACTTACCTAAATGAATTCGTTGGGAAGTGGGTCATTAGGTAATAGGCAAGTCTAGGTAAATAGAAAAGCTCGGACGTCAGTCCGGGCCTCGTGAATCTGGGGTTCAACAATCTCAACGGTCAAGCTTGCAGTACCTGGTGGACAAGGAACCATCCACGAAATTCCACACGTGTGGAAAAAGCTGCCCACGCAATTGTGATCTGCGATAATCCCCTTATGTGCGGGCGCTATCGACTCTCGCGGCGAAAGCAGCTAATCGAAGACTACTTTGAGACCGCGCCGAGCGACGACGACTGGAATCCGCGCTACAACATTGCTCCTACCCAGGCTGCCCCGGTCACACCGAGCTCCTTGGCGAGAGGCTCGGTGATAGCGAACCACCCTCCACCTGTATCCACCCAGGCACGGGCTTTCCGTGGAGAGCCATCGGAACGGCGAAAGGTAAGCTCGACGAAAACGCGCTTGTCTTCCAGAAACATTGGGACAGTCGCGAATAGTGGTTGGGCGGGCGTCGCCGATGTCGGCTGTTGTGCGTGGCTGCACAGCACCAACAATAGAATGCCCGCGACAAGAGATGGGTTTTGCGCCAAGTGCAAACTTTGGAAGCAGGGGTCCTTTGATTTAACCCTCATAAAACTCGGCATATCGTAGATCCGTCCCGATAACTCATTGAACTACTTCTATTTTTATCAAGCTTCATTTTTCTCGACTTCTGAAGCTGCTTCAGAGTCTCTTTGCATTTTGGTCGGTCGCATCCCACGTCCGACCCTTTTTGGTAGTAGTCCTATGCCTGTTTCAAATTTCCTGGCTTCATGCCTATCGGTTCGCAGTCTGCCTTGCTTCCAGGTAAGCACGCTCTATCGCGACTGGCACGAATCCTTCGAACGCACGCGTCGCGTGTTCCTCTCCGCCCGTCAAGGGCGCACGAAATTGCTCGACGTTGACCTTTTTCTTTATGTCCTCAAGGCTCAGGCCCAGACGCACCCCATCCCGTACCTGTGAAACTATACTCTCGAACAACCTCGTAACGAGATGAAGGTGTTCGTGGCCTTTCTTGATCCCCCCATGGCCCGGAATCATCAAATCAAAATCAAGCTGGTCGATCTCATGCAGAGTCTTCACCAAGGCCACTGGGAAGCCGTCACCTGTGTATGGCATGTCGTCAACCAAATCCCCGGTGATGAGGACCTTTTCTGCTGGGAGAAACACTACAACGTCGCCGCGAGTGTGACCTGGATAGTGAATCAGCCGGATTTCGCGGTTCCCGCTGTATAGCGAAAGCGTCCTGTCGAAGGTGACATCTGGCAGCACTATGTGGGTCTGGCGGAGATCAGGGAGCTGACTTGAGAACGTGGCCACTCTCATCTCGAGGAGGCCTCTTTGTTGTGCTGTTAACGATTCGCCATCGGAAGCGTGCCCGCTCGTCAGCATCTGCCGATACTTCTCGATCTGTCCTGGAAGATTGGCAACGTCGTCCTTCAGCTCCACCGTGGCACGTTGGGCCATATCCTCGCGGGTCTTCACCTGCGCAACGAACTGCACGCTTGAGAACGCTTCGCGGTAAACCTGATTTCCCTGCACATGATCGCCGTGCCAATGCGTGTTGATAACCCAGCGTACTGGTTTGTCGGTGATTCTGTGGAGCTGTTCCAGAATCGCACGAGTGGCAGTGAGCGTAGTTTGGGTGTCCACAACGACCACCGAATCATCGAGGATGATTATTGTGGAGTTTGAATCGTTAAAGCGATCAGCAAAAGGTTGCAGAGCAACATAAACACCTGGTGCCACGGGTTGGACCACCGCGGCTGACCAGCACTGGTTTGCGGTACAGGGCAGCATGAGTACTGCTGCAAGAATTCGCCAGCAAATACACCATGGACGAAGAGGGATATATCGCCGTTCCCGCCACTGAGTGTGCATGGAGGTTGGTTGAGCGCGAGGAGTCCCAATGCGGTAGGCTCCCCCCTGTTCGTCAGTTGTAGCGTTCAGGATTGCACCAGCTTGCGCCGTCATCTGCAGATCCCATTAGGCCGATTCGCCAAGTTCTCTCGTGATCGGAAACCAAGAGGAAGTCTGCCCGCTTGCGCGTCCGATATTGTCGCAATCCGTATTCCGGCCATAACAATCGGACATTCGCTCTATCCCCTACCCCGAATCAGCATTGCGCGGCCTTGCGTGTCCCTCGTCAAAACCTCGTGAACTCGTAGAATGAATGACGCGAAAGAGAGAGTCAGTGATCGTAGATCTTCGCCAACGTCGGCACCGCTTTCGGACAAGCCTGCAAGCAGTTTAACCATGGCTCTCAATTCAAATGGCTTCGCAAGAAATGATCGGCGGCTCTGCACTACCTAACCCTCAAGTTCGAGAAGTATGCGTCCGTATTTGACCCAGTCCAGAGCGCTACTTGGCCGTGAGTTTCGCCTAGTTTCAAATCGCTCACAATCAGGCAGGGTCGGTCGGCGCCATTGACGTAAAGGCTCGCCTTTGCGCCGGCAACCACAATCTTGATCTTGGTCCAGGCAACTGGGTCGAGATCGACATAGGATTCGTACATGCCGGGGGTCTCCTTCCTCAAACGCTGCCAGGTGAAATCCGGCTGCGACACATACTGGGTCGAGTGATTGCGCTGCAATTGATCGTCGGCGCGAGCGTTGGTCATGCGCAGATAGATGGATTCGTACCGGGAACCATGATCCTGGACACGGAACGCAATCCCGACAAACCCTCTGGTAGTTGCTGGGGCTCCCTCGCGCGGCAAGCCAACAACGTCGGCTTCAATCGTGCCATCTTTGAAGTTAGACGCCTTGACGATTGCGATGGCCTGAGCGCCTGCTGGCGTACCAGTGGCGGTCAGACCATCCTCATTGATGACCTGCACCGCGCGACGTCCGCGATAGGTCGAAACATCCGCCTTTGTCTTCACCGGGTCCACGCCGTCTTCTTTGATGCTCTGCACTTCTAGCCCGTCCAGAGAATCCAAGGGAAGTGAAACTTGCAGCGTGGTTTCGTCATCCCCGGTGTTGTTTGTGGCGGATGCTCTAAGGGTTCGGCCTCCAGCAGCAAGAAGGGACACCAACATCGGACCAGCAACCAAGACTCGCTGCACTTTCGTCATGCTCGCGCATTCCTGCTGAGATCTCATGATCTATTTCTCCGCCAACTCTTGCAGGAAATCTGACATGATTTTGATCGACAAGTCTGGCTTGCATTGGAAAATCATGTGACCGCATCCGGGGATGATCGCCAGCTGCGCGTTCGGCAAAAGCTTATATATCTGTGCGAAATGATCCAGGCGAGTTTCGTCCTTATCCCCCGCCATGATGAGCGTCGGTGCCTTGATGGCGCGTATCTCTTCCTGCTTCACGTACGTAAATTTGTGATACATGGCATCGAGGTCACGGATTAATTGGTCCCATTGCTCCGGATGAATCATCTGCTTCTTGCGCCTCGTCACCAGATCCGGAACTTGTTGTTGCATATGCTCCGGAGTGAGGTTTTCATCATTTTCCAAATCTTCGATGGATGCTCCGTAAGCTCCCAGAGGGCCACCTATGGCGACCAGTCGGCGTACCAGTTCCGGATGAGACGAGGAAAGGATGTAGCTGGTGATAGCGCCCTCACTGAACCCCATCACGTCAACTTTCTCGCCGGTCTTGAATATGTCTTTTATGACCAGTGCCGCGTCTTCTGCGAACTGGCGATGTGAAAGCGGGCATGTACCTCGCTCGGACCGGCCGTAGCCGCGGGTTGCAATTGCGATCACGGTACGCTGCTTGCTTACCTGGCGAATCACTTCTGCAAATTCGTCGATATATCCGTACTCGCCGCCATGCAGAAATACCACTGGCTGGCCACCCTCGCCGTAGCGTTCGTAATATAGCTTTGCGTCCGGTGTCTGGACGTAGTGTCCAGCCCGATCATTGGTTCCATATCGAGTCTTCTGCTCAGGGGCCTGCGCGAGGGATGCAGCAGACCAGCAAATCAAAATAAGTAAGAGTCTAAGTGGTTTCCGCATTTGGCAGGAACTCCTTACGGCCGGGGTTCGACCATCAGGTTGGAGAAATAGGGCCTCGGTACTCACGCGCGCCCAAAGCGCAATCTTCCCACGACCGTAACCTTGTTTGAGATCGTTCACGATCAGACGCGGCTGTGCTGCGCCGTTGACGTAAAAAGTGTGCCCTCGCAGCTGACACCTCAATTTTGAGTTTGGCCCAAGCCCAGGCTCCAAGTCCACATCGGATTCGTACATCCCGGGGGTTTCCTCGCACGGACGTTTCCTGGAAGAGTCTGGGAGTGATTCATACTGAGTGGAGCGGTTACGGAACAGCTGGTTGTCCAGGCGGGCGTTCACCGGCCGGACAAAAAACGTTTCGTACTTTTTGTCTTGAACACGGAATGACACTCCAATAAACTCCTTAAACCCATGCTCATCCTCGACGGTCGAGTAGCCTGGGCGTCTAGCGCCGGCGACATCGAGCTCGATTGTTCCGTCTTTGAAGTCTGACTCCGTCAGGATAGCTAGCATGTCTCCATTGTCAGCGTGTCCGGCTAACGGGATGACCTCCAGAGCATGGCGTCCTTGATAGTTTACACACACGTCATGCAGGCATTGATCAGGTCCACCTTGGTGGTGGAAGTCGAGTCTGACTTAGAAGCAGATGACTGTGTCCGGCTTAGGGACCTGCCACGAGCAACAAAAGAGTATTAAAAGAGTGCCTGCCTTTTACATGAAGAGACCTCGTCTTCGGATTTCGACAACCCGACGCTCAGAGAGAACGGACCCCCGGTTCCCTCCTGTCATGGCAGACTTAGACGAACAGAGTTTTGGAAAAGCGTCCCTGTCGGGACATCTACCCCTAGGGGCAGTACGACAGCATAAGAAGCGAGGACCAATGGAGCCTTCCGAATACTGGCTGAATCTGTACCAACTCGAATCTGCCGCTCTACATGTCCAGACTCAGATCCGCCACTGGCTCCCCCCACCCACCCCTCTCTCACCACCTCTTCCACCTTCCGTCCCGCCTCCACTTGTTTCAGAGCCCCGATCATCTGCCCTTTCCGTGTGCCTGCTTCTCGACACATTCAAAGCCATCGAGTGCCGTATCATCTCGATTAGACCAGGCAATCGGACAATAACGAAGGTCCGAGGACAGTTTTAATCCCTAAAGCATGTTTGCTGGTGTCAGTTTCGCCGGTGTCAGTCCCGACGCGCAAATAAACGCGTCAACAAGAGCTATCGTAACAGCGAGTTTGGAGACGTTCCGCAATGTTGGCGAGGATTCAGGGACGCGATGTCCCTTGTTGCAGCAGTTTCTTTTCATTGTCCTTGCTTGCACGGTTTCTACCCACTAATAGTGAGTATGGCTTTATGGAAGATACGATGAGTCTAGTTCACTCCTCAGACGCAACGATCGGCCAAACAAGTCGTACTCCGGCACTCCCTAGTCCTGTGCGGCAAGGGACCACATCAGAATCGATGCCTGTTTCATGATCGTCGTTTTGTATCAGCCACGGCCGCAGGAGGCACACTTGAAAACCGCGAGCATCTCAGCTTCCAAGAAGACTGTGGGCGTCGTGCCGCAACTCAGAGTTGTTCTTCTTCTGCACTTGTCGCTGTTGTTCGTTGTGGGAGCTACTCCTTTGGCACAGGGGCAAAAGTACAAATTCCAACGGCTCAACCCACCTGGGGCGGCTTACTCATTTGCGTTCGGGATAAATCTTAACCGCGTGGTGGTGGGCTCGTTCGTCGATGCCAGCTCAGAGTACGAGGGATATGTCTACGAGGGTGGCAAGTATAGGGCGATCGTTTTTCCAGGATCTGTAGCGTTCACCCAAGCCAGCGGAATCAACGATTCGAACACTGTCGTTGGGGAGTTTACAGGAAGCGACCAGCTCACTCACGGCTATTTGCTTACTCCGGACGGAAACTTTACTCAATACGATGTGGCGACCGGCGCTTCGACCTCCATCTATGGCATCAACAATGCCGGCAACTTTGTGGGGCTTACAAGCTTCCAGGGCCAGACCGTCATGGGTTTTGTCAATATTGGCGGCACGGTTACCGAGTTCACCTTCAACGGTGACTACACCTACGCCTTCGGCATTGATAGCAAGAACGATACCGTCGGGGACTTCCTCACACCAGGCTTTGTAACCCACGGCTTCTACCGTGACGCGAGTGGCAAGATGACGCAAATCGACTATCCAGGCGCCGCGACGACCGTCTGCCTGGGAATCAACGATGCGGCGGAGATTACCGGCTACTATGTGGATACCGACAATGTGGCCCATGGGTTCGTCACCAAAAATGGCAAATTCCGGACTATCGCCCTTCCTGACATGGCGGGAATCAACAACCGACAGAGTTTCGTCGGATCCTACATTGGCAAGAACCAGGAGAACTATGGGTACATCGCGACGCCTGTTTCTCCAGCTCGACCTGTCCCTACCAGTGACTCGATCATGCTGAAGAAGGGACGACGATGAACCACCCAATCTGTTACAGTCGGGGCGTTCTGCACGCGATCGAATTCAAACGCAAGCCAGAGCAAGGCCCCATTGCGGGGTTTCTGCTCAGGCCGCAGCTGGCTCCGGTAGAACGATCCCATACCACCCGCATTTCTTGACCCAAAACGCAGACGTTCTGCGGCCCGTGCATAAATACGTTTACCAGCGGATACAACCTCCTCGATGTGGTGCCAGTCCATGCAAATGTAATGAATGGATCCGTCCACCGTGTAGCTAGCCAAGCACTCGAACGCCTGCGCGAGAAAGTCGACGAACTCAGCCTGCGTCATTTCTCCGGAAGCCATCCGGAAGTTCATGTGCTTGATCGATATCCGCTTCGGAGAGGATTCTCAGTTGTTTAGCAAGAAGGCAGTCATCCCACGCGGCGTTCTCGGTTAGTTTGTTGTCGGGCCAACATGAAGGCCGCAGCCTGTTCAGCAGTCAAATGGTCAATCACGACCACCGGAACTCGAGTTAGCCCCAGCAGTTTGGCCGCTAGATATCTCCCATGGCCGGCGAGAATGCAGCTGTGGCCGTCAACCGGGATCGGTATGTTGAGGCCGAACGAGGAAATGCTGCGGGCGATTTGCTAGATCTGCTTCTCCCTATGAACGCGGGCATTTCCGCCAGAGATGAAAGCCCTCGAATTCCTGAAATACCGAGTGCAAGTATCGTGGCCGTGTCCGAACGCGGCGTGCACCGGACACCGGATGCAAGTACTGGATTGGGATCTTTGCGAACTACAGCGTCGGGAAGGCGACGGAAAAGCACTGATGCGAATGAAAGAACTGTGCAGGCTCGATGTTTACGACCTAAAGTTTTTCTTGGGGAATCTCTTCCTCTATCCCAGCAGCTTTTTGATAGTCGGTATGTGGTATCCGAAGAGAAGATCCGACTTGTTGAAGCTCACAAGTGGACTGGCCGTATCTTAATCTGTTTCTGCATGGCATCCACCAGTATCGAGCGATGGCAGGAGTTCACATCCCTCTCGAAGCAAGTGAGGCAGACTGTTCGCTTGCGTGAGGCAGCAGTACACACAATGTCAATTAGGTCGGTAATTCCGGTGGGATTCTCGCCCAAGTAATCTTTGTAGCGTCTCAGGCATTCAACCAAGTCTGGCGCGGTTCGGCGATTTTCTTTCGGATTGCCAGCGGACTTGACGTGGACGTATTCAATCCCCGCCGCCAATAGTTCTGAACTCAGAATGTTCTTGCAGAATCCACGCTTGTGACTCCACGGGGTCTCACGCACGTCAGCGACGATGCCGACACCCGCAGCTTTCAACTTCTTGACGTACACGTCTACGTTCACTCCCTGATAGCCAAGGGTGTAGAGGTTCAAATCTTGAAAGTCGCAAGCGTCACCAGAGCAGGCGATCGGATACCTGACCATAACTGAACCGGATTGGGTGCGGACAGTTCCTTAGGGGATTCACCCCAGAACTGACCACTCTTTCAATGGGACATTTCCCAGCTAAAAAGGGGCAGCAAGTACACCGAAAGTGTTTTATTTCGGATATCTTCTTTGCCCCAAAAGCTGCCCACAATCTTGCCTAGATGCAGCCCACAACTCGCCCCAAACATGCGCGGAAAATTCTAAGGCACAACACACCTACCGCACGCCTACGATTGCGGCGAGTAACGGGGTCGTCGTCCCACGCTCCTCAAGTCCTTGGCACGCAATTTTGCCAGTTACCCACCAATGGGCAAAATTCCACCGAGTAGGGCGTCGGTATGGCCTGAGCGAAAACTGGTTCCGTCAAACTTTCCACTCGGGCGGAAACTTCGCCCAGTTCTGGGGCTGTGCGGCTGGCCGACCTAGCCACACGTCGGTGGCTCACATCGACACCGCCGTTTCTTTCTGCCGTATATAGGGTGCATTTGCGGCAGAATGAATTTCCGGAGCAAAGTAGCGATAGGGGTCATTTCTGTGTCCTTTACCAATTCGAAACAGTCGTGCTCCCTGAACCAACTTCAGAACAGCATCTTGGCCGGTAGTGCGTTTGACACCAGCCCCAGCGCAGAGTTCGTCCATCGTGAGGGCTTCTGACTCAGACGCTGGAATGACGGCAAGGATGGCGACTTGGGCGTGTTCCGAAGCAATTGCTCCTTGGTCACGGACAACATAGCCAGCGCCGGTTAACTCGGCCACGAGTTGATCAGGCGTCTCGTCAAAGCGGGATAGGGCGCGGATCGCTCTCAGATTGGGGCTGCTGTGTCCCGCGAGTCGTCGAAGGGTTAACACTATGTCGGCGGCTCCGGCGAAAGCAGAACTACCGCGACCGGAGTCCTCAACCTCCCCGCCGCTCTTTCGCTCGTGTTGAGTGACCAGGACACCGATTCCCTGGGCAGCAGCCTGCTGAAGCGGCTGCATCGCCCGTAACGCATCCCCAGCATTGTTCTCCGCATCGCCTGCCAGACCGGTGAACTGCCCGATTGTGTCGATTACCAGAAGCTGGGCACCAATCTTCGTGCATTCCTGAATGGCGATGCGAACGAGGTCCGCCCACGGAAGCCGGGATGCCTCTGACCAAGTCACAATCCTAAGGTCCTTACGGGACAGTAACCCGGCCCTCTGAAGTGCCACCCTGAACGAAGAATCCGATTGCTCCGACAAATACACCACTGGCGTCTGAGTTGTAGCCATGCCCATGAATGGTGCTCCGTCGAGCGCGGATTTCACCAGATGGGTAGAGAACGTAGTTTTCCCCGCCGACTTAACCTTGCCGATTGCCAAGGTGATTGCGCCAACTGCGACCCAAGGCCGTGCTACCCAGAGCACTTTGTCGGGGCTGGTGGCCGCCAACTCTACCGCTGTCCGGAACCGGACTTTTCTTTCTGCCGCAACACTCTCTCTATACGCGGCAGAAAGCTTTTCAAGGCGCAGTCCGACTTCCTCATCACCTGTATTCGGGTCTGCGGTACGTTCAGCGGCAATTTCCAGGTCACGGGCGAGGTTACGACGCCGAGCAGCGTTTTTCAGGATTTGGGCATACTCTCCAAGGTCTGGACCGATAACCAAGCCATCTATTAGTGCGCCGATGGCTACATGACCACCAACATGCTCTAGCTCACCGCGAGATTCGAGTCGTGAGACAACTGTGGTTACGTCGATAGTCGCCCCAGCCTCAGCCATTGCCAACATGTTCCGAAAGATGCAGGAGTACGACGACACCGCGAAGTCTTCGGGATTGAGGTCGGTCATCTGGCTGATCAGCGCCGAGTTCTCCAAAATGCTGCCGAGCAGCGAACGTTCAACTTCTGGTTGTGCGAATGAACCTGCGGTCCGTTTAGGGTCCTGAGTCATGGCTTCTTCAACATACGCATATAACATTGGTTACACTCAGCGGCTCGATTTGGCTGCTTGCTCCCTGAGGAAGCGTTCGCATTCGGTAGGGGCGAAAAGCAATCGTCTGCAAATTCTGGTGGGGATCAACTTTTTCTGTCTAACAAAGGATCTGATGGTGTGCGGGGAAACCTTCCACTGGCTTGCCAGTTCCTTCAGGTCCATGAGTCTCGTCACCTGCGAGGGGGTATCCATAAAAGTCTCCTTTTGTCCTTGCATATCGAAAGAACTTCCGCTAGATTACTTTAGTATTTATAGATGTCAATTGCTAAAGCAACCAGTGGATATGATGGTGCAAAGTAGAAAACCTAAACTCTCTAGTCGGTCCAAGCGACTCCTGGCCGATGCACTCACGAACGCCTCGGCCTACAGCGAAGCCATTCTGGCTGGGGACTCCGACGTGGTGAATGAAGCGCGTCTTTTTGAAACCTACGCCTCTCGAAAGCTGCTTCTCGAAGAAATGGCCAACTTGCGCGATGGGGAAGGTGCAATCCAGAGGTTTTGGCGAAGATGGGCGGGACGTCTTAGACCTGAGTGGACACCGGACTTGTTGTCGATCAGGAACGACCTTCGAACTGTATGGCAGCAGCCCTATTCCGCAAAGTCTGAAGGAATTCTGAACGAGTGGGTCAGTTGGGTTCCGACTCCGGATCATCTACAAGCATACGAGGACTCCGGTTTTCGAGCAGCGAGGCCAGCGGCGTACTTGTCCTTTAAATGCTCTATCAAGGCATGTCGCTTGGTGCCGGATTTCTTGAGTCTGCGTTCGATGCTCGTGCAGGGCATTTTCGAGAACTGGCAACATTTCAAAACCTGCACTAATCCGGGGTGTCCGGCCCCATACTTCGTGGCCAAGAGGCGAGACCAAACAGTTTGCAATGCGAGTGACTGCAAAGCAGCCAAGCAGCGAGAACATGCCCTGAAATGGTGGAGGAATCGACCAAAGAACGCTTCTACAAAACCAGTGAAAGGTAGGTCAAGAAATGGCTCTTCTAAAGCGAAATAAAGTGTGGCATTGCCACTTTGTTGTGAAAGGGCAGCGTTTCCGCCAGTCGCTTGAAACAAAGGACTGGCGAGAAGCGCAAGCCAAAGAGAAGGAACTCATCGGGCAAGCAATGGAGGGCAAGCTGACGCAGACCTCCACGACACTCGCCCGGCAACCATTCGCACTGGCAGCAGACGATTATGTGACCGCCCGGAAGCTTGAACTCGCTCCGGCGAGCCAAGCCAAAGAGAAGCAATTGCTGGTGCAATTGCGAGCCTACTTCCAGCAAGAACCGCTAAAGTCCATTACTGCGAAGCGCATCTCCGAATATCGGGCCTGGAGAGCAGACCAGAAAGTTGTCCGTGCAGGACGGGAACGACAAGTCGGCCCAGCGACCCTGAACGCGGAATTGGGCATTCTTCGGCGGATCATGAAGCGTGCGCGACTCTGGGCACGCGTTGCCGACGATGTACGCCCTCTCAGAGAGCCTTCGACTATCGGCAAGGCTCTCAGTGAGGAGGAGAAGCAAAGGCTGCTTAAAACGGCGGCAATACGGCCTGAGTGGGAAACCGCTTACCTTGCAGCGATCCTTTGCCTGAATACGACGGCACGAGGATGCGAGTTGAAAGGATTGCAATGGTGCGACGTAGACCTGTTCTCCCGCATTCTGACGATTCGCAGGTCGAAAACGGCTGCCGGTGAAAGGGTTGTTCCTCTCACAGGGGTAGCTGTTTCGGCTCTTGCGAAACTTCGCCACAGGGCGGAAAGGTTCGGCCCGGTCGAGCAGTCGCATTACGTTTTGGCCGCCAACGTTCCGAGGTCGATGTTCAACGGCAAGAAGGTGACCAACGACAAGGTTACGGTCTTTGACCCGACGCGGCACGTGAAAAGCTGGCGGTCGGCCTGGAGGACGCTGACGAAGAAAGCGGGTCTATCTGGGTTCCGGTTCCACGATCTGCGGCACTGCGCCATTACTCAGCTTGCGGAAAACGGCACGTCGGATTCAACGATCATGGCGATTGCCGGTCACGTGAGCCGTCGCATGTTGGAACGGTACAGCCACGTTCGGATGGAAGCGAAGCGGACAGCGATGGAAGCCCTTACAGTGAGCACCAAAACGGCCGGTTATGACACAAGCCGTGACACAAACGCCGTTCCGGTGAACGTTCGACCTGCCTAAGCCATTGAAATAATGGTAGGCCCGAATGGACTCGAACCATCGACCTCTTCCGTGTCAAGGAAGCGCTCTAACCAGACTGAGCTACGGGCCTACAAGTCGAAATTCGCAGACCTCATTGTACTGAGCCCCCACGACCCGGGCAAACTCGTTCAGGCAGCATGGCTCGGGTGGTGAGGTTGCAATGCCATCTGCTTCCCAGCGACAATCGCTTAAGTGCAGAACTTCGGCCAACCTCCGGTGCGTGAGGCAGCGCGGTGAAACTCTCTCAACTGCTGACCTATCCGAACCAGCTCACGCTCCTGCGCATGTCGTTTCTTCCCTTTATTGTCATCAAACTGGTGGACGGCCGTTATGGTGTGGCTCTTATCTTGTTCGTGCTCGCGGGAATGAGCGACGGGCTGGATGGTTTGCTGGCTCGTGCTTTGAAACAGCAAACCGTGCTGGGTCAGTACCTCGATCCCATCGCCGACAAGATGCTGCTGAGCACGGTCTTCCTGGTGCTTTCCATTCTGCACAAGATTCCCTGGAAATATACCGTCGTGGTTTTCAGCCGCGACATTTCTATTCTGGCCGCGAGCACTGTGTTGTTCGCGATTGCCGGATTGCGCGACTTCAGGCCCAGTATTTTCGGTAAGGCCAATACTTTCGCCCAGGTAGCCGCGGTGTTTTTCGTATTATTGTTGCAGATAAGACCCGAGCGCTGGGTCGACATCGCCCGTCTCACCTTCCTGCACGCCACCTTTACGTTCACTGTTATTTCGGCAGTCCACTACGTTTATCTGGTGGGGAAGCGCCTGCGCGCAACAACGGTTGTGGCCAGCGTGTCGTGATTGACACAGTGGCCCACTGCACTACCCACACCCTGCAGCTTCGCCGCGCCAAAGTCTCTGTTTACCAGTGAATGCGACTGGCATCCTGCTTGCTAACTATAATTCCCGACGCCAAGTTCTATCATGAAGGGATTCTGTGAGCGCTATGCGTCACTGCCTGCTAACCGTGATTCTACTTTCGATGGAATGCGCTGCTACAGTTCAAAAGTGTGCGCTCCAATCGACCGCGGAAACCCACGCGGCCCAACCTTCGAAGGTTGACATTGTGGGCTGCCTGAGTAAGCAGGCCGGGAAATTCAGGCTCACCGACGAAGATGGCATTGTTTACGACTTGATCGGGCACACCGCAGGGCTCAGCAACCAAGTCGGCGATGAATTAGATGTAACCGGGATGCAGAACCAACCGCCCGAGCCCCCAAGCGGGCATCCGGTCCCCGATACACTCCTGAGAGTAACGAAGATAGAAACCGTCCTGCATTTGAACCCTTCTGGCGTGTCACCTGTGCTCGATGACATTGCCACCTGGAGCAGCTATGCGGATCCGAACTACGGACTGCACTTTCGTTATCCAAAGACCTTTGAGAATAGCGAGGAGGGAGGGACGGAGCCTAATTTCGCGGATTGGGAGAGAGGATCAGCCGTTCGGATCAAAAGCTTTGCGATACCCCATGATACATATCCAGGTTCGAACTATGGTGGGGGCGAGTTAACAGCTTTCGTGGATTCGAACATTGGAAGTGAGGGGACATGCAGGCAATTTAGTTCGTTCTGGCCGGAATACACTGCTACTCGGACGGTGTACGGAATCACCTATGCAAACACGATGTCCAGCTCAGTCGGGGCGGGTCACGTCTCGGAGGTGTACTACTTTCATACGTTCCAGCATGGCCACTGCTACGAACTCGATTTCACCTTTGAGGGACACAACACCACCGGGATGCTCCTCCCATGTACTAACCAGTGGGTATCTGAACACAATCAGTTCGAGTTGATGGACGCTTTACTTTCCGAGGTAAGGTTTCTTCCTCGGCAGACTGCATCTGCCGACTCAAGGGGACCCTCGGGCACACCCGCCGTAGTGTCATTTACGCGCTCACCCGTGACCGTAGACGTTTTTAACATCGTAGAAGTGTCGTGGACCACAACACATGTTGACTATGTGCAGCTTCACTATGAGTGCGTTACGAATCTCTTCGTGAGTGAGGTGAGCCCGGGCGGCAACATGGCGTGCGGAAGGTCGGTCGATCGCAACTTCCCTCCCAATGGAACAACGTCGCTCGGGTTGCAGAACTTCAATCCCGCGCCAGTTCAGCTCGTCATTACGCTTGTACCCTTTTTCGAGGGCAGAGGATATGAAGAGAAATCGAGGGCAATCACCATCCCGGTAAGTCCCCGTCCCTCGCTGCGGAGAGAAAAATAATACGCCTCTACCCTGGCACTCGGAAACCAGCCCTCATCGGCATTTGACCCCTTTTCTTCCCTTTCCCTAGAATGAAGGTTCTCTTCCGCATGGCACTTCGCCTCTACAACACAATGTCCGGCAAGATCGAGGAGTTCCGAACGCTTGCCGATAACGAAGTCCGCATGTATGCCTGCGGACCTACCGTATACGACTACGGCCACATCGGCAATTTTCGGACGTTTGTTGCCGTCGACATCCTACGACGCTATCTCCGCCAGAGTGGATTCAAGCTCCGCCACGTGATGAACATCACGGACGTGGATGACAAGATCATCCGTAATTCGTCCCAGGCGGGAGTCGGAGTCAAACAGTACACGGCAAGATTTGAAAAGGCGTTTCTGGAGGACTCAGCAACACTCAACATCGAGCAGCCGATTCTAGTGCGGGCCACCGATCACATTGAAGAGATGGCGCAGTTCATCGCCAAGCTGGAGAAAGCAGGTTACGCCTACCGCGCCGAAGATGGTTCTTACTATTTCCGCATCGCAAAGTTCGCCGGATACGGCAAACTTTCAAAGAAAGACTTCGCCGGCATGGAGGACGGCGCCCGCGTCGACGTCGACGAGTACGAGAAAGACAGCGCACGCGACTTCGCGCTCTGGAAAGCGCCCAAGCCTGGAGAGGCGTTCTGGGAGACGTCGATCGGCCCCGGCCGCCCTGGGTGGCATATAGAGTGCTCGGTCATGTCAATGGCAGAACTGGGCGAAAGCTTTGACCTGCACGCCGGTGGCGAGGACCTCATCTTTCCGCATCACGAAAACGAAATCGCACAATCCGAGTCGCTTACGGGAAAACCTTTTGCCCACTTCTGGTTTCATGCGCGCTTCCTGCTGGTCGAAGGCGAGAAGATGTCGAAGAGCTTGGGCAACTTCTTTACTCTGCGCGATCTCGTGCTTAAAGGGCATAAGCCATCGTCCATAAGGTTCCTGCTGGCATCGGTGCCCTACCGTCATCAATTGAACTTCACCGTGGATGGATTGAAGCAAGCCGCAGTGTCGGTTGAAAGGTTACGCAATTTCCAGCGGCGGCTGCAAAGCGGGCAGTTTCCCGCGGTTTCGGATCCTGCAATGGCGAACCTGGCGCAGGACACTGCGCAACGCCTGCGTGCCGGAATGGACGAGGACCTCAACACTGCCCAGGCGCAGGCCGCGATCTTCGATATGGTCCGAAAAGCTAACGTTGCCATGGATACGGGCAAGCTTGGTAAGGATGACGCAGTTGCGCTGCTCGCAGTGCTTAACCAGTCCGACGAATTGTTCGCGGTTCTAAGGGATGACGACGCGTCCAAGATACAGCGCATTGTGGAATGGGCAAAGGCTGATGGCCGCAGCGACGAGATCAGTAAGGACCTGCTCGCCGCGGTCAGCTCGCAACAGCTTTCCGACGCTGACGTCCAAGAGAAGGTTGCGGATATCGAGGCCGCACGGCGCAGCCGCGACTTCAAGGCTTCTGACGCGATTCGTGCCGAGCTCGCCGCCGCAGGCGTTGCGGTGGAAATCACCAAAGATGGAGCGCGCTGGAAGCGAAAGTGAAACGCCTCTGCCTGCCCGGTTGCCAGGCAGACAGAGGCAGATAAGAACTACGCGTCTATTTCAGGACGCAAACTGAAAGCGCGGAATCCAGGCTGCCTTTCCCAGTGGCTCCGCACACCGTCTGATTCCATTGCTTCTTGAGGTCCTGGGGCTGGGGAATTGTTGCCTTCCTTCCAGCTGGAGCTGCCGCAGCGGTGCGGATGCTTGGCATCCCCGGCGCCTGCGGAATCAGCGCGGCAAAGCTGGTCACAGTCGCCAGTATCAGATTCACCCCAGAAGCAATTCGGGCAGCCAACACCGGGTCTCCAATGTGGGCAGCTTGCAGCAAGGCAGGCAAGTTTTGACTAATGTCCGCGACCGTGCTCTGGATTTTCTGTAGTGCACCGGCCGTCGGATTAGCTTGATACTGGTTGTAGAGCGTTTGCAGCAGATTCAGGTCTTTACTGGCTTCAGCTGAAATGTTCTGAATGGCCTGTGCTTCGGAAGCGCTCAGTTGCTGGCCGGATTGCAACGTAGCGACCAGCGACCCGATGTTAAGCGCCATCTGCAACAATACCGGCAGATCGGCCAGAGCAACATTGATCCACTGCGCGGTACAACCGGTGGCCAGCAGTGAAATTGCAAGAAGCACTGCAAGCGCGGCTTTCGGTCTAGAATTACCTTTCATGTGTTTTCTCCTTGGTTAAATGGTTGGGTTTGGGGTTGACTGACGACGGTTTACCAATGAAATCTCTCGACGAATACTTGCGCGACGCCGAGCAGGCACACGGCCACCTCTGCGCCGGCCAGGTTCTGGGTGTGCGCCTGGCCATGCTCGGTTTGGCAAAGCTTGGCATTGACGATCCCCGCGGCAAGGACCGCAAACGTCTCGTGACTTTTGTGGAAATCGACCGCTGCGCGACTGACGCCGTCGCTGTGGTCACCGGCTGCCGTCTTGGCAAGCGCGCCCTGAAGTTCCGCGACTGGGGCAAAGTCGCAGCCACGTTTGTGGACGTCAGCACCGGCAGAGCCGTGCGGATCGCGGCCAAGGAATCGTCGAAGGCGCTCGCGCGCCAGATGCATCCCGAAGTCGAAGACAAAAATAGCCAGCAGATGCTGGCTTACCGCGAAATCTCCGACGACGGCCTGTTCACCACCCAGTGGGTGAAGGTCGAGCTACCGCCGGAAGAGTTTCCCGGTTACAAAGGGGACCGAGTTGTGTGCGATGTTTGCGGTGAAGGTATCAACTTCCGCCGCGAAGTGCGCCGTGAAGGCAAAGTGCTCTGCCGGAGTTGCGCCGGAGAGCAGTACTACCAGCCGATGTAGAGACGAGCAAGCGCCGCTCGGTGGTCAGCTCTGTTCGTGCGCATGCCCCACTCGCAAGATCGTCGCTTCATCGAAATGCTTTCCCAGAAGCTGCAAGCCAATGGGGAGCTTCTCTTTTGTCTCCCCACACGGAACCGAAATACCACAAATGCCGGCCAAGTTCGCGGTCACAGTGAAGATGTCCGCCAGATACATGGCCAGCGGATCATCGACTTTCGCCCCCAGCTTGAACGCCGCCGTAGGGCTGGTCGGGGTAACAATCGCGTCCACTTGCTCGAACGCCAGCGCAAAATCCTGGGCCAATAACGTGCGCACCTTCTGGGCCTTCAGATAGTAGGCCTCGTAATATCCGGCGCTCAACGCATAGGTCCCGAGCATGATTCTGCGCTTCACCTCGGCGCCGAATCCTTGATCGCGACTGCGCCGGTACATATCAGAAAGGCTGTGGGCATCGCTCGCGCGAGAGCCGTAGCGGACTCCATCAAATCGCGCCAGATTCGAAGAGGCTTCGGCAGTCGCAATGATGTAATAACTCGGAATCGCATACTTGGTGTGAGGCAAGGAAATCGGAACAATCTCGCAGCCCTGTTTCGCCAGCTTCTGAATCGCCGTTTCTACCGCGCTTCGAACTTCGCCGTCGAGGCCTTCTCCGAAATATTCCTTGGGAACTCCCAATTTCAGACCTTGCACCGGCTTCTCCAGTTCCGCGACGTAATCCGGAACCGGTACATCCGCCGAAGTCGGATCCATCGCGTCGCGCCCGGCGATGGTTCGCAGCACCAAGGCTGCATCTTTTGCAGTTTTCGTCAGCGGTCCAATGCGGTCGAGTGAGGAGGCAAACGCAATCAGCCCATAGCGCGAAACACGGCCGTAGGTCGGCATGAGGCCAACTACTCCACAGAACGATGCGGGTTGCCGAATCGAACCGCCGGTGTCGGATCCAAGCGCGGCCACCGCTGTGTCCGCCGCCACTGCCGCCGCCGATCCTCCAGAAGATCCGCCCGGAACCCGGCTCAGGTCCCGTGGATTGCGGACCGGACGCCATGCTGAATTCTCGTTCGATGAGCCCATGGCGAACTCATCGCAATTGAGCTTGCCCAGAATCACCGCGCCCGCCGCTTCCAACCGCGACACCGCCGTACAATCGTAGGGCGGAACGTAGTTGTCCAAGATCTTTGATCCAGCCGTGGTGCGAACCCCACGGGTGACCATCACATCCTTGATGCCAACCGGAACGCCGCCGAGCGGCGGCAGATTCTCGCCTTTCGCGGCCAGTGTGTCGATCTCCACTGCTTTGGCCAGCGCGCGCTGCTTGCACAGCGTCAGGTAAGCCCCGATTCGCGGGTCGTCGTTTTCAATCCGCGCGTAAAAACTCTCTGCCAGCTTTAGTGCGGTTGTCTTGCCATCTTGCACGGCGGAGCGGGCCTCGGCAATGGTGAACACAGGCGATGTCATTCAAGCGCGCCTCAGTTTGAAACAGCGCCCTTCCGCATCCCAATACATCTGACTGCCGTACCTTGCCCACACCTTACGCCACTTGTCCTGCAGAGTCGCCCTACCGTTCTTCTTGACGTAGGCATCCAGCTGTTGCCAGGCAGGGACATCCCCGGTAGGACCTAACATGTCGTCCCATCCCGCCCCCGGCACGGTTACACCCGCCGTCGGATCGATAAACAGATCGGTCAATGCGCAGAAAGCAATATCGCCAATGGTCATCGCCCCCCAATGGCAGATGATCGGCTCCTTCGTATTTGCAGTGCGCGTGTCGGTGAGCATGTCAATCAGGACTGGAATCGCCTTTGGCCCGGCGGCAATGATCTGGTTTACCACCGTCGACTGCGAGTCTTGAATGCGTCCGGCATCCTCGCAAACTTGTTGTCCGTTCACCAACAACCCAATCTGTGCAAGATCAAATTGCAGTTTGCCATGCGACTGCGCCTGAGAGAAGACAGAACACACCACGCAAACCACCGCGAACCCGGCTCGGCGTGCAGCTATTTTCATCTTTCGATCACCTTCGGAACCCGGAAAAAGGTCCCATCCGCGTCGGGCGCGCCGGCGAGTGCGATATCATGCGGCAACGACTTGCGGAGGCCTTCAAGAATATCTTCACGAAGTGTGGCGTCACCCGCGACTTGCGGTTCGGCCATCTGCGCCATAGATTGCACCCCAGAGGTATCCAACTCGTTCAGGCGATCGACATATTCAAGGATCGAATTCAAGTCGCGCAGAAAACGGACCCGCTCCTCCTCGGTCAGGTCCAGGTGAGCCAGGTCGGCAACGTAAGCCACGTCCTTTTCGCTGATCTTCATCGCCGGACTCCGGAAACCACAAATTCAATCCGCCGCACGCTGCTCCCCGCATAGCGATTGATGACCGCCAGATATTGCGGCGCTAGCGAACGCAGTTCCGAGCGCCAGCCAGCGTCCGGCACCTCGACGCGCAGAATCCCGTCGGCGAAATCAAGCGCCGATGTGCGGGCCGCCACTGCCTGGCCGCAGGCAATCGGCCACGCCAGCACCGGTCCGGTTCCCGCGGGCGCGCGCCGCAGGCTCGCCGCAACGATCTGCTCGATTCCTAAACCTGCTTGTTCCATAGAAAACCGCTGAGGGGAAATGTTACCTGATTCTTCGCCGGCTGGATTTACAGGCCTTCTTAATTTCAGAATAGCAGTTTCAGAAGGCAAGTGAGACATGTTTTCGAAAATTATATTGTCTCTCGATTCATCAGTATGTGAGAGATTTCGCTAGAAAGGGGGCTTGACAAGAATTTTCACAGGCGCGGAAATTTCGGGAATCACGCGAGAGTTTTCCCAATTCGGGACTTCTTCTTCCTATTTCGGCACAGGATACTCCTGTGCCACAAATTGCAACGCCGCCTCGCGATCACGCAAGCGTCCCTCGAGTTGCCCATCCTCGACGGCGGAAAGAATTTCTTTGAAGCTTGGCCCCGGCACGTGCCCCGCCGCAATCAAGTCGTCGCCTGTGACCAGCGGTGCGGGACGGATCGCCTCCGGGGTCAGCGTCGCCATTTTGTTCCGTGTGAAGTCATATGTGGTCAAGTCGCGATAACTGGCCTGACAATCCAGGCGGTGGAGTTCCAAGTGCTCGTCGAAGTGCGGCATGCGCACAAACTTCTTGAAGGTTGACTCGCTCATGCGCATGGCGTGACCAAAGCGCATATGGTTGTCCACCAGCGCCAGAATCCGCTCGGTGTCATGGCTCGAAAAACGCAAGCGCTGACAGATTACTTCCGCCATTTTGACTCCTACATCCACGTGCCCGTCGAAGCGAATGCGGTCCGGCGCGCGACGAAATGTTGGCGGCTTGCCTACATCGTGCAGCAGCGCGCCCCATGCCAGCGGAGCGGGACAGGGATGCGGCAATTTCTCCAGCAAGAGTAAGGTATGCAAGAAGACATCGCCCTCGGGATGAAATTGGGGCGGCTGCTCGACTCCCCTCATCGCCTCGATTTCAGGCAGAACCTCGTGCAGCAGGCCAGTACCGTCGAGCAGCAGAAAAGCCTCGCGCGCATGGCCTTCGGTCAGCATTTTGGTGAGTTCGTCGCGCACTCGCTCGCGTGATACCTGACGAATCTGCGGCGCCAATTCCCGAACAGTTGCCAACGTCGCCGGCTCAATCTCGAAGCTGAAGCGCGCCGCAAACCGTACCGCGCGCAACATGCGCAGCTTGTCTTCGCCAAAGCGCTGCGCAGGTTCGCCGATGCAGCGGATGGTCCTGGCCTCAAGATCTTTCTGGCCGCCGACGAAATCAAGCACTTCGCCGCTCACCGGATCAAGCATCATGCCGTTGATGGTGAAATCCCGGCGTTGCACATCTTCGCGAGGATCTTTGCTGAAGCGAACTTCGTCGGGATGGCGGCCATCGCTGTACCCAATGTCGCTGCGGAAGGTGGCAACCTCGACAGTCCGGCCGTCAGAAGAGACGTCGTTTGCAATGCCCTCGGCAGGCGCTGGCACTAACACCACTCCAAACTGCACACCCACTCCGTAGGCGTCAGGGAAAATGCGCATAACTTCCTCTGGCGTAGCGCTAGTGGCCACATCGTAATCGGCAGACTCACGGCCCAGCAGAATGTCGCGCACGCAGCCGCCTACAAGGTAGGCTTGGTGGCTATGATCACGCAGTGTACGAATAATGGAGATTGAGAAGGCCTTCAGCATTCAGCCGCCGGTCGACAAACTCTACTAATATAAGCTTATGCCCGACACCTACATTCTTGGTATCGAAAGCTCCTGCGACGAGACCGCAGCCGCTGTAGTGCGCTCGGGCGAAGAGATTATCTCCAATGTCGTGTTTTCTCAGATTGCCACCCATCAGCCCTACGGCGGCGTGGTCCCGGAACTGGCCTCCCGCGAGCACCTGCGGGCAATCGCGCCGGTCGTGGGCAAGGCACTGGCGGATGCCGGCCACACTTTTCGCACGATAGACGCTATTGCCGTCACTCAAGGGCCGGGTCTTGCCGGAGCCTTGCTGGTCGGCATCAGTTACGCCAAAGCGCTGGCATTTGCGTTGGAGAAACCCTTGATCGCGGTAAACCACCTGGAGGGCCATATTCACGCCGTCCTGCTCGAAGAACGGCAGAAGGGGAACCGCAAGCTTAGTTTCCCAGTGCTGGCATTGGTGGTCTCAGGAGGCCATACTCATCTTTATCTGGCAAAAGACAGCGGACGGGGCTGGTCGTATCAGAATATCGGCCACACTCGCGACGACGCTGCCGGCGAAGCTTTCGACAAGGTCGCAAAGCTGTTGGCCCTGGGATATCCCGGCGGCCCCATGATCGAGAAACTTGCCGCTCATGGGAACCCGAGTGCCGTCAACTTTCCACCCGCGCAGCTTAAACACCGTGACCGCAACGACCGCGCTCGCCGCCACGAATCGGATCAGCCTCGTTTTGACTTCTCCTACAGCGGTATCAAGACTGCCATGCTGCGTTACGTGGAAACTCACGATCTGCGGAGCTCGATTGACACACGACGTCAGATAACTCAGGCAATCGTCAAGCCTACTGCTGCGGACTATCTTGCGCAATGCGATCAAGCGACGCTGAACTTGGTAGCTTCATTTCAGCGTGCGATTGTGGAAGATCTGGTGGGCAAGACTCTGGCCGCCGCGCGCGCTTGCAACGCGGCGACTTTGTTCGTAACCGGAGGAGTCGCGGCCAACCAAGAGTTGCGCCAGCGTTTCGAAAAGGACGCCGCGATGGAAGGTTTACGCGTGTTCTTCCCGTCACGGCCTTTATCGACTGACAACGCGGCCATGATCGCGGCTGCGGCTTACCCCAAGTTCGTCACGCAAGATTTCGCGCCGATGGATTTTTCGGCGGAAGCAGGGTTGGCGCTGAAGTGAGCCGAGGTGAATGTAAGTAGTGGCCACCTGGCCATTGCCCTGTCACGGCTACTTCCCCGCTGTTTTTCCCTTGGCGGCTTTGGCCCCGAGCAGGGCCTCCAGAGCTTTCGCCAGCTGGTCTTCGATGTCAATGTCCTTGAAGATGGCAAAGTCGGCGCGTTTTTCCGTATTCTCAAAACCGCTCTGGCGTCCGGCTACGATCACCACGGGGATGCTTTTCGTGGGAGCTTGGCTCTTCAGAGCCGTAATGAGCTCGCTGCCATCCATTTTCGGCATCTGCATGTCGGTCACAACAATGTCGGGCGTCACCCGCTTGAGCACTTCCAGCGCTTCTTGGCCGTTAGTTGCCGATTCCACAGCAAAGCCGCGCTCTTCAAGAAAACGGCACACCGTGTGCCGTATGAGCATGGAGTCGTCTACGACTAAAGCCACTAGTGACATGAGATTTCCGGCAACGGACGTTTCCCTAGGATCGAACCCTGCCAACTTGTAAATATGCCCGAAGAAACAGGCCTGGGAAAGTTACTCTCGTCACCGATTCATCGCGTCGACATCGAGGATTGGGCTCAGAACTCCTCTGTCAGCTTGGTTTCTTCGATATTCATGTCCTTGAATTCGCGGGACTCGAAGATCTCCGCGCATTCGAAACATTCGACGAATTCCGACTCCTCATCGCGGGACACGATCCGCACACGCGGATGCTTGCATTGATTCATGCCACTTCTCGGTTCGGGGATTGCGACGGCGGGATTGAAATCATAAACCCGATTTGTCTGGGTTGGCGTAGGTTCTACAGGGAAAAACACCCTGAATTGGCCGTATTTTTAGACTTTCCAACTATCTTGTCAAGTCCAATTGAACAATTCGGGCCGCTTTGAACCATTGGTAGGACTCTCTTCAGCGATGCCACCAAGGCCTCTACTGCCTCGCCTCAGACGCTGAAAGACGACCGAAAAGATCGCACTCTACTAACCCACTCAATCCCATATAGTTACCATTGGATGGGTGCTTTTGCCGTTGCCTGCTTCGGCTTGCAATCCGGCCCTGCAATCCCTAGAATATAGAAGTCCGACTGAAAAGGTCGTATTTAAGGAATCCATGCTGAAGCTGACCAAGAAGGCGGATTACGGCCTGATGGCGATGAAGCATCTGGCCGAGCACGCCGACCGGGGCTCGTGCAGCGCCAAGGACGTCGCCGACGCGTATGGCATTCCTCCTGAGGCGCTGGCGAAGATTTTGCAGAAACTGGTCAAAGCCGGCCTTCTGCACTCGCAGCATGGAATGAACGGCGGCTACACCCTGGCGCGGGATGCAAACCGGATCAGCGCCTTTGAAGTCATTCGCGCGATCGATGGCCCGCTGTTTATCACTTCTTGTGTCACGGTGCGCGGCGAGTGCGATCAGACCGACCGTTGCACCATTCGCGAGCCGCTTCGCCGCGTGAATCAAAGCTTGGAAGAGGTGCTCCGTCGAATCACGATTTCACACATGAAAGAAAAAGAAGAAGACAGTCCGGCGGAGGAAAAGCCGGAATCAAAGAAACCGGTTGACTTGGTGAGCATCACATAAATGAACGCTGCGCCCGCGGGCGCCATTCAGGCAGGAGAGCAATTATGAGCACCGATGTAAAGACCATCCCCCAGATGGAACAGACTACGCCCAACGGCATCAAGCTGCCCATCTATATGGACAATCACGCCACCACTCCAATGGATCCGCGGGTGTTGGAAGAGATGTTGCCCTACTTCATGGAGAAGTTCGGCAACGCCGCCAGCCGCAATCACTCGTTCGGCTGGGCCGGCGAAGAAGGCGTTGAGACCGCGCGCGAACGCATTGCCAAGCTGATTGGCGCGACCCCGAAGGAAGTCATCTTCACCTCGGGCGCAACGGAGAGCGACAACCTGGCCATCAAGGGCGTTGCCGAGATGTACAAGGAGAAGGGCAACCACATCATCACCGCCGTCACCGAACACAAGGCGGTGCTTGACACATGCAAGCGGCTGGAGAAGTACGGGTACCGTGTCACCTACCTGCCGGTGCAGAAAGACGGACAGATTGATCTGGAAGATCTGAAGCGCGCCATGGATGACAAGACCATCCTGGTGACCATCATGTTCGCTAATAACGAAATCGGAGTGCTGCAACCGGTGGCCGAAATCGGCAAGCTCTGCCACGAGCGCGGCGTGATCTTCCATACCGATGCGACGCAAGCGGTGGGCAAAGTTCCCATCGACGTGAACAAGATGAACATTGACCTCATGTCGATCTCCGCACACAAGATGTACGGACCCAAGGGAGTCGGGGCATTGTACGTTCGCCGCAAGAACCCTCGCGTACAGATTTCTGCGATTATCGATGGCGGCGGACACGAGCGCGGCATGCGTTCCGGCACGTTGAATGTAGCCGGCATTGTGGGCCTGGGCAAAGCTTGTGCGATTGCTACCGAGGAGATGGCGAAGGAAGCCTGTCATCTCGCGGGACTGCGCAACCGGCTGCGTGACCGCATTATGAGCCGGCTTGACGAATGCTATATCAACGGCTCCGTGGACCACCGGCTGCCGGGGAATCTGAACATCAGCTTCGCTTATGTGGAAGGTGAGTCGCTGCTGATGGGGATCAACGATATTGCGGTTTCGAGCGGTTCGGCCTGCACCTCGGCGACGCTGGAACCATCTTATGTATTGAAGGCACTGGGCGCGGGCGATGATCTGGCGCACAGTTCCATTCGCTTCGGTATCGGCCGTTTCAACACTGAGGCTGAAATTGACTACGTTGCCGACCGGGTGGTGGAAACGGTATCGCGCCTGCGCGAACTTTCGCCGCTGTACGAGATGGCGAAAGAAGGCATTGATTTGAAATCAGTGAAGTGGGCAGCAGAATAGGTTTTTGGGAAGGGCACGGTTTGCAGCCATGCCCCTTGAGGACTCGAGACGAGGAGAACTAAATCATGTCATACAGCGACAAAGTAATTGATCACTACAACAATCCGCGCAACGTCGGCTCCATGGACAAGAACAGCACCGAAGTTGGGACCGGCCTGGTGGGCGCGCCCGAGTGCGGCGACGTCATGAAGCTGCAGATCAAAGTCAACCCGCAGAGCGGCATCATCGAAGATGCGAAGTTCAAGACTTTTGGTTGCGGTTCGGCCATTGCCTCTTCGTCGCTCGCTACCGAGTGGGTGAAGGGCAAAACCGTGGACGAAGCGCTGGCGATCAAGAACACGGAGATCGTAAAGGAGCTCTCGCTGCCACCGGTCAAGATTCACTGCTCGGTTCTGGCGGAAGATGCCATCCGCGCCGCCATCCACGACTGGAAGAAGAAGCAGGAAGTTGCCAAGCCGGTCGCGGTTGCAGCCCATTAGGCAGGTGAGCGTCCGGAACACGATATGAGCGCAACCATTACCACCACCGCGCCTGCCAAGGGCGTTATTGTGACCGACAAGGCCCTGGCAAAGATCCGCTCGGCGATTGTCAAAGAAGGCATCTCGCCCGAGCAGGGTGGTCTCCGCCTGGGCGTGCAAGGCGGTGGATGCTCCGGCTTGAGCTACAACATTCGCTTTGACACTCAGCCGCGAGAGCGCGACCGCATCTTTCAGTTCGACGATGTCAGAGTGTTTGTCGACCCGAAGTCGTTCATCTACCTGCACGGCATGACCCTGGACTACCAGGAGACGCTCATGCAGCAAGGCTTCGTGTTCACGAATCCGAATTCGACGAAGTCGTGTGGGTGCGGCACTTCGTTCTCGGGATGACCCATGTGGGCGGACACTCTTGTCCGCCCGGATTTTCCCTTTCCTTGCGGAGGCGTTTTGCCGCGGCGAATGTGTCTTATGACTGACCAAACCAGTACCGGGATGGTGGTCCTCGCTAACCGCGAGTCCACGAGCGCCTGCTGGTCGTGCGGCGAGATGCGGGCCGCACAGTTCTGCACCTCCTGCGGCAAAGTGCAGCCTCCGGCCCCGGCGGATCATTTTGCGTTCTTTGGGCTGCCCCGAAAGCTGGATGTGAATGTGGCTCGCCTGGAGCACGATTTCTATGAATTGAGCCGCAAATTGCATCCCGATCTTTATGGCACTGCCAACGCTCGCGAGCAGGAATGGAGTCTGGAACAAACTTCGAAACTGAATGACGCTTACCGGACCTTGAAGGATCCGGTCAGTCGTACGCAGTATCTGCTGCGGCTGGAAGGCGTAGAACTCGAAGAGCAATCGAAGGCGGCAACCGAAAAGGCACGCTCAACGGGCGAGATGAAAAAGCAGGTCGTGCCGCCGGACCTCTTGGAAGATGTTTTCGAGTTGAACATGCAGCTCGAAGAACTGCGAACGCAGAAAAAGATGGGCGAAGACGACCCCGCACTGATGGAAGAAGTTGGCAAGCAGAAGCTGGCGCTGGAAGCCAAGTACGATGCGTTGCTCGATGAGTTGAAAGGGTATTGGAAGGACTGGGACAACGCCGCCGAAGAGGCGGCGCGCGCCACGGTTCGCGACAACATGGTGGACCTGCTGAACCGCCGCAACTACATCAGGAATTTGGTAAGGGATGTGAACGAGGTTCTCGAGAATTGACCAATTGTGAAATTGGGTAATTTAGCAATCAAAAACTTGGCCACGGAAGGACCGGTAGCTAAATTACACGATTACTCAATTACAAAATTACAAAATGTCTTCTGAACGCATTGTCGGCATCGATCTCGGCACCACCAACTCTTTGGTGGCGTTCATGCAGGGGGAGAGCCCAGTCGTCATTCCCGGGGACGACGGCTCGAACTTGGTGCCGTCCGTGGTCGCTTTGGACGAGCATGATCAGATTATCGTCGGCAATTCTGCAAGGAAGTACCTGATCGAAACTCCTGAACGCTCGGTCTACTCCATCAAGCGCCTGATGGGCCGCGGTGTGGAGGATATTCAGGAAGAACTGAAACTGTTTCCTTTCCAACTCGCCAACGATCTGCAGCCAGGTGAAGTTCTGCGCATCAAGCTTGGACAGAAGACCTTTACGCCTCCGGAAATATCAGCTTTCATCCTGCGGCAACTGAAGCGTAACGCCGAACGATTTTTCAATGCGCCGGTCACAAAAGCAGTCATCACCGTGCCGGCGTATTTCAACGATGCTCAGCGTCAGGCCACCAAAGACGCCGGCCGCATCGCCGGACTCGAAGTCCTGCGCCTGGTCAACGAACCGACTGCCGCATCCCTCGCCTACGGGTTGGACAAAAGGCAGAACGGCATCGTGGCGGTCTACGACCTCGGCGGCGGCACCTTCGATGTCTCCATCCTTAAGTTGCACGATGGCATTTTCGAAGTCATCTCAACCAATGGTGACACTCATCTCGGCGGCGATGATATCGACAATATTCTTATCCACATTGCGCTCGATGACATTCGTGGCGACATGGGTATGGACGTATCACGAAACGGCGAGGCCGTCGCCAAGATTCGCAAGGCTGTCATCGAAACCAAGATTGCCCTGTCCTCGCAAGCAGTGGCGGACCTCGATGTTGAACTGCCAGGTGGCAAGCGCTATCAGCGTGAAATAACGCGCACGCAGTTTGAACAGTTAATTCAACCCATCATTGATCGCACTGTCAGCCCCTGCAAACAGGCTTTGAAGGACGCCGGACTGAAGCCCGAACAGATTGACGAAGTCGTCCTCGTCGGTGGTTCCACTCGCATTCCCAGAGTTCGCTCCCTGGTCGAGGAGAGGTTCAAACGGACCCCTCACACCGGCCTGAACCCTGACGAAGTTGTTGCTCTAGGCGCGGCGGTGCAGGCCAACATTCTGGCCGGTGGCTCCGAAGCTACAGAAAATATGCTATTGCTCGACGTGACGCCGCTTTCTCTCGGCATCGAAGTAGCCGGGGGCGTCACGGACAAGATCATTCTGCGCAACTCGACCATTCCCGCATCCGCCACGCAGCACTACACCACGCAGGTTGACGGGCAAGTCAACGTTGCCATCCACGTGCTGCAAGGCGAACGTGAACTGGCGAAAGACTGCCGTTCGCTGGCTCGCTTCGACCTGAAGGGAATCCCACCGATGACTGCCGGCATGCCCCGCGTCGAAGTGAAGTTTCTCATCGACGCGAATGGCATCCTGCATGTTTCGGCCCGCGAGCAACGCAGCGGCAAGGAAGCCGAAATTCAAGTCCAGCCGAGTTACGGGTTGACCGACGATCAGGTCGAGAGCATGATTCTCGATTCCTTCGACTACGCCGAGGAAGACTTTCGCCAACGCCAGGTGATCGAAGCGCGCAACGAATCTGACACGATTCTCGCCGCGCTTGAGAAGGGGAAGAAGAGTCCAGCCTGGGGACAGCTCACCAGCGCGGAGAAGAAACAGATCGCGAAACTGGAGAATGCGCTCGGTCAGGTGCGGGGCGAAGACGATTATGCCGCCATTCGCAAGGCAATCGACACCCTCAACCAGGCCACTATGCGCCTGGCGGAGTTGATGATGGACAGCGCAGTCAGCAGCGCCTTGACCGGGAAGACAATGGACGAAGCTGACACGGGCGAAGGCCCAACCGCGCCCCATCCGGTCGCGAAGGCAGAATTTAAGTAAGCTCTGTCCTCTCGGTGTCCGCTGTCGCTGGCAGTTCTAAACAGAGGACACTGAGAGCACGGAGAACGGAGCCAACATGGCACACGCGGAACAATCGGAAACGGGCACGGTTACAGTCGCACCTGGGGAAAACACCGTCCAGGTCACATTTCTGCCCGAAGGTAAGACCATCGAATTCGAACAGGACAAGCTTCCCTACAAAGATCACGGCAAGGAGCAGTCCCTGCTTGACGTTGCGCTGAACTATGGCGTTCGTCTGGACCACGCGTGCGGCGGCAACTGCGCCTGCACCACCTGCCACGTCTGGGTAAAGGAGGGCGCGGAGAATCTCTCCGAGATGGAGGACGACGAAGCTGACCGGCTTGACATGGCCGCCGATCTGCAACTAAACTCGCGCCTCGGTTGCCAAGCGGTGATTAAGAAACCCGGCAAGGTCGTGGTGGAGATACCGGCCTGGAACCGAAATTACGTTTCAGAGGAACACTAGAACTGCGACACTTGGCATTTGGCCGAACATCGATTGATGAGGGACTAAATGCTAAGCCCCAAGTGCTAGTTGCTCAATTTTGAGGAACCACATGCCCAAAGAACTTACCTGGGATGACGCCACCAACATCGGCATTGTGCTTTCGGAAACCCATCCCGAACTCGACCCTCTTTCGGTCCGCTTCGCCGACCTGCATCGCTATGTGACCGAACTTCCGGATTTTAAGGACGATCCCAAGAAGTCCAACGAGGGTAAGCTAGAGGCTATCCAGATGGCTTGGCACGACGAGTTTATGGACCGCACGCAGGGCTAAGCGTCTCTACTGCTACCCCACGGTCGCAGGCACAGCGTCTTCAATGCTCGCTTCCCGCAGAAACTTCGCCGCTTCCTCCGGCGGAGTCGGATTGATGTAAAACCCCGTCCCCCATTCGAATCCCGCAGTCTTGGTCAGCTTCGGCATGAATTCGATGTGCCAGTGGTAATGATCGTTCGTCGGATCCTGCACGGGCGACGTATGCACCACCAGATTGTAGGGGGGATTGTCTAACACGCGGTCGGCCTTCATCAGCAGCTGCTTGAGCGCCTTCGCGAGATTCTCAAACATGTGGGAAGAGGAATTCTCGAACGCCGATTCGTGCTGCTTGGGCAAAATCCAGGTCTCGAAGGGAAAGCGTGGCGCGTATGGCGCCAAAGTAAGGAAGTCTTCGTTCTCAGCTACCACCCGCGTGGCTGCCTCGGTTTCCTGACGGATGATATCGCAGAACACGCAACGTTCTTTGTAGATGTAATATTGCTTCGCACCCTCGATTTCCTCGCTCACGTAGATGGGAAGAATTGGCAGCGCGATCAACTGCGAGTGCGCATGCTCAAGCGACGCTCCCGCGGCTTCGCCATGGTTCTTGAAAATCAGAATGTACTTGAAGCGGCGGTCTTTCTTGAGATCCAGAATGCGGTCGCGGAAAGTCCAAAGCACGTCTTCAATGCGCTTGGAAGGCAGCGTGGCCAGGGTGGCATTGTGGTCGGGAGTTTCAACGATGACCTCATGCGCGCCGACTCCATTCATGCGGTCAAACATTCCCTCCGCTTGCCGGTTCAGGTTGCCTTCGATGCCGAGCGCGGGAAATTTGTTCGGAACTACCCGCACTGTCCACCCTGGCGAATCGCGCTGCGGCGCAGGTCCCCCGTTGGTGTTCGGGCGATAGGCCTGGATCTCGGGTGGGGTCTTGCCCTCATTGCCGTAGCAGAAGGGACAGAAGCCACCCTTCAGTTTCACGCCATCACGGGCAAAGTCGGTAGGACGCTTGGCGCGGTCGGTCGAAATAATGACCCACCGGCCTACGATTGGATCTTTTCTAAGCTCAGGCAAGTATGAATCCTTTCAAATATAAAGGCAGAAACCAAACCTGTATTTTACGCCACGGGGAAGGCACTCGGAAACACCTCAAACTGCGGCTGGCGGGACTGTCCTTCATAATACACACTCACTACATCAAAGCGCCATTGGCACGAAGGTGCCATATGACGAAGGTACTCCCTGGCCACCGCGATGAGGTTCCGCTGCTTCTCCCGGTCCACAGCGGCTTCCGCGGGATTCATGTCGCGGGCGGTGCGGGTTTTGACTTCGATAAAACACAGAACATCTTTGTCCCAGGCGATGAGATCGATTTCTCCACGACGATTCGGAGAGCGAAAATTCCGCGCCACCATCACGTATCCTTGCCGTCGCAAGTAAAAGTAAACATCTTCTTCACCCCGTCGTCCGATGCGCTGATGTGCGGGAGCGTTGTCCGGTGGCAAAGTGTGAGCTGCGATCCAGTCGAGAGCGCGGATGGCAGCGTGGGTTAGGCGGCCGGAGGTCATGCTTACCCAAGGCTAGCAGCCCTCCTGCGCGAGTGGCTGTGACGGATGTCACAATGCCTGGGAAGCGTGTGACACAGTTTCAGAGTTGGGTTGAGGGGCGTGGATCCGGCGCAGATCGCTGACCTCAGCGCCCTTCTTGCCGCTCACATTAACCAACCCGACACCCAGCAAGGCAATTGCCCCGCCCACCAGCGACAGCACTCTCGGCACCTCACCCAGCCACACCCAGGCGATGGCGATCGCAAGCACCGGAATCAGATAGAGCAGCGAGGTCATGCGTCCAGCGGGGCCATGTGACATCACGTAGGCCCAAGCCACATAGGCTAACGCTCCGGGAAAAATTCCCAGGTAAACCACCGCCAGCGTTCCGCCGGTCGGAGCGGAGCGCATTGCGTGCAGTAACCCGCGGCCAAACGGGAGCATGAATACAGTCCCCGCCCAAATGGAGTACGCAGTAAACTCCAGAGCACTGTAACGCCCCAGGTAGTGTTTCTGCTGCACCATGTAAATTGCCGAAGTGAATGCCGCCGCCAAAATGATCAGCGCCTGCGGCGAAAGATGAATTCCCCGGCCTTCCCCGCTCGCGATCAGCGCCACTCCGGCAAAACTGACCAGAATTCCCATCCAGCGGCGGGGAGTCAGCCTTTCGTGCAGAGTGAAACTGGCAAACAGTGCAGTCCAGATCGGGACTGACGAGATCAGCAGGCTGGCAGCGCCTGCGGTAACTCGAGTCTCACCGTAATTTAGTGTCAGGTTATAGAAGCTGATGCCGATGACTCCGCTGAGAAGGAATCCGGGAATATCGCGCCCTTCGGGCCGGCGAAAATGGGCGACACTGGCGTAAACCGCTAGCACAACCGACGCCACGACAAAGCGCAACACTGCAAGCTGTCCTGGCGAATAGGCGCGCAGACCGGCGCGAATGCCGGCAAACGCCGACGCCCATAGCAACAGAGCGGCAGCCAGAGCCAGCAGGGCGCGAGTTGTGAAACGGGAAGTCATGGGTAGTCGAGCGAAACATGGTTCTGACGGTGGTTTCCCTTAGGAAAAAAAGGGGACGGGGGAGAACTACCCGTCCCCAGGTCGCGGCTCAGTTGCTCTTGGCCACTATCGAGATGGATTCCTCAAGCGCGTCCATGGCGACGTCAGCTTCCTCTTTGCTCACGATCAGCGCCGGCGCAATGCGGATGGTGCTCGGTCCGCAGCCCAGGAAAAGAACGCCTCGTTCAAAGGCTTGTTCGACGATGCGGTCGCGTTCTGCCGCGCCGTATTCCTTGGTTTTCTTGTCCTTGACGATTTCAACGCCAATCATCAGCCCGCGGCCACGAACGTCGCCCACGAGCTTGTGTTTGTGCGGCCAGGCCGCCATGCGCTTCATCATGTGATTGCCAACCTCGTGGGCGTTATGTAGTAAGCCCTCGCGCTCAATCACGTCCAGTGTGGCCAGGGCTGCTGCAATGCAGACCGGGTTTCCCCCGAAAGTGGAAGCGTGGGAGCCAGGCACCCAATCCATGATTTCCGCCTTGCTCATTGTGATGCCGAGAGGCATGCCGGAAGCAACGCCCTTCGCCATGCAAACGATATCCGGCTGCACTCCGGTGTGCTCGATTGCCCACCACTTGCCGGTCCGGCCAACGCCGCTTTGGACCTCGTCCGCCACCAACAGGATGCCGTGCTGGTCGCAGATCCGCCGCAGTTCCCGCATGAACACAGTGGGAGCGACCACATATCCGCCTTCGCCCTGAATGGGCTCGACGAAAATAGCCGCCACTTCCTCCGGCGCCAGAGTTGTCTTAAAGAGTTTGTCTTCGATGAAGCGTGCACAGCCCAGCGCGAAGGCCTCGGCATCCTGCGGCCCGCCTTCGCATCCGCGATAGACATCGGGATAGCGAACGTGGGTAACGCCCGGCACTAACGGGGCAAAACGCCGCCGCTGCTGCGGTTTGGAAGCGGTCAGCGACAACGCACCCATGGTGCGGCCGTGAAACGCGCCGAAGAACGCAATGATGTTCTGCCGTTTGGTGTGATAACGCGCCAGCTTCAAGGCGCACTCAATCGCCTCTGCGCCCGAATTTCCGTAGTAGATCCGATGCGGTCCCGTCATGGGCGCAATCTTCGAAAGCCGCTCTGCCAGAGTTACCAGACTCTCGTAGTAAAAATCGGTGCCCGACATATGGATCAACTCGGCCGCCTGTTTCTGAATGGCGGCAACCACATGGGGATGGCAATGGCCGGTGGAAGTTACGGCGATGCCGGCGGAAAAGTCGAAGAACTCGTTTCCATCGACGTCAGTAACCACGATCCCTCGGCCGTGTTTTGCCACCAAAGGATACGAGCGGGTATAGGACGGCGAAACGTACTTGCTGTCGCCATCCACCACGTGCTTGGCATTCGGACCAGGCAGCGTGGTCTTAATCTTGGGAGCGGTCAGTGTTTGTGTTGGCATTGGATCCTCCAAAAATTCGGTCGTTGGGCGTGGTAAGTGGCTGTGAGCCACGGCCGCTCTCGGCAAACACGCAGACTTCGAGGCCTACCGAGATTCATAACCGGAGGATGAAACTAGTCGCTACCGAAAAGACTTGGACGTGAACGGGAAGGCAGCACCGCGAGATGACGCCGCGGGCACACTAAAGAGTGTAGCCAGCACGCCGGCAAGTGCGAGTTGGATTTCTGTTGACGCATTGGAACTCATTCCAGTTTTGATTATATCCCTTTGTGATCTTCCGCGTAACCCCCAATCGGCGATGACCTTTCGGTCGTTGCCCCAATACAAATCGAATCCCAGACCGGTTGCTGCGCGTCTCATACTCCTAATCGCCATCTTCTGACGCCCATGACCGAGAGCCAACGCCAACTTCGTTTCAGTGTGATCCTGGCCTTCGGCTTGGTCTATTTCTTCTGGGGATCGACCTACCTGGCGATCGACATCGCGGTAGAGAAGGTTCCCCCTGCCCTCATGTGCGGCATCCGCTTCTCGATTGCCGGGATATTCATGCTGGCCTTCTGTGGCCTGCGTGGACGAAAGATCCGTTATAACTTGCGCCAGTTGGGACAGATGGCCGTCATCGGCATTCTGCTGCTCGTGGGCGGTAACCTCACCCTTGCGTATGCGGAAACTCACATTCCCTCCGGCCTGGCAGCTCTGATCGTTGCGGTTGTGCCTCTTTGGTTCCTCGTGCTGGATGCGCTGATCCTCGGCGATCACCACGTCTCAGCCCGCGGCAAGGCCGGGCTGGCCCTGGGAGTGGCTGGTCTAGTGGTTTTGTTGTGGCCACAGTTGATAAACACGACCCACCTCGAACGCCGACAACTGTGGGCGTCGCTCACTCTGCAGGGAGGTTGCTTCAGTTGGGCTTTGGGTTCAGTTCTGGCCAAAAAATGGAAGTCTCTCGACGTGGATCCGTTCTCCGCCACAGCCTGGGAAATGATCGCCGCCGGACTGGCCAACCTGCTCATCGCTTTTGCGGCAGGTGACCTCGCGCGCACGGTCTGGACCACCCGGGGCATCGGCGCTGTGGTGTATCTCGTAATCTGCGGATCATGGATTGGTTACACCGCTTACATCTGGCTCCTTGGCCACGTTCCGACCTCGAAGGTCTCCACTTATGCGTATGTCAATCCAGTAGTTGCAGTGTTCCTGGGATGGCTGGTTCTGCACGAGCCGATTGATGGTTACATCCTCGGCGGCAGCGCGATTGTGGTGGCGTCAGTCATCCTGGTTACCAGCGCCCAGGTGACCCGCAAGTCGAATCCAGAGATGCCTTTAGCAGAAACAACCGGAGACTGACCACTGACAACTTCACTCGCCAAGACCCGAATCAATTACAATAGTGGCAGTTTAGGTAGCTTGCTGTGAGTCCCCCTACGACGTCCCGAACAAATCTCTCAGCCCTTACGCACGCTGCGCCCATCACCAGTGAGGCCTCGGCCCTCCGCCACATACCCCGCGTGCTGGTGGTCGATGACAATCCTGACACCATGACACTGATGCAGGAACTGCTGGAGACACAGGGCTACAACGTGGTTACCGTGGCGGACGCGTCGCAAGCGGAAACCGAAATCCGCCGCCAGTTCCCGGATTTGGTCCTCTCCGATGTCATCATGCCGGGCAAGTCCGGCTATGAATTGTGCCGTGAGCTGAAGGCGGACCCGGCCACACGCTTGATCCCTTTTGTTCTGATCACAGGGTTGGCGGACCGCGAAGACAAGCTACGCGGCATCGAAGCCGGAGCCGACGACTTTCTCAATAAGCCAATTTTCTCCGAGGAACTGTTCGCCCGCGTAAATTCGCTGCTCCGGCTCAAGGAATTCACCGACGAACTGGAGAACGCGGAGTCCGTGCTGTGTACGCTGGGCCTCAGTGTCGAAAGCCGCGATCCCTACACCGAAGGCCATTGCGAACGCCTGGCGGAAACTGCCGCCAATCTCGGGCGACATCTGGGGCTCGACGAGGCTTCCATCGTGGCCTTGCGTCGCGGCGGCTATTTGCACGATCTGGGCAAAATCGCAGTACCGGACGAGATCCTGAAAAAGGGCAGCAATCTGACCCCGGAAGAGTGGGCGGTGATGAAGCTGCATCCCATCACCGGAGAGAACATCTGCCGCCCGTTGAAGTCGCTTCGCCTTGTGCTGCCCATCATTCGAAATCATCACGAACACTCTGATGGCAGCGGATACCCCGATGGCCTGCGAAAGGACGAAATCCCATTGCTGCCCCGCATCCTCCAAGTAGCCGATGTGTATGACGCCCTGCGCACCGCCCGGCCCTATAAGCCTGCGCTCAGCCACGAGCAGGCGGCTCTCACCATGCAGAACGAAGCCAAATCAGGGCTGTGGGACGAGAACCTGGTGAAGGAGTTCTTTTCCATGCTTTTGCAGCGGGTGGCCTGACTGCAGGTTTTTCTTTGTGAATCGTCACCTCGATTGACTACACTGCGTATACTAAAGTCCCACAACTGAGCAACGTCGATTGCCCTCCCCCACCTACAGCATCGTGCTGCCCGCTTATAACGAAAGCGAGCGTATTGGCGCCACGATCGAGCGGATATTCACCTTCGCCGAACAGCACGCCTGGCAGACAGAAATCATCGTGGTCAACGACGGCTCGAGCGACGATACCGCGGAGGTGGTGGCCCAATGTGCGGCCACGCGTCCGGGAGTGCGGTTGCTTCAGAATCCCGGAAATCGCGGAAAGGGTTACAGTGTCCGCCACGGAATGCTGCAAGCGCAAGGTGAAATATTGTTGTTCAGTGACGCCGATCTCTCTTCTCCCATCGCTGAAGCAGGAAAACTATTTGCGGCCATTGCAGCTGGCGCTGACGTTGCCATCGGCTCCCGTTGGGTAAAGACCGAACTCCAACTGCGCCGCCAGCCTCTGTACCGCCAGCTTCTCGGAAGAGTGTTCAACCTGGCGCTTCGGCTGATTCTCGGCTTGCGATTCCAGGACACACAATGTGGATTCAAGGCGTTCACCCGGCGAGCCGCCCACCTGCTTTTTCCGTTGCAAAAGATCGAGCGCTGGGGATTCGATCCCGAACTGCTCTATCTCGCGAAACGTCTGCATTTGCGGGTCGAGGAAGTGCCGGTGGCTTGGGCTCATCGCGAGGGCACGCGCATCAACCCGCTGCGCGATGGAATGCGCATGTTTGTTGAGATGCTGGAGATTCGCTGGAACGGCCTGCGCGGGGAGTATCGCGCCACACCGACGCTGTCGCGGCCTCTCTAACAACTTTCTTGTTACGCCTCCAGATGTTGTTGGTCCTTGTGCCTGACGGGCATCCTATTCACGAGACCAGCATCCAAAGTAGACGATTCGGTGACCACCGTCAGGAGATAGTCTGTGCTTCGATCGACCGTTCTTGCTTGCGCCTTCTTTTTACTTGCAACTCTGGGATTCGCCCAGGTTCCGACCAGCGGAAACGTTTTTGTCGGCTATTCCTATATGAGCTCGGACCTGGTGCCGGGCGACCGGGCCAATCTGAACGGGTGGAACGCATCCGTGGAAGGCAAGATCTTCCCGTTGCTCGGACTCGTGGCAGACTTTAGCGGCCAATACGGGTCGCAGAACCTCCCCCAGTTGGCGGGTTGTGTGGGTTGCGTGGTGGGTGTCTCGAACAGTATTCATCAGGAGAATTATTTGTTCGGCCCACGGCTCTCGGTTTCGGTCGGCAAATTCAGGCCCTTTGTTCACGGCCTTATTGGCGTTAGCCACGTCAGCTTGGGAGCGGCTGGATTCTCCAATTCTGACACGTCATTTGCAGACGCCCTTGGCGGCGGCATCGACTACCACTTGATTCCGTTGATCGGCTGGCGGGTGCAAGTGGACGCACTCCAGAGCAGGTTCTTCGGGGCAACTCAAGAGAACGTGCGGATATCCACTGGCATCACGATTCACTTCTAAGGCAGAGATAGCGATGCGCCCTTGGCTATACCGTTGCCGGGAACAGCTTCACCGTCGGCGACTCTTCACTTGCCACATTCGTACTTCGTCGGAGGCACTCTTCCAGGATAAGCGGCACTTCGGCCAATGCCCGATTCGAATACATGCTGGCCTTGCGGCGGAAATCTTCAAAGGTCGATGGCTCGACCAGCTTCTCGACGCTGGAGGCAATTTCCCCGAAGCTCTTCACCACCATGCCATAGCCCATCTCGGTCACCCACTGGGCGTTATATCGTTCTTGAGGCAGGGTTCTCCCGTTGCATTCTACGATTACCGGCAGGTGAAATTGAAGCGCCTCGCTGATCGACCCAGGTCCCGGCTTGCCGATGAAGAAGTCGGCCAACGCCATGTAGTGCTCTACATTCGAAGTGAAGCCCTCCACCAGCATCGGCCTCCTCATCTTTAGGCTCTTCAGTTGAGCGGCCAGCTTGTGGTTATGCCCGCAAATCATGATGAGTTGTACACCAGCTTTACTCTGGTCGAGCCTCTTGGCAATATCAACCATCACCCGCGACCCATGCCCGCCGAACAGGACGATCCCGGTCGGACGGTCGGGGTCGAGGCCCAGCCGGACTCGTTCGGAAGCCCGCTCCACCAGCCTCTTTTCGTAGAAGCGTGGCTTCAAGACCATGCCTGACGTTTGAAAAACGCGGTCAGTCGCGTGTCCCATGGCCAAAGCTTGCTGCTTGGCTCGTTCGGTGCCCGCGATAATGAATTCAGACTCTGGTTCAATCCAGAAGCGCGGCGGATAATCCGCCAAATCCGTCAGCAGTGTGACGAACGGCGTCCGGGCTCCAATTCCGCGCAGGCTATGAGCCATCTGCCGATTGAAGTGCGGAATCACCGAAAGCACGAGATCCGGCGGATGTTGCATCCAATGGGATCGCAACAACTTTACGACGCTTGAATGGTAGATGCGGATCGTGCTCTGCAACAGCACCAGTAACTGTGGGCTGAACCGCGTCCAGCCCCTGCGCAGAATCAGGTTGTAGGCGTCCTCAATGTGCAAGCCGGTGGTGCGACGAGCTACGTCGAGCGGGGCCAGCAGTTCCTGCACATTGAGCAGGTCTACCTCCCACGCATGTCGCTGCGAGGCAAGTGCATCTTTCAACGCATCGGCTGTGCTCCGGTGCCCCCCGCCGGCGTGGTGGAAAACAATGGTTAGCTTGCGTGGGCGGCCTTCACCTTGCGGCGCCACTGCACTGGCTTTTTCAGACTGCATTTTTACGCTGGCAGTACTCGTCTGCATTACCCACCGATATTCTCGTATTCAGCATCTTCAGGCAGTCCCGACTCACCGAATTCGGCGACTCCAGAATCCGTTTCACCGGGTTCGCTTGCGGAATCGTGGCCCCCAGCCCGCTCCTGGTACTCATGAATCTTCACTCCTCCCGCCCCAACAGTAATGTAAGTTTGCCGGGAGTCGATCCAGCCGCCCGCGTTGTAGTATTCAATGCCGTCCTGCTGTTGCTGGAGTGCCTCGTGCGTATGTCCGCAAAAGATGCGTTCTGCTCCCCGCGACCGGGCGTGCAATAGTGCACCGGAAGCAACTTTCGAGGACATTCGCAGCCAGCGCGTGTTCAGGCGATCAATGAAGCGTGCCACTGGTTTGCCCTTCAAATCGAACTTCTGCAACTTCAGGTAGATTACGGTCCAAAAATGATTCAGCCGCAGATTGTTCACCACAAAGCGGTCGAATTGATGTCCGTGGATGGCGAGGTGCTGTACGCCTGCATACTCCCACGCGTATTCCTGATACACCTCCACGCCGACCAGCGCCGACATAATGTCAGTGAGCCCCTCGTCGTGGTTTCCCTCCACCCAGACGACTTCGATGTTGCGTTTGGGATTGGAGAGCTTGCGGATCTGGCCGAGAAACTTCCACTGTTCCTTGGTCAGCCGGCGAAAGTCCAGGTTGGCGAAGATGTCCCCCAGAAGAATCAACCGCCGGAAGCGGCTTTCCTTCAAGAGGCGCGTAGCCTCACGGGCACGGCTGCATTCCGACCCAAGGTGCAGGTCGGAGAGAATCAGAGTGTCATGGACGGACCCGTCATCCATGCACCATTTCTAGTGCATGAATGTTACGGGGTGATGAACGCTGGGTAACAATCCGGTTAATGGGGTAGCGCCAAAGGTAACCATTAGCGCTAGTGTTGCGCGGGCGGAACATACTCCTTTGGCAAAGTTGCTCCCTCGCCAAAGAAGAACTGTTCCATCTGCTTCACGATAGCTTCCTGGTCCTCGCGGCGAGCCGGGTTCAGGCGGTACTCATTCAGCAGCATTTTGCAGAACTCGATCCACTGGTTCCATGCCTGTTGCGATACATTCTCATACACCCGCTTCCCGAGTTCGGTGTCAAACGGGGGCTCGTCCAGGCCGGGCAAGTCTTTTTGCAACTTAACGCAGAAAACTCTGTGTTCAGGCATGTTCCCTCGGAGGGTAGTATACAAAAAGTATCTCACATAAGGGCCTTACGCATTGCATGGAGCGCTCATCGCTGCTTCTCTTCCAGGTCGCTCCATCGCGAGTAGAGCGCTTCCAAAGCCTTCTGCGCAGCCTCCATCTCAGCGTGCGCGGTCAACAGACGCGGTCCGTCGCTGGCAATCGCCGGGTCCTCAAGCTGAGCGCGCTTGGCCTTCAATAACTCTTCTGCATCGGCCAGACGTTGCTCGATGGTGGCATATTCACGCTCGTCCATGTACGACAACTTCTTTTTCGTGCGCGCCAGCGGCCCGGTGGAAGTTGCTCGCGCCGAGAGACGCGCGCTGGCCTTCTCCCGTTGCTTGCGCTCCTCCTGCCATGATTCCCATTGCGAATAATCGGCAAAGCTTTCCGCACCGCCCTGCCCATCCAGACCAACCACAACGCTCGACACACGATCGAGCATATAGCGGTCATGGGTCACCAACACCAGGGAACCGCGAAATTCCAGCAGGCTTTCTTCCAGTATCTCTAGCGTCGCAATATCGAGGTCGTTGGTCGGTTCATCCAGCAGTAGGACGTCGGCAGGCTGGAGCATAAGCTGAGCGATCAAGACTCGCGCCCGTTCGCCGCCGGAAAGCCGCTCTACAGGTTGGTTCAGCTGCTCACCCGTAAACAGGAATCTTGCCGCCCACGACGCCACGTGAATGACCCGGTCTTGATAAATAACCGAATCGCCGTCGGGCGCCAGCGCGCGGCGCAAGGTGACATTCGAATCCAGCTCGCGAGTCTGATCAAAGTACACAATGCGCAACCACTCTGCCCGGCGAATCTCTCCTCCGGTTGGGGTCAACTCTCCACGCAGCAATCGCAGCAAGGTTGTCTTGCCACTTCCGTTCGGTCCTACCAGTCCGATTCTCCGACCGGCGGAGATGACGAAGTTGAGGTCGGCGAAAAGCGTGCGCTCCCCCATCCGATAAGACACATTCTCCAACTCGATCAGCCGTTTGGTTTTGCGGTCGCTGGCCGAAAAATCCACTTGCGCAGTCGCGGTCCGGGTTCTGGCATTCAGGTCGGCAAGCTCTCCCATCAACTCGCCGGCCTTGCTGATTCGCGCCTTGGACTTCCTGGTTCGCGCCTTCGCCCCGCGCCGCAGCCACTCGATCTCGTTGTGCACCAGGTTTTCCAGCGCTTCCTGCCGCTTCGATTGCGCGTGCAGGAATTCCTCTTTCTTCTCGAGGAATGTGCTGTATGTTCCGCGAACACGCAGCAGGCCATCAGGATAGACGCGGCTGAGTTCCATCATTTCGGTCGCGACATTTTCAAGGAAGTACCGATCATGACTCACCACCACGCACGCAAACGCAGCCTCCGCGAGCAAACTTTCAAGCCACTCGATTCCGGGAACATCCAGATGATTCGTCGGTTCATCCAGGAGCAATACATCGGGCGCTTGAACCAGCGCCTGGGCAATCGCCAGGCGTTTCTGCCAGCCTCCTGACAATTTGGTCGCTTCGGCGTCAAGATCCTGAAAGCCGGCACGACCCAATGTCTCGGCAAAGCGAGTGCCACGCTCTGAGTCGGGCACCGCGGCTTTTTCCATCGACTTTTCGATAACCGAGCGCACCGTGGAGCCAGCCTCAAACGTCGAGTCCTGCTCCACAAAGCTGAAGCGGAGCCGTTTTCGGACCGCCAATTCTCCGCTGTCGGGACTAACGCTCCCCGCCAGAATGCGCAGCAGAGTGGACTTACCCGAACCGTTCGGACCAATGAGTCCAATGCGATCACCTTCGGAGACCGTCAAAGAAACATCTTGAAATAGCGGATTCGCTCCGAAGGACTTCGTGATTCCCTGAGCGTTAATGATTGGGGGCAAGGACTAAGCTAACTCCAATTCAATCTTCTTCGTGCTGGGATCCAACTTCGCGATTCGAAAGCTGCGGACCTGGCCAGCCCGGACAGCTTCCGGCCGGGGTGCCACCGTGCCTGCGCCGCCCTTCCAGTGCGCCTTCAGCATGGAACTCAGCGATGTCAGGTCTGCCTTCGATTCAACTCGGCTCGTTCCCTCCGTCGGAGCAGCAACGATTCGGCACTTGGCGTGGATGCCATCACCCAGTTCGATGCGGGCCTGTTCGCCCGAAATCTCCATCACGCGACCCGAAACTATATTGCCTTCCTGACGCTCTGCAATGTATTCCTCGATGCTGGTGGGAACCAGTTGCTTGATCCCCAGCTTCAGCCGGCACTTCCCTGCGTCGACTTCGAGCACTTGCGCCTTTACCGATTGCCCAACCTTCAACACGTCTTGTGGATGATTGATGCGCTTTTCGGCACTTATGTCGCTGACGTGAATCATGCCTTCAACCCCTTCGGAGAGCTGCACGAACGCTCCGAACTTCGTAAGGCTAGTGACCGGACCTTCCACCGTCGAACCCACAGCGAACTTCACAGCCACGTCAGCCCATGGGTCGCCCAGTGTCTGCTTCAAACCCAACGAAATACGGCGTTCGCCCGCGCTTACGCCCAGAATCACGGCTTCTACGGTGTCGCCCGGCTTGACGACATCGCTCGGCGTCCTCACTTTCTTTGCCCACGACATCTCCGAGACGTGGATCAATCCCTCAATCCCAGGTTCAAGTTCTACAAACGCGCCGAAGTCCATCACCCGCGTAACCGTGCCTCGAGCCCGCTCACCCGCCTGATATTTCGCTGCTACCGAATCCCATGGATCCGGCTCAAGCTGCTTCATGCCGACCGAAATGCGCCGCTTCTCGGCATCAATCTTTAAGATCTTGACGTCGATCTCTTGCCCCACCGACAGCACTTCCGCCGGCTTGTTTACCCGGCTTCTGGAGATGTCACTGACATGCAGCAACGCGTCCACGCCTCCGATATCAACAAAAGCCCCGTAATCAGTCAGGCTGCGAACCGTGCCGTGCACTATGGCGCCGACTTCGACTTCCGAATAACGGCGCTCCTTCCCTGCGCGTTCCTCCTCTTCGGCGATGACACGGCGGTCCACGACCAAATCTTCTTCTGCCTCGTCGAGCTTGGTAATCCGGCAGCGGATCTCCTGCTCCACCAATTTCGCCATCTCCGCCGCGTCACGCACCCCACTGCGCGAAGCCGGCATGAAGGCGCGCACCCCCACATCCACACTCAGGCCGCCTTTGACTACGCCCGTGACCGTGCCGACGATGGTCGTCTTCTCGTCAAACGCCTTCTTCAGCGAGGCCCAATCCGTTGGCCGCTCGATCTTGCCGAGACTGAGTTCGTAGTAGCCTTCCGGATCACGGCCCTTGATCGACACCATCAACTTGTCGCCGGCCTTCACCATTTCCTTGGCGCTTTGAAACGCCGTCAGCGGCAGGACTCCCTCGGTCTTGAAACCGATATCGACCAGGACGGAATCGACAGTCACGGCAATCACCGTGCCTTCGCGACCTTTCCCAGCCTCGGTCTTGCGCGACTTGCTCCGCTCAAATTGGGAGAGGAGATCTGTGAACGACTCGTTCGATTCGTTGATAGTTTGGGATTCGGAAGTCTCTGGATTGGACATGAAGGTTACGGCCTCAGGTGGAAGAATCGTTCAACTAGGATAACACCGTGCTATCGGCCGCCGAGGGTGGACGCTGCCAAAACAGTCTGGAACCCGCTCAAAACACAAGAGCAGTGTGGTGGGCCCTCTAGGATTTGAACCTAGGACCAATGGATTATGAGTCCACTGCTCTAACCGCTGAGCTAAGGGCCCGCTGGGCCTAATCTAGCACAGACCCGTCATCGCACGGGCCGCCGCCAGCAGTACCCAATCCGCAATTACCGAAGTTTTGTCGAATCGCTGCAAAGCGTTGTTCCTGCTCGGATTAGGTGTAATTCTAGGAGTTCCCCGGCGTGTGTTCGGTGGGCGCCGGGCCAATCAATTATGGGAAGCGAACTGGCCGGCCAACCACAGTCGTGGAGGAACCTGACCTCCAGCGCCAAAGCCTTCATCGGTCTGGTGACCGTCCTGGGCACGATTGTCCTGCTCTACGGCGCCATTCACCAGAGCAGTAAGAACATTGCCGAGTTCATCTGCTACCTGGGGATCGCCGTCCTGGCCTCCAAGCTCAAGGTCAACCTGCCCGGAATCACGGGTACGATGTCGGTCAATTTCCTTTTCATTCTGCTCGGCATCCTCCAGCTCAGCTTCTCGGAGACCCTCGTCCTGGGTTGCGCGTCCATTCTCGTGCAGTGCTTGTATCCGGACCGGCCCAGCTCGATTCTTGTGACTTTCAACATCTGTGCCAGCGCCGTTTCAACGGCATTGGCCTACGGCGCGTATGATCTCGCTCTGTCCAGGGGACTGGTCACCAGCCAGGCTCTGGCTCTCGGCATCGCCGCATCGATTTACTACGCAGCCAACACCGGGTCGATTGCCGCCGTCATTTCCCTAACCGAGGAAAGGTCTCTGCGGGCGATTCTGGTGGAATGCTATTTCTGGTCATTCCCCTACTATCTGGTCGGAGCCGGGATCGCCGGAGCCATCGGTTGGTTCGACGATGCTTTCAACTGGGAGACCTCGCTGCTGGTCGTGCCCGTCATCTATCTGATCTATCGTTCTTACGGCCTCTATCTGGGAAAGCTGGACGATGAAAAACGCCATGTAGAGGAGATGGCCAACCTCCACTTGCGGACCATCGAGGCCTTGGCGCTCGCTATCGAGGCCAAGGACCACACGACTCACGACCATTTGCAGCGCGTGCGCATCTACGCCATCGAAGTGGCAAAGGAATTGGGCATTACTGGCGGCGATATGGAAGCGTTGCACGCTGCTGCACTTCTACATGACATCGGCAAGCTGGCCATCCCGGAACACATCATTTCCAAACCTGGCCGGCTTACTCCCGAAGAATTCGAGAAGATGAAGATCCATCCCGTGGTCGGGGCGGAAATTCTGCAACGCGTACGCTTTCCGTACCCGGTCGTGCCCATCGTGCGCGCACATCACGAAAAGTGGGACGGTTCAGGCTACCCCTTTGGCTTGCGGGGCGGCGAGATTCCGATTGGCGCACGCATCCTCTCTGCGGTGGACTATCTGGACGCCCTCGCCTCGGACCGCCAGTACCGCCGCGCTTTGCCGCTGGAAGAAGCCATGGGCCGGTTGGCCGCGGAGTCGGGCAAATCATTTGACCCGCAGGTGGTCGACGTTCTTCAGAAACGCTACCGTCAATTGGAAAAACGCGTGCACGCCCAATTTGCAAAGGAACGGGAGGAAGAAACACCCCTTTCGACAGACATGAAGATTCAACGGGGCTTGGCGCCCGCCGCCGGCTTCGAAAAAGCAACTGCCAAGGATGCTCCAGGGCGGGAAACCACATTCCTTTCTTCCATCGCAGCGGCCCGTCAGGAGGCACAAGCCCTCTTCGAACTCAGCCAGGACCTGGGCGCTTCACTCAGTTTGAAAGAAACGCTCTCGGTCTTTTCCGTGAAGCTCAGATTGCTGGTGCCCTACGATGCTATCGCGATATATCTCCAGCGCGGCAGCGAGTTGATTCCCGAATACGTAAACGGCGACAACTTCCGCCTCTTCTCCTCGCTGCGAATTCCAGTCGGCCAGGGCCTTTCCGGCTGGGTAGCCCAGAACAAGAAGCCGATCGTCAATGGCAATCCCTCGGTTGAGCCCGGGTACTTGAACGACCCGAGCAAGTTCAGCACGCTGCGCTCCGCCTTGGCGATTCCCCTGGAGGGGGTATCCGGAGTCATCGGTGTGCTCGCACTTTATCGAGGAGAGCGCGATGCTTTCACCTCGGACCACTTGCGTATCCTGCTGGCGATCAGTTCCAAGATGGCGCTGGCCATTGAAAACGCAGTCAAATATCAGCAGGCGGAAAGTTCCGCCACCACCGACTACCTCACCGGACTCCCCAATGCCCGGTCTCTGTTCTTGCAGCTCGACCGTGAACTGGCCCGCTGCAAACGCGACTCCACTTCCCTGGTAGTCATGGTCGGAGACATGGACGGCTTCAAGCAGATCAACGACCGCTTCGGACACCTGGAGGGAAACCGGGTCCTGCGCCTGTTTGCCCAGGCCCTCAAAGAGAGCTGCCGTGAATACGATTACGTGGCCCGCATGGGCGGAGACGAATTCGTGGTGGTTGCGCCCGGCCTGCCCGCAGACTCCGCGGCCAAGAAAGCCGATCAACTTCGCGGTCTGGCGAAACAAGCGGGCGTGGAAGTTTGTGCAGAAGATATCCTCTCGTTAAGTGTCGGGCAAGCTGTATATCCGGACGATGGCAAAGATGCGGAAGAACTCCTTGCGGAAGCTGACCGCCGCATGTACATGGAAAAGCAGCGGCACCCCGCACACAAGAACCGCCGCCAGCACGCCCGGCTGAAATGCCGTGTCACCATCGAAGTCCATCCTGACGCTGCCAGCGGCCCGCTCTTCGCCAATTTGACTGACATCAGCCTGGGCGGCTGCTACGTCGAGACCAGCAACATTGTCGCCCCCGGCACCGAACTCAAACTGATCTTCGCCGTCGATGATGGCCAGCTCCACGCAGCCGGGACAGTTGCACGAATTGATCCGGGAATGGGGCTCGCAGTCCAGTTCAGGGAATTGAACCGTGAAGACAAAGACAAGATGCACCGCATTCTGGAGTTCGTCCAGAACAGCACAGTACTCTACGATAACCGCTATCTCAAGATGTTAAACGCTGAGCGGACCTCTCGATAGGTTTGCAGCAACTCAGATGTACTCTCCAGAAAGGATCCTACTTGCGGCCGGGATGGGCTTCGCCTTTGCCTGAAAAGATCGCGTAAGGCCACTCGCCTTTTTTCTGCGGAGCCGGGATGGTCGCTGCCGTCGGCGCAGGCCCGCCCGTCCAGTCTGCCGGGGTAGGCTGAATCGACCAGACGTTGCCCCGCTGTTCCAACTCGATCCCCACCAGCCAATCTTTGCCCAGCGCAACACAGCTTGTAATCCGCGCCTGCGCGCTAAGTCCACCGGGCAAGTCTTCAATCGACACTTGTAGGCCAACGACCACAGCTCGCGGGAAACGCACGCCACAACCCTCGCAATTTACCACTACCGTCTGGCAGCGTTCGTTGAGGCTGACTCCCGGGTCCAGGCTGACAATACGGACCGGAATTTGCGCGCGCAGCCGGGTGCTTCGTCGCATCGCCTCGTAGGTGGTCGCCCCTGATTCCATGGTTCCTTCTAGAATTCTAAGGCTTGGATGGTTTCTCGCAGCCGGCGCGGTGCGTGCGAAGGATGACGGAAGTAACTGTGCGATTGACTAAGTCCCAGCGGATTGTCCGGTTAGGCTAGCCTGGCGTTCTTGCGAGCCTGCTTCATTCCTGCGGCCAGCCCCGCCGCCACCGCACGGGAGTAGCCCGCACGGTCCACTGCCTTGTGCGTCGCCGCCGCGATGCCACCCGGCGTGGCTGCTTCGTCCAGCAACGCCTCCAGGCCGACCGAGCCTTCGCGCCACGCCGCAATCCCATCGGCAAGGGCATGGGCAGCCGCTGCCATGGCCGTTCCGCGGTCCAGCCCCAGCTTTCGAGCCTCACTCGCCAGCGTTGCGAGAGCATGGTACCCGTGACTGCACGAGTGCGTGGCAGTGAAAGCATCGAATTGGCCATCGGGGATTTCCAGGACCATTCCGACCTTGGTGAACAAAGTTGTCACTTCTCGCTTCGCCGCAACCGGAACATTTCGGTCGAACACCAGCGCGGTGAGCCCCCGTCTGCTGCGGCTCGCGGGGCTTGGCATGGCTCGAGCCCACCGCACATGAGGGCCCAGCGCGGATCGTAGATGCGCCAACGGAATACCCGCCGCCAGGCTCACCGCAGTGAGTGGGCGATCAATTTTTCCAATCTCACGCAGCAAAGCGCTCACTGAACCAGGCCGCACCGCGATCACTAGAAGCCTCGCCTGCTCTACCGCACGGTGCAGATCGCGCTCAATGCCGACTCCATAAAGCTTCTTCAACTCGCGAAGTTTCCGCGGATGGCGGTCATAGACAACAATCGGCGTAGCATACTTCGCCAGCCTCAAGCCCGATGCGAGCGCGCTGGTAATGCGCCCCCCTCCAAGAAAAACCGTCGCCTTCATGCCATCTCTCCGCAAGCCAGGTCAGCCGCTTCCAGAAGCTTCTCGATATCGGCCTCCGTGTGCGCCGTCGAAATGATCCAGTGCAGCCCGTTTGAAGGAGTCATGTAGATGCCATGCTCGAGCAGCCGATGAACAAACTGCGAATAACGCGCGCTGTCCACGTGGGCGCAATAATCACGATAGCTGTGGATAGCATCGCGTTCCGTGAAATATATCTGAAACATTGGCCCAAAACCCTGCACGATCGCCTTCATCTTGCGCCGCCGAAACACATCACGCAGGCCGGTGATTGCCTCATCACCTATGGCGTGCAACTTGCGATAAGCTCCCTCAGCCGACAACAAGTCCAGGTTTGCCGCCACCACCTTCATGGTCAAACGATGTCCATTAAAGGTTCCGTAGTGCAGGACCATGTGTTGTCCCCACCGCATGCGATCCAGAATCGCCCGCGGCCCGGCCACCGCGCCTACCGAAAACCCCGCGCCCAGTGCCTTGCCAAACGTGCTGAGGTCAGGCAGAATGCCGTAATATTCCTGGCATCCACCGGGTGCATAGCGAAAGCCCGTGACAACCTCGTCCAGAATGAGCAATGCCCCGTGCTCACGCGTCAGTTCACGCAACCGCCGCAGGTAACCATCCCGCGGTAGTATGCAGCCCATGTTGGCCATGATCGACTCGCTGATGACGGCAGCCAGTTCGTGGCCATGGCGCTGCATGACACTCTCAAGCGCCGCAACATCGTTCCATGGTGCCAGCACCACATCGTCGAAAGTCGCCGGCGGAATCCCTTCTGAATCTGGGATGCGGACTGGATCTTCAGGCGTGCCGAGTTCGCGTAGTGGATGGCTGTGCGCATTCAGTAGATAGGGATCGTACCAGCCGTGGTAGTGGCCCTCGAACTTCAAAAACTTTGTGCGGCTTGTATGTGCCCGCGCCAGTCGCAGCGCCAGCATGGTGGCCTCGCTGCCGGTGTTGGTGAAGCGTACAACATCAGCCGATGGCACCATGCGCCGGAATCGCTCAGCCGCCTCTACCTCTGCCGACGTTGCCGCCGCAAAGTGTGATCCCTGCGCCACCGCCTCGGACACCACCGAGACCAGCTTAGGATGAGCGTGCCCCTGAATCAGCGCCCCAAACGACATCATAAAATCGATGTATTCGTTGCCGTCCGCGTCCCACACGTGCGAACCCTGGCCGCGCTCAAGAAAAGTCGGCCCGCCGCTATACACTGTCTCGCCGCGAGATGGCGAGTTCACGCCTTCTACTAGTGAGCCTCGCGCTCGCTTAAACCACTCTTGCGAACTGGTGCGCTTGCGGCTTGTCGTCGTCTGCATGTGATTACGCCGATCCCGCCAATCCTCCGCCGTCCGCGACCAACGCTGTTCCCGTCACGAATGACGCTGCTTCGCTCGCCAGATACAGCGCTGCCTGCGCAATTTCTTCAGGCTTGCCAACACGTCCCAGCGGCCGGCGGGCCGAATCCACCAGAAAGCTCTCTTCACGCTCTCCCAACTGCCGGGCTTCCTGCCGCAGCATGCCGGTATCGGTGTCACCTGGGCAAATGCAGTTGACACGAATATTCTGCGGCCCATGATCGACCGCCATCGCCTTGGTCAGCAGCACGACTGCACCTTTCGAAGCACAATACACTACGGCTCGCGGCCCTCCCACGAGTCCCCACCCTGACGCCATATTGATGATCGTACCCCCGCCGCTCTTCGCCATGATTGGAACCACCAGCCGCGACATCAGGAACATCGATTTCACATTCACCGCCATGACCCGGTCCCAATCTTCTTCGGTCAATTCGACTACCGACGCCCGCCGGATGATGCCGGCATTGTTGAACAGCACATGAATTCCGCCGAACTCGGTCTCCGTTCGCTGGACAGCCAGCTCACACTCATCGGCCCTGGTCACATCAGCCCGCTCGAAAATCGCCTTCCCGCCATCGCGAATAATGTCTCGAACCACAGCCTGTCCAGCCTGCTGATCTAAATCCACAACCGCCACTGCTGCGCCCGCTTGCGCAAACAGCAGAGCGCTGGCGCGACCAATGCCCGAGGCGCCCCCGGTAATCAATGCAACTTTGCCCGCGAGGACTTTTCTTGAATTCGGATCTTTTGTCATTCAGAGATCGGAGTCATCGGCTCGCCAGCCCGCCCGCGGTTTCGCCACCGTCAGCCGTGTACACATGGCCAGTCAGGTAGGCCGCGTCATCGGAAGCGAGGAACGCGAACAGCGCGGCAATCTCTTCCGGCCCGGCGTGCCTCCGCAATGGAATCTTGCCATTCACTTCGTCAAGCATGGCATCGCTATATTCCGCACGCTGCATGGGAGTGAGCACATATCCAGGAGCCACGGCACATACTCGCACCTTGGGCGCCAGTTCCAGAGCCATGGACCGAGTTAGCTCAATCACCCCAGCTTTGGTCGCATTGTAGTCGGCGTAGTAGGGATACCCCATGACTCCATTGGTGGACGCAGTCTGCAAAATCACGCCGCTGCCCCGCTCCCACATATGCCGCGCGGCCGCCTGCGCCACATAGAACACGCCCGTTAGGTTCACAGCGATGACTTTGTCCCACTCCGCAGCAGTGATGTCCAGGAAGTTGTGTCGAATGCTGATGCCGGCATTGTTAATCAGCACATCCACCCCGCCCATGAGCCGCACCGCCTCGGCAAACGCGGACTGCACTTGCTTAAGGTCTGACACGTCCGCGACCAGTGTTCCTGCCAGCCCCGTGAGTTGTTTCTGAATCTGCTCGCGCGCTTTGACGTCGCGGTCGAGCACACAGACCGCCGAACCTTCTTCCAGAAAACGGCCGGCAGTGGCTGCGCCGATGCCACTGGCGCCGCCCGTAATCAGCACACGCTTGCCTTTGAGGCCTCGCATTCGATTCAGGATACAACAGGTTCGTATCAGGGCATCGGCTTCAGCCGTGCCGAAAAATGCGCCGGCACATCGGCAGGCCGCCAGACCGGACGCCGCCGTCGGCAGAGGTGGTAGTTGCGCCTCTTCGGCGCCTCGCTTCATGAGTGGAGTTGAATGTCACGCCTGAAGGCATGACCTGATACGAACCGTTGACAACCGCTCAGATCGGTTTGCCGCGGAAGAAATAAATCAGTTCAATAACGAGAATCACGACCACGGTCAATTCCAGGAAAAATGCCCGGCTCTGGTTAAACTGGTCCACCATGAAACGATAAAGCTCTTCCGCGGTACGCACTTTTTGTGTGACCAGATCTTTGTAGTCGGGCACACCAACTTTCAGCGCCGCCAACTTGTACAAACGGGCTGAAAACATGTCGCTTAGGAATTTGATGGCATTGTCGGCATGCTCGGTCAGCTCATTAACATCGAGCAGCACGGTATGCAACTTAGTGGCGGCACGCGCTAGCCGCCAACGCGCCAGAATTCCAGTCCCTTCATCAAGCGAGCCATAAACGATAGCCAGCTCGCGGGTAAGCAATTCATCATAATGGCGGAATTCAAGCAACTGCGAGTTGGCATACTCCAGCAACTGGATCGCTGTCTCCGCTCCGGCTTCCGTATCGTAAAGAAACGCCGCATTCCAGCCGATCACCGCCAAATCATTGGGGTAGTATGAAATCCGCGATTGCAGAATCTCGTTGCGCTCGCCATCGGAGAGCTGCGCCGTCTCGCCCCGTACGATCTGCGCGATATGCGCACCCTGCGTCTTGCACAGCTCCTCAGCCGAGGGCGCGCCCGCCATCTCACGAACGTGAAAAATGAAATAGTCCTCGCTCAGCCATTCCTTGTAAGGCTTGACCAGCGCCGGGCCAGCGCGTTCCAGCTTCTGGCGCGCAATGCGGGAGGCATGCGCGGAAAAATCCACATCCCAGACCCAGCGGCTGCCCAGCCGCACCAGCGTGTCCCAATCGCCGGAAAAGGGTAGTTCCAGCACCACACTCACCACGCCGTAGTCGTAATACTTGATCTGGCCATCCAGCCTCTCGCCACTCTCCAGTACCAAAGACTCAATCGGCTCTACCACAGGAGGGCGCTCGTATCGAACGTAGCCGGGAGCCTGATGTTTGAGCGTGGGGTGTTGCAGAGTACGGGCGCCAAAAATCTGCTGGAGCTGATCCAGCCGGATCTCTTCGCAGACGTCGAACTGGATCAGCACCAGCACCGAGCCATGCAGGGTGGAATCCCCGGAAACCGTCTGCCCAGAAATGGAAGTCGCGAGATCCCTGACCTGGCGGTCAGTAACCGCAACTGCGGGTTCGCTATCCCGGATCATGTGAATCGGTCTGGCCGGGGCGGGAGTCGCCAACCGGTCCCTCTATTCTCCCAGAATCCAGCCGGTCTTGGCGACACATCAATTAGTCTTTTAGTATCAGCGAGTTAACTCCGTCGCCAGCCCCATCTGGATCACCTCCGCCAGATGCAGCGCGTGTCGGCCCGCCCCCTGGGCGATCTGCTCCCGGCAACTGAACCCGTCCGCAACGATCAGGTGATCCGGTGGCGCCTGCCGAACCGCAGGGAGCAGTTCCAGTCCCCCGACTGCCATCGAGATTGGATACTTGTCCTTTTCAAAGCCAAACGATCCCGCCATGCCGCAGCAACCCGGCGCTGGGGCGTAGAAGTCGATTCCCATCCCCCGCAGAACCGTTTCTTCGTCGGTCATCTTCATGATGGACTTGTGATGGCAGTGTCCATGGACCAACGCGCGCCGTTGCAGCCGGGGAAGCCGTAGATCTTTCACCCGTTGAACAAGAAATTCGCTCAACAACAAGGTCTGCCGCGACAGCGCCTGGGCCCGAGGATCACGCGGGAACAAATTTGTCAGCTCATCCCGGAACACCGCCGCACAACTCGGTTCCAGAACTACCACAGGAGTTCCTTTTTCGATGTCCGGCGCGAGCGCCTCCATGATGTCAAGCAGAAGACGCTTTGCGCGTTCAAGCATGCCCCAGTCATAGAGAGGCCGTCCGCAGCACAACCCAGCTTTGGGCAAGAGAACGTGAAAGCCGGCCGATTCCAGGACCTCCACCGCCGCTTTGCTTGTCTCGGGCAGAAAGTAATTATTGAAAGTGTCCGGCCAGAGTAGCACTGGCGCTCCATCGAGATTCCGCGGGGGCCGGCGGCGGAACCATGCATGAAATGTTTCCCGCGCAAAAGCTGGGATACTTCGTTGTCGCGGCATTCCCGCGGTCCACTTCGCAATGTCTCGCAGCAGCGGCGTTTGCGTCGCCAGATTCGCCAAACCCGGCGCAATCGACGCCAGCCGAGCCCAGGTCGCAATGTTCCCAAAGAGGTTCGCGCTACGCGGACGTCCTCGTCCTTCGTAATAGTGCGAAAGAAATTCTGCCTTGTAGGTGGCCACGTCGACACCGACCGGACAGTCGCTCTTGCAACCCTTGCACGCGAGACACAAATCGAGCGACTCCTTCACCTGCTCGTCGCGCCAGCCGCCGCGAACCACCTCGCCCTTGGTCATTTCCCACAGCAGGTGTGCGCGCCCGCGAGTAGAGTGCTGTTCCTCTCTCGTCACTCGAAAACTCGGGCACATCACGCCGCCGTCGTAGCGCCGGCACTTGCCCACCCCTACGCAACGGAGAGTAGAACTGGCCAGGCTTCCATCGTCCTCAGGAAACTGGAAATGCGTTTGCGGCTCCCAGGGACGGTACTCCGCCCCCAGCCGCAGGTGTTCGTCCAGTTTGTACGGTTCCACCAACTTCCCCGGATTCATCTTCCACTCCGGGTCCCACAGCGCTTTGAACTCGCGGAACGCCTGCATCAATTCCGTCCCAAACATGCGAGGCCACAACTCCGCCCTGGAGTGCCCATCGCCGTGTTCGCCGGAGAGCGAACCGCCGTAGCCGACGACCAGATCCGCGGCCTCTTCGACAAACTTGCGATAGTTGGCAATGCCCGCCACCGACTGCAAATCGAAGTTGATGCGCATGTGCACGCAGGCATGCCCAAAATGTCCGTACATGGCGCTGTGGTAGCCGTAGCCGGACATTAGCTTGTTCAGATCCCGTAGATAGCTTCCGAGTTTGCCAGGGGTCACCGCCGAATCTTCCCAGCCTTCCCACTCCAGCGGTTCCCCGGGGACGTGCGAAGTGGCTCCCAGAGCCGATTCTCGCACTTCCCAAACTCGCTTGATCTGCTGTTTGTCAGTGAACAAACGCATTTGCGGAGGCGTGGAACTTCGTGCCAACGCCTGCATCAACTTCTGCGCTTGCGATTCCGCGTCCGCCTGCGTCGCAGCGCCGAACTCCGCCAGCAACCATCCTCCCCCCTGCGGAAGTAAGGCAAGCCCTTCCGAGTTAATTCGCTTGCGCCGTGTGTATTCCACCAGTAGATGGTCAATACCTTCCAGTCCAATCGGGCCGTGGGCCATGATTTCCGGTACGCGATCGGCGCATTGAAAGATGTCTGCAAAAGCGAGGACCAGCAGTACCCGTTCGGGCGGACTTTCCACCAATCGGCAAGACGCTTCGAGCACGGTGACGCATGTTCCTTCCGACCCCACCAGCGCCTTGGCTACATGAAACCCATTTTCCGGAAGTAGCCAATTCAGGTTGTAGCCCGAGACCCGGCGTGGAATGTCGGGATAACGCGTGCGAACCAGTTCGCCGTATCGATCTCGCAGGCTCTTAAGACCGCCGTAGATTTCGCCGCGCCGCCCACCTTCGCGAATGATTCGTTCCAGCTCCTCCTCGGATGTCTGGCCGACGCGCAGTCGCAGGCCGTCATACGTCAGAATTTCCAGTTCCTCGATGTTGTCGTCTGTCTTTCCCGCCATCACCGAATGCACGCCGCAGGAATTGTTCCCAGTCATGCCGCCGAGAGTGCAGCGATCATGGGTCGCAGGATCAGGTCCGAAGGTCAGATGATGCTTCTCCGCCGCATTGCGTAAGTGGTCAAGAATCACACCCGGCTGAACTCGGGCGATGCGGCGTACGGGATCGACTTCCACAATCTTCGCCATGTACTTCGAGAAATCAAGCACGACGGCGACGTTGCAACATTGGCCGGCAAGCGACGTCCCACCGCCACGACACAGGATGGGCGCGCCGAATTTGCTCGCTACAGCGATCGCTGCAACCACGTCATCTACGTCTCGGGGAAGAACTACTCCGATTGGGACTTGCCGGTAGTTTGACCCATCGGTGGCGTAGAGAGCGCGGCTACCCTCATCGAAACGCACTTCGCCGCGCAGATCGCGCTTGAGGGCCGCAGCCAGACCAGCGGCGTCGATTTGCGCAGATTTCGAGGCCTGGGCGAGTACGGAGAAATTGTCTAGCATGAAGAGAATTCAGAGTAGAAGATTTGGGCGATCTCGTAAATGGCTGGGTTAGGATACGTCGAATGGAGGGCGCAAGCCGTAGGACAATTGATCATTTGGCCCCATTCAGGTTCTGGGTTCTAGCCCCTTCTTGTTGACGATGTAGATAAATGGACCGTCAGTCCCTGTCCAGTTTTTCCCAAACTGAGTGGCCGGATACCCCGCGATACTTGCCCTGATGAGAACGGTCTCGTCATCCAATAACGAAACCACTCCGATGTCTACGCACGGGAAAATATGCTCGTCGTCGACAAAGACCCTACTGACGATTTCTTCGACGATCCCCTGCCGAATTGGTGTCATGTCCTTGAACATCCACACAAACGCTTTGTTCCTCGGCAGCGTTCGTCCAGACATTTGCTCGGCAAACTGAACAACCTGTTGCAGTGTGGTTTCGACGAAGCGGGAAAATTCATCGCGGGTCATGACACCTCAGGACGGACACGATTTGATGGGCAGAACCCATCACCCATGCCTCGCATATCTTGTCCCGTAATCCGCCAAGCTCAAAAGCAGCAGAAGCAACAACCAGAAAATCGAGGCCACGATGACCATCTTGACTAACTTCTCGCTGGCGTATTTCACGTGCATGAAGAACAGCACCACCAGCAACGCCTTGCAGGTCGCGATCACCAGCGCCACAACGGTGTTGAACGGGCCGAGGTCGATGAACGCGATTCTCGCCGTCACCACGGTCAAAACCATCAGCGCAATCCAAATCCCGTAATAGAGCTTCGTAGAAAGCACGTGTTCAGACATGGCGGCTCACCCCAGCGGCTTCCGGTCGATCAGGTATAACAACGGAAAAAGATAGATCCAGACAACATCCACAAAATGCCAGTACAGTCCGCCAATTTCGATCGGCGTATAGTACTCCGGCCCGTAGCGGCCCTTCATCGAGTGATAGAGCAAATAGGTAAACATGCCCACGCCGATGATCATGTGCAGCGCATGCAGCCCGGTCATGGCGAAGTAGAGGGAAAAATAAATCTGCTCGTGCGCCGGATCGATGTGAATCTGCGGATAGTCGCGGATCAAATCGCTCGCGTCAAACGATGCCCCCGGAATGTGGTGTTCTTTATACTTGGCGTACCACTCGACGCCTTTGATCCCAAGAAACGCCACTCCAAAAATAATCGTAAGCACCAGTAGGGTGACCAGCAGTTTGCGTTTTCCCATTTGCGCCGCGCGCACGCCGAGCGCGACCGTCAAGCTGCTGCAAATCAAAACGATGGTGTTGATGGTGCCCAGCCAAATGTCGAGACTGCGGCTGCCCGCCGCGAACTCATTGAAATACCACAGGCGGTAGATCAGGTAAGCGCAAAACATCCCGCCGAAGAACATGATCTCGGTGCCCAGGAACAGCCACATGCCGAGCGAGGCCGCGTCGCGCTGCTGTTCCGCGGTTGAGAAGTGGTGCAGCAGTTCAGGGCCGTGCCCCGAGGTTGCAGTGCTATCAGACAACCGGGACCTCCTCCACTTCCGGAATGTGCTCGTAGTCGTAGGCTTCGAAGTTCACCACCGGAGGCTGGTCGAAATTAAACGTCGGCGGAGGCGAACTGGTCTTCCATTCGAGGCCGGCGGCGTTCCAGGGATTGTCCGGCGCTGGCTTGCCGTAGCGCATCGACCACAGGAAATAAATCATGGGCAGGACATAACCCACGGCCAGGATGGTTGAGCCCGCCGTCGATAGCACGTTCAAAACCTGAAACTCCGGCGGATACTGCCAGTAGCGCCGCGGCATCCCCATGTATCCCAGAATGAATTGCGGGAAGAACGTCAGATTGAATCCCAGAAAAACGATGAGCGCGGCGAACTTGCCCAGCCACTCGGGGTACATACGGCCTGAAATCTTCGGCCACCAGAAATGCAATCCGCCCAGGTAGCCCATGACTGCGCCACCGACCATGATGTAATGGAAATGGGCGATGATGAAATACGTATCGGTCACGTGGACATCGATGCCTAGCGCGGCCAGAAATAGTCCCGTCAGCCCTCCCATGGTAAACAACCCAATAAAGCCGAAGGCGTACAGCATGGGCGTCGTAAAGGTGATCGACCCTTTGTACATGGTTGCGGTCCAGTTGAAGACCTTAATGGCCGAAGGCACCGCCACCAGATAACTCAAAGCGGAAAAAATCAGCGCTGAATACAAAGAAATGCCTGCCACAAACATGTGGTGCGCCCACACCAGAAATCCGAATACAGCAATCGCGATGCTTGACATGGCCACGAAGTTGTAACCGAAGATGCGTTTGCGCGTGAAACACGCTACCACTTCGCTCTCCACCGCCATCGCCGGCAGAATCATGATGTACACCGCGGGGTGCGAGTAGAACCAGAACAGGTGCTGGAAGAGCAACGGATCGCCGCCCCGCGTGGGATCAAATATCCCGAGATGAAAGACACGCTCGAAAACGACCAGCAATAGCGTAATCGCCAGCACCGGCGTGCCCAGTAGCTGAATCACGCTGGTGGCATAGTGCGCCCAGATAAACAACGGGAGACGGGACCACGTCATCCCCGGCGCCCGCATGCGGTGGATCGTCACTACGAAGTTCAGCCCGGTAAGAATGGACGAAAAACCGGCGATAAAAATCGCCACTCCCGCCTCAACCACCTTAGTGTTGCTGAACGCCGTGCTGAAGGGGGTGTAAAAGGTCCAGCCCGTGTCCACGCCGCCGGTGCAGATGCAATGCAACATCAGCACGCCGGCGGTGATGTATAGATACCAGCTCAGCAGGTTGATGCGCGGAAACGCAAGGTCTTTGGCGCCGATCATGAGCGGCACCAGAAAATTGCCCAGAACAGCGGGAATCGAAGGAATCAGAAAAAAGAAGACCATCACCTGGCCGTGCATGGTGAAAAGTTTGTTGTAGGTGTCGGCTTGCACCAGATCGCCCGCCGGAGTCAGCAGTTCCAGCCGAATGAGCAGGGCAAAGAATCCTCCGATGAAGAAGAAAAACGTAATCGACACCAGATAAAGCAGCGCGATCCGTTTGTGGTCCACGGTGAGCAGCCAGGACTTGATCCCGTATTCCTGGTTGAGGTAATTCTCGCGTTCAGGAGTGATGACAGCCGTCGCCATAACTATTGCACCTTCGATTCCTGCGTCTTCGAGCCCGCGGCACTGGGCGCACTCAGAGATTTCACATACGCCACCAGTCCGGTCAATTGCTCCTCGCTCACCAATCCCTGAAAAACCGGCATGATGGGTTTGAAGCCCTTCACCACTTTTGCACTGGGACTCAAGATCGATTCGCGGATGTAGTTCTCGTCGGCGATGACCATCCGCCCGTCTTCCAGTTGCACCGGCTTGCCGAAAATTCCCACCAGGTTGGGACCGCGGCCTTGAGACTCAGAGCGGTGGCAGGTCACGCAGCCAAGCTGCTGAAAAATACTCTCGCCGTTCGATGCCAGCGAGCCAGACGAACTCCCACCAGACAGCCATGCTTCATACTGCGCGGGTTCCATCACCACTACCTGGCCAATCATCCCGGAGTGTTGCGAGCCGCAATACTCGGCACAAAACAAGTGATACACACCCGGCTTGGTGGCGCGAAACCAGGCGGTGGTATAGCGTCCCGGAAGCACGTCCTGCTTGATGCGAAACGCCGGCACATAGAAGCTGTGAATAACATCCTGAGAAGTCATGATCAACTTTACGTCGCGCCCCACGGGCACGTGCAGTTCGTTGATTTCACGCTGCCCCTCGACATGCTCCAGCTTCCACATCCATTGTTTAGCGACGATGTAGATTTCCGAGGCATCCCGCGGAGGGGTTCGCTCCTGGAAGAAAATGAACGCACCCCACACAAAGATGACCATAAAAATTCCCAGCGGAACCACCGACCACGTAATCTCCAAAGCGGTCGAGCCTTCGATCTGCTCTGCCACGCGACCCGGTTGGCGCCGGTAACGCAACGCGAACACCACGATCATCGTAAAAATGGCCAGGCACATGAAGCCGGACAGCAGCAGCAGAAAAATGTAGAGAGCATCCACATTCCCCGCCCCGGCAGAGGCCCGCGCCGGCCAAAGTGGAAGGTTATCGAACATATCTAGACAGCTCGCCGCTTTCGTTCCGACGCCGAACCGAGACGAAACATCACGATCAAAAACGTCCCTAGCATCAACATAGTGGCGCCGGCGGAGATTTTGAGAACTCGGCCGATCATGGCACTGTATTTTCCCGTATCCGGGTTGTAGTGGTAGCAATACAGCAACACCTGGTCAACGATGCTTCCAATCTTGTTCTGTGACGCCTGGATCAAGCCCAGACGCAAGTCCTTGGGCGCGAACTCAACGCCGTAGTAGTACTGCGCGATTCTGCCCTCGGGCGTCAGCACCATGATCGCGGTCGCGTGCGCGAACTGGCCAGTCTTGGGGTCATATTCGTAGTCGAATCCTGCGGCCTTGGTAAGCGCTGTGATCGAACTCTGTGAGCCAGTCAGAAAATGCCAGCCCTCGGCGGCGCCAGGCCGTCCGTAGCGCTTGAGGAACTCTGCCTTCTTCGCGGCCGCCATTTCCGTTGTTTCTTTGGGATCGAAACTCACTGTGAGGACGTCAAACTCCCTGCCAACGTCGAACTTAAGAACCCGCAGCGCGCTTTCGAGCCCACTGAGAACTTCTCCGCATAGCATCGGGCATTGGTAATAGACCAGATTCAAAATCAACGGCTTCTTGCCAAAGTAATCTCCCAGCCTGACGGCTCTGCCGGCGTCGTCGCGAAAGACAAGGTCGGGTGGAATCTGATCATTCAAGTGTTGCTCGATGCCGACGTTCTTTAGCCCCGGCGGCCGCATGTTTGCCGGCGGCGACATGATTCCCTGGTTCATTCCCTGGCCGAAAGCGGTCGCCGCCAGGAAAATCGAGCCAAGGATCAAAATGGCAACTGATCTCACAGCGCCATATCTTCCAATGCTTGTCACTTCTTCTTACCTTTCGCCGGTGGCAACGTGCTGCCATCAGGACGCTGCGTCTGACCGTTCTCAACCCTCGTCTCCGAGGCAGGAACGCTGCCAACCTTCGGCGTTGTCGGCAGTCCACGTTGAGCAATCAACTGCATGGCGCGGTCAATCGGAATTCGCACCACACCCGCCTTTTGATCGACCCAGCCGTAGCTATTGAGTGTCTGTTCTTCCTGCACACGGAACTGGTTGATTTCCAATCGCTCATTTCTCTCCAGGCGCGGCTGCGGAAATGTGGTGATCTCATCGCGCGCTACTTCACGCGTGTCGGCCTGAGTTTGCTGTACCAGCGGGCTCTGCGGAGGCTGATGCGCGCGCTCGAATGCGTCCATGGCGCGGTACAGGCCACCCAGCAGAACCGCGACCGCTATCACAGCTACAGCCAGCGCCCCAAGAAAGGTGTACACACTTCGTGACGTCAAATCCCGGCGCTCGAACCCGCTGGTCGCGGCGTCTTGTTTTACTTTGTCAACCATGCGCCGGCTCCAGTACTTCGATGGCATCGACGTCGTGAACCGGTAAGAGCGGCATCGAATTCAAATTGCGGAAGAAAAACCACAGCCACAAACCGCCTATCGCCACCGGTAACACCACATCGGGCCAGGTGACAGTCAGCCGTTGCGAAAAATTCGGTTCAATGTTCCAGAACAAATCCAGGTAACGCATGCACAACATCCAGGTGGCCAGCCACACCATTCGCCGGATGTCGCGCTTGAAAGGGCGCGACAACAGGATTACGAAAGGCACCGCGAAATGGAATACCACCAACCATAGACCGACAAAGCCCCAACCACCGTTCAGGCGCCGCATGTACCAGGTGATCTCGTCCGGCAAGTTGCCCGCCCATATGATCAGCCACTGCGAAAAGGAGAAATACGCCCACACCATGATGAACGTCAGCATCCACTTACCGTGGTCGTGAACAAATTCCGGCTTCAGCCAGTCCGACATAGGCTTGTACTTCGCCAGAATTCGCTCCACCACCACGGCAAAGCACATGGCGGCCAACAATTGCCCAATCAAAATGACCAGGCCATAAATGGTAGAGATCCAACTGGGATCAAGCGACATGACCCAATCGATCGCGGCAAACGATACCGTGAAGGCATACAAAATCAGGCCCGGACCGCTCAGCATTTTAAAGCGGTTATTGTCCCGCAGCGGCGGCTGGTCCTGCTCCCGCGACCACTTGGTCAGGAAGAACGACAGCACGTTCCAGATTGCGAAGTAGATCGCTGCGCGAACAATGAAGCCGTTCACCGAAAGATAGGACTTGGTGATATCCCGCAAGTGCTCTTGCAGATGCTTGTCGGCGATCGACTCCAGCGGCCGGGCCCAAACATAAAGGTGCGGAAGCCCGAACAGAATCGGTACGAATAAAATCGTCATGAGCGGCACGCATCGCATTGCCGCACCCAGAACTCGCCGAATCACCGTGCCCCACCCGCCGCCCGTCAGGTGACGGATCATCAGAATCACCATCGATCCCAGGGTTACGCCGAGCCAGTCCATGTACGCGAGCAAATAGCCGCGGAAAAATTCCTCCGGGCGCAAAAATGCACCGCCAATGGCGATCGCGGTAAACACCAGTCCGATCACCAGCGACCGCGACTGAATAATCCTGGCTACCGGCGGCGCCATGGTATCGAGTTGGTTGGCCCGTGCCGCGCTCATTTCGGCTCTTCTCCCTTTCCCGCATCAGCTCCTGACGCAGCCTCCGGGAGCGTGGCTCCAGATCCCGGATCGCCGCGGAACACCGGTGCCGGCGAAGGCACTTGCTGTCCCGCCGGGATGTCCTGTGCCGAAGCATTCTGGCTCAGCTGTAACGCCCGGATGTAAGCTACAATGCTCCAGCGGTCTCGCGTCGAAATCTGCGCGGCATAATCCGGCATGGCGCCAAACCCATTCGTCATCACGTCAAAAAAATACCCCAGCGGAGCTTTACGCAAGCGCTCCGTGTGATAAGAGGGCGGCCGGCGGTAACCGCGCTGCACAATCACGCCATTGCCGTCGCCCAGCCGCGAGTGACACGGCGAGCAGTAAATGTTGAAGCGTTCGCGTCCGCGAGCCAGCACATCTTCACTGGCGGCAAATGGCAAGTAGTCGCCAGGGTTGTTTCCCACTTTCCCGGTATAGAAATACGTATCCTCGTGCAATTGCCCCCGCGCCACCGTGTCATCCACGGGCGCGCGCGCCGATCGTAGGTCGGAATAGAAATCACTCTTTGCCAAAGGCTTGAAGCGCGGCTGGTCGTGCATGTCCTGGCGGCATCCCGCTAGCGCTAGCACGGCCAGCAATCCCAGTGGCGAAATTTTCTGCAAGGTCCGCATGTCCTAATCGGGGACCTCCGAGATCGCCCGCCCGCCCAAACTCTCCAGAAAGCGGCGCGTCTCCTCCGGGCTGTACTTTGGATCGGAAGCGAACACGATCAAAAAGAATCTGTCTTTGGTGGCAAAGGCGAAGCGTGGCACGTTGAACACCGGATGATAAGGCATGGGTAGCCCGTTCAACGCCAGCATGCCAAACACCGCCGAGATGCCGGCGAAGAGAATCGTCATCTCGAATGTCACAATGATGAACGCTGGCCACGAGTGATACGGCTTGCCGCCGACGTTAACCGGATAGCTGCTGGTCGAAATCCAGTACTGCAAGAGATATCCAGACAATCCGCCTACCAGACCGCCGATCAGAGTCACTAGCGGTACGTGGTTCTTGTGAAATCCGACCGCCTCCGCCAGGCCTTCGATGGGGAACGGGCTGTACGCATCCACTTTCTGATAGCCCGCTTCGTGCGTCCGATGAGCGGCGGCGACAAGAGAGGTGGGAGAATCAAATTCCGCCATGGTGCCGTAAACCGGCGCGCGCTTCATTCTTTCACCTCCGCCTCAGGCAGGAGCGTGCGCATTTCGAAGATCGAAATCATGGGCAGGAGGCGCACGAACAGGAACATGGCCGCCAGGAACATGCCGATGGTGCCGATGTAGGTCATCCAATCCCAACTTGTGGGGTAGTACATCCCCCAGGAGGAAGTCAGGAAATCCCGGTGCAGGCTGACCACTACGATGATGAAGCGCTCCAGCCACATGCCGACCAGGACGACAAGAGAAACCAGGAACAGTGCCACCGGGCTCGAGCGCAGTTTCCTGATCCACAGCGCCTGCGGAATGAAGATATTGCAGGCCAGCAAACTGTAATACCAGGGAGCATAGGGCCCATGCAGACGGTTCCAAAGTGTGAACGCGTCATAGCGGTTTCCGCTGTACCAACCCATGAAGGCTTCAATCGCGTAGCCGTAACCCACAATCAGACCGGTCGCCAACATCACCTTGGCGGCATTTTGCAGATGGAGTTCGGTGATGAAATCTTCCAGGCCATAGATTTTCCGAATGGGAATCGCCAGCATCAGCACCATGGCGAAGCCAGAGTAGATCGCACCGGCTACGAAGTACGGCGGAAAGATCGTGGTGTGCCAGCCCGGAACGATGCCGACCGCGAAGTCGAAACTGACCACCGTGTGCACCGAAAGCACCAACGGTGTGGCCAGCCCGGCCAGCAGTAGATACATAGTTTCGTAGCGGTCCCAATGCCGCGCCGAGCCGCGCCACCCCATGGCAAGCATGCCGTAAATAATCTTCGCAGCCCGATTCGTGGACCGGTCGCGCAGTGTGGCCAGGTCAGGAATCAGCCCCACAAACCAAAACAGAAGTGAAATCGTGGCATACGTCGAGACCGCGAACACGTCCCAGATCAGAGGGCTGCGGAATTGCGGCCACACTCCCATGGAATTGGGATACGGAAACAGCCAATACGCCAGCCAGGGCCTGCCGACGTGGATCAAAGGAAAGATGCCCGCGGCCGAAACCGCAAACAGCGTCATGGCTTCGGCGAATCGGTTGATCGAGTTGCGCCAACTTTGCCGCAACAACAACAGGATGGCGGAGATAAGCGTACCCGCGTGGCCGATGCCGATCCACCATACAAAATTGATGATCGCAAAACCCCAGCCGATGGGAATGGTCACGCCCCAGATTCCCACGCCCTTCACAAACAGATACGCGATCGCATACAGCATCATCATGGCCAGCAGGAAGGCCACGCCGAAGCCGACGAACCATCCGCTCGATGTCGGACGCGTCAGCACGATTGAGCTGATCTTGTCCGTAACGGTGCCGAAGGTATATCCCGGCTCCATGACCGGAGCCCGCTTGCCTTCGCTCTGTTCTATTTGTTCGTCCATGTCTTAACTGTCACTGATCTTCGACGACTCCAACTCCCCACTCGGGTTTCGAATCTCCGCCAGGTAAGTCGTCCGCGGCCGTGTGTTCAGGTCCGCCAGCAAACTGTAATTTCGCGGATTGCTCTTGAGCTTCGAAACGCGGCTGTTTGGGTCGTTGATGTTTCCAAAAACAATGGCATTCGCCGGGCAGGATTGCTGGCACGCCGTCTGTAGTTCGCCATCGGCGATCTTGCGGTCCTCGCGCTCGGAATCGATCCGGTGCTCGCTGATACGCTGCACGCAGTAAGTGCATTTCTCCATCACTCCGCGGCTACGCACGGTGACGTCCGGATTGCGCATCATCTTCAGCTGCGGCGTCTCCCAATCCTGGAACAACAGGAAATTAAACCGCCGCACTTTGTAGGGACAATTGTTGGAGCAATAGCGCGTCCCCACGCAGCGGTTGTAGACCATGTCATTCAGGCCCTCGCTGCTATGCACGGTCGCACCCACCGGGCAAACCACTTCGCACGGCGCGTTTTCACACTGCATACAAGGCACGGGCTGGAAATAGGCCTTGGGATTGTCGCGATCGCCCTGATAATAGGCATCAACGCGCAGCCAGTGCATGTGCCGGCCCAGAACAACCTGTTCTTTACCCACCACCGCAATGTTGTTTTCCGACTGGCAAGCCACCATGCAGTTGTTGCAACCGACGCAAGCGTTGAGATCAATCGCCATACCCCACGCGTACGGCTCTTTCTCGTAGGGATACGGCTTGTAAAGAGTCAGATCCTTCGGCGGTTCTTCTTCCCTCGCGAACTCAGGTTCTTTGTGATACTCCTCCAGGCTCGCAGTCCGTACATGCGGTCGCGTGCCAGTGGGCGTATCCATCGTTTGGTAGCCCTGCGTGGTAGCCAGCTTGTAGGTTTCGCCAGTCTTAGTGAGGTTCACGCCTGCGGCAACCCACGGGGTGGCGCTGGAGCGCAACCCATACAAATCGAAGCCTGCACCGGTTCCCACGCGCCCTGCCCGCCGCCGACCGTAGCCGAGGAATACCGTGATCGAATTGTCGGGATGGCCGGCCTGAACCCAGACTGGAGCGGTGACTTTCTTGCCGTTGAGTTCGATCGCGATCATGTCTTCGGACTTCAGCCCTAAACGTTCCGCCATAGCAGGACCAACCAGCACCGGATTGTCCCAAGTCATCTTCGACATCGGCTTAGGCAGTTCTTGGAGCCAGCCGTTGTTGGAGAAGCGCCCGTCGTGGATCGAAGGATCGCGGCGGAAGTTGATCTCGACAATGTTGTGAGCAGCTGCACTCGGAATTGGGGAGCTCGGAAGAAGTCTCACGCTCACTTGCTTGCGTGCATAAGTCGTGGCTTCTATCCATCCGTCGTTCAGCGATTTCCGCCAGAACATTTCAAAGTCCGCGCCGGAATGCTGCTTCTTCCAATAGCCTTGCACCACTCCATGGCTGCTGGCTTCCGCTTGCCCGGCCAGGGTAGCAACTAGTTCATGCGCGCTCTTGCCGTTGTAGAGCGGCGCAATCAGCGGCTGCACAATGCTCACCGTTCCGTCGTATGCACGCGCATCACTCCAGGCTTCAAGATAATGAGCTTCATTGATGTGCCACTGGCACAGTTCCGCAGTTTCATCCTGATAGAGCCCCAAATGAACACGTAACGGAATATTCGTATTCTTAAGCGCATCGGCGAAATTCAGGTCGGCGGGCGCATCGTACGCGGGATTGCCGTCAATGATGACCAGTAGGTCCACCTTGCCTGCGCGGACGGCGGCGACGAGATCCTTGATCGACTCGGTCTGGTTGACCGGATTCGCATCAACGGGATCGGTGTAGAAGACCGTCTTGCCAACGTTGCCCAGCGCCTGGTTGATTGCGTGCGCCAGAGCATGAACCACCGGCGGTTGGTGATCACCAGCAAGCACAAGACTCGACCCGCGGTGAGTTCTTAAGTCATGCGCAACCGCCGCCGCAAATTTTTCTCCCTGGCTGCTAAAAACGTCCGACGGGTGCCCCTCCTCCACAAACTTGTTTAGCAGTCCCGCAATCTCAGCAACGTCGCTCGCCCGCACCGGCAACCGATGATCCGCCTTAGCCCCGGTCGCGCTGGTTGTGCTCTCGACCACATACAACCGGCTCATCTTGCCGGAGTCCGGATCGCGCCGCTGGGCAAAGTCGCGGATGTAACGCACATTCCCCGGGAATCCAGCGGAGAGAAAGTCAGCATCGAGCGAGAGGATTACATCGGCGTTCTCAAACTTATATTGCGTCTCCACCGGCTGGCCAAAGGCCAGCTTCGAGCCTTCGAGCACATTGTCGCGATTGATCGGCTCGTAAACATGCCATTTGGCCTGCGGATAAACTTTCAGCAACTCGCGCATCTGATCGGCCAGCGTCGGCGACGAGACCGTCCGAGTCAGAATGCGGATTCCCGCGCCCTGCACTGCCTTCTGCGCGCTCAAAGGCCCGCGGATCGCCTCCAGGAAATTCGCCCAGGTGCGAACCTCGCCCAGATTGTTGATGGTCTGAGAGCGGTCGGGGTCATACATCTCAAGAATTGACGCCTGGGCGAATATGTCGGTCCCGCCCAGACTCGCCGGATGCTTGTCATTCCCTTCAACCTTGGTGGGCCGATACATGTGGCTCTCGACCAGCAGTGGCGACGCGTATCCGCCCAGCGTGAAAGCCGTGGCGTAGAACATCGGCCGTCCGGGGACCAACTCCTCCGGCTGCCGCACGTAGGGAACGATCGGTTCCAGCGGTTGTTTGGTGCAGGCGGTCATCCCAGCCATCGCCAGCGATGCGCCCATCAGCTTCAGAAACCCCCGCCGCGAAACTGAATCCAGCCATTCCGATGCGCCTTTGGGAAACTCGCGATGCATCATTTCCTGCCACTCAGGGCTGCCGGCCAGTTCTTCCAGGCTTCGCCAGAACTCCGGCCCCTTTGTGTCAGCAAGGCGAGTGCGGGCGTCATCAAGGCTAAGTTTCTTGCCCGGACAAACCTCTTCGCGGTGCCGCTTTCCGTTTTCGTCTTCCGTTTTCATCTTCGAATGCTCTACCGATGACACGTCGAACAACTCGTAATGTCGGTCACCGTTCTCAATTTGTATTTCTCCACCAAATGGGCGCCCAGCGACCTCTGGTCCGTAAATTCTTCGCCGTCCACGGTAACCGGCTTCAAGCTGGAAGGCTGCTCGTACCGCATGTTGAAAACCTGGTCACGCGGGCGAAGGTTCTTCGCCGGATCGCGATGGCAATCCAAACACCATTCCATCTGTAAAGAATAATTGTTAAACATGAGCGGCATGCGGTCCACCGGCCCGTGGCAGGTGTTGCAACCCACGCCCTTGTTGATGTGAATGCTGTGATTGAAATACACAAAATCGGGGAGATCGTTCACCCTCGTCCACACCAGCGACTTGCCGCTGCGAAAGCTCTCGCGCACCGGCTCGAGCAGGGGAGCGCCCGTCCAAATCTGGGAATGGCAATTCATGCAGGTCTTGGTAGGAGGGATGCCGGCAAAACTCGAAGTCTCAACCGAGCTATGGCAGTAGCGGCAATCAATCCCGAGCCCCGCCACGTGATGCTGGTGGCTGAACGGTACCGGCTGCGGACGTGCCACCTTGGCATAGGTTATGTATGGCGAACGCTGCAATTCCAGTACAGCCCACAATAGCGCGCCGACCAGAAAGACGGCCCCATAAATCGTGGCGCGTGAGATTGTGTTCGTGCTGCGATGAAAAATCTGCATCAGTCAGAGTCTTTCAGTGCAGCGGGTATAAACCCATCGCCCGATGCTTTTGTGGAACTACGTGAGCCGTTGCTGTCTCAGACTGTTGTGACTTTGGTTTGGAAACTAAGGATTATAACAGTTTCAAATCACGGCTTGCGCAACCGAAGAACCTGCTGTCGACATTTCTTCTCGGACCGGCTCAAATCGGCAAGCCCTTGGGCCGAACTGCAAAAACCTACCGCAAGTTCATTACCAATAGCCGCGGTTCGGTCATCTCTTCAATGGCATAACGCAAACCTTCGCGCCCTAATCCCGAATCTTTGATGCCGCCATAAGGCATGTGGTCAATGCGAAAACTAGGCACATCGCCAGCGATCACGCCGCCCACCTCGAGTTCTTCATAAGCATTGAAGAGCAGCTTGGCATCGCGCACAAAAAGACCCACTTGCAGGCCATACGACGACCGGTTGATTTGTCGAATAGCGTCGTAGAAGTCGTCGTACCCTTCGACCGTCACCACCGGGGCAAAAATCTCCTGGCAGTTTACTTTCATGTCTGGACGCGTTCCGGTCAGCACCGTAGGTTCGAGCATCGAACCCCGGCGCTGCCCGCCGATGAGCACTCGAGCCCCTCCGCCGATCGCTTCCTGGATCCATTCGCTGGCGCGAATCGCGTCACTCTCGCGGATCAACGGCCCCACGTCGGTTGAATCCTGCAAGGGGTCGCCGCTCCTCAGTTTCTTGACTCCAGCCAGCAGCGCGTCGGTAAACTTGCCATACACTGACCGTTCCACCAGGATGCGCTGCACTGAGATGCAAGTCTGGCCCGCATACCCAAAACCTCCTGCCACACAGCGCTCCGCCGCGAAGGTCACGTCGGCATCGCTGTGCACGATGACTCCCGCATTCCCGCCAAGTTCCAGCAATACTTTTTTCTTGCCCGCGCGCCGCTTGATGTCCCAGCCCACCACTGCACTGCCGGTAAAACTGATCATCTTGAGCCGTTCGTCGGTTATCAGCAAGCTGGCATCTTCGTTCGAAAGCGGAAGCACATTCAGCGCTCCGTCGGGCCAACCCGCCTCCTGCACCACGTCCGCCAGCAACAGTGCGGTAAGGGGAGTCTGTGGCGCGGGCTTGATCACCATTGTGCAACCGGCAGCAATGGCGGGCGCCACCTTGTGCGCCACCAGGTTGAGCGGAAAATTAAACGGAGTGATTCCTGCAATCGGACCCAGGGGAAAACGCTTTACGATCCCCCATCGGCCGACGGTAAATTCCTGCCAATCCAGGGGAAGATACTCGCCATAGATGCGTGTGCTCTCCTCGGCCGCCACCGTAACCGTGAAAATGCTGCGTTCCACTTCCGTGCGCGCAGCTTTGATGGGTTTGCCCGCCTCCTGCGCCATGGTGTGAGCAAACTCTTCCTTGCGCTGGCCGATGCCCTCGGCCACGCGGCGCAACATCCGTTGCCTCTCAAACGCCGGCAAACGCCGGGTGGTGCCGAACGCCTTGACCGCAGCCGCGATGGCCGCTTCCGCATGTTCCCGCCTGCCCTGAAACACGCGCCCGACTACACTGCGATCATAGGGCCCCCGAATCTCAACCGGATCGCCTTCCTCAACCCACTTGCCATCTACTAAAAATCCTTGCGTAGCCACCGGAGTCGCGGTCATCTGGCCCATGGTTTTTCCTCACACCTGCGCGAAGCACAGACTGTAAGATTATAGGCCTTCACGCCGGGCCAGGAACACAGGCCGCAACGCGTGGGCAAAATTAATGTTGAACTCCATTCTTGAAATCAGCCAATGCCTGCGTAACCGCGAACTCTCCCCAGTAGAACTGGTAAAAAATTGTCTGACGAGCATCGAGAATCTGAATCCGGTGCTCAACGCTTTCATCACCGTAACCGCTGACCTGGCGCTCCAGCAGGCGAGGCAGGCCGAATCAGAGATCCAGCGCGGCCAGTGGCGTGGTCCGCTGCACGGCATTCCCATCGGATTGAAGGACCTCATCGACACCGCCGGCACCCGCACCACGGCCGCCAGTGCTTTGTACAAGGATCGCATTCCCGCTCAGGACGCTGAAGTTGTGCGGCGTCTAAAAAATGCCGGAGCGGTGCTATTGGGGAAACAAAATCTGCACGAGTTCGCTTACGGCGGTAGCTCAATGATCAGCTACTACGGTGAAGTCCACAATCCCTGGGATCCTGCCCATATTGCCGGCGGATCATCCGGAGGATCGGCTGCTGCGGTGGCCGCGGGCCTCGGCTTCGGGGCCATCGGCACTGACACGGCTGGTTCCATCCGCGAACCGGCGGCGCAGTGTGCAGTAGTAGGAATCAAACCCACCTTTGGTCGGGTTAGTGCGCGCGGGGTGATTCCGCTCTCCCCGTCGCTCGACCACGTGGGTCCGATTGCACGCACGGTTTCGGACGCCGCAGTGCTCTTGCAGGCCGTCGCTGGATTCGATCCCGACGACACGATGAGCGTCGATGTGCCGGTGTCCGACTACCTGGCGGCTCTTCAAGTTCGGGCAAAAGCCGCGCGCATCGGTGTCCCCCGAAAATTCTTCTACGAGGATTTGGATCCGGAAGTGGCTACCGCAGTCGACCTTGCTCTTGCCGTCCTGAAACAGCTGGGTTGCGAAGTCCGTGAAATCAATCTCGATGTCCCGACCGACCGCACTCTGCAAGCTGCCGAATCCTATGACCATCATCGGGAATTCGTAAAGAAGAGTCCCGAACTGTACCAGCCGGAAACACTGCGACGCATCCGCAGCGGCGAGAACTTCTCCGCGGAACAAGTCGAGGCTGCCCGGCGCGACCTGGCGAAAGCACGCGGCGAAATCCTCAGCGTCTTCTCAAACCTGGATTTCCTCGTAACCCCCGCCGTGCCGATTGCTGCGCCACCGCTGGCGGAACTCAAGCAGAACCCCGACCTATTGCGGCCGCGCGAGTTGGTCCTGCTCCGCAATACTCGACCGTTCAACGTCTGTGGGCTGCCCGCAATCTCAGTTCCCTGTGGATTCACCAGCGCCGGCCTGCCGATTGGCTTGCAGATCGCTGGGCCACACTGGTCAGAAGCAAGTATCCTCGGCCTGGCCTACGCCTACGAGCAAGCAACTACCTGGCATGAGCGTAAGCCGAACCTCGCGTCTTAGGCTTAGAACCTTCTCCAGGTGTGCCTTCCGCGATCAAGAACCTCACCGTCCCGAGGCTTTCTCCATAAAGCCCGCCTGATCAGCTTTCATCTTCTTCAATCCTTCCAACGGCAGATAGATCATGTGCCCGGCGTCATACGTGGCAAACGAAACGTTCTCCCGGTACCTGGCGCCAAGGTTGAGATGGTCCATGGTGTAGTTAGCGGCGTAGTACGGTGTGGCCAGGTCGTAGTAGCCCTCCATGACCAGGATTTTCAGATAAGGATTCTTGGCCATGGCTTCACGCAACGCTGTTGCCGTGTCCGGAAAACCGCTAATCGCGGATCCCCAATCCCACTTCTCGAATCCCGCGTCCTGCGCGAAGGTGTAGTACGGCATATCGGTCTTGTAGCCGAGTTCCGTTCGCACGTAGTTGTTGAACACTGAAGTGTAGGGCGGAGCTATGGCCGATCCTGTGGGGTCATAAAAATCCGTATCCAACAACCCATCCGGATCAGGCCCGGTAAAACGCCCATCCAGTCTGCCCACCCGAATTTTCTGGTCAATCAACAAATAGTGCGTGAACTTGGGCACATCGATCCGCAGATTCGCCTGGTCAATCACCTCCTTGTTCAGGCCGGTGTATCGTGCCATGTGTTCGATCACGGTCTGCCGCTCTTCCGCCGTCAGCGTATCGCCCTTTGCCAGCGCTTGCGCGTATTCGCCCGAGGCCCACCGTTCCGCTTCCTGTCGCGCCTTGTTCATGTCCGCCGCCAGATCGGGCGCCAGTCTGTGGTGGTACCCCGCGATGGTTGTGTACGAGGGGACCAGGAAAATGTAGGCTTCGTCATTGGTCTTAGTATCCACTAGCGTTTCAAAGTTCAGCACCGTGGAGAGCAAAGTGATGCCATTGAACGAGATGCCGCGGTCCGCCAAATGGCCGGCCACACCTGCCGCGCGCGTCGTTCCGTAACTCTCGCCCAACAGGTACAGCGGGGAACTCCAGCGCTCATTGCGTGTGATGAACAGGCGAATGAATTCGCTGAACGCCTCAATATCGCCTTTCACGCCCCAGAACTTCTTGAAAAGTTCCTTGTCTTCGGCGCGGCTGAATCCGGTGCCGACGGCGTCCACCAGCACCAGGTCGCTCTTGTCGAGCAAAGTAAACTGATTGTCTTCCACGCGATAAGGCGCCGGAGGCATGAATCCGTCCGCCTGCATCACCACCCGGCGCGGCCCCAGCGCCCCCATGTGCAGCCAGATCGACGCCGATCCCGGCCCGCCGTTGAACGCAAACGTCAGCGGACGAGTGCTCGGATCCTGGCCGTCCATGGTGTAAGCCACGAAAAACATTTCCGCTTCAATTTTGCCGTCAGCTCGTTTGATGGGGAGCCGTCCCGCTGCCGCCGTGTATTTGAGCGCCTTTCCAGTGACCGTAATCTGGTGATGGGTCACCACCGGTGCGACTTCGCTCATATCGAAGTGCTCTTCCTTGTCTTTGTCCTTATCCTTGTCGCCGGAGCTTTCCTTGGCGGGTTTCTGCTCCTGCGGCGCGGCCGCCTCCGGAGTGCTGGCCGCATTTTCGGCTGGCTTCTTCTCCGGAGACTTCGCTGGCTGAGCTTTTTTTTGGTCAGCTGGCTTCTTGGAGGAATCCGACTGGCTTTGAGCCACAGCGAGTACCGCTAATAAAACAACTAAAGCCGTCAGCAGACGACGCATGTAGTTCTCCTTAAACATCAGGCTCCCGATCTTACGCTTTGCGAAAACGTGAACGGCAATTATGTCCATGACCCTCTTTGACGGCTCCAATGGCAAAAGGTATTGCTAAGATGTTCTGTGCCCTCGGCCCGGAAGCAATCCCCCACGATCCTCACCCTGCCTGCCCTTTCCCGAATCCCGTGGCTTCTACACGGCTTTTCCACTCGCCAGGGCGGATTCTCCAAGCCTTACGGCGGACACACACTGAACCTCGGTTTCACGAAAGACGACTCACGCGCCACGGTCGAACGTAACCGCACGGCGTTTCAGCATCAGGTCAGCGCAATCACCGGAAAGAAACTCTGGCCACTAGCCACTCTGCGCCAAATTCATTCCGATCTTATTCATTGCATCTCCGCACCACCGCAACAACAACTTGCCGGCGATGGCCTCATCACCAACAACCCCGGAATCCTGCTCGGCATCCAGACTGCCGACTGCCTCCCGGTCGTACTCGTGGACAGCAAGCGCCGCGCCGTGGGTGTTTTTCACGCCGGGTGGCGTGGTACCGTCCAGCGAATCGTCGAAAAAGGGGTGGGGGAAATGCGCGGTTGCTTCGGCACTCGGCCGCGGCATATTGAGGCTGCCATCGGCCCGGGGATCCACGGCTGCTGCTATCAGGTCGGCGAGGAAGTACGCGCGAATTTTGAATCGCAGTTTGCCTACGCCGCCGACCTCTTCCGCGAAGTCAAGGAATCCGATCCTGTCCGCGAAAAATACCCGTTGCTGTTCCTTACCGCCCGCGCCCCCGGCCATAGTGAACTGCCGGTAAACATTTTCCTGGATCTAGTTGAGGCCAATCGCCGCCAGTTGATCGACGCTGGCGTACTCAGCAAGAACATTCACGCATCGCCGCTTTGCACCTCATGCCACACCGATCTGCTGTTTTCCCACCGCGCTGAACGTGGCCTCACGGGACGCATGATGGCCGTGGCCGGGATCCGGCCAAAATAGTTAAGCCGCCTCCCCGATTCTCCTGATACAGTCGTCACGCCAAGACTTCGACAAGGAGGCCTTATGTTCCTGGGAGTGGGGTTGCTCTACATCATCGTCGTGGGGCTGATCGCCGGCTGGGCCACCGGCAAGATCATGAAGGGTTCAGGCTATGGCCCGCTGACCGACATCCTGCTCGGCATCGTAGGCGCAATCATCGGAAGCAGGATTCTTGGCTTGATGGGAATCTATTCAAGCGGCGGGCTGCTGCCGAACATTCTGGTGGCGATTGTCGGGGCCGTCATCCTGGTTGCCATCGTGCGCGCCATCAAGAAGGTCTGACTACTTCTTCGCCGCTTTCAACCGCTGCTCCAGACCAGACAGTTCGTCGCGCAGACCGCTGGGCAGCCGGTCGCCAAACTTGGCGAAATGTTCCTTGATCCGCGGCACTTCGTCGAGCCAGCCTTGCACATCCACGTTCAGCAACTTGGCCAAAGTCGCCTGCGGCAAGTCCAGTCCTTTTACGTCAAGGTCGGCCGGATCGGGCAGCCGCCCGATCGGGGTTTCCGTAGCGTGGACCTTGCCGTCGCAGCGTTCAAATACCCACTTCAACACACGGCTGTTTTCTCCATAGCCTGGCCACAGGAACCTGCCGTTTTCATCCTGGCGAAACCAATTCACGTAGAAAATCTTCGGCAGCTTCGAAGAGCGTTCTCCAATTTTCAGATAATGCGCGAAGTAGTCTCCCATGTTGTAACCACAGAACGCGAGCATAGCCATGGGATCCCGCCGCAGTTCACCAACCTTTCCGGCGATGGCGGCCGTGGTCTCGCTGCTCGCAGTGGCTCCCAAGAAAGTACCGTGTTGCCAGCTGAAAGACTCGGTCACCAGAGGAACAATACCTGCCCGTCGTCCGCCAAAAAGAATCGCATCAATGGGCACTCCTTTGGGATCTTCCCATTCCGGCGCAATCACCGGGCACTGTTTGGCAGGAACCGTAAACCGCGCATTGGGATGAGCTGATTTTCGGCCCGCTGACGGCGTCCATGGCCGCCGCAGCCAATCGATCAACTCCGCCGGCTTTTGCTCCGTCATTCCTTCCCACCACACATCGCCCTCAGACGTCATGGCACAGTTGGTGAAGATGGAATTTTTGGTCGCAGTAAGCATGGCATTGCGATTCGACTTCATATTGGTGCCGGGCGCGACGCCAAAAAAACCATACTCAGGGTTGATTGCGTACAGCCGGCCGTCAGCCCCGAATTTCATCCACGCAATATCGTCGCCGACTGTCTCCACGCGCCAGCCAGGGATGGTCGGGATCAACATCGCCAGATTGGTCTTCCCGCAAGCCGAGGGAAACGCCCCCGTGATGTATTTCACCCCGCCGGACGGGCTAATCAACTTCAGGATGAGCATGTGTTCCGCCATCCAGCCCTCGTCCCGCGCTTGCACCGAAGCAATTCGCAGTGCGTGGCACTTCTTGCCTAAAAGAGCGTTTCCACCGTAACCCGAACCATACGACCAAATTTCACGCGTCTCGGGAAAGTGGCAGATATATTTGTGGTCGGCGTTGCAGGGCCAGGTCGTGTCCTGCTCATTCGGTTTGAGCGGCGCGCCGATCGAATGCAGTCCACGGACAAAATCGGCGTTGCCCAGGGCTTCCAACACTTTCGCCCCCACCCTGGCCATGATGTGCATGTTGGCCACCACGTAGGGCGAGTCCGAAACTTCGACTCCGATCTTCGCAATCGGCGATCCAATCGGGCCCATGCTGTAGGCAATCACGTACATCGTGCGCCCCGCCATGGAGCCGGCAAAAAGCTGGCGCAGCTTCTCCCTCATCTTTGCCGGATCTTCCCAGTTGTTGGTCGGGCCGGCATCATCTTTGCTCCGTGAGCAAATGAAAGTCCGGTCCTCCACCCGTGCCACATCCGCAGGATTAGAACGGACCAGAATGCTGTTGGGCCGCTTCGCCGCATCCAGCGGGATCGCCACCCCAGTCTGCACCATCAGCCGCAACATGGTCTGGTACTCGTCCGCGGAACCGTCACACCAGTGGACGCGGTCTGGCTTGCACAACTCTGCCAGTTGCTCCACCCACTCGGTAAGGGGCTTGTTGCCGCTGGCGGCGGATTCAACTTCCATGGTTACACTGGCCATAAGGTATAGACGGGCTCAAGATCAGGCCCGGGAAACGACTTAACTATTGTCGCTCTTTCCGCCCAGACTTCCAAGTGAAACTGGAACGCAGATTGTGCTGAAAAACCTTGCGGCCGCCTACAAACAACTATGGCAGAACGATTTAGCGGACCTGGACCGCTTCGTTCATTAGCGCCTCGAGATGATCGAGAGTCTGCGCCACGGTTAGTGAATACATCTCGCGCCCCACACCTTCTCCCGATTCCAGAGCGGTTTTTAGATAGTGGCCCGCTATGTCAATCGCAAGCGGGTCAGTAATTACTTTCCCCGTACGATTCGCATATTCCACCCACGCCGGATGCGGCAGCGCCACCCACACCGTGCGTCCGTCAACCAGGAACTTGATGTCGACAGCGTCAGCGTGACGGGTGGCAATTGCGACAATCAGCGCCTGATAAAGACAATGGACCTCTCTTTTCGACCATCGGTCGAGCGCATGAAAGTCTTGATACATGAGAAAACTATAGCGGAGGGGAGTTTGAAGGGCAAACCGAAAGAATCACCCCGAGAACCGGGGGTGAATTATCATGGTCGGGCTGAAGGCTGATGGCTGACCGCTGAAGGGCTCCTATGAAAAACCTGGGCATCCTGCTCTCGGGACGCGGCTCGAACTTCGAAGCCATTGCCAAGAACGTTGCAGCGGGCCGGATTCCCAACGCCCGAATCTCAATTGTCATCTCCAATCGCGCCGATGCCGGTGGTATCGCCACGGCTCAGCGTCTGGGGCTTGCCACACTCGTCATCCCTTCCAAAGGCAAAGACCGTGAAGCGCATGACCGCGAAGTTGTTGCAGCATTGCAGCAGCACGAAGTCGACCTTGTCTGCCTCGCCGGATATATGCGGCTGCTCTCGCCGTGGTTTGTGCGCCAGTTCCCGCATCGCATTCTCAACATCCATCCGTCGCTCTTGCCCGCCTTCCCTGGTCTCGAAGCCCAGGAGCAGGCATTCGCATACGGCGTGAAAGTCAGCGGCTGCACGGTTCACTTCGTGGACGAAGAACTCGACCACGGCCCCATCATCGTGCAAAAGACCGTCCCTGTCCTGGATAACGACGACGAACACTCCCTCGCCGCGCGTATTCTGGAACAGGAACACATTGGGTATAGCGAGGCGATAAATGTTGTGTTGGAAGGAAAGTTCACAGTCTTGGGACGGCGGCTTGTGACGGCGGTCACAGCCAAGCCCAAGATTTCGCCCTAAATTTGAGATTGAAGATTGTAGATGGCAGATTTTCGATGCCCATTGTCACCAATTCCGAAACCATGAAGGCTCGCACAAAAGGACTTGCGCTGCGGGTAATCAGGCTCTGCAGAAAACTGCCAGCGAGCCAGGAAGGGCGGATTATTAGCCGTCAACTCATGCGTTCAGCAACCTCGGTTGGGGCTAACTATCGGGCAGTTTGTAGAGCACGATCTTCCGCCGACTTTGTCTCGAAGCTCGGCATTGTTCTCGAGGAGGCGGATGAAACCCTGTTCTGGCTCGAGCTTCTTGTGGAAGCAGAAATTGCAACCTCGGACACGACTCAGTCTCTCCGCCAAGAGGCGGACGAGTTGGTTTCCATTTTTGTCGCCTCACTGCGTACCGCAAAAGGTATTCAATCTGCAATCTAGAATCTGAAATCTGCAATAATGTCGGGGCATGCCGAACTTCGCTCCCGTTGATGAGCAGTTAGCCTACATAAAGAAAGGCGCTGCTGAAATCATCCGCGAGGCCGACCTGCGCGCCAAGCTGGAAAAGTCCCGCGCCTCCGGCAAGCCGCTGCGTATAAAACTCGGCATGGACCCGACCGCTCCGGATCTTCACCTCGGCCATACGGTCGTTCTGCGCAAACTTAAACATTTTCAGGACCTGGGCCACACCGTCATTTTTCTCATCGGCGACTTCACCGGCATGATCGGCGACCCCACCGGCCGCTCCGTCACTCGCCCGCCGCTGTCCCCGGAGCAGATCTCCCAAAACGCCGAGACCTACAAAGCCCAGGTGTTCAAGATTCTCGATCCCGAGAAGACAGTCATCGATTTCAATCGCCGCTGGTTCTCGAAATTCACTGCCGACGATTTCATCCGCCTCGCCGCCAAGTACACCGTCTCGCAAATGCTCGAGCGTGAAGACTTTCATAAACGCTTCCTCGAAGAGAAACCCATCGCCGTGCACGAACTGCTCTATCCGCTGGCTCAGGGATACGACTCAGTCGCGCTCGAAGCCGACGTCGAACTCGGCGGCACTGACCAGAAATTCAATCTGCTGGTCGGCCGCGAGCTACAACGGTCTTACGGCCAAGAAGCGCAAGTGGTGCTCACCACACCAATTCTCGAAGGCCTGGACGGCGTGCAGAAAATGTCGAAATCGCTGGGCAATGCCGTCGGCATCCACGAGTCGCCGCTAGAAATGTACGGCAAGATCATGTCCATCTCCGACGAAATGATGTGGAGGTACTACGAGTTGCTGACGGACCTTCAGATACCGGAAATCGAGAAGATGAAGCGGGAAGTGCATCCCATGCAGGCGAAGAAGGAGCTTACCAGACGGATTGTGGCGGATTTTCATTCGGGTGAGGCGGCGACGAAAGCGGGCGAGGACTGGGCGAAGCTACGAGAGAGAGCCCTCCGCAGGGACAATCTACCTGAGGCCATCGAGAGAGTTCATGTGCCGTTCGAGACCATTCGCTTGCCATACGACCAAGTTCGCGAAGACGATGCTCCACCTGCGGGCGCGGATACGGTGCTCTGGACAAGGCTTGATCGGATCTTGGTCGCTAGTGGGCTTGCGGATTCGGTAAGCGATGCTGGAAGAAAACTCAAAGCATCTTCCGTAGAACTCTTGCGGCCGGACAAAGATAGTGGCGAAGTTTGGAAGTCGCCTCACCTTCCGGTGGTTTTTTATGGTAGTCCCACGAGATTAATAATTAAGGTCGGGAAGAAAGTTAAGGATGTCCTTATCGACTCTTAACTGAGAGCGCCAAATCGCCTACGTGGAGCCAGCCGAGGGCGGCTATCCCCACGTGGTTCTCCTTAACGCGCCGCTCTCCTCCGGTGCTACACTTCTCACCATATGCCTGAGAACGCCCGTTCCCGTACCTGGCTCTGGATCCTCATCGGTGGCGGAGCTTTCTTTCTGTTCACCCTGGCGGTGTTTACGCTGGTTTATCTGACTCTGCACGCCGGCGGCGAGAAAGCGTCGCTCACCGGCTTCGGCGACAAGATTGGCGTCATTGAACTGGAAGGCGTCATCCTCGACCCCAAAACCGTTGTCGGACAGCTCAAGAAATTCGGCGATGACGATTCCATCAAGGCCATCATCATTCATGTCAATTCACCGGGCGGCGGCGTGGCCGCCTCGGAAGAGATTTATCGCGAAGTGAAGCGCATCCGCGACGACAAAAAGAAGCACATCGTAGCCTCTATTGAAACTGTCGGCGCAAGCGGCGCTTATTACGTCTCCGCCGGCACCAACAAGATTTACGCCGATAACGGCAGCATCGTGGGCTCCATCGGTGTGATCGCACAGTGGGTGAATTATGGCGACCTGCTGCGCTGGATGAAACTCAAGTCGGAAACGCTGAAGGTCGGCGAATTCAAAGACACTGGCGACCCCACCCGTGAGATGACTCCCGCCGAGCGCGCCTACATGCAGTCGCTCATCGACAACATGTATGGCCAGTTTGTAAAGGCGGTTGCCGATGGGCGCCACGCCAAAGAGGCCGACATCAAGGCCATCGCCGATGGCCGCGTCTGGACTGGCCAGGAAGCGCTGTCCATGCACTTGATCGATCAGATTGCGGACTTTCAGGCAGCGGTCGACGACACTGCCAAAGCGGTCAATATCAAGGGTGAGCCGGTGCTGGTGCATCCCGAGCGCCGCCGGGAGACCGCCTTTGATTTGCTATTTGGCGACGTTTCCCAATGGCTGCCTACCCGCGAGAAGCTGATGGAGAACCAATTGGGCTTCTACTATCTCTGGAAGTAGGAACACAAGCCCCGACCGGGAACCATTACAAGCCACTTGCGCACAACCCCTGAAATTTGAGAAGGTTATGGGTGCTCTGATGTGGCAAGGAGTCCCGGGTCCCCAGCAAAGCCACGCGGGAGCGAAATTACTGACGACGGAGCGAATAAGCGTATGACAAAAGCCGATCTGATCGACGAGGTCTCCCGGCTGGCGGAGTTGACTCGCAAAGACAGTGAAGTCATTGTCGAAACCATTTTTGACAGCATCGTGCGCTCACTCCGTGTGGGCGATAAGATTGAGATTCGCGGCTTTGGCAGCTTCCGTACCCGCCAGCGTAAGCCGCGCGTCGGACGCAACCCAAAGACTGGCGACCGCGTGGAAGTTCCGGCCAAGAAGATTCCTTTCTTCAAGCCCAGCAAAGAGTTGAAGGATCTGGTCAACACTGGAGCGGGCGAAACCCCAGCGCCAGTTGCCCCCGCAGCCCAATAATTTCTGGCCAGATGCGATTGACCTCGGTCGACTGGTCATTGCTGCCCGATTCGAAGCACTGTTATCCTCCTATCTGAATGAGGGCCTACTGTTATATCTTAAGCGCCTCGCCGGATCCTGATCGTGCGGAGCAGTCAGTCCCCTACGCGATCGACGAACAGGAGATTTTCTTTGGTCCTTGCAAGAAGAGATTGCGGAAGAAATTGCGCGACGAATTTCTGACAGAGCATCGCTCCTCGTGTGAACCACACGAGGACATTTACCTCATTGGCTTTAACGGAAGCAACGGCTCCGGGGATCGAAAGATTATCTGGGCTGGCAAGATTACGCGGATCATGACCTTTGCAGCGGCGCATAGCGACCTCGGAGGAGTCCGATATAAGGGCTTAACCGGAGGCGACTACGCGCCCCTGCATGTTAGGCCAGTTTACGATGGGCAGGGCGGGCTAACAGGCTATGCTAGGGTGGGTCGCCTTCATGCGGAAAACTGGATGTGGGATCTTATCCAGCGCCCAGGATTGCTCCCTCAGGATTGTGTCACACCGACAAGATTGTCGGTTCCTTACGGGTACTCTGCGTGGGATACGTTTGACCGCGACGCTTGCCTGCTTCTTGAGAACACATTCTATGCAACACGCGGAGGCGTCAGAATCGGTCAAAGAATTCTTGACCTGCTGAAGGCGGCTCAGCCTGACGAGAATGTCGATGACTACGCGATCTTCGGGCGACGAATTGATGGGAGCGCCGACGGGCGTGTCGGCAACTGGTTGCGGGTCGACGGCGAAGACGCCCAAGAGCTTGTGGCCGCTATCAAGCACGAAGCCAAGAATCTGCCGAGGGGGCCTTTTGGCGAGGCTCCCGAAGTCAAGCACTGCGCTCCGCGAAAGACATCAGCCTGCACCCCGCCAACGCGACATCGACAGCGGTTGAATAAGGTCTGTGTTTGAACAAAAACCATGTTCGCCCGCAAAATCCGCGTGGAATACGACCACAATGGCCAGCGCCTTCCCTGCCCCATAAAGTGGCTGGACAGCTTCTCCATGCGCAACTTCACCAACGCCAGCGCCTTTGACGACACCCTGCCGGTGGCTGACGGGCTCATGGAAATCGGCAGAAACGTGCCGCTGGATGAATTGAAAGCGGCGATGGAAGATTGGTTTCAGCGGAAGAGCTATCTCCCGAAGAACGCAACCCTGATCGTGACTCACATCTGACCGGCCGCTTCCAGTAAAGGATTGTCATCGAGATTTGACCAAAAGGTGACAACCGGCACCTATCCGCCCAAGCGGCCCCACATCCAATCAGTATGGGCACGCAGATACGAATTTCGGGGCCGGGAACTATTGAGGTCGGTGCGGGAAAACAGACCCTGCGGGAGCTTATCTCGGCTCTGGCCAAAGAAAAAGAAGAAGGCCGCGTTAAGCAACCAGTAGAATGGGGCCGCGTTCTGGGGCTGAGTCTGACGGTGGTGGTCAGTGCGGGCTGCTGGGCGCTCATTATCGCGCTGCTTCTCAGGTAGGACTATTTCTCGTAGTGCAGCAGCGAGAACACGTCGTACTCCGAGAGCTTGTTGCGGCCCTTCAGAAAGTCCAGTTCCACCACAAAACCCAATCCGGCAATCTTCGCACCCAGCGACGACGCCAGCTTGGTGGTGGCTTCGGCGGTTCCGCCGGTCGCCAGCAAATCATCCACAATCAGCACCCGCTGCCCCGGCTGGATCGCATCCTTGTGGATCTCCAGCGTATTGGTCCCGTACTCCAGCGCATAGTCGTACTTGGCAGTGGCAGCAGGCAATTTGCCCGGTTTACGCACAGGAACGAATCCGGCATTCAATCGATACGCCAGCGCCGGCGCGAAGATGAATCCTCGTGCTTCCATCCCCAGCACCAGATCAACCTCTTTGCTGATGTAGTGTTCCGCCAGCGCATCGATCAGCATGGCAAAGCCAAGCTTGTCCTTCAGCAGCGTGGTGATGTCGTAAAACAGAATCCCCTTCTTGGGGAAATCCGGCACTTCGCGAATCAGCTTCTTCAGCGGTTCACAATTCATTTCTGGCTTGATCGATGCGACCTTGGTCGACATTACCAGGCTCCTTCAATACGAAATGTGTTCAGCCCCGCGACTGGCTTGGCTTCATGTTCTTCAACCCCGTCCACGCGCGCGGCCCGAGGTCCTTGCTGCAAGCGGGATTTCAATCCCGCGAGCTGATCGCGCGTGCCGACTGCCAGCACTTCCACACTGCTGTCAGCGTTATTGCGCACCCACCCGGCGATTCCGAGAATGTGGGCTTCGCGCTCCACAAACCAGCGAAATCCTACACCTTGGACGCGTCCGCGCACCAGAAAACGTCGAGCTAGAGTGCTGTCAGCCACAGGAATTCTGAGGTCGTTCCCAGTTCACAATATCAGATACGAAAGAGAAGCAAAGCTCTGATGCTCAGTGCTTTGCCAAGTCATTCTTGATCATCGCTCCACCCTTCATCACAAATTTTACCCGCTCAAGTTCCGTAATATCGCCGATCGGATCGCCCGCGACGGCAATAATGTCCGCATATTTCCCGGCCTCAATCGACCCTACTTTATCCTGCCAGCCCATAAGGTCAGCTGCGTTCACAGTAGCAGCGCGGATCGCTTCGGCTGGCGGCATTCCGAGCACGGTCAACGCTACAATCTCGCGAGCATTCAGCCCATGAGATTCCACGTCGGAGGGATCAAACCCGCTCGCGATCTTCACTCCCAGCTGCCGCGCGATGGCCAGACTCTCTTTTGTGCGATCCACAGCCTTTTGCATTTGCGCGCGATACTGAACTTCCGTCTGCGCCCGGAAATAGAAGTCGCCGATCGTTGGTACCCAGTAGACGTTCTTCTCTTTGATCATTTCGAGCACGCCGCGGTCGGCGCGATGGCCATGCTCAATCGAATCCACGCCCGCGTTGAGAGCATTGCGTATACTTTCAGGAAAGTTGGCATGAGCGGCAACCTTGAGCCCATGCCGGTGCGCCTCATCGACGATCGCCTTGATTTCTTCCATGCTCAGCGTCGGAGCGTCCCAATCGGCATAAACCTTCAGCAGATCGGCCCCGTGGCCGATCTGTTCTCTCGCTGCCTTCCTGGCTTCCTCTACTCCGCTCACAAATTGCACGCCAGTCGGAAAGTCCTTTATATCCCAAGCGATGCCAAACGGGTGGTAGGCGCCCACCATGCCGATCCCGCGGCTAGCTGCTTCCATGCGCGGCCCTTCCACCAGGCCGCGATTGATCGCGTCCCGGAGGTCAAGGTCGGCGTATCCTGAGCCCTCGCTTTCCACATCGCGCACCGAGGTAAAACCTGCCAAGAGCGTAACGCGGGCGTCGGCTGCTCCTTCTAAAGCGCGATATGCGATCGACTTGGTCAACAAAGCCAGCTGGTAACCGCTCACCCCGCCGGTGTCGCGCGACATCAGGTGCGTATGGCAGTCGATGAGTCCCGGCAGCAGGGTTGCATTGCCAAGATCAATGACTATTGCGTTGGGTGGAGTCGCGGTGCCAACGGATGCGATCTTTTCGCCATCGATAACAATGACGGGGTTTTGGACGAAAGCTCCAGATCTTGGGTCGAACAGACGGGAGGCTCGAATCCGGTTTCGACGAAACCGGATTCGAAACCGCCTGCTGAGCGCTGGCTTGAACGCGAACGCCCAGGCATAGGTTGAAAACAACGAGAAACCGAATCAGTGAGGAGCGTCTCATGCTTCCCGCCTTTCGGAACTTACGCTCTCGACAAATACACTCCCTCAGCCGTATCCACCTTGATCTTCTCGCCTTCATTGATGAACGGAGGCACTTGCACTACCAGCCCGGTTTCGGTTTTAGCCGCCTTGGTAACGCTCGATGCAGTCGCGCTCTTGAGCCCCGGTTCCGTTTCTACCACCGTGAGGATCACCGTTTGTGGCAGTTCAATTCCCACCGCTTTGCCGTCAAAGAACTCCACCTGAATCTGGAGATTAGGAGTCAGATAATCGACAGCATCACCCAGGATTTCCTTGCTCAGATGGGTTTGCTCGAAGTTGGTAGTGTCCATGAAGTAGTAACTGTCGCCGTCGGCATACAGAAATTCCATCTCCTGCTCGTCTACGTTGATCTTTTCAATGGGATCGGGCGAGCGGAAACGGTGCTCAAACATGGCGCCGGTGCGCAGATTGCGCAGCTTGGCCTGGATGAAGGCGCGCAGGTTGCCGGGCGTGCGGTGCTCGACACTGAAAACCGAATGCAGATCATTATTGTGTTTGATGATCATGCCGGGGCGAAGCTGAGTCGCAGGAATAGCCATTGCGGGAACAATCTCCTTTTTTGATGGCGGCTGGCCGGTGGACGCGGGCAGGCCACATTTTCCACCAGACACGAGGCTCGAAAGCTTTATTTTACACGCACTTGGGACAATATGGAAAAACTGGGGCCAACCCCGCACTCTGGTTACCTGACGCGTTTGCTCGCAGGCGACTAGAATAGCCAAAGATTCATCCAAGACTTGAGATTTTCATCGGAAGGAGTGCTTTTATGCGCGTAGGAAAATATGAAGTCTCGGAAGGAAACCGAGGCAACACCGCAATGACGTTCTTGCTGATTGGGCTGGGCGCAGGTGCGTTGCTAGGCCTCTTGTTCGCGCCCAAAGCAGGCAAACAGATACGCAAGGATCTCCGCCGCAAGTACGATGATGCCCGCGAAACCGTAGAGGATTGGACCGAAGACGCCCGCGACGTTGCTGAAGAAGTCTTTGAACGTGGCGCTGACTTTGCCGAGGAAGTGCGTGATCGCGTGAGTCCGCTGGCCAAGAACCTGCGGCGTAGATAATTCGGGCCACCGGGCGCGCGCCAATCTAGCCGAAGACGGCAGAAAAGAAACCCTTAAGCTTGCCGAAGAAGCCATGGTGCGCCGGCTTTGGAGGGCCGACCACGGCTTCGAATGAAGCTGGCATCGGCATGTCGCGCAGCGGAAGCAACTTCACTTCGCTCGTGGGCGCTCCCTGGACCGGCGGCGGGTCGCTGGCACGAAACACAATCGGCGCATCCACTACCACGTGAACATCGTTGGGTTTGGACGCCGGAAGCGCCGCGGTCTCAGAGCCTGGTAGGGGCTTCTTTGGATCGAGCGTTGCGGCCGAGGCCAGCATCACCGGTTGGGTGGTCGGTGGGCAACCGCAACTCATCGGCACAACCGTATCGATCTCGGTCAACTTTCCCGAGTGAAACATCACCTGCTGCGCCGCCTGTACCTGGTAAGTACCGTCCCCCAAAAGCTCCGAAACAATCGCCGCAGCTGTATTTCCTGGTAAAGACTGAATGCAGGTATTGCCGTGCGAGTCGGCGCTCACCCCGAAGTGGAACTCTCCCGGCCCCGCCAGCAGGATGCGAAAATCGGGAGTGAGAATGGAATCCGCAGCCGTGTCCAGCGAATAGTGCGCTTCCAGTGCTCCGGTGCTCATGCCGAGCATCAGCGTGCGCCCGTTCTGGGAACTGGTCACCGAAACCGTCGTCCTCGGGCAAACCAACACTTCACCGCCGCGTCCCAGACGCAAAACCGCAGTATCCGCCCCCGCTGTCACCGCCGACCCTGTCGCCACCCGGCTGCCCGCCAGCATCACTCCACCCGATATTCCTGTGCTCGGCAACACAGCCCGCGAAACCGCCGGGACGGGCGCGGGCCCGGCGGACTCCTCCATGGCGTGAATGCGAACCAAGAGCCGGTTTCCCGCCGCATCCCAGGTGTAGGTGACGGGTTTGCTCAAGTCCACCACGACCCGTGCCACTGGCGGGTTCTGTTGAAACTGGCTCAGCCGCACCCCGCCGACTTCGCTGCCCCGGAAATCAAGCCGCCTCTCGTGCCCGGCCAGGAGCGCATTGGGGAGATCGATCACCAGGCGCGGCGGATTGTCCAACTTGCTGATGGCTGGAACCAGCGGCCGGCTGGAGATGATTTCAATGATCGGCCCGCTCGATACCGCCTGCGCATGAACCGAGCGAACCTCAGCAGGATCCTCTGAACTGGCCAACAATTTCGGATTCGACTGTGCTGCCGCTGGTATCAAGAGCAGCGCGCCAATGAACGGCAGAAGCCTCATGTCGGGGAATAGTCCTGGACCAACGATACCACCGGCTTATGACTCGGAGAAGTAGCGCTAGGCGCACGAAGGTAAGAGTTTCCAACCAAGAACTGCGAACCGGCAACTGTCAACTGGTTTACTCGGCCCTAAGGTTCAGACAGAAATTCATATTCGTCGATGACTGCCGCTACTGCAACCTTGCCATCGGGGCCGCCTTCGTCCACTCGCACCACTTTGCCCTTGCATCGAACTCGGATACTCTCGGTCAGCGTGATCTCGGGCGGCAGGGTCAGGGTGAACTCAATGGCTGAGCCGGCGGTAATCGCCGAATCTACGTAGAAGCAGATGCCCCGCGCGCTCACATCGCGGGTTTGTGCGGCCTTCTCCTGCGCTCCATCGTTGGCATACGACACAGACACCGGCAGTTTCAGCGCGAACCGGCGCGTGGCCCGCTTATTGTCCTGCGTGGTCTCGGCCATGACCCCTCCGGAAGTCTGTAGCATGGCGTGTCAGCGGAGCGGTGTCAAGCTGTACTTGCGGGCACACCGAGGGATGGCTCAGCCCCGGCCTCTGCTTCCGACCTTGACGGACCCCCGCGCCCTTTGCCGCAAACAGACTTTGCCAGGAAGTATCGGCCCGAATTCGGCCTGATGTAAGCTGTTTTCAGCGAGCTATGATCTTTGTCCTCGACAACTACGATTCCTTTACCTACAACCTAGTGCAATATCTCGGCGAACTAGGTGCTCGGGTCGAAGTCCGCCGCAACGATCAGGTAACGGTTACTGGCGTAGAAACCATGCGCCCGGAACGGATCCTCGTCTCGCCCGGTCCCTGTACTCCGCATGAAGCAGGCATCAGCATCGAACTGATCCGCCATTTTGCCGGCAAGCTCCCGATTCTGGGCGTCTGCCTTGGACACCAGGCCATCGGCGCGGCTTTCGGCGGCGAGGTCGTCCGCGCCCCGAAGCTAATGCACGGCAAGACCAGCGAAGTACAGCATGACGGCAAGACCATCTTTCGCGATCTGCCCTCGCCCATGACCGCGACCCGCTATCATTCGCTCATCGTCAAGGAAGAGAATCTGTCGGAAGATCTCGAGATCAGTGCCTGGACCAGCGACGGAACCGGGTCCCGCACCATCATGGGTCTGCGCCACCGCCAGTTTCCAGTCGAGGGAGTGCAATTTCATCCGGAGAGCGTGCTCACAACCGAGGGGAAGAAGTTGATCAGGAACTTTGTAGGACTTTCCACCGTCTAGCCTGTGATAAGGGACGCTCGATTCTACCGCTGGATCGCGAAAACCACGCCGCTTCCCGATGCTCCACCCTCCTGGGTTGTACCGAAGAGAACACCTTTGCCAATCGTAACCCCGGTGTGAGGTGCGTTCCCGTCGCTGCCGTCGAAGCTATGGACCACAAGCTCTGTCCAATTCCCGTTGGATCCCGGCCTCATTTGGTAAACCGTCCCTAGAGCGTGTGCACCACCAAACCAAGTTGTGCCGTAGAGATTGCCGGAGGCGTCGGGGGTTAAACCGCTTACTGGCCTATACCCGTCGCCCTGAGTGTTAAATGTATGAAGGGTGTGCTCGGCCCAGGTTCCGCCGGAACTTTGCGTGAGTTCGAAAACCACGCCAACATTGTCAGGTCCCTCGCCGGCGGTGGTACCGTAGAGATTCCCGGACGCATCCACCCAAACAGGCGCCTTGGGTACACTCGAATCGGAGCCGCCGGTAAAGCTATACAGCACATCCTCTGTCCAAACGCCACCTGCAGGCGTCAATTCGTAGACAGTGCCGCCGCCGTAAGTGCCACCTGCAAGAGTCGTACCATAAAGGTTGCCGGACGCGTCGAGGGTTACCTCAGCCCAGGTGTTGGCGCCGTCCTGGCCTGCACCAAAACTATGGAGCACACTCTCGGTCCAACTGCCGCCGCCAGCGGGCGATAGCTCGTAAACTGTGCCTACTCCGTTCGCGCCTCCGAGGTTCGTTGTGCCATACAGGTTTCCGGCGGTGTCCATCGTTAGTCCGGCGTTGGGCTGCGACCCATCCGACTGGCCATGGAACGAATAGATCAGGCTCTCTGTCCACTTCCCTCCGCCATCAGGCGTGAGTCGGTAAACCGCCCCTTGCCCGTTCGTTCCGCCCAATTGCGTGACCCCGTAGAGGTTGCCAGCAGAATCGAAAACTATGTTGCCGGTTGGATAGAACCCGTCGCTACCGCCCTTGAAGCCGTACAGCTGCCTAGGATTCCAGCGTCCCGCATCGTAGGTCAGCTCGAACACCAATCCGCACCCGCTAAAACACATGGCGCTACCACCAAGAGACGTTCCATACAGACGCGCGGAAGCGGCGTCAAAGACGAGCTTGGACCCGGGCCTTGCCGCCGGCCGACCCGGAAAAGAAAAGAGCACTCGCTCCGTGGCAGCAGCCACGGCACTATTGCTCAGTATCAAAAGAACAGCTGCCGTGAAGATTGCCACGGCAGGTATGCGCCCATTTCTCACGATTGAAACCCCCGTGGTGTGTTAATTAAAGATCCTCAAGCCCTGCAAGGATAGGCGCCGCCCATCTCAATTCTCACTAAAGAAGAAAGCTCTAACGCGAAAGCGCCTTTCCTGTGTCGCAACTACTTTCCGAACACCACCTGCACCAACGGCAGATCCTCGCGCAGAAATGCCGTGGGGTGGGCATAGGTCACATACTCGGTCTGTCCATTGCCTTGCGCAAACTCCGGATGCGCTTGCCCCGTGTAGTTGACGCTGCCCTTATACGGCGTCTCGCCCTTGAACAACAAAGTCGGCGCCGACCATGGCCCCCATGGCGTACGGGAAACCATGAAATACATGTCATTGTTGAGCGTCGGATTGTAAATGTTCATGTACAGACCGAGGTAGGCGTTGTAGAAGACTTGATTGGCCGCCGCGCCGCCTTGAAAAATTGTGATGGCGGCCGCCGGGTTCATACTCCAATTACCGTTTCCCGCGTAGTACGTCCATTTCGTGACGTCCAGAATGTCCGCCAACGGCACCTTGGCCACTCGGCAGTTCTGCACCAGGAACCCGAGGGCGCACCCATAGGAATATACGGTGTCCTCGACCACCAGCGCGCCTGAGTTGTACTCCTGATCTTTCGGCCCCCACATCAGCGTCGGGGTCTTGCTTCCTGGATTTTCTATGGGTCGGGTAATGCCTTTCCCAGGTGTGTAAACCGCGATCCCCGCTCCCACCGTGTCCCATCCCGTCATGCCCGGCGCGCCGCGATATAGCTCGTAGTAGTAAAAGAGCACACGATTGCGCACCGGATCGTTGATTACCGGACCATCCCACATCGCAAACTCCGGGCCACAAGGTTTTACGGTGCAGTGGTTCTTGTCGTGCTCGTAGTTATATTCCCGTTCCCACGAAAGATACGGTAGGAACTCCGCCGGCGCGCCCGTACTATCCAACAAGTCGTGATCAAGATTGATGCCGTGAGAAGCGTCCAGGTTCGTCGTCCATGACAGCGAATTATCGTCCCAGAAATCGCCCAGCACTCCCGGCTCCGACATTGGAGTATCCCCAAACGTCCAAACCGACTTGCCGTCAATCAGCGCGCTGAATGTTCCGTCGCGGCCGTAAATGACTTGGTTCTGCTTGATGGTGCCAAGCTTACTTACCGACACTACACTGGGAATTGCCGGAGGGCTGGGGGCCTGGCCGGCATAAGCCGCCCCAGAAACGCTGACTAAGAAAGCTATGAGACTTGCGAAAACAACTCTGCTCGCATCCACCCTGAATACTCCAGCACCCCAAAAAGCTATCACATGATTTCCGCCGATCCCAGAGCACGACTTGACTGAGAAGAAAGGCTCCGGTCCCCGGCGCAGGGCAGCGTTCTAACTGCGCTTACCCCTCGCCGCCTCCACCGCCCTCAGCACCGCCTTGGCCTTATTCATGCATTCCTCAAACTCCCGCACTGCGTCGGAATCAGCCACGATCCCCGCTCCCGCTTGCAGATAAGCTTTCTTGCCCTTCATCAGCAGGGTGCGTATTGCTATGCACGAATCGAGATTTCCCGCGAAGTCCGCATACAACACTGACCCCCCGTACACTCCCCGACGCACCGGTTCCAATTCCTCAATGATCTGCATCGCCCGCACTTTCGGAGCGCCCGTCAAAGTGCCCGCTGGAAAACAAGCCGCGAAAGCATCCAGCGCGTCCAGATCTCCATGCAGCTTCCCTTCGAGCGCGGAAACGATATGCATTACGTGCGAATATCGTTCCACGAACATGAGGTCTCGCACTTTCACTGAACCGTATTCGCTTACCCGCCCAAGATCGTTACGGCCAAGATCGACCAGCATCACATGCTCCGCTCGCTCTTTCTCGTCGGCCAGCATTGCCTTCTCGAATTGCAGATCTTCTGCCTCGTCCCGCCCGCGAGGATGAGTTCCCGCAATCGGCCGGTATTCCAGCTTGCGTCCCGTGACTCGAACCAGCATTTCCGGAGAAGAACCCAACACATGAACATCCCCCATCCGCAGGAAATACATGTATGGGGAAGGATTCACGGTGCGCAGGGCACGGTAAATATCGAACGGCTCAACTCCCGGAGTAAACTCCAGCCGCTGCGAGAGCACCGCCTGAAAAACATCACCCGCCCGGATATATTCCTTCACCCTTTCAACTGATTGCAGGAACCTGCGGCGAGTGGTCCGCGGCTGAATCTTCAATCTGCCTCTGCTCGCGGCCGCTGATCCTCGCCACAATGTCGGATGCAACCCTGACGCCAGTTTCTTCTCCAAGGCTGCAATGTCCGCCACCGCCCGGTCGTAAGCTTTGCGCGGACTCTCCCGCGAAACGTCCGCAGTAGCGATGATATGGATCTGGTGGCGCAAGTGGTCGAACGCCAGCGCCCGGTCGAAGAACATCAGCACGCAATCGGGCAGAGCCAGATCGTCTTTCGCGTGTCTGCCGATGTTCTCCAGTTGCCGCACGCTGTCATAGGCGAAGTAACCGACCGCGCCGGCGGTAAATGGGGGCAAACCATCAGCTATGCTAAGTCGATGCGGCCGCAGCAGCTTCTTAACCACCTCCAGGACGTTCCCATGCCTCCGTTCTACCTGCCTGCCCCGTCGCACCTCGATGCTTTCTCCCTGGGCCAGCACCCGCATGTAAGGTTTCGCCCCAAGGAAGGTATAGCGTCCGACCCGTTCACCCCGCTCCACCGATTCAAACAGAAACGCATCCGGCTCCCGGGCCGCAATCGCCAGAAACGCCGAAACCGGCGTCAACAAGTCAGCCGCCACCGGCTTAGCCACGGGGATCAACGTGGCTGTGCGGGCCAGCCGCGTGAACTCTCTATAATCGGGAGTAACCATGCATCTCCTGGCTTCGCGTGGGATATCTGTGGGGCCGAACCATTATAGGTGAGGCTCCCAACGCTGATTTCAGGCCTGTTCGCGCCATGCTCTGCTCCCTCGCAGTCCTCAAGAAGGACTGGTACATGGTCGCCGGTAACCATCGAATGAATTGACGGATTGCCTAACAGGCTGCAAGATAACTGTTTAGCCAATATCCCGGCCGGTGAAACGTCATGCAGATCAGGTTCTGGGGGGTCCGCGGTTCGACGCCGGCCCCTCAGCCCGAAAACATGCGCTACGGAGGCAACACCTCTTGTGTCGAGGTGCGCGTCGGAGACCATCTTTACGTTTTCGACTGCGGCACCGGCTTCCGCGTTCTGGGACAGGCGCTTCGCAGCGAGTTCGGCACCCGGCCGGTCTCCGCGCATATCTTTGTTTCCCACTTCCATTGGGACCACATTCAGGGACTCCCGTTTTTCGGGCCGCTATACGACAATGCCGAAAACCGTTTCGAATTCCATTGCTCCAGCCGCACTCGCAGCCTCAAACAGGTGTTTGAAGAACAAATGGCTGCCCCTTACTTCCCCGTGGGGCTCAACCAGATGCAGGCCAAGCGGAGCTTCCACGATCTGGAAGAAGGCCGCATCCAACTGGACTCAGGCAGCCTCCAGGCCAGCTGGCTCAACCACCCTCAGGGCTGTATGGGTTTCCGTCTGGAAACGCGAGACGGTGTTGTGGTCTACGCCACCGACAACGAACCCGGTCACGAGCTCTTCGACAAGAACGTTCGCAAGCTCGCCGCGGGTGCCGACGTTCTGATCTACGACTCCCAATACCTTCCGGAAGAATACGCGGCCAACCGGCGGGGCTGGGGACATAGCCACTGGCAGGAAGCCATCAACATAGTGATGGAAAGCGGCGCCAAAGATCTCATCCTTTTTCACCATGACCCCGACCACGACGACGCATGCATCGACAAAGTGGTCAAGGAAGCCCGTAACTACTATCCTCGCGTGCGGGCAGCCGCCGAAGGTATGCAGGTCGAAGTCCTGAACGCCCGTTCGGCTGTGAAGTAAATCCCGCCTTGCTGCCCTCGCTATTTGCTGCGATCTAGGAATCCCTGGATTACAATGAGACTAGGTTTTCGAGCGGCGGTTCGGATCCAAAAGAGGCTTAATTGACGCAGTTTACTGCAGCCTGGCCGCGACTCACGATGACCTCGGTCATCGACATCCTGCTGGTCGCGGTCATCATTTACGAGTTGCTTGCTCTCATCAAAGGGACGCGGGCATCACTCATGCTGGTGGGTGTCGCTGCGCTCGCGCTCGCGTTCTACCTGTCCCGCTTTGGCCAGCTCACCACCCTGAATTGGCTCATCAGCACTCTGCTCCCGTACACGGTTTTTGCTTTGATCGTGGTTTTCGCTGCCGAGATTCGCCAGGCCTTAACCCGTCTTGGACGCAAACTCACCCTCAGTTACTCCGGAGCTTCGGAAGAAGACGCCTACGATGACATCGTCCTGGCCGCCAATCTGTTTTGTCAGAACCAGACCGGCGCTCTGATGATCATTGAGCGTGAAATCGGCCTGCGCACTTACATCGAGAGCGGAGTGCCCCTGGACGCACAGCTTTCCTACGATTTGCTGGCTACGATCTTCCGCCCCAGCGCGCCGTTACACGATGGCGCCGTCATTATTCAGAAGGATCGCATCGCCGCCGCTGCCTGCTTCCTTCCCCTTTCCATGAACCCCGTGTTGTCCACCCAGCTTGGCACCCGACATCGCGCCGGTATCGGCGTCACCGAAGAAACCGACGCTATTGCCGTGGTGGTTTCTGAAGAGACTGGCAGCATCAGCCTGGCTGTCGGCGGGAAAATTGAGCGCGACCTCACCGTCGAACAGTTGCGCAATCGCCTCGGCGAACTGCTCCAGCATTACGTTCGCCCGGCTACGCTCCCAACCCCCATAAGCCAGGGCATATCACGCGAAGAGGAAGGCCAAATCTCGCGCCCCCACCACGCAGACTCGCGGGTCAACCAGGGTACGGACGGCTAGCCGATGAGCGATTTCTTCCAGCGCGTGGTGCTTCACAATCTCGGCCTCAAAGTGGTTGCCCTCGCCCTGTCTGTGGGACTATGGCTCGCAGTTGCGCGCGATCCCGTCGCCGAAGTTGCCGTCGACATCCCCATAGAGGTTCGCAATCTCCCGCAGGATCTCGAAATCAGCTCTGAGATTGTTCCCAAAGCTCAGATCCGGCTCCGTGGTCCAGAGCGCGTGATCCATCAGCTCCAAGCTTCCGACGTTTATGCCGCAATCGAGTTCAACGGCGTCAGACCTGGCGAGCGCACCTTCGACCTCACCGCTCAGCAGATTCATCAACCATCCGGCCTCGAAGTAGTCCAGATCGTGCCCAGCCAGTTCCATCTCGCGTTCGATGTGCGTGTAACCAGGGCTGTTCCTGTCCAACCGCGCGTGATCGGCAACTTCGCGCAGGGATACCGCATTGGCCAAATCGTTACCGATCCCGCTACCGTGACCATCACCGGCCCGAAAGCGCGGGTTGAGGCCGTGGAATCCGCCACCACGGACCCCATCGATGTAAGCGGAGCCATGAACCGCCTCACCTTCGTGCGCCATCCCTACATTTCCGACCCTCTTGTCCAGGTTAAGCATGCTGATCCCGTCCGGATTACAGTTATCATGGAGCAGGGGCCCGGCAGCGGCGCCCGTTGACCAACTCCGAATGACTTCAAAGACACGACAACTCTTCGGCACCGATGGCATTCGCGGCGTCGCCGGAGAATTTCCCTTGACCCAGGTAAACACCTTCCTGATTGGCCGCGCCATCGGCCACAACCTGATTCGCACCCATCCCCAAGCCAGCGTGGTCATCGGCCAGGATACGCGGGAATCGAGTTCCTGGATCGCCGACCAGGTCTCGCTCGGACTCGCTTCCTGCGGCTGTCAGGTGCATAGTGCCGGCGTCATTACCACGCCTGGTGTCGCATTTCTCGCGCGCTCGCGGAAGTGCGCTGCCGGAGTCGTCATCTCCGCCTCGCACAATCCCTGGACCGACAATGGAATTAAGGTGTTCTCCGGCGATGGCTACAAGCTTCCCGATGCCCGAGAACTGGCCATCGAACAGGAAATATTCGCTCTGCTGCAAAATCCGGAGCCGGGGCTGCTTCCGGCAACCAAGCCTCCCGCGAGCCTGCCGGGAGAGTCCAGTCTCAGGCGTGCCTACATTGAGTGGCTCAAGGGCAACGTGAAAACGAATCTGGGCCGGCTGCGAGTGCTGGTGGATTGTGCCAATGGCGCCGCCACGGCGGAAGCTCCGGAACTCTTCCGTGCTCTCGGCGTGCACGCAACCTTCGTCGGCGCCTCGCCCGACGGCCGCAACATCAACGAAAACTGTGGCGCCCTTCATCCCGAAGCCGTGGCCAAAGGCGTCGCCCAGAAGCCCGGCCACTTCGACCTCGGTGTCACCTTCGACGGCGATGCCGATCGCGTGCTGTTCAGCGATGCCACTGGCCACGTGGTCAATGGCGATGCCGTCCTGCTTCTGGCCGCCCGTGATTTACAGTCTCGCAGCGCCCTTGCCGGTTCCGTTATTGTGGCCACCACCATGTCAAACATGGGCCTCGAAATCGCTCTTCGCAAGTCCGGCATCCGTATGTTGCGCGCTGACGTTGGCGACAAGTACGTGCTGGAAGAGATGCAGAAAACCGGCGCGATTCTGGGAGGGGAACAGTCCGGCCATATCCTGTTTCGCGACGGCGAAGCCACCACCGGAGACGGCCTGCTCACCGCCTTGCGAGTCATGGAGGTGATCGCCCGTACCGGCAAACCTCTGGCGGAACTCGTCGGCGATCTCAAGGTCTTTCCACAGACCATTCAGAACGTGCGGGTGCGGGAAAAAACACCGTTCGCCCAGGTGGCGGACATTCAGCGCGCCATCGACGCCGCTCAAAACGAACTCGATGGCAACGGACGCGTCGTGGTCCGCTACTCCGGTACCGAGGCCCTGGCCCGCATCATGGTCGAGGCCGAGTCTGAAGAGAAAATGCGGACGTTAACCCACAATATTGCCGGTGCTATCAAGAACGCCCTCGGTGTTTGATGTGACCTCGGTTCTGTCCAATGCCGCCGCCCTCTGGAACTTGGTCCTGCTGCTGGCTGCGATCGTGGTGCTTATCGGCTTTCTCTACGGGTTTGTCTTCCGGCGGCTGGTTCGCAAGCGACGAATCGCCGGCGCCCGCGACCGCCGAATGCTGCGCGAAGCCGCCGAACGCGAATCGGATAGAACTAACTAATAAAGCTTTTCAGGGTTGGCCAGCGGCGAAAACAAATTACTCCATATCCCGCCAGTTCGTTCCCACTCCCATTTCCACCAGCAACGGCACGGTCAACGCGTGGACCTGCTCCATCCGTTTCTTCACCAGCGATCGCATCACGTCGATCTCGCCTTCCGGCACCTCGAACACCAACTCGTCGTGCACCTGCAAAGTCATCCTTGATGCCAGTCCACGTTCGCGCAGTTCCTGGTCAATGCGGATCATCGCAATCTTGATCAAGTCAGCCGCCGTGCCTTGCAGCGGCGTATTCACCGCCGTCCGCTCGGCAAATCCACGCAGGTTGGCGTTCTTGCTGTTGATGTCGGGGATCGGCCGCACCCGCCCAAACAGAGTCGTCACCCTCTGGGTCCGACGAGCTTCTTCCAGAATCTGTTCTCTGAATTTCCGCACTCCCGCGTACTTCTCAAAGTATGCATCGATGAAGCGCCGCGCTTCCGCCGGCTCAATCCCCAGGCTTTGCGACAAGCCGAACGCCGACAGTCCGTACACAATCCCAAAATTCACCACTTTCGCCTGCCGCCGATGGTCAGGGGTCACCATGAGCGGCGGCACACCGAAGACCTGCGAAGCCGTCAGCGTGTGAATATCGTCGCCGCGCCGGTAAGCCTCAACCAGCAACGGATCCTGCGAAAAATGCGCCAGCAGCCGCAACTCGATCTGCGAATAGTCCGCAGCCAGCAGCACATGTCCCGGCTCCGCCGTAAACGCGGCTCGAATCTCACGGCCTAATTCGGTGCGTATGGGGATGTTTTGAAGATTGGGATTAGTGGACGATAGCCTCCCCGTCGCCGTTCCAGTTTGGCCGAACGTAGTATGCAGCCGGGCGGTAGTCGAATTCAGCAACACCGGCAGTGCGTCCACATAAGTAGATTTCAGCTTGGTGAGCTGCCGGTACTCCAGCACCATGCGTGGCACTGCATGATCTTCCGCCAACCCCTCCAGCACATCGACCGCTGTCGAGATCGTTTTCCCCTTGCCGTATTTCACCGGCTTGGGCAAATTCAGCTTGTTGAAAAGCACGTCCCCCAACTGCTTAGGGGAACTGATGTTGAACTCATATCCGGCCGACTCGTAAATCTCTCTAGCCTTCGCCGCAATCTCCAGCTCCAGACGCGATGACATCTCGGCCAGATTGTTGCGATCAATCTTGACCCCCGCCTGCTCCATCCGCGTCAGCACGGGCACCAGCGGCAGGTCGATCTCTTGATAAAGTTTAAGCAATCCTGCTTGCTCCACTTCGGCGCGCAGCACAGTCGCCAGCCTCCCAGTGATGTCTGCCGATTCGGGCAACGCCCCGCTGAGCTTCATGTTGAAACGTCGCAAGGCGACATCGGCCAGCCGGTGCGATGGATACGTCGGATCCAGCAAATACGAATACAGCATGGGATCATGCTGCACGCCGCGCAGGTCGATCCCCATCGGCGCAATCGCATGCGCAGCGGCCTTCCAGTCGTGAACGGCTTTCGGCAGACCGGCGTCCGCCAATGCTCCGTGAAGCTTTGCCGCCGCGGCTTCATTTTCCCCCGCCACCGTCGCCGCCACTCCTGGCTCCGCCGAAATAGCCAGATTGCGGGCTCGCGCCGGCCGGGGTGCTTCCGCTGTCAGCGGCAGCATCCCAGTTTCAGATTCCCCAGGTTCGTCCTCCTCTTCATCAGTGATTTCCGATTCTGCCTCAACTGCAACCGCCAGCGGGCCCCCTGCGGGAACGGCCCGCAGCACAGCTTCCACATCGGCTTCTGATTTCGCATCGCTGTAGTGCGCCTCGCTCACCTCGGCGATGGGCAGCAGCTCTTTCAACAGAGACGTAAACTCCAACTCGGTGAACAGCTCCCGCAACCCTTCTCGGTCCGGCTCTCCCATCTTCATCGCGGTCTCGTTCAGTTCGACCGGAACGTTGCAGTCGATGGTCACCAGCTGCTTGCTCAGCAAAATGTTGTCGCGATTGTTTTGCAGCGACTCGCGATAGGTCTTCTTCTCGACCTCCGCCGCCCGTTCCAGCGCCTGCTCCACCGTTCCAAAACGTTGAATCAGATCCACCGAACCTTTGTCGCCAATTCCCGGCGCCCCGGGAATGTTATCGACCGAATCGCCTCGCAACGCCATCACATCCACCACTCGCTCCGGCGGCACTCCCAGAATCTCCTCAACTTTTTTCGCATCGCAGATCAGATTGTCCTTGGGTGGATTCAAAACGTGTACGCGCTCGTTCACCAGTTGCAGCATGTCCTTGTCGCTCGAAACCACGTACACCGGATGAGACTTTTCCGCGGCCTTGCGCGCCAGCGTGCCAATCACGTCGTCCGCTTCGTAGCCCGGCATCTCAAGAATCGGGATTCCGTAGGCTTCGAGAGCCCGGCGGATGTAGGGTATCTGCTGCGCCAGATCTCCGGGCATTTCGCTGCGGTTGGCCTTGTAGCCGTGATACTCCACCTCCTGGAACGTCTGGCTCTTGAGATCGAACTTCCGCACCGACGTAAAAGCTTCCGCTTGCTGATCGCGAAACGTAGGTGCTGCAACGTCAAATACCGCTGCCAAATACTGAGGTGAGAAGTCATCCCGCAACTTGCGCAGCATGTTCACGAAAACGTAAACCGCAGCCGTGGGCACGCCGGATTTTGTGGACATCCCGCGCTGCCGCGCCATGGCGTGATAGGCGCGGAAGATAAATGACATGGCATCAATCAGGAAAATTCGATTGGGATCGGCCGGACTCTTGACAACCGAGAGCTCCGACTTCGGTGAAACGCCAGCCTCGATCGTAGTTTTTCTCTTTGGTGGCACGACGGTAAGTTTAACAGTCAGGGAGGAACATCCCGAAAGACTGAAACCGTAAGCTGAGAGCTTCTATCTCTTCTTCCCATACTCGGTGTTGTAATGCAGCTTGATTTCCCCGCAGGTCCCCTGTTCCGGCGAATAAACCACACAGCTATCAAATGGCCGCGAATATACATGCAGGCTCACTGCCCGCTGATTGAACTCGCGCGGATTGAGCACACGATGCACCGGCTCCCGCGGATCGACCGCACAAGGATGAGCAGCATTCATCTCCACCGTATCCGCCGTTTCCAACCGGCAGCTTCCTCCATCCAGGTCCTGCTCAATCACCCGGTAGTTTTCCACCAGCAACCGGCCGATAGGCACTGCCATCCAGCAGTTCTGGTCGCGATGATTGTGCACCGAACTGATTTGCCCAACTTCCCAACAGATCGCCATCAGTTCGTAGAGTGGCGTCTTATCGATCAGGTTCCGGGTATAGTGCTGGCGGTCCCATGTGAGAAACTGCTCCAACGTATCCGGAACCACCGGGGTCTGCTCGAGAAAATGCAGAATCTGCTCAGTCCCTGAGAACGCCGGCTCGGCGAACTTACGCAATCCGGCAACAAAATCCTCGATCGAAACCTGCTTCAACACCGTCTGTGTACCCATGTCTTCCCCCTGCAACGCCCTAGTATAACGCTCTCTGGAGAGGATAACCGACGGGTGCCCCGTCCCTTCGCGCACGTTGCGAAGGGACGGGATTCCACGCCAGCCGCGGGTGGTGAGCTTCACGAATCCAAGAACATGCAATCCCCATAAGAATAAAAACGATACTTCTGCGTCACAGCATGTTGGTAAGCCGACAGTACCCGTTCTTTCCCGCCCAACGCGCACACCAGCATCAGCAGGGTCGATTGCGGCAAATGAAAATTAGTCAGCAACGCCCCCACCACTCGAAACCGATACCCCGGATAGATAAAAATATCCGCCTCCCCCGCGCCAGCTTCGACCCTGCCCGACCGCTCCGCCGCATACTCCAGCGTCCGCACCGTGGTCGTCCCCACCGCCACAACCCTCCGCCCGGCGTCCAAAGCCCGGTTGATCCTCTCCGCCGCGTCGTTTGAGATCGCATAAGACTCGCGGTGCAATCGATGATCTTCCACCCGATCCACCCGCACCGGCTGAAACGTTCCTAAACCAACGTGCAGCGTGATCTCCGCCGTTTCAGAGCCCCGTTCACGCATCCGAGCCAGCACTCCCGGCGTGAAGTGCAAACCCGCCGTGGGCGCAGCCACCGATCCCCGTTCCCGCGCATAGACGGTCTGATAACGTTCCCGATCGCCCGGCTGATCTTCCCGGTCAATATAAGGAGGCAGTGGCACGTGCCCCAACCGGTCGAGCGCTTTCCAAAAATCAACCTCAAGATCAAAGCGTATGCGCCGCTCTCCGAAGCCACCTCGTTCGATGACTTCGGCCTGCAATTCGCCACTCTCCCCGAAGAACAGCCTTTCTCCCACGCCGATCTTTTTCCCGGGGCGCACCAGGCATTCCCATTCGATCGGCTCCTGCGAAACCTGCCGCGTCAGCAAAACCTCCACCCGGCCTTTCAGGAAGTCTTTGGCTGCAGGGTTCTGTGCGCTGAGAGGCTGCGCTTTTTCCCCGCTTCGATGCCCGTAGAGTCTCGCCGGAAACACCTTGGTGTTATTGAAGACCACCAGATCGTCCGCCCGCAGCATCTCTGGAAACTCGCGAAACGAGCAATCCTCTACACCCCCGGAGCGCTGCAAGCGCAGCAGACGCGACGCTGCCCGGTCAGGAAGCGATTCCTGGGCAATCAATTCAGCGGGAAGAGAGTAATTGAACTCGGCGACCAGCACGCCGGGTGATTATAGCGGGTGATTATTGCGGCTGATTATAGATAGAGGGTCCGCGTCAACCTTTGTCCCTATTTCGGGCCGCCAGATACCCGTGGGGCCCCACCGTTTTGTATCCTTACAGGCAGTGGCTGGCAAGGTTGTCCTCCACAAGGGTCGGTAAACAAACGGATTGTTTTCCCCCACGTGCCTGCGGTAACATACGCGAGCACTCCCCTCAGTTTGCTCTCAGTCTATGCCCAGCGAACGGCAACATCGACGTGAGATAGCCGTCTTCGGCAAAATGCTGTACGACCGCGGCTACGTGGCCGCTATGGATGGCAACCTCTCCGTTCGCCTCGACGAAGACCGTATCCTGGCCACCCCCACCTCCATGAGTAAGGGTTTCCTGCGCCCCGCGGATATGGTGATTGTCGACTCCCAGGGCAAGCTGCTCGCCGGCCACCATAATGTGTCGAGTGAGATCGCCATGCACTTGCTGATCTACAAACTGCGGCCTGATATTCGCGGCATCGTGCATGCCCACCCGCCCACGGCCACGGGATTCGCCGCTGCCGGAATCGCCCTGAATAAGCCTCTGGTATGTGAAGTCGTAATCGGACTGGGCTCGATTCCGCTCGCCCGCTACGGAACTCCAGGAACGCCGGAACTGAGCGAAACCCTCGAGCCGTTGGTCCCACAGTATGACGCCATCCTCATGTCGAATCATGGCGTCGTCGCTTATGCCGATACCTTGCACAGCGCTTACATGAAGATGGAAACAGTGGAACACTTTGCCCAGATCGCCCTGGTGACCCACCTTCTGGGGCGCCAGCAGCCGCTCGAAGGTGAGGACCTCGAAAAGCTCCTGCTCGCCCGCGGCAAATATCAGGGTTCGCACTCGCTCGCCCCCATGCCCCTGGCCTGTGGGCTCGGTGCCGAACGCCACCGAAATTCATCCAGCCTCGAGGATGCCGATCGCGTGGCTGCCTCCGCATTTCGCGGTCGCGCCCGCGCGAAGAACTGAAACCGGCAGCCTGAAACTGGAAACCTGGCCTTCACTCTCCTGCGATTCTGAACCGCATGCCCGCGCGGAAATTCGTCCCCAGCCCCGGATATCCCACCACCTCGTTGTACTGCTTATCCAGAATATTTTCGAGGTTCACATAGGCGGTCACGCGAGAGTTGAGCGCGTACCAGCCACCCGCGTTCACCAGCACATAGCCGGGCGCATGATTGATATTGAACCCGAAGAAGTCCGAGTCGGCGCGCCTGCCAACAAAGCTTCCTCCCAGATTCGCTCCCCAGCGTTTCCCCAGATAAGACAGCAGGCTGGCAGCTGAATGGCGTGGCCGCCGTAACAGAGGATCACCCGCGGCGAAAGGATCGAACGTGCCCGGCGGCGCTTCCAATATCTGGGTTGAGGTGTAAGTGTAGGACGCATTCCATGACAACTTGGAACTCAGCCTGGTCTGCAACTCCACTTCCGCCCCGTGGGCAATGGACTTCTCCAGATTGATGTACTGGCCGAGAAACGTAGTCGGGTTGAGGGTAATGAATTCGATCTGGTCGTGGAACAGGTTGTTGAAGTAAGTTGCGTTCAACACAATTTTGCCGGCGAGGAAATTCTGCTGAAACCCGGTCTCAAACGCCCGGTTCCTCTCGGCCTTTAGATTGGGGTTGGGGATTTGAAACGGGCCAATACCGAAGGCCTCTTCGAATCGAGGTTCCTTGATTCCGGTCGCATACGAAAACCTCAGGCGAGTGCCGGAAAATGTCTGGCCGCCCCGCAAAACCTGCAGTCCCAGGGCGATCCGCGGAACCCCAGCGTTGCCAAAGGTCGTGTTATGGACGAACCGCGCCCCGGCAACCACGTTCAACCGGCCCAGCATGAGCGTCTGCTGCCCGTAGAGTGCGTCGTTCAGTCGCAATCCGTGGGCCACGGTTGGCGGAGGAGGAATGGTATCGCGCACCGAACCATTCTCGTCTTCGAATTCATATCCAAACGTGGTGTGGGCCCAGCTGCGCTCAACATAATCGCCCTGGTAATCGAACCCGGCGCGGTTGAAGCGGGCGTACTCCGCAAAAGGAAAGTCGACTTCGCCAAACGGCGTCACCCGTCCTGGATCAGTAACAAAATCAGTGTTCGCCCTTCCCAGCGTCCATTCGTAACCGGTAACGCGATGCGTCCATCGCGAGGGCCCTGTGATCGTCACCTCCAAGCTGGCCAGCAGGTTGTTCTGCCGCGCGCGCTGATCGAGGTCGGGGGACAACAGCTGCTGGCCGTTGAAATTCCATTCCCCTTGAACCCCGCTGACACTGTTGTCATGGCGCAGGCGTAAACGTAAAGCCGCCCAATCGTTCAGTTTCGCTCCTGCATTCACACCGACAAGCGAGTTGGAATAATCATCGTTCGGGCCCGAACCCGTGGTGTTGAACTGATTTCCGAAAACGTCGTAATCGAAGCGGCCATTCGCACCTGATAGCGACGCATAACCATTTTCGGTCCCATAATTCCCGGCATCCGCGCCAAAGCGCAATTCCGGAACCGGAGTCGTGCCCGTCCGTGTCCACACTTGCACCACGCTGGTCATCGCGTCGGACCCATAAAGCGTGCTTTGCGCGCCTCGCAGGAACTCCATCCGATCAGCTTCGGTAAGCGGCAGGGTTCCGAAATCAAAAGTCCCACCGGGCTGATCAATGCTTACTCCGTCCACGATCACTTTGTTGTAATTGGAGTTTCCGCCTTGCACGAACAGCGATGACAGTCCGCCGCGCTGCCCCGCCGTATTCACGATCGCGCCAGGAAGAAATCGCAAGGCATCGTTGGCTGCCACCGGGTTCATCACCTGGAGCTGCTGGCTGCTCAACGTGGCTACACTAGCGCCGCCGTCTTCGCTCGGAACCGGGCTGCGGGTCGCGGTCACAACAACCGTCTCCGCCGTTGTGGCGAGTCCCAGACTGACCGTGATTTCTCCGCTGGAGGCATCCACGGTTTGTGAGGCAAAGCCGGGAGCCAACACTCGCAAACGGTAAGGGCCTGGACCGGCATTGCGAAACACGACCGTGCCCTCGGGCGACGAATCCTGAACTGCCAATGGAGTGTCACTGCCGGTGGCAAACAACGTAACCTGCGCTCCGGCAACCACGGCCGATTTGGGGTCGACAACCTTTACTCTGATTTCGGCGGCAGACGCTGCCACCATGGGGGCAAGAACCACAAAGACGACAACGCCGACAAGAACACGATGCAACCGCATGCACTCCTCCTTTATCACGCGAAAGGGGTTGGTGTTGGCGGTTCGCGCCGATCTCCTGGCTCAGCGAGTTAGGATGAATCATCCGGCGGGCTTTTTTGCCCCGACGACATTCCATCCGGCGATCGCAACCAGCCTTCCCAGGGATTTCTCCCCAGTGACTGGCTGCCATTTCCTCGCTTACAGTTGCGCGGCAGCGCGGGATTCTCACCCGCTTCCCTCCTCATCAATCCCGATGAGGGTGCGCGAACCAAAGTATGTTGGGAAAGAACAAAAACTGCGTTGTGGGAATCTACTCGCCCCGCGCTGTGAAAGTCAATTGCGCCTGCGGATGGTGAAGACCAATCGCCGCCGCCGGCGGTTGTATAAAATAGACACATGATCCCCGAGGACCTGCTAGCCATCGTCGTCTGTCCCGCCTGCAAGCGGCCTCTCGCTTTGAAAGAGAACGGAGCGGGATTGAAATGCAGTGGCTGTCGGCTGGTTTATCCAATTCGGGACGACATTCCCATTCTACTGATCGATGAGGCCATCCCCGATTCCGCCTGAGAACCCGTCTCATACCGGCGCAATTTGATCCGTGCAGGCTCTTTTTATCTCGCTCTCCGGTGTCAGACCGACACAACGTGTCAGCTGTCTGCACAGCACATCTCTCACTCAAAACCGGCTTCCACTCCAGGCAGCAACCGCGCGATGCCGCAACTTATTGCAACGCTATGGGTTTAATCAAGCAGGGACAGGTTGTCCCGGAAGCTGTGTAAAACTTGTAATCCGGCAATGAAATTGCAGGTAACTTTAGCGGCATCTGCGGCGTCTAATCCGGTGAAGGTTAGAGAGGTCGGGTTCGGAGGTGGTGGCGATGAGAGAGCGATTCACGGTGACGGAACTGAGCGCTTTGCGCAGCGACCTCTTGCAGGGCGGGTTGATCGATTCCCGTGAGGCCGCGGAACTGCTCCAGGTGTTTCTCATGGGCAGAGGTTACGGTGTTTCTCCTCAAGCCGCGTTCGATGCTGCTGGCCGGGTCGAGATGTCGGGTTGCTCCATCCCGGTGTTACAGCACGAATTGGAGAATTTGGCCTTGGTAATGTAAGCGGTACCACACAGAATCTGCAGGGACTTCGAAACCAAGTCGCTCCCTGAAGGTGATGCAGTAGATGCGCCGGGCGAACCAGCCCGGCCCTTCTTTTTTGGATGCGGCTCTTGGCTTTTAGCCTTTGGCTTGAATCAAATCCGTCAGAGCTGTGTTGCAGTGCCCGGATATGGGCCGATGCGCGGCAGCCGGGAGCTCGAGCCAAAAGCTAACAGCTGAGAGCCAAGAGTCTACTCGTACCTCAAACTCTCCACTGGATCCAGCTTGGCAGCCCGGGCTGCCGGCATCGTCCCAAACAAAATCCCCACCAGCGACGACACCAGAATGGCTACAATCGCCGAAAGTCCGGAAATTGGAATGCGGTATTCGGTCAGAAACCTCACCGAAAACGGAATTGCGAGGCCAATCACGACTCCCGCAAATCCGCCGATCAGTGAGATCAGAATCGCCTCCGACAAGAACTGATAACGAATAGAACGGCTGGTCGCGCCAATGGCTTTGCGGATCCCGATCTCGCGAATCCGCGAGCTTACCGTTGCCAGCATGATGTTCATGATCCCGATCCCGCTGACCAGCAGTGTGACGGTCGCAATGAGCAGTAACACGATGGTCAGCGCATTGGCGGTTTTGTCTGCCACCGCCACCAACTCGGTGAGGTTCTGGACGGTGTATACCGATTCAGGACGATGCCGGGACTGGATGACCTTCTTCACCTGCTGGGTGACTGGAATCACCATCGACGGTTCGGCGGCCGAAAAATAAAGCTGCCTCACGTTCGCAGTGTCTGTAAAGAATCGGGCCACGGTGTAGGGAATCAGCATCGAGTTGTCGGTCACCTCCGTTTGCCCAAAGGTGTCTACTCGTTCTCGGAACGTTCCAATGATGGTGAAAGGAAGGCCATTCACTTTCACTGTCTTGCCGATTGCATCTCCCACCGATCCGTAGATCTCCTCGGCAAGCTTCTGTTGCATCACACCGACTTTGTTGCGTGCCTGCTCGTCCTGGGCATCGAAGAACCTTCCCGAAAGCACCACCAGATTGCGCACCACGGTGTATTCCGGGAACACGCCCAGGGTGCGTAGATCGCGTTCCTTGCCTCCGCCGATGGGAATACGGTCATCCAGCGGAACCACCGGCGACGCGGCCACGATCCCCGGCACCTGCTGCAACACGGCGTACATGTCATCAATAGTCAGCAGGTCGGGGGTCACATTGCGCTGCTCACCGCCTTGATATTCTGCGTCGATCTGGTTGGCGCCAATCGACTGGATCAGGCTCAGAACGTATTGCTTGCCCGTCATCCCGATCGTCACTACCAGAATGAGAGACGCCGTGCCAATGACCATCCCGAGGGCCGTCAGTGCGAACCGCACTTTGTTGCTGCAAAAAGTGTCGTAGGCAAAACTGAGAATCTCCCCCAGCACTAATTTCGGGGGATGATGGGTTGGCGTAGTGGCGGTGGTCGCCATGCTGTTTTAGATGCTACGCGGCCCACAGAAGCAGCGCAAACCTCCGCTGCGGAAGAGCAGGGCTCCTTTGCGTCCTTTGCGAGTTCCCTTTGCGCCCTTTGCGGTAAAGGTGTTGATCGTAAAAGCCGCAAAGAAGCCAAACGATCAAAAAGCGATTACACCTTCGAATCCGCGGCCGCCCCCTTGACGTAATACGCCGCCTGCCCCGGATCCAGCCGTCGCCCCTTGCCGCTGAAAATCCGGAAATGCATCACCCCAGCCTTCTGCAAAGCAAATTGCAGCGTCGTGGCCAGAACTCCAAATCCGTACTTCACGCTGCGGCCGAAATTAATCGACGAGGCCTCCTCGAAATACTTCGTCGGACACGACACCTCTCCAATACGAAACCCGAAATGCACACACTGCGCCAGCATCTGGTTGTCGAACACAAAGTCGTCAGAGTTTTCGAGCAATGGCAACCGGGTAAGAACCTCCCGGCTGAAAGCGCGGTATCCGGTGTGATACTCCGACAATTTCACTCGCAAAAAAAAGTTTTCAAACGCGGTGAGAAAACGGTTGGCTACGTACTTCCACGCCGGCATGCCCCCGCGCAGCGCTGTTCCCCCGATAATGCGCGATCCCAACACCACGTCATACACCCCAAACGCCACCATACTGGCCATGGCTGTCGCCAGCAGAGGCGTGTACTGGTAGTCAGGGTGCACCATGATCACCACGTCGGCCCCCGAGGCCAGCGCTTCCCGGTAACAGGTCTGCTGGTTGCGCCCGTATCCGTAGTTCTGGTCATGCACAAAGCATTGCAACCCCAGTTCTTTGGCGACCTCGATGGTGCGGTCGGAACTGTGGTCATCCACCAGAATGCAAGTGTCCACCAGGTCTGGAAGTTCGCTGACCGTCGCTCGCAGGGTCTTCTCCGCGTTATATGCGGGCAACACCACAACGATGCGTTTCCCGTTAATCATCGAGCCATGATAACCCGTACTACTGCGGTTCCTGCGTTCTAAACGACCCACCCTCGCCACTCTCTTGGTACATGAACCCACGTGCACAAAAAAAGCCGCCTTGTTCAGGCGGCGTTGAGCAGATGAGAATCAACCCGGCTTAGCGATGTCCTCCTCCACCGTGAGAACCCGAACTGTGACCGCCGCCGGCACTACCCGAACCGCCGTGGGAACCGCCGCTAGAACCACCGTGATACCCACCACCTGAACTGCCATAGCTCCGTGACGGGGCTGAATATCCTCCACGACCGCCGTAGGAACCTCCGTACGGGCTGCCATACGACCGGCTTGAATAGTTTCCGCGACCTCCGTACGAACCACCGTAAGACCGGTTCGAATACGCTTGGCCATAGCCTCCGCGGCCCTCTGACCCAGAGTAGCTGCGTGGTGCCGTTTGCATTCGTCCCGTAGGATGCGGCACGTTGTTGCCCATGCTGCGCGAACCGAAAGTCGAGCCTTCGTTATGGGCGCTCATGGTCGGACGGCTGGCCACATTCCCCGCTGGCGGACGCGGAACCGATCGAGGGATCGTCGAAGACGAGGACCCCGGATACGACCGCATGCTGCTCTGGGGCGGGCGAGGAACGTTGTGATTCATCGCCATCTGCGTCGGCTCGCTTCTCGATTGATTAACTGAATGATTAACCGAACCGTTCGCCGACGGCCGGGGGACACTCCGTCCCGCTGGCGCCGGCATCGACCCGGCATGTGCTTCCGGGGCGCGCGCAGCCGAAGACATGCCTCGCTCCGCGCCTGACCCTCCGCGTGACGCCGCCACCTGGCTCGCCGCCGCTCTTGACGACACCGCCGGCGGAGTCATGCGGCTGACAGTCGGCCGCGAGAAAGTGCTGGAAGCAGGCCGCGCTCCCGGACTCGCCTTCGCCCCCAATGTACTTTCCCGTGTCGGGCTGGCATTGATCCGGCTGAGCGATTGCGCCCCCTTCAAGTCGTTGGGAGTCAAACGCGCCGAATTACCGTGCACCGACAAGCCATGTTGCAGACCACTCTGCGACATTGCATTCAACGCTCCCGGCTTGTTCATGTTGGCAAAGTGAGTTCCTGCCCCACTTGCCTTGCCTGAGAAGAAATTGTTGCTCACGCGGTTGAAATTCGTGATCCGCGCATTGCTGAGGTTGACGTTCCGGAAGAAACCCGGACTGGTATGGAACCACGGTCTGAACGGCTCCCGGAAACCCAGAGGGCACCAGCCGAACCGCGGCCCGAAACCCAAGCCAAAGCCGAAACCAAAGCCCCCGCCCCAACCGAAACCCCATCCCGGCCCGCCGAACCATCCCACCAGCGCCGGCGCATACCACGGCCGGTACCAGTAAGGTCCTGGTATCCATCCCCACGACGCGCCGATGTACGCCCAGCGTCCGTAGTGAAATGGCGCGAAGCCCCAAGGCGCATCATCCACCCAGGTCCATCCCCATGGACTTTCCCAGATCCAGTGGCCGTAGCTATAGGGCGCCCAACCCGGCGCTACTGCTGTAGGTGTCCAGACCTCGCCGTAACCCGGATCATCCTTCCAGGTTCCGTATTGATCCAGATCTTGAGAACCGACAACGTCCGGATTCACGTAACGGGCAGAAGCCGAGCGGTTCTCGTGCCGGTCTCGCATGCTGGACCATTCATCAAAGCTGTCTGGCGGAGGCGCGTCCTGGATCTGGTTCGCCAGGGAATTCCCGCCGCTGAATCTAGCCTGCTCTCCACTGTGTACACGCACTGGCGAACCCTGGCCAGTGGCTTCGCCCTCGCCTCTCCTTACCGTGACCATGGTGGAGTCCCCGTTCGGATCGACATCAAATCTATAGTCGCCGGGCTTCCTCACCGTAAACGCCAGGTTGGGTGTGTCGACCTCCCATGTCTCGCCTTCATACAAGTGGCGAACGTGCACATTCAATGCACCCTGATGCACCGATACTTGCACGGCATTGTTGTCAATGTTGGTCAGCGTTACGCTGGATTCGGAGTTGATTCGCACCTGGCCGTTGCCCAAGTCAAGCTCAGCGCGAGACTCTTTGTCCGCCCAAACGTTGTCGGCGTTCGTGAGCGGGCGGTTGGCCGAACCCTGAACCCAATCCCCTGTGCCTTGCGGCTGGACGGAAACTTGTCCCGTCATGTACTGCAAGCGCGCTACTCGCCCAGGAGGATCTGGAGCGTTCGCATCTGTCGTTTCCGCAGGTGCGGATTCTGGGCCGGTGGGTTGAACATCCCCGGCTTGTGGATACGTCGCCTGAGGATCGGCCGCAGGGGCAGAGGAATCCTGCGCCCACACCGTTGCTGCCAGTAAAACGATAAGTATGCTTGCTAGTAAGAAACGCCTGCCCGACTTCATGACTATCCCCTTTTGAAAGACTGCGGGTGGCTCGCAACCTCTCCTGGAGTCGACTACGCCTGCGAAAACTCCCCCGACTCCCATTGCCCTTCGTACAGCCTGCCACCACTCCTTTAAACCCGCATCCAGGAGCCTAGTTGCGCGGGTCACATATTACCCAATCTCCCATACTGTTATATAGATGCAAATGCACCTCCCGGAGAGGCCGCCGATCTGGCCGTTGGGCGCCCTATGCAAACTGCTGCATCCATAACACTTATGAGGGACTTACCCACCCGTTCGGGCTATTGGCCGAAGCTTGCAGGTGGGCGAGAATGGGTTCAGCAAGCCGTACGGGCGGCAAGACCAGCAGGGAGCGTCAGTGGACAACCGTCGTCGTAACCATCGAACAAAAGCAGTCCTGCCGGTACGAGTCTCCGGCAATGACGGCTCCGGTACCGCCTACTGCGATTTGGCGCATACCCTGGACGTCACCGAATCGGGCATCCGGTTGGGTTTCGTCCGCCGACAGTTGCGGGTTGGCAGCCAACTTACCATTCAGTACCGCCAGCACAAAGCGGAGTTTCGAGTCATTTGGATCTCCCAACTGACGCGTCTCAAGGAACACCACGTCGGCCTCGAGGCTCTGGTGCCGCGGGATGTTTGGGGGCTGGGTCCAGATTCCCGAACTCGGCAGCAACCTCCTCAATCTGACCGTGCCTCGAGTCAACTTACTATCTAGATTTCAGCCGTAAAGTTTCGAAAGGGCTCGTAGCTGGACTTCGCCCGAGCGGTGGGCTTTTTGGCAGCGCCGTGCTTCAGCGTTGCCTTAAGCCTGCTCATCCACCACGCGGTTGCGCAGTGTTCCCACACCTTCCACCGTGATCTCAATCGTATCCCCCGCCACCACCGGCCCCACCCCTTCCGGCGTGCCCGTGGCAATCACATCTCCCGGCTCGAGAGTCATGACATCGGCAATGTAGCGAATCACTGCATCCAGCGGAAAGATGAAATCCCGCGTATTGCCGTGCTGCCGGACCTCTCCATTCACGCGCGTTTCGACGCCGACTCCCGCCCAGGGATCGATCTCATCCGTCACCACCGGCCCCACGGGACAAAAAGTGTCGAAGCCTTTTCCCCGCGTCCACTGGCTGTCTTTTTTCTGAATGTCTCGCGCGGTGAAGTCATTGAGCACGGTGTAACCGAGAATCAGTGGACGCACACTCTCGTCGGCTGCGAGCTTATAGCAACGGCGGCCCATCACCACCGCCAGTTCCCCCTCAAAGTCCGTACGTTGGGAGATATGCGGTCTTCGGATCTCTTCGCATGTCGCCAGCAACGACGACGGCGGCTTGAAGAAAAGCAGAGGCTCGGTTGGAACTTCGTTCCCCAACTCCGCAGCATGGGCACGATAATTCCGCCCTACACAAACGATTTTCGACGGCCTCACCGGCACCAACAACTTCGCGTCCAACAAGGGCAGCCGGGCAATGGCCTTCGTGGGCACATCTTCCACATCGCCGCCTTCGTCTGGCGGCATGAGAAACACCCGCGTGATTTCATCCTTGCCGGCGACGGATTCAACCAGGCCGTATTCTGCCCGTCCGTTGTGTTGGAATCGGCAATATTTCAAGGCTATGCCCCCACTATCCCCATCCTCTTCCCCACTCGTCCCAACACTTCCAACGCCTGCTGCAATTCATCGCGGGTATGGGTGGCAGTCATAATTGTCCGGATGCGCGCTTTTCCCTCCGGCACGGTCGGAAACGCGATTCCCGTTCCCAGCACTCCCTCTTTGAACAGCTCGCGCGAAAAATCCATGGTCAGCCGGCCATCACCAATAATGATCGGCGTAATCGGGGTCTCGCTCGGCGGTGTGGTTTTCCCTCCGATGTCAAAGCCCAGCAACCCCAGCTCTTTTTTCCAAAAGCGCGTGTTCTCCCACAACTTCTCCATCAGCTCCGGCTCCTGCTCCAACACATCGAACGCGGCGATACACGTGGCCGCCACTGATGGCGGATGCGACGTCGAAAACAGAAACGGCCGCGCCCGGTGATACAGAAAATCAATCAAATCACGCGTGCCGCAAACGTATCCACCCAAAGCGCCGATTGCTTTCGAAAGCGTTCCCACCTGAATATCCACGCGCCCATGCATCTTGAAGTGGTCCACCGTCCCGCGTCCGTTGCGGCCCAAAACTCCGGACGCGTGGGCATCATCCACCATCATGATTGCCCCATATTTCTCAGCAACATCGCACAGCCCCGGCAGAGGGCCGATGTCGCCGTCCATCGAGAAAACGCCATCCGTGATCAGCAACTTTTTTCCCGGCTGGTCTTTCACGCTGGCCAGCTGCTGCTCCGCGTGAGCCGCATCTTTGTGATTGAAAACCAGGATCTTCGCCCGCGACAGCCGCGCGCCATCAATGATCGACGCATGATTCAGCTGGTCCGAAATGATGAAGTCATCTTTCCCCAGCACCCCTGAAACCGTGCCCGCATTGGCCGTGAAGCCCGACTGGAACACCACGCACGCTTCCACATTCTTGAAGCGCGCAATCTTTTCCTCCAGCTCCATGTGAATCTTCATGGTGCCGGCGATAGTGCGCACCGCGCCCGATCCCACGCCATATTTGCGCGTGGCCTCAAGCGCCGCCTCGCGCAACTTGGGATGCGTCGTCAATCCCAGGTAATTGTTCGACGCCAGGTTGATGACTTTCTTCCCATCAAACGTACAGACCGGGGCCTGTTCGTCGTCGAGCACACGCAACTTGAAGTGCGTGCCCTTGGCTTTCAGGTCATTCAGTTGATCGGTGAGGTAAGACAGCGGATTCGCGCGAGCAGTAGCGGTTGCCATGAAGTCTCCAACTTTGAAAGATAGCAAGAGATAAAGTGAAATCCCGACCCACCAGTTTAACCCCGCATCGGCAGATCCGGGTCAGTCCGTTCTTGACCCTGCTGAAGCCGACACCAGCTCCACCAACTCCTTTAGGCTCCCGACTTCCAGGTCCGGCTTCCCCGCAGCCGCTTTGGTCGCCCCCGCTTCGGCGCGCGGCGAGGGCCGATTCACCCAAACACTAGCGATGCCCAGCGCTTGCGCTGGAATCACATCGTGATAAACGCTCTGCCCAACGTGCAGCCAGCGCTCCGCGGCCACACCGAACCGGCCTCGCGCAATCTGAAAAATCCTCTTGCAGGGCTTGTAGCAGAGCGCCTGTTGCGCGGTGATCACGTGATCAAACTTCACTCCCAGCTTTGGAGCAGTCCCGGCAAACAGCTCATCGTCAATATTCGAGATCACGGCCAGCTGATAGCGGGTCTTCAACTCGCGGAGCGCTCCCACCGTGTCGGGAAACGGTTGCCAGGCCGCCAGCGATTTCGGCAACGAGCATACTTCCTCTTCGCTCGGATCAAATCCCAGCCGCTCGCCGAAGCCGCGAACCACCGCCTGCAAAACTTCACGATAACTCACGTACTCCTTCTGCTCAGCCTCCAATTCCAGCTCGGAATAGATCTTCAACAAAGTGACGTCGTTCACTCTCTTGTTATGCGCCCCCAGGATGGGTCTTAGCGCGGAGAAAATGCCGGCTTCCCAGTCGATCATAGTGCCGTAGCAGTCGAAGCTGAGTACTGAAAACCGTGAGAGGTCAAGCATGGATGGCCCTGAACAAACAGAATACCCCGAAGTAGCCTTCGGGGCATTTTTCGAGATCCCGCGAACTTAGCTCTTTCCTTATTCCTTCACTTCAACAGTCAGCGGTTGAGAGAGTGTAAAGCTCAACGCCGACTCCGCTGGCAGCACAATTTCTTTATTCCCGGTAAACGCCGCTCCTGCCCCTCCGGCTCCGGCTCCGGCAGCCGCCCCAATGGCAACACCTTTGCCTCCACCTGCGAGCCCTCCCACCAGCGCGCCCAAGGCGGCTCCGCCCCCGGCCAGCACCGCAGTTCGCTTACCTTTGCCTTTTTCAGTCTGGGTAACGTTCGAGGTTTGTATCGGCTGGCTCGCCCCATTGACGGTGATCGAAGTCAGTTGCAGCGAGAGGAGAGCTCCGCCTTTGAATCGTCCCAGCGGTTTTGCGTCCGCTACCGTGCCGGACGCCGTGGCGCCCGCTGGGATGACGGTCTTGCCTTCCACTTCGACCGGATTGGTCAGAGTGGCTGAAAAGCTTTGGCCGGGCTGGCTGATCTTGGACCCAACCGCCTGCCCAAGGCTCACAGTCAGAGTCGATCCCGAAGGAATCACTACCGGCCGCGGTTTTGGCCTTCTCGGTTCCGCCTTGGCTTTCTCCACCGGCGCCGTCGTAGTAGGTGCGGTCGCGCTCGTGTCGGCCGTGTCGTCGGTCTTCTTGCTGCACCCGAGCACCGTAAATGCCAGGTAAATCGCGAGCATCGGAGCTAACAAACGCGGTTTCATAGTTCCCTCCATCGAACGAATTGTCGAAGTCAGGCCAGAATACACAATTGTTTGGGTGCCACTACGTTGGCAAAGAATTGGCTCTTCTGCAAGCTAATTCTTTTCCGTGTGGGTCATGCTCGCCAGTGGCGGAGTCGCCGCTTGCCCCGGTTCAGGAGAACTGGGTACGCTTGCGCTGTCGTTAGATTCCTCGGCGGCGGTCTCCACAGCGCGCGGCTTCTTGTCCAGAAACTTCGCGGTGTTCAGCAGCGGACGTCCGAGCGAGGGGTTATACCCCGTCCAGGCCCCTTCAGTTCCGCCTTCGCGCTCGAAATTTGCACGCATACTTTCCATCTTCGAATCCAAATCGTCAAGATAGTGCAGCATCAGCGCCTCTGGAAACATGGGCAGCTTGGGCGAGCCAAACTCGTAGTGCCCGTGATGGCTGATGATAAGGTGCTCCACCAGTGTCTTGAGTTCGTCCGGAAAACCGGGCACCAGGGCCAGCTTGGCCTGTAACATTTCCAGCTCAATGATCATGTGCCCGAGCAACTGCCCGCGCGTGGTGTAGGCGAATGAGCGGTTGTAGGTCAGCTCGTGAATCTTCCCAATATCGTGCAGAAACACTCCGGTGAGTAGCAGGTCGCGGTTGACCTGCGGATAGTTCCGGCAAACCAGGTCGCAGGAGCGGCACAGCGAGACCACATGGTCCAGCAGTCCGCCGATATAGGCGTGGTGCAGAGTCTTCGCCGCGGGAGCGTTGCGATAGGCCTCGGCGATCTCCGGGTCGGCCATGAACGCCTCCACCAGGGCCTTCAGATGCGGATTCTGGAACGTTTCCACAAAACCCGCCAGCGTGTGCCACAATTCGCCGATGTCCTTGGTGGTCTTGGGCAGGTAGTCCGCAAACTCAATTTCAGCGTCCCCTAGTTTGCGGATTTTGTGAATGGTGATCTGGAAACGGTTCTTGTACTTGTTCAGCAGCCCCTTGATCTTGACGAAGTCGTCCGCCTCGAAGGCGTTGAGGCAATCTTCCACGTTGTCCCACATCTTGGCCTCGATCAGGCCGCTGCGATCGCCCAACGTCAGCGCCAGATAAGGCTCTCCGGTTTTCTTCGGCTTTACTTGCTTGGAGGCAACCACAAAGCTGGACGTGATGACTTTGTTTTCGTGCTGGCTGCAATCCGATAAGAAGAATTCCTTCATAGCTTCTTCGCTTGAACTGATTCGAAGTGAGAAACAGCCGCCCGCCGCTGGCAGCTTAACCTAAAATAGGCCCAGCTTTTTCTTCTTTTTCAGAGGCTTGGCTTTCGCGTCGGCGGTTTCTGTTTCCACCGGCTTGGTTTCGTTGGGACTGGCCGATGTATCCACGTACCCAGGCTTGATGTCGATGAACGCCTCTTCTCGCAGCTTGGTCAAATAATCCCGCAGCGCCGGCGCCAGCTTCTGCATGTAGACCGCATCCTGAATGTGGGCCTCGATCTCGCTAAGCGCTGGCACTCCTGCCGCGTGATGTTCTACCACCTTCAGAATCACGTAGCCTTGCCGGGTCTGTATCACTTTCGAAACCTCGCCCACCTTCATGGCAAATGTCGTGTCTTCCAGTTCCTTGGCCAGCGTGCCGCGTTTGAAGTATCCGAGGTCGCCTCCCTGCGAGGCCGCCACATCGGAATTCTTCTTGGCCACGTCTTCAAACTTGGCCCCTTTCTGAATCTGGTCCAGCAGGTCGTCGGCCTTCGCTTTCGCAGCTTGCAGTTGCTGCTCCTCAGTTACATCCTTGAGCTTCTTCTCCGTCGAAATCAGGATCTCGCTCAGCTTGATCTGCTCCGGCTGGTCGAGATCTTTCTGATGCTCATCGTAGTACTTCTTTTCTTCGCTCTTGTCGATGACCAGCCTTTGTCCGACTTCCCTCCCAATCACCTGCTGAGTGATGATCTGGTTGCGCATGTTCTGCTTGAAATCCTCGAACGAAATGCCCTGGGATTGCGCGGCTTTTTCCAGGTCCTCCATAGTGTCCAGATTCATCTCTTTGCGCATCTGGTCAAGTTTCTTGATCAGCTCCGTGTCCCCAGTAATGCCCAGGTCCTTGCCCTTTTCGAGCAACAATTGCTGGTCAATCAGGTCGCGCAATACGTCCTTTTCCTTTTCCGCGATCAGCTTCTCCGCGTTGACCGGGTCCTGCTGCTGTGCCTCTTTCCTCAGATCTTCCTGGCTTCGCACATACTCGTTCCGCGTAATAATCTGGTTGTTGACCCGCGCAATAATTTCCTGCACCACCGTATCCGCGCCGAAAGCAATCGGCAAGCCGGCTACACCAACGAGCGTAAGCAAGAGAAACTGTCTTTTCATGGAATTCCGCTGGCCCCCGCAAAGGAAGCCGCACCTCCGCACTATCAACCTTTCGTAAATTGTACCGCCCCCAGTGTGCTCCTGCCACTCTGTCTCCTGTTATGATGTCTCGGTTTTCGCCACGAAGGGGCTACGCACCGGCTACAGAGGGGGAGTTTGTGAGGATCGCTGACGGTTTTGCACTTGCGATAATGGTCCTGGGGAGTCTGAGTATTCCGGCTAGAGCACAAGAGACAGAGAAGAAGCTGGCCAAGTTTCCGAACCAGTTGGAACTGGAGAAGATGGCTGCCCGTTTTGCGCCCACGCCGTTGCGTGTGGAAACTTCGGCGCTCTCCTCCGGTGACCGTCAGGCTCTGGTCAAGCTGATTCAGGCTGCCCGTATCTTCAATGACATCTTTTTGAAGCAGTTGTGGGACGGCAACCCCGCCCTCTATGCCAGCCTGCAAAAAGACGCTTCCCCACTTGGCAAAGCCCGGCTTAATTTCTTCTGGATCAACAAAGGCCCATGGTCGGACATCGACCAATTCAAGGCCTTTCTGCCCAACGTTCCACCCATCAAGCCCCCTGGCGCGAACTTCTACCCTGAGAACATGTCGAAAGAAGCCTTCGAGCGCTGGGCGGCACAGCTCTCTCCCAAAGAACAGGACGACGCCAAGAGTTTCTTTACCATCATTCGCTGGGCAGAAAACAGCCCTTCGCCGGCCAATAATCTGCACGCCATTCCCTACAGCCGGACCTATGCCGATGACCTCAACCGCGCGGCTGGCCTGCTGCGCGAAGCCGCCGCCCTGACCGACAACGAATCGCTCCAGAAGTTCCTCACTCTGCGCGCTGACGCTTTCCTCTCCAACGACTATTACGCCAGCGATATGGCGTGGATGGATCTGGATGCGCCGCTCGATATCACCATCGGTCCTTACGAGACTTACAACGACGAACTTTTTGGCTACAAAGCGGCATTCGAGGCCTACATCAACCTGCGCGACGATCAGGAAACCGCCAAGCTTTCCGCCTTCACCGCGCACTTGCAGGACATCGAAAACAATTTGCCGATGGATCCGCAATACCGGAATCCCCAGCTGGGCGCGGCTGCCCCCATCCGCGTGGTGGATGAAATCCTGAGCGCCGGGGATGCCGCTCATGGCGTCCAGACCGCCGCCTACAACCTGCCCAACGACGACCGCGTGGTGCAGCAAAAGGGCAGCAAACGCGTCATGCTCAAAAATGTGCAGGAGGCGAAGTTCCGCAGTGTGCTGCTGCCCATCGCCCGCCGCACCCTGACTCACGACGCCATGATCGACGTCACTTTCGAGCCGTTCTTCACCCACATTCTTGCGCACGAACTGATGCACGGCCTGGGCCCGCACCAGATCAAGATCGGAGATCGCGACACCACCCCGCGGGAAGAACTGAAAGACTTGTACGGCGCGATCGAAGAGTGCAAAGCCGACGTCACCGGTCTGTTCGCTCTCCAATACATGATGGACCATGCCAAGGAAATGGGCCTGGGCAAGGTCCTGGCCTCCGACGAAGCAGCCCAGCGCCAGCTCTACACGACTTATTTAGCTTCTTCGTTCCGCACGCTGCGTTTTGGGCTGAACGATGCCCACGGCAAGGGCATGGCAATCCAGTTCAATTCCTATACTGATAAAGGTGCGTTCGTCCAGCACGACGATGGCACCTTTTCAGTAGATATCGCAAAGATGAAGAACGCCGTCGCCGAGCTTGATCATGACCTGCTCACCATTGAGGCCCAGGGCGACTACGCCAGCGCCAGAAAAATGCTCGATGAAATGGGCGTGATCCGTCCGGAGCTGAAAAAAGCTCTGGACGGCCTTCAGGGCATCCCCACAGATATTGAGCCCATCTTCGTTACCGCCGAAGAACTGGCTCCCACCAGACCCGCTCCTCCGCAACCGATCAAGAGTCGTAGTCACCGCGGACGCCGCAATTAGTGCGACGTTCGGAGTCAGCGCACGACTTCTTTTGGTAAGTCCAAATTGGATGGGATGGGAAATCGATCTTTCTTGCAGCTTGCTCTAGGCTGACTTGCAGCTTGCTCTAGGCTGAGGATCCCGTCTTGCTATCCCGGGCCAGGACGAGCGTGGTCACATCGTTGTGGGCGGGTGTAGTGCACATGAACTCCTGAAGCTGACCGAGGACGGAAAGGCCGAATTCCTTGGCGCCGACGGCGGTAGAACGCTGCAGCCCCGTTTTTACCGAATCTAGTCCCCACTCCTCACCGCCGCATTTTGCCTCTACGATGCCACGCGAGACCAGCATCAGAACCGCCCCCGGTTCCAGCGCCACTGTGGACGCATCGCAAGTGCTGTGGGAAAACAGCCCCAAAGGCAAACCAGTAGCCGGCAATTCCGCGACTCCGGTCGCATCTCGCACCAATCCCGGAGTATGCCCGGCATTGAAATAACACACAGTCCCCAGGTTCTCGTCGTAGCAACCGGCAAACGCCGGGCAGGAGTGCACACCCCCGGCGGTTTCCAGGACAGTTCGGTTCAGCTGAAGACATACCTCAATCATGGCTTCGGCTTCGTTAATGTCTTCTTTTGCAAAGAGTTCCGTACCCAAGCTGCGGAAGGTTTGCTGCGCCGCCGAGATGATCTCTCGACTCTCTTCGAAGCCGCCAGCCACATCGAGCAGTCCGAATAGCACCCTCTTGGGGCTGACGCGCAGAAAGTCGTAAAAGTCACCGCCCATCCGCTGCCCGTAATAGGTCGCCGACAGGTTCGCCCCCCTAAGCTCTGGAACCTCTGCCTGGACCGGATCCCGAGTCGGCTGCGGCCGCGATTTCCCGAGTTTGAACAGAGGACTCATGAGCCGGTCGAGCCGAGAACTTACCACAGAATCGGCCTGCGGGCCAACTGCTAACCTAGGCCATTGACGTGCCGCAAGAACTGTGACAAAATGCGCGTCACTTCGTTATGAGCCATCGTTTTCAACAACGGGCTCGACTGCAATTCTGGCTGGCAATAGGACTGCTTGCCGCCATTTTCCTGTTTCTCTCTACCAATGCCAACGCGCAAGCCGGTACCATTGTGGCCCCCGTAAATAATGACATGGAGAACATCACCGAGGCCTATCATCAAGGCGCATCCCTCCAGGTGACGGTTCTCGGCGAAAACAAGACCAAGTTAGACCGCCAAGCTGTAGTTCGCATGCATTGCGATAATCCGCTCGGCACCACTTACCAGACTACAAAAGGTGGCTCCCAGACCACGTTCCTGGGATTGTCGATAGGAAAATACAGCCTCGAAGTGAGCGCCGCCGGATACCTGAGTGCCTACAAAGAGGTTGAAGTTGGCGGTGTCACCGACACTCTCCAAGTCACCGTAACCGTCAAGAAGGATGCTGCGGCCATCAACCTCGACGCTACTGGCACCTCCGACGCCCTGATGTCCTCAAAGGTTTCCAAAGACACTGCCGCCGCGGTCGCTGCACTGAAGTCTTCCAATCTCAAGGATGCCAAGAAGCGGCTCGACGCAGCTTACAGAGAAGTGCCCAACAGTGGACGCGTCAATTTCTTGATGGGATACCTGTTCTTCGAGCAAAAAGACTACGACCAGGCTACGACCTACCTGAATCATGCGATCACTCTAAGTCCCAGTGATGCCCAGTCTCTGGCCTTGCTCGGACGTGTGCAGCTCTTGCGTGCCCAGTACGAACCTGCGAAAGCCTCTCTGGAGCGCGCGGTCGTGGCGAATCCCAACGACTGGATGTCGCATAACCTTCTGGGCAACGCCTATCTGAAGCTGAAGGAGTACGACAAGGCTCGGGAACAGGCACAGTTGGCGATTGATCAGGGCAAAGGCGATGCCGTCGCCGCTCGCCTGGTGCTGGGTGAAGCTCAAGCCGATTTGGGCCATACCGCGGAAGGCATCCAAACCCTGAAGACTTTCCTGGCACTAGCCCCGGCCAATCCACAGGTTCCCCAGGTACAGCAGTTCATTTCCCAACTGGAGCAGCGAGCGGCAAGCACGCCATCGCAAGCGGCGATGCTCACGACCGTGGTGTCGTCCGCTCCCGCCGGTGATCCCGACCCGCTGGCTGATACCACCGAGCCGGAATTGTCGGTGGCATGGCAGCCCCCGGGAATCGATGAGGCGAAACCCTCTGTCGCCGCCGGCGTTAACTGTCCGGCCGCAGATGTACTGGCGAAGGCCGGCGACCGCGTAGAAGAATTGGTGGATAACGTTGGCCGCTTCGCTGCCATCGAAGATTTGCTGCACGAGAGACTCGACAATCAGGGAAACCCCACCAGCCGCGAGACCCGCAAATTCGATTATGCGGCCTATATTTCGCAACCCCGCACCGGAGTTCTGCTGGTCGATGAATTTCGCACCGAGCGCTATGGGATCGATAATCTACCCGATCAGATTGCTACCTCCGGATTCCCCGCCCTGGCGATGATCTTCCATCCCACCATGCAGCCGGATTACGAGATCAGCTGCGAAGGCCTGGGAGACTGGAAAGGCCAAGCCACCTGGCTCATGCACTTCCGCGCCCGCGAGGACCGTCCCAGTCACATCCAGGACTACGTGGTCGGCAATCACACCTACCCGATACGGCTAAAGGGACGCGCCTGGATCACTGCCGACAAGTTTCAAATCGTTCGTATTGAATCGGAGTTGATAAATCCCTTGAAAGGAATTGGATTCCTCGCCGAGCACCAGATCGCCGAATACGGCCCCGTGCTGTTCGAGAAGAAGAACGTCCAACTCTGGTTACCGAAAACCGCCGAAGTGTATCTCGATTTCCATCGCCACCGCTACTACCGCCGCCACAGCTTCGACAAATACATGCTGTTTTCGGTCGATTCGACCGACAAGGTAAATACCGCAAAACAAGGCCCGCCCGGCCCCGGATCGACTTCTCCCCGCAAACGGAAACGTTGGCAGGCCTAGACTCCCGACGGACCGTGGAGTGAAAAGCAAGTAATATCTGCTTATGAATATCCGCTTTTTGTTCCTATTCGTCGCGCTCGGTTGTGGGACTGCTTTCGGGCAAGCTCAATACACGGTACTCTGGAGTTTTGGCAGTGTCCCGAATGATGGATTCCAGCCAGTAAGCAGCTTGATCTTCGACCAGAATGGCAACCTCTATGGCACGACCGAAGGAGGAGGCGCGAATTGTTGCGCGACTCAATCGGGCATCGTCTTCGAGCTCTCTCCAACCGGCAACGGGGGCTGGACGGAGACAATCCTCTATAATTTCTGCTCCAAGCTTTCGGGCGATGGCCTATGCCTTGATGGTGCCCATCCTTTAGCTGGCTTAGTGTTCGACTCCGCAGGAAATTTGTATGGTACAACGTACAGCGGCGGCGCTTACGATTGTCAGAACGGGCTGCAAGGTTGCGGCACCGTTTTCGAGTTATCCCCGTCGTCACAGGGTGGGGCTTGGACTGAGACAGTGCTTTACAACTTCTGTGCGGGTGGCTTAAAAGGTGGCTGTCAAGACGGAGCAGAGCCAAGCAGTCAACTGACGATGGATACTTCGGGCAATTTGTACGGAACCACAACGACCGGCGGTGCTGGCGGAATGAACAACGTCTGTTGTTGGGGGGTACAGTATTTGAGTTGTCTCATTCCGGAGGAGGATGGACCCACACCGTTCTCTACAACTTTTGTGTGACAGGTCACGATGATTTCTGTCCCGATGGTTCGGGACCCCAGGCTGGGGTGACGTTCGATCGGGCAGGCAACCTCTATGGCACGACTGAAGGCGGAGGGTATCGCACGGATATAGGGAATGGCACGGTGTACGAGCTTTCGCCTGGGTCGAATGGATGGAAGGAGACCGTGCTATCACCGCCTGAGCTTCCAATCCAAAAGGGCGGCAAGCCTTTGGGTGAAGTCAGCCTTGACAGTCTTGGGAACGTGTACAGTACATTCTCTTTCGGTGGTACCAATGCCGCTGGAGGCCTGTTTCGTTACAACCCACGGAATAGAAAATTCACAACCTTTTCTTTCAATGGAATTGACGGCCAGACACCGAGTGCGGGAGTGCTCATAGACTCCGGGAGCGCTGCCATTTACGGAACTACTTTTGTGGGCGGTGCGAATCGCTGTGGAACCGTCTTCAAAATGGTAGCGCCCGTGCAAGAAACCGTTCTTTACAGTTTCGGCTCACAGCCCAATCTTGCCGATGGCTGTGGCCCTCTGGCAGCTTTGATCGCCGACAAATCTGGCAACCTGTATGGCACCACCAAGATCGGGGGAGCGAACGGTCAAGGCGTCGTGTTTGAGATTACGCCCCAGGCCGCGAGCACTGCTGCAACTCCAGGCACACTTCGCTCCCTGCGGAACACGAGCAACTGATGCGCGGACGCGACGCAGCCGCGTGAAACACCGATTTTTCACGGCGCCTTTCATTAGCGCGTTTTCCACACAAGAAATAGCAAGGCTGCAATCACTACTGTCCGTACCTGCTTCCGAGGTACTTCCCAACTTCCTCTTCAAGCTGCCCGTAATCCGAGTGGATGACCGCACGCAGTGCGACCTCAGTCGAGCTTCCCTCTCCAATCCGTTCCAGCACACGTTGCAGATCGCTCATCCCGTAAGTGTCCGCAATGTATTGCGCCGCCGCCAGCGATTCTTCATAAGCGATAGTGGCTTCGATCGGAGAGAATCTCATGAAGCCGGTTTCCAGTGCATTCAAGGGAATCTGGTGTTGGGTGCGGTAAAGCTCCGCCAAACGGACCCCGCCGTAGAGCATCTTGGGCTCCGCCAACTGCGCGATGCCTTCATTCAACCACTGCGGGCAGCGTCCAGCGGAAAGTTGGTTGATAAAGGAGTGTGCCAGCTCATGTCGAAGCACACGCGTCAGTTCCGGAGTGACGGAATCCAGGCCGTGAATCGGTATCCGCAATTTTCCGTCATTCACGGCTCCAGTCCACGTCGGGACCTGCGTAACGTCAAAGAATGCCCGGTCGGAATAGATCACCACTGCGATGCTGCGCGGCGTGATGCTCAGCTGGCGCGCCAGGTCATCGTATGCCGACTCCAGCGTGGCCAGCAGTTGAGCTCGCAACGCCTCCGAAGTCTGCGAACCTTCATAGTGCAACGTGAAGTGTCCACTCTCCCGCTCGGAGTAGTTGGCCTGCGCCGTGGCGTCTCGCTCCGCTCTCTCCAGATACTGCCGCACCGTGGCATCGGGCCGCAGTTCCAGAGAATGCTTCCAGGTGCGGATCGCATCCTGGTCCCGGTCCGCCGCAAACTGCACATACCCGAGAACCGTCAACGCGTCCGGCGAATCTGGCGCGTTGCTCACCGCCCGCTCCGCATACGGCAACGCGTCGCCAGCTTTCCCTGTCTTCACCAGCAAGGCTGCGTAGTAGTTAAGAATGGTTGGGTTCTGACCATCGAAGCGCAAGGCGGTGTCTAAGTAAGTGTGTGCTTTCGGGTATCTTCCATGATCGAACTCATGCTTCCCGGCAATAAAATAACCGGCGGCAATGCTGGCCCCATTTCCCGATTGCTCAAGCGCCGTCAGTTGCTCTTCATCCACCTGGTCATCCGGAATGATCCGGCTGATGAGGCCGGGGTCGTTTTTCAGATTGTCGGCAGGCACAAACGCCGGCATACTATGCTGGTCCCCGGTCGTCGAAGCGCTACTCTGCGGGACAACCCCGCCCGTGTCGATCCGTTCGACCAGAGATTTCGGGATACCATAACTGTCGTCCCCCACGTCATACTCAATGCGGGAACCGTTTTCTCGAACATGGTCCGCCCAGATGATGCGGCCATTCTTCAAATGGATGACCTCCGCCTGTGCGCAACCAGGCGAGAGCACACATATACAAGCACTTACGAAGAAGATGACAGGTGCACGCATTGAAGCGCATTCTAGAATACGGAGAGTTGCTACGCAGGTGACCAAGGGAGTGGCACGAACGCGCCGCAAGTTGTACCTGGCCGCGGGCTTAATGGCCGCATTAAACCCCGCTTTCGGCCAGAACATTACCGGCCCGGCTAACCCACCTCAAGGCCAACTCGCAACTCCGGTTCTGCACAGCGCGGCCGAGAATCTGTTCCTCCAGTTGAGCAACGTGGGACTCGACAGCTCACGGGTATATCGTGCGCGCGAACTTTCCTTCGACCGCGCCGCCTTCCATATTTCGCTCGATGACGGCGTGATTGGCTTCACGCAGGACGTCGCCGGCTGCGTGACTGGAGCGTTTTTTGAAGGCGAAGGTGAAATTCTCATGACTCCGCCCAATCAGGTCGAACGGGCCTCCATGGCCTTGCAAACCGGAGCCGCCATTCTTGAGGAACGCTTCAACAGCGCCTATTTCCGCTTCAACGATGACACCTTCACTGAAATTCAGTCCTATCTGGTCCCTGCCGAAGACCCGACAGGATTCGCTTCCCGCTGGAACCAGACCGCTCGCAATCTTGCCGAACCGGACGCCTTGCGTTTGTTCACGACCTTCAGCCAGCGTCTACCCTCAATCGGGACCACAGAGAATACCGCGAAACCATGCGCGAACCCCGACGACCGCTTCCTGCATGCACGCATGCAGGGGCAAACCAAGGGAACCTTCGACGTCTTCTTTGACTCCGCCGCAGTTGAGCAAGTCTGGGCGGCCCAGTCAAGAAACGTTGAAGGCATAACTTACTACAACGTCTGGACCTCCTATTCCCCAGCCAAGAAAAGCTCTGATGGCAACCAAACCGCCTCCGAGGTAGGCAGGGCGGACGCAATCGACATTCTGTCCAACAAGATCCGCGTCGACATTAAGCCTCCCACCACCATCGATGCAGTTGCAACCTTGGACTTGAAAGTCCGGCAAGGAGGTCAGCGCACAGTAGTCTTCGAACTGGCAAGACTCCTTCATCTCACTGAAGTCCTGGCCGACAGCCACCCCGTCGAATTCATCCACAACCCTTCCGTCGAGGGTACCCAACTCGCCCGGCATGGCAACGATCTCGTGGCCGTCGTTTTTCCGGCGCCTATTCAAACCGGACAGAGAATCCAGCTACGCTTTACCTACGGTGGCGAAGTCCTTTCGGAAGCCGCCGCCGGATTGCTTTATGTCGGCGCGCGAGGCACTTGGTATCCCAACCGCGGTATTGCCATGTCCAACTTTGATCTCGAATTCCACTACCCGCCGGAGTGGACATTGGTTGCAACCGGGCAACGTGTCGATGCCCCTTCCGCAACCGCTTCGACACCCGGCGAGACCTCCCTGCCCGCAGAGCAGGTAAGCCGCTGGGTCTCAGAGCGGCCCATCCCGGTGGCGGGATTCAATCTCGGCAAGTATCAACACGCCGAAGCTCGAGCAGGAGACGTCTTCGTGGACACCTACGCCACCAAAACAGTCGAACGCGGGTTCCCAGCCGAAAACCAAACTGCCCTCCCCGACGTTCCCTCCATCAGCAGGACAGCCCCACCACTCGCGGTCACAGCCGCTCCCCCCTCCCCGGCGCGAAATGAACAGATGGTCGCCAGCATGTCCGCCCATGCCATCGAGTCTTATTCGCGCTGGTTTGGACCCTACCCGTATCACCGGCTGGCGCTCGCCCAATTCCCCGGGAACATGAGCCAGGGCTGGCCGGGTCTGGTCTTTCTTTCCAGTCTGTCCTATCTCACCAATGAAGAAAAAAATCATCTCCATCTCTCCCCGGTAGAAAAAACTCTCATCGGTGTAGTCGTCGGACACGAGACAGCTCACCAGTGGTGGGGAGATCTGGTCACCTGGAACGACTACCGCGATCAATGGATTCCGGAGGCTCTGGCGAACTACAGCGCGCTTATGCTGGTGGAAGCAGAAGATTCCACGAAATTCCACGACGTGCTCAACAAATACCGCAACGACCTCTTTTTCAAGAACTCAGCCGGCGTCCGCTTGATGGAGGACGGCCCCGTCACCTTGGGCAATCGCCTTTCCTGTTCCCAGTTCCCCACCGGCTATGAGGCGATCAGCTACGGCCGCGGCACCTGGCTCCTTCACATGCTCCGCAATATGTTGCGCGCTGCCGAACCGCCCGCCGCAAATGCAGGTGCGGACGCTGTGCAGGATGAGCCTTTCATCCGCGCACTGCGCAAAGTACGCGAGCGTTACGAAGGGAAGCCCATCACTACCCGCGAGTTGCTGCAAGTCTTTGAGGAGGACTTGCCGCGGCCCTTATGGTTTGAAGGCCGCAAGTCGCTGGACTGGTTTTACAACGGATGGGTCAATGGAACCGCTGTGCCTCGATTCGAAGCCCACAACGTGAAATATGTGGAGACCGCGACTGCAACCACCATCACCGGCACGCTTTTGCAAAAAGACGCACCTGACGATCTCGTGACCCCAATTCCGCTGTACGCCTTTCACGCCGGGAAAATGACGCTCCTCGGACAAGTGTTCGCCGACGGCGCTGAAACTCCCTTTCATCTGACTGCCCCACTCGGCGTGCACAGCATCCTGATCGACCCCAAACAGACGTTGCTGGCGCGGGAATAATATCCTGAACAGCTGAGTTCTTCCCGTCCTGGGAGCCGAATTCCCGCAACGGACGCAGCACTTCAATTCTTGCGGCTCAATCCTTCGAGTCGAATCCCGTGGCAACGCCGCAAGCCACTCAAAACGCAACCTCGTCCCTTTTGTGCCTGCACAGCTTTCTCTCGCGGCCAGTGAATTGCATCCACTGTGCCTAGTCTCGAGTCAACCTAATGTTGAATGCTTCTCTCGCGAACGAAATCCAACTCAGCCGTGGGCTCGACACTTACAAGGACTCCGCTGCTGCGCGCAACACAATTCTGGTAGTGGAAGACGAGGCATTCGTGCGCGAAGCCGCCTGCGACATTTTGGAAAGTGAAGGCTACTGTGTCTTGCGAGCGGGCAACGCCACCGAAGCGCATGAAGCGTTTCACGACCAGCAGGGAAGCGTGCAGCTGTTGCTTTCTGATGTCGTTCTGCCCGGCCAAAATGGCCCCGCCCTCGCGAAAGCTCTGCGCGCCACTCGTCCGGCCCTCAGGGCAATTTTTATCTCGGGCTATCCCGAAAAAACGCTGGCCAGATACGGCCTCACGGCCGGTCAGATGTCGTACCTGCCTAAACCGTTCTCAGCCGAGTGTCTGTTGGGCAAAGTCAGACAAGTTCTGGCATCACAAGAACTGCACTCACAAGCGCTGGGCTCACAAGAAGAAGAGCAAGTCTTGCTTTAGACGCTTGAAAACTCGACAAGAACGCCGCTTTCACACCGGAGCTTTATGCGCTCGTTCTTGGTAGCGAGTCGCCTGCAATATCTCTCCCGGAATTTGATCCAACGAGACAACTCGTTGCAATACTCCGGCCTCCGCGCACGATCGCGGCATGTCGTTTATCGTCGTCACTACGTGCGCAGCCGCATCAAAGGCGCGCTGAAACTGCACCGTGTTCGCGGCTTCTTCATCCAGCGAAACTCCGGAAATGCTGGCCCGTTGGTCCTGCAATTGACCCAAGATCAACTGCGACGCACTCAGTTCCGCCGAAGCATTGGACACTTCATTGCCCACAGTGAACACCATGTTCGAATAGTAGTCGGTGGGCGATTGCCCGCCCGCCACCGGCTGATTTTCGACCGCTGCCAGCACCGCCAGGTTGCCGTTGCTCCCCGGTGACCCGTCAGAACTGGCCGCAATCAGCGCCGGATCGGTGACCGCCACCGCCATCCCGGCCGCGGCCCCTTGCCCGTTCGCCGCGGGAGGAACAAACAAATTCCCGCCGGCATTTCCCTTCAAATCAAAACCCTGCTGATTGGCTGCGTTCATCGCGTTTGAGATTCCCGCCGCCAGCGTATCCAGATTCGCTAGCAGGCCGGGAATGCTCTGGTCCCGAGTCTGCAAAAGGCCGGCCACGTCCCCTGATGTCAGAGTCGCGGTAATATCTGTTCCCTGCGAGTAAACGTCTTGCAGCCCGGAAGCGTTGGTCTGCGTGTTGAGCGCGAAATTTTGCCCTCCCACTACCAACGCCGTTCCATTCGAAGTAGTCAGGGTCAGGCTGTTCCCGCTTCTGATGCTCGAGACATCGATCAGTTTGGAAAGGCTGCCGATCAACACGTCGCGTTGATCGACCAGCGCGCTGGCATCCTGGTTGACCCCCTGCAACTCGCTGATCTGAGTGTTCAGAGTCGCAATCTGGCTGGTCAGCACGTTTACCTGGCCCACGTCCTGGGTCACATTCGAGTCCAGATTCACTCTCTGCTGGCCCAGGTTATTGGCAACGTTGTTGAATGCCGTCGTCATATTTCCCGCCGCCGTGAGTGCGCCTTGGCGCAGCGCCAGATTCGTCGGGTCGGTCGAGATCTGGTTCAGGCTGCTGAAGAAGTTCGAGATTTCCGTGCCCACATCTCCGCTGCTGGCGGTAAATTGCACCTGCGCCTGCTGCATCGCCGTCAGTGATGCGTTCAGCTGCCCTTGCTGCTGGGTCTCTTCCTGAATGCGCATTTGCAAAATGGGATCGCGCAGGCTCTGCAATTTCTCGAGTGACACCCCCGTGCCATAGGTCACCGCGCCCACCACAATCGGACTGCTCTCCACCAGCACCGGTTGAAGCCGCGAATAGCCGGGCGTGTTCACGTTGGCGACGTTGTTGGTGGTCGCATCGAGCGCGCCCTGTTCCGCCCCCAGTGCCCCGGTGGCGATCGCCAGCGACCCATAGAGACTGCCCATGCCTTTATCCTTTCGCTCTCGCCTCTTCCCAACCCATGCGGGAAATCGGCTGCGGCGCTGGATAAGTTGTCCCCGAACTCGCCAGCACCCGGCCAAAAATGTCCACCGTGCGGCGGCGTCGCCGCAGCAGCGCTGCGTAGTTGCGGTTCAACTCCGCCACCCGCCTGGTGGTCACCTGCAAATCATTGGCCAGCGCGGCGGAGGTCCGCACCTGCGTCCCATCCCGGACTCCGCCGGCAAGTCCGCGCAGTCGACCGCAGAGTTCCCGCTGGCGGGCAGTGTGCTGGTCTAGCCTTGCCGCAGTGGCCGTCGCCAGATCCGCCCCGGCTTCCCGCAACGAATCCGCCAGCGCCCCCAGCAGCGCCAGCTCTGCGGTTGCCATGGCGTGCATTGGCTCGCTCCCGATTTCGCTCATGGCCTCCATTTTCGCTAGGCTGCGCGGTTGGTGGTCAACGCGGTCAGCAATGCTTCCGCGGTTTGCCGCGCCCCCACCTCATAGTTTCTCTGCTGCACTCGCTCCGCCAGAGCCGCCACTTTTTCCTGGCGGATTTCCGGCAATTGCAGCACCGCCGTGCTCAGCCCTTGTATCTTCACCTGGTCGATTGACAGCTGCGCGCTGTCGGCTTCCACTGCCGCGCTCCCTGCCCCCAACACTGCCCGCGAACCCGCCTTCCCGGCGGCCGCCGCATCCACCGTCTGCCCCACATTCGCGTTTAAGTCGATTCTCATCAAAATCTCCTCGCCTCCCTTCTCTTTTGCAATTCAACGGTCGTCAGCGGGTTAGAAATCCCTAACCTCCCGCCCGCTTCACCCTTCCACCGCTCCATCCCTTCATCGGCGCCACACTGGCAAACTTTAGCTGCCTCCGCCCTAACCCCCGCCAAAGTGCCACCTCGCCACAAATGGGGTTGTTTGGGACGCCCACTCGTGCTAGAAAATGAGACACGCATCCGCCTATGCCGACCGCCTCCCGAGCCGCGCTCACCTCCCGCCACAAGGCCGCCGGCTCCCATCCTCGGGCCGCCGATGTCGTCATCCCCGACAAACTTTATTTCCGTATCGGTGAAGTCGCCGAGCTCTGCCGCCTGCCCGCCTACGTTCTGCGCTTCTGGGAGACCGAGTTCCCCCACCTCAAGCCGGTCAAAAGCAATACCGGCCAGCGCATGTACCGCCACAAGGACGTCGAGAGCGTGCTGCGTATCAAGAAACTGCTTTACGAGGAAGGTTTCACCATCGCCGGCGCCCGCCAGCAACTCCGGGTCGAGAGCAAATCCGACAAGAAGCAGACCCCCTTGCCCTTTCCCGAGCGCGCCTCCGACCTCAAATACATCCGCCAGGGACTCAAAGACATTCTCGGGCTGCTGTCCACCCGCCACTAACTCCAGCACGACTAGCTTTGATCAGCCGCCACCCGGAAACCGTAGTCGGCATACTTGAACTGCGGAGGAATGCTCGAACGGCCCGCGCAGCGCGTCACCTTAATATGATGTCGCCAGGACCCGCCCCGCGACGCCCGCCGCTCGCCCGACTCCGGCCCGTGCGGATTGCGCTCCGGCGAAATCGCATAATAATCGGCTCGAAACCAGTCGCTGCACCATTCGTGCACGTTCGTGCAGATATCGTACAAACCAAATCCATTGGGATCTGATCTGCCCACGATCTCCGGGCCATTCGCCCAGCGCTGCGCATATTGCGGCAACGACTCCGCTGGAGCATCGCCCCACGGAAAAAGCTTGCCTTCTACTCCTCCCCGTGCAGCCCGCTCCCACTCCGCTTCGGTCGGCAGACGGTACTTCGCACCATGCACCCCGCTCAGCCACTCGCAATATCGCACCGCCTCGAACCAGGAAATCGCCACCACCGGCTGCCGCGGATGATTGAACTTAGGGTCATTCAAAAACGGAGGCGCTTCCGCCCCCGTGGCCTGCACAAATCTCGCATACTCTTCATTCGTCACCTGACACTCGCTCAAGCGGAAACCATCCACCCAAACCCGGTGCACGGGGCGCTCATTGTCCTGACCATTCTCCGATCCCATCCGAAACCACCCCGCCGCAATCGCGGCCAGCTTGGGCCCTTGTGTCATTTGGTGTAGGCTGTTGACCTGCCGAATGGCGCTCACGATAGGCAAAGACTAGCACAGCCTGAAGAGCGGAGAAGCAGCGTGAAAAAACTCAAATTCAAAACCAAACTCGTAGGTCAGGACGGCAGTTCAGTTGCCGCGGTAAGGTTTCCGTTCGATATCCAAGAGGTCTTCGGCACCATCGCCCGCGTCCCGGTTCGCGGCACCATCAACGGCTTTCCCTTCCGCTCTTCGCTGATGCCCATGGGCGGCTGCCACTACATGGCAGTCAACCGCACCATGCGTGAAGGTGCCGGCTGCAAAGCTGGAGATACGGTCTCCGTCGTGATGGAGCGGGACACGGCTCCCCGTGTCGTCACAGTTCCCGCCGCCCTCAAGAAAGCTCTGGCCAAGAGCGAGACCGCTCAAACCAACTGGAAGAAATATTCATTCAGCAATCAGAAAGAAATGGCGCTCGCCATAACCGGCGCCAAGCAGGAGGAAACCCGCGCCCGCCGCCTGACGCGAATCGTCGACATCGTCAAGAACGGTAAGAAGTGGACGCCGTGAGAAAACCTTAGCACTCACCACCATTCCTTTTGTGCGATCGCTGATTTCGCCAACAACCATTCGCTTCGGGATTACCGGGCGGAATAGAGTTCAATATCTACGGGATCACGTGGAACGGCACATTGCTGGTCAGCGTGCCGCCGGGCGTGGTCACGGTGACGTAGCCGGTGGTTGCCCCTGCGGGAACTGTGGCCTCTATAAACGTGTCGGATATGACTTTGAAGCTGGCCGGGAGTCCGTTGAATGAAACGCTGGTGGCTCCGGTGAATCCTTGGCCGAGAATGCCGCCGGTTTGGCCGACCTTGCCTGCGGCCTGCACGAACGTTACAAACGGGCCGAGGCCCATGTCGAGGCTGAAGAGGGTGCCGCAGCCAAAAGCGCAGTCATTCAATCCACCCATAGAGGCTGTCCCGTAAAAGAGTCCGCTGGTCGCTTGCATCAAGCCACCTACTGGCGCGGTGCCGTCGGTGCCTTCGAACGAGTGAACCGTGGTCAACTCGCCCTGTGGAGTGATTCTAAAGACAGTACCGCAGCCCGGCGTATTTCCCCCCGGGCACCCGCCCGTTCCACCCACGGTCGTTGTGCCATAGAAATTTCCGTCCGTACCTTGCACCAGCCCAGCAATGGGTCTAGCCCCGTCAACGCAGCGGCTTTGGGAGCAGAAGCTGTAAAGCGTGGTCAAAGCTCCTTCTGGAGTCATCTTGAAGACAGTTCCGCATCCACCGACAACGCAGTTGTTCGCTCCCCCGCTGTACGTTGTTCCGTAGAAGTTTCCATCTGAAGCCTGGACCAGTGCTCCCTCTGGATCTCCATCGTTCAGGCCCTCAAAAACATATATGGTGGTGAAACCTCGGGGGCTGATTTCGAAGATTGTGCCACAGCCACCTATGCCGTTGCATTGGCTCCCACCGCCGCTCGTTGTTCCGTAAAGGTTCCCGTTGCTGGCTTCGATCAAGGCCGCGATTGGGAACCGGCCGTCAGTGCAGTTTCTCTGGCCGCAAAAGCTGTGAATCGTGGTTAGTTTGCCGTTAGGGGTAATCTCGAAAACCTCCCCACGATCTTGAGCGCCACCCCACATAGTTGTTCCGAAAAAGTTTCCGTTGGTCGCCTGGATCAACGACGCTACCGGCGTCACGCCCTCCGGGCAAGTCGGGGGGGTGCAAAGCGTGTAAAGCGTAGTCACTTCGCCTGTGGGGGTCACGTCGAAGACTGTGCCCCCGTTGAATGCGGTAGTTCCGTAGAATTTTCCGTTGTTAGCCAGAGTCAACCCTGCTCCAGGAAAGCCGTTAGCACCGAAGTTGTACAGAGTGGTTAGTGTGCCCTGTGCGGTGATTTTGAACACCGTACCACAGCCACCATTTTGGCTGCATGCGCTAGACAACCCGCCCTGTGCGGCTGTGCTGTAGTAGTTCCCATCGACGCCCTGAACGAATGACCCAAGCGGATCAGCGCCGTCGGTTTTGTTGAAGCTTACCAAGGTATTGAATATCTGCGCAGGCGCGGCAATCGCCGTCGCGGCACTGAGCACGAAGATTGCACCGGCCATTTTCCATGCGCTAAATTTTGTCATCGGGAAACCTCCGTGGTGCGAAATCGAATCGCGGCCCACTCACGCGAGAGAAACGGGTCAACCCGGCTGAGAACCGCAATGGGAGCACGATGCGGAAAGGCCGAACAGTGAAAGATTATCGTTCCCAGCCTGACCGGCGTCAAGGTGCAACCGCCCGGCGCGGGGTAGCAAAATCCCGCCCTTCTATTGACTCCCCCCTCCCACCTCCCTAACATGAACCCTGCCAGCCCTTAGCGCCCATGATCGGCCAAACCATCTCGCACTACCGCATCATCGAGAAACTCGGCGGTGGCGGCATGGGCGTCGTCTATAAAGCTGAAGACCTCTCTCTCGGCAGGTTCGTCGCGCTTAAGTTCCTGCCCGACACTGTAGCTCAGGATGCCGCCGCCCTGGAGCGTTTCCGCAGAGAGGCACGGGCGGCTTCGGCGCTCAACCATCCCAACATCTGCACCATTTACGAAATCGGCGAAAGCGATGGCGCTCGCTTTATTTCCATGGAGTACCTCGAGGGAATGACCCTGAAGCACGCCGTGATGGGCCGCCCCATGGAGATGGAGACACTCCTTTCCCTGGCGATTGAAATCGCGGATGCGCTGGACGCGGCCCACACCGCCGGCATCGTTCACCGCGACATCAAGCCGGCAAACATTTTCGTTACCAAGCGGGGACACTCCAAGATTCTGGATTTCGGTTTGGCGAAAGTCGAAGAACGGACTTCCTCGGCCAGCCGAATCGCCAGCGACAACACAATTTCACAGCCCGACCACCTCACCAGCCCCGGATCAACTCTCGGCACCGTCTCCTATATGTCTCCCGAGCAGGTGCTGGGCAAACAACTCGATCCGCGAAGCGATCTGTTTTCCTTCGGCATTGTGCTTTACGAAATGGCGACCGGAACCCTCCCCTTCAAGGGCGAAACTTCCGGAGCAATTTTTGATGCCGTGCTGCACGGCGCTCCCCTAGCGCCAAGCCGGTCAAACCCGCAGATTCCGCCCGACCTCGAAAGAGTGATTCTAAAAGCGCTTGAAAAAGATCGCGAAGTCCGCTATCAGCACGCCTCTGAGATGCGGGCCGATTTGTCCCGCGCCCGCCGCGACACCGGCTCTGCGTCCTCGCGAAGCATGGCCGCCGTTACTCCCGCGCCCACGGCACGCAAGCCATGGCTATGGGCTGTGGCCGCAGTGGCGTTCTTAGTCGCCTTGAGTTTTGTGATGTGGCGTCTGCGTGGTGTGCCGTCGCAGGAAACCAAGAAAACGATTGCCGCTCCAGTCACCATTGCCGTCTTGCCTTTTCAGAATCTGGGCGCCGAGAAGGAACAGGACTTCCTGCGCATGGCGCTGGCCGATGAAGTTACCACCATCTTGAGTTCGGTGCGCACTCTGTCCATCCGCCCCTTCGCCACCACCGGCAAATATGCCGCCGGAGACGTCGACCTACAGCAGGCTGGCAAAGATATGCATGTCGGCCGCATCGTGACTGGACACTACCAAAAGCTTCGCGACGGCCTTCAGCTGACCATGCAGGCAGTCGATGTGGGCGACGATCGCGTCCTCTGGCAGGAAACCATGAACCTTCCCGCCGAGGACCTGGTGGCCATGCGCGAGCAGGTGACAGCAAAAGTTAGGCAAGGATTGATTCCCGCTCTCGGAGCCACTACTCAGGCCGGTGAGGGCGGGACTCGCCCGTCGAACGAAGAAGCTTACGACTTGTACTTGCGCAGCGTGGCCCTGGCCCACGATGGCGAACAGAATAAGGAGGCCGTTAGGATGCTGGAGCGTTCGGTAGGCCTCGATTCGACATTCGCTCCCGCCTGGTCTGCCTTGGGGAAACGCTATTACTACGAGGAGCAGTATGGCGTCGGGGCCAACGGAACCATGTCACGCACAGAGCCAGCCTTGCGCCGGGCACTCGCATTGGATCCGAATTTGGAGGACGCCGCACAGCAGATTGTCAGCCTGGAAACGGATTCCGGCAAGCTGGCCCAGGCCTATCAGGAAGCAAAGGCCATGGTGGAAAAGCGTCCGCAGAGCGGCTTCGCTCACTTCACCTTGTCGTACGTCCTGCGCTACGCGAGTTTGTCTAAAGAGGCTGCCGACGAGTGCAACTCGGCCGTGAGGCTCGATCCGGGCAATTACCAGTTCCGCTCCTGTGCCAGTGTCTTCTTCCTAAGCCAGCAGTTCGACCGGGCCAGGGATTTTCTGAAGCTGGACGCGGGTTCGGAATGGTCGAACAACGTCGAGGTAAGTGTTCTGCTGCACGAGGGCAAGACCAGCGAGGCTCTCGACCGCCTGCGCCAGCTTCCCGACAGTTCGTTCTTTCACACTCGCGCGCTGATGGCATGTTATTCGACTCCTCGCGCTGCCGGATCGGAACAACTTCTGGCGCAGGCCGAAAAGGACATCTTCACTTTCCACGACCCAGAACCCAAGTACAGCCAGGCGGGTCTTTTCAATGCCTGCCTGGGGAACGACTTTACTGCGCGATTACTGAAATCTGCAATCGCCGGCGGATATTGCGCGTACGACCATCTGCCGGCCGATCCCCTCCTGGCAGAGTTTCGCAAGTCGCCGGAATATCCCGCCGTGCTCGCCCAAGCCCGGCAATGCCGCGACCGTTTCTTGGCGGAGAGAAATCAACCTCAGCGGTAAGTGCGCTTATTGCCGCGTTCAACCGCTGAGCGCCGCCACCACCTTCGCCACATGATTCCCCTGAAACAACCGTATCCCAGCCACCCCCGCCGCTCCAGCCTCCACACACGCCCGCGCATTGTCCAACGTAACTCCACCCAGCGCCAGCACTTTGATCGGATGCTCGCAAGCCGCGCGCAGCGCTTCCAATCCCGCCGCCGAAAAACCTTGCTTCTCAAACACCGGAGCAAACACCGCGAAGTCCGCCCCTTCCGCCGCCGCGCGCGCCACATCCGCCTGAGCATGACACGACACGCTTATCACCGGCGCGCCCTTTCTCCACACCGCCCGCACTTCGCCCGGCAAGACATCCTGCGACCGCAAATGCACTCCATCCGCCCCGCACGCAACCGCCACATCCGTACGCGAATTGATCAGCAACCGGGTTCGCGACGAATTCTCCCGTACCGCACCCACCGCGTCGCGAGTCAGAGCCTCCAGCTCGCGCCCACTAAGATCTTTCTCGCGCAGTTGAATGAAGTCGACGTTACAACGCGCTGCCTTCGCAATCTCGTCCAGCAGAGCGCGACGCCGCGACGCTTCATCCCCCGCAAACTGAGTCCGGTCGGTGATGTAGTAGAGCAACAAAGCGGTTGAACAGTAGTTCAGTTTCAGAGTGTGATTGACTTTGCGTCCTTAGCGGCAGTTCTTGGCGAACTTTGCGGTAAAGCACTTGATCGCGAACCACGCCGGGGATTCCACCTACGGGTTCGTCTTAGCAATCTCCGGCATCGCGGTAGCGTTGCGCCTGGGTTCCGGGCCCAGATGATACTTGGTCAAGCCATCGCGCAGGAATTCAAACCCTTCCTCCGGCGAGTCCACAAACCGGAACAAGTCCAGATCTTCCGGCGAAATCGTCCCCGCATCCACCATCGCCTGGAAATTCAGCACCTGGTTCCAATATTTCTTCCCATAAATTGCGACCAGTATCTTTTTCGCCAGCTTTTGCGTCTGTGCCAGCGTCAGGATCTCAAAAAGCTCGTCCAGCGTTCCAAATCCGCCCGGAAAAATCACCAGCCCTTTCGCCAGATACGCAAACCAGAACTTTCGCATGAAGAAGTAGTGAAATTCGAAATTCAGAGATGGAGTGATATGCGGGTTCGGGTACTGTTCAAAGGGCAAATTAATGTTCAACCCGATAGTCTTCGCCCCCGCTTCTTTGGCTCCCAGGTTGGCCGCCTCCATAATCCCCGGTCCGCCGCCAGTGGTAACCACAAAGCGCCGCCGCCGCGCCGGAATCTGTATCGACCACTGGCTCAGCAGAAACGCCAGCCGGCGTGCGTCCTCGTAGTACTTCGCCATATCCACCGCTGCCAGCGCTTGTTTCCGCTTCAGCGGCCCTGCGGCGCCTGCGGACCTTGCGCCCCCGTCCAATGCCGCCAGGTTCTTCTCCGAATCCTTGCGGCTGGCAAACCTGGCCGACCCGAAAAATACCACCGTGTCCTGAATCTGCTCCCGGCGAAAACGCGCCAGCGGCTCGGAGTACTCGGACAAAATCCGCAGAACTCGTCCATCGGGGCTGTTGAGAAACGTCGCGTTCTCATACGCCAGAGGCGCACGTTTGGCTTCGTTATCACTCATGGTCAGATTTCTCTTTCGTAAACCGGATAATCCCTCAGGACCGTTCCCCTTCGTGGTAGTGCGTCGCTTCCCAGAATCCAATCCAGATGTCCAGAATCCCCAACCCGCTGCATATTCCCCGGAAAAACCCGTTGGCGACAATGGCCCGCAATGCAGGATAGGTCAGCAGCAGACGATTGTCCGTCCACTCCGGCCGCCAGGGAAGGATCACCAGCAGCACCCCCACCACCGCGCACACAAATACAAACAGCAGCACCGTCACCCGATGCAGCCAGAGATCAAGTCGCGTAGGGTGTTCAGGGTTTGCCCGTCCCGATTCAGCCGCCGCTGGAGTCGCAGCTCGGCGCGAGGAATCGACTCCAGCCCCATTGGCGCCTGAAGTTCTGTCCTGGGAAGTATCGTTCTGGAAAATCTTGGGGTCCGCCGTCACGCGGCGCTCCCATAAGACACACGCCAACGCAACCGGATTCTGTGAGACCGCGTCCCAAGCCTTGGAGATTGACCCATCGGGACATTCTACGACTTCAGGGTCTTAATGCGCTCGGCCACGTCACGATAGTCAATATTGCTGCCGTACACTTCCATAAAATGCTTCAAGGCAGCCGTCTTGTTTCCAGCGACTTCGTAGGAAGATGCCAGCTCATAATGCAGCGCCGTCCGCGTGTCGGCGTCGAGCGTCGGCAGCGTCAGCGCTTTTTCATACCAGCGGATGGCGGCTTCCGGCACTCCCTTATCCAGGAAGCATTGCGCCAGCCATGTATAGGTTTGCATGATCTGCGGGAAGGGATTCCCGTGCTCCACCCACTGGCACACCTTTTGCAGCTCGCCAATGGCTTCATCCAGCAGGCCCATTTCGCGGAAAGCGACCCCCAGGTTGTAGTGCGTCTCCGGATCTTCCTCGGTGCTGGTGGTCTCCTCTTCCAATTCGTGCTTCAACTCTCCGAACATGTCCGCCAGGTCCACTCCTGCGCCCGCATCGGGCTTTGAGGGCGGAACCGCTCCCGGAACTTGCGGAGCCAGCGGCCGAATGGTGGAGGGGTGATAAGTAAATGTCGGAGAAAACGCTGGCGCCGCCGCTGCGGCCGCAGCCATCGCCGCCGGAACCTCGGGTACTGCCGGGGCGGGTACAGTCTGCGTTGGAACCGGTGCGGTCTGCGCCACCGGAGCCTCAGCCAGGAAGCTATCTCCCAGCGAAGATTCCAGATCACTCACCAGGGCATCGAGGACTGGGGCCGGTTGCGCCTCGGCAGCCGCCGGGGCCATCGGTTCGGTTTCAGCTTTCACCGCAAATTCCTGGGTGGTCGTCTGCGGCAGGAATCCATCTCCCAAAGACGACTCCAGATCGCTGACGAATGCATCCAGGGTAGCGGGCGCCTTTTCCGGAGCCGCTGCCTCTTCCTCAGCCTGCACCGAATTTTCCGCCACTTCTACCGAAACTGCTTCCGCCGCTGGCGCATGTTGCCGCGCCGCTTCGATTTCAGCACGCAGCGCCTCTAGCGTCGCCGCTTCAGGCTTCAGTCGTTCCAGCTTGCGCAAGGCAGCCTGCGCCTCTTCCGCCATCCCATTCGCCAGGTAAAAGCGGATTTCCTCCACCGCTTCGCCAATGACGGCCGCCGACGCGCCGCCTGCTTTGCCACTGTCGCTGTCGGCCGCCGGAGCCTGTGTGAAGCCTTCTTCCCACTCTGCTGAAAGATCGATTTCCGGCGTGGCCGCAGCTTGCACGGCGAATTCAGCGGCCTCCGGTTGCGCTTCGGCGGCGTGAAAATACGGGCCCGCCTCTTCCGCTGCCGCTGCCGGAACCGGAGGAGCTGCCGCCTCCACAATCTCGCCCACTTGAGCTTCTTCGCTGACCACTGCCGTTTCCACCCGAGCCGCTGCCCGGCTTGAAAGCGCTGGCGTCTGCGCCGCCCGCTCCTCGTACTTCGCAGCCAGCTCGCCATAACGCGTAGCTTCGTCGGGACATCCCGCCTCGTGGTAAATACTCTCCAGCGTGCGGCAGCAAACCGCCGCCTCGGTAAACCGCTGCGCCCGCGTGTGCAACGCCGCCAGCCGTTGATTGATGCGCAAATCGCGCGGCGCCTGCGGCAGAGCTGACATCAACGGCCCCAGCGCCTTACCGGGCATATTGTAGGAAATGAAAAGTTCGGCGTCGGTCAGCGCAGCCCGCACCGCCAAGGCCACCGGGTCAGCGTAGCGCTGATCGATAAATGGCGCCGTGGCCTCCAGTTCATCCACCATTACCGCGCCTTCTTCCGCACTGATCAGCCGCGCCCCAGACGAAGTCCCCAGCTTGCCCAGCACCTGCTGATAATTGCGCGCATGAATCTGGTTCTCGGGCTCGAGCTGCGTCAATTTCAGATAGTAGTCGCGCGCCTTCTCCATCTGGTCGGATTGCACATAAGCATGCGCCAGCAATTCGTAGACTTCCGTGATGTGGCTCGTGTCCCCAGCCTTATGCAGCAGCTCCAGCAATGTCTCGAGGGCGGTTGGATTCTCGCGTAAATGTCCAATCAGAGAATGCAGATTCTCGATCGTCTTGCCTGAGTCCGCCGCCAGTAATCGCTCGCAATGTTGTTGATACACCTGCAGGGCTTCAGCATAGTGGCCAGCCGTCATCAACGCCTCGGCATAGCTGAGCACCGCCGTAATGTCGTTGTGCACCGACAGCAGCTTCCCCGCCAGGGTTCCAGCCTCGGCCAGCCGGCCAGTCTGAACATAAGCTTGCAACAAGGTTCGCAAGCCGTCAGGATTGCTGTCCAGGTCCGCCACCTTCTCCAGGCACTGGACCGTCGCCGCCATGTCTCCCGCATCGAAAGCGTTCCGGCCCCGCAACAGCAGCGCATAACTGCTGCCAGGGTCCAGCTTCAGCATCCGTTGCAGAATCTCTTCCGCTCCTTCTAATTGACCTTTCGAGCGCAGCGTCTCCGCCGCAGCCGAGAAAATCTGCCAGGCTTCATTCTTCTTTCCCAGCCGCACATAAACTTCGGCCAGCTTGGTCCGCATGGCCACGTTTTCCGGATCCATCTCCAGCGTCTTCTGGAAAATCCGTACCGCCTGCTCCAGCTCTCCATTGCGCAGGAACTCATCCGCCACTTGCAGATATTGCGCGCGCGCATCGTTGAACAAGCCCTGCTGTGTGTACAACTCCGCCAGCCTCAGCACGCAATCGAGCGACGACTTCAGCTTGCTCAACTTCTTGTACATGGCGATGGCTTTGACGGTGAAACCCTGCGACGCATAGGCATCGCCCACGGTCTTGAAGCATTCCACCGCTTTTTCTTGATTGCCCAGCCGGGAGTACAGATCGCCCACGGTGTTCGCCACCGTCAAATCCTTTGCGTCTGCTTTCAGAACTTTTTCGTATTCAGTGATGGCGTTTTGCAGCTTGCCCTGCTGGACAAACTTCTCCGCCGCACTGAGCACCTTCTGTTTGTTGAAGCCAAACCCAAACGCCATAGAAGTATGGACTCCAGCTCCGTTTCAACTCTGCCCGAGAACGCCACCTACCCGGCCTGCGCGCGGCGAATGGACCCTCTGAACCCGTCCACTCACCAGTCGGGAAATGTTCTTTCGGACAAGGGTCATTGTACGGCTGGGTCTTCAGAATCGTATGGTTACCAAGGGTTACCAAAAGGGAGTGTACGACCGGGTTACTTGCGGAACCTCAATGGATTCGAGCTTATGGCGCGCTGGTGAGCAGTATGAGCCGAGGCGAGCCCTCCTGGGATCTGCACAGTTTATCTGAACCCCACCCATGCAAGGGCGGGAACGAACACCATCACCGCACCTGCGCGCTATATCTATTAGGATGCTGTTTCAAACGAAACACGAAGCTAACCGTCAACCGAAGATTGTTCTGCGCCTGCGTGCTCCCAGCAGTGTCATAGAACGTCGTGCGCACATAGTCTCCGTTGACCCGTAGGGCCAAATTCCCCGAAACCGCGCGCTCGAACCCTCCCCCAAATGTGTAGCTGGGCCGCAGCAACCATCCATGAAAGTAGGAAGTATCGCTGACCGGCACCGCTCCATCCACCAGAGCCGCACCCGCCAGCCCGCGAACAAACACTCGCGTATTTCTATGCTGCATAAGAGAAAACACCGGGCCGCCCTGAAGACTCAACACGTAGCCCTGGTGTGGAGTGCTGAGTACGCCAGAAGTCCGCACATAGCTGGAGTCAACCGTCGCTCCCCAGCGCGGGCTCAGCGCGATGCTCGCGCTCGAATCCAAACCGTTAAGCCCCGCACGCCCCGCCGAGGAAATCGGCATTGAAAGATAACTGTAGCCAATGCTCACATCGTAAGCAGGCCCAGCCACCGCGGGCGCCGGCCCCGATTGCAGCCGGCTCTGCGCCACAGCGGACGCCGCCATCACCAATACCAGCAAATAGATCTTCCCAAGCGTCCTCATCGGGTTTCTCATCAAATCCTTTCCGATCGGTAGTACGGATTAAGGGGCCTTGGGGGGTCTAACAGCCGCACAGGGGAGAAAAATAAAATGTTGTTCGACAACCAGCCTACGGATTAGTCGCACCCTGTGCGACAAGTTTCTTGTCCGCCTGGCTATAACTTAAGAACGGAAAAAATGGCGTGACCTCAAACGGCATCTTCTCCCTCGGAGACACCAGCGCCACCGGCGTCGCATTCACCATGGCTAATTGATTACTCCATGGATCCAGTTTGATCCTGCTTCCAATCGGAAGAGCGGCAACTTGATCAATCCGCTGCTTCTCCAAAGTTGGCGCGGAGTTGAACAGTGCAGCCATCCGGGTGCTGTCGCCGGTCGCCATCTTGCTGCCCAGCCGTGGACTGATCAAATTCGTCAGCACCGGCGAATGGGCCTGCAAGGTCTTAAGAAACAGCCCGGCATTGCCCAGTTTGTCCTTGTAAGGCGAGTTCCCCAGCAACTCCATGGCTTTGGTGTCAGCAGCTTCCTCGTCCGCAGCCGGCCGTTCGAAATGGAGACGCTGAAACGCATCCGCATCGGCAAAAAAGAAGCGGTCATTGAAAGCCAGCCGCGTGTCGACGTGATGCCCCAACGCGATGTGCGCAAGCTCGTGTGCCAGGATCATCGCCAAAGACGCTTCATCCGGCAGCACATCCAGCAGGCCGCGGCTCACAACAATCGTGTGCCCGATGGTGAAAGACTCCAGTGGCAGCGTCAGCAGCACCCGGCAGCGAACGTCCGGCTCGATTTGCAGCTTGTTGGTGATGATCAGGTTGTTGACCACGGTCAGCAGGATCTTATCCACATCGCCCGCGGGCGCGAGCACTCCGATCTTCTGCAGATGGTCAACCGCATTGTCTTCCGCCATCCGTTCCCACATACGCTGGGCTTCGACCGGCGCATTGTCTTTCGCGACCGGACGATCATCCACCACGCTGTCAACCTTGATCTGCGTAAACTCTTCCTCGCGATTCAGTTGTTCCGGATCGTATGCCCACAGCCGCGTCTGCGCCTTGAGATACAGATCGTGATATAGCGCGCTGTGTTGTGTGCCTGACTCTTCCACATAGACATAGGAAGGCAGCCACATATCCGCTTGCAGATTAAAACGCCAGCTGTCGAAGTGCAGATAATAGGTGTAATCGGAATGCCCGGAGTAAGTGCCATTGAACCGGACAATATTGTAGTCGCGATCTTCCACCCAGATTCTGCCGATAAACAATCCCTTCGGCGCTTTTTCCTTGGGCTGCACGTCAATCACAATGCAGCGCGCTTCTCCAAGAAACTCACGCCGCACAAACGTGAAGTGATAGTTAGTCTTTTCGAAATCGGGATCGAGGATCACCATCTGCGCGAAACCCTGCGGCAAGAACCGGGTCGAAAGCGCAGCCGACAAAGGATGCAACGCGTGGTGCAGGAATCCCTTGTGATGCTTCTGGAACACCGAGTCGCGGGGCCCGTTGTTCAGGTCAACCCGCCCCAGGAAATACTGGTCATTCACCGGCTCCACATTGTGGTCGCTATCCTCATGCAGGTTCTGTATGTAGGTCTCGGCCAGGGGATGCATCCGCTGCATGGTCTCGACGAACTTGTGTTCGCGTTCCACCACCCGGTCAACCGTTTGGTCGAAAGAAAGAGTACTAGCCAACGTCTTGTTGTCGGCCGCAATTCCCACGGTCGAAGACACAAGCAGCAAGCAAACCATTATCCTGAAACCACGCATAGCGCTCCTCATGAAATAAGTTCGAAAATGATGTGCACCAGGGCCGTCGAATCAACCGGCTGCCCTTCATGCAACGCCGGCGTGAACTTGATCTGCTCCGCCGCCTTCACCGCTTGTTCATCCAGTCCGTACCCCAACCCTTGCAGCACCCGTACCACGTGCACTCGCCCGTCGGACTTGAACAACACTTCCAGGCGGACTTCTCCGTTCACTTTCTGCTTGCGTCCCTCCTCCGTGTAATCAGGCTTGGGCTTGAAAGTGATTTCCACCGGCGAATTGGCTCCATTGCTCGGTTGGCGTGATCCTGCCTTGGGATGGCTTCCCGCGCCGTTAATCGTGTCAATCGCCCCGTTGCCAAATCCAGAACTCATCACCACATTCGGACCTGCCGTGGCCGTTCCATGGTCGTGGCCTGACCCGTTGCCGGTGGCGTTGCCAAAGCCTCCGGACTGCGTCACTGCGGCTAACTTGGCTACCGGCGCGGTAACCGGACTATCGTGAGAAAACGTTCCGACCGCCACCACTTGCGCCGTCGGCGCAGCCGGGATCACCGGCATCTTACGATCCAGCTTCAACGCGGGTGCCGTGGGCTCGGGCTCCGATGGCTTGCGTTCAAGTACCGTTTTTGCCTGCGGCGTCACCACCAGAGTCGCCAGAGTCTCACTCTTCAGTTCCGGCTTACTCTCCAGCACTGGCTTGCTTTCCCGCAACGGCTTCGAGCGTGCCAACACCGGCGGCTTGGCTGGCTCACTCTTCTCTATTGCGACTGGCTCGTAGGAAACCAGTCTCGTCACTCGATAGCTCACAATCGGCACCAGGTTTTCATGGAACCGGGCACAAATCGCGACAAAACATACCAGCGACAGAGCCTGCACGCTCCAGCCCGTCACCAATGACTTCCAGCGTGACTGCGGCGATGGCAATAATGTAAACAGAAGCCCCTCCTCTAAAGGGTTCTTCACTCGACAGAGTAAGGGGCAATCGCGATGCCACTGCCGGCCACAGCTTGCACACGCCGCAAAGACTCTGCGCCCGCATGTCCGCGGAGCGTCAAAGTACGCGCCAGCGAAAGCACTTAGCTCAGGCGTGGAGTACTCCGAGAAGGTAGGCTTTAAAAGAAAGTCTCTAGCCCGTTAGTAACCTCCATAGAGTCTTTAGGTCATGGATGGTAATCAGAACTAATGACCACACTGAAAGTGTCTTCACAGTGAAAACATTTACCCACAAGAGCCCGGGTGGCCCACCTTTGCGAAGCGCCGGGTGGCCCACCTTTGCGTTTTTTGCAAAGACGGACGGGTGGCCCACCTTTGCGCTCTTTGCAAAGGTGGGGAGAAGCAACTCGATCCAACCACCCCGCTTTCCCCTTGGACGACACCGAAAACAGTGATATCGTCCTCCCGATAAGCTCCACGCGCCCGATCTCCGGTGCCAGTGGCTGCAACGAATTCCATCCCGTTGTAGAAGTCGCTCTCCGGTGTTCTGGTCATATCTTCTCCCGTCGAGAGAAGTGAGCTCCGATGTTCCGGCCCGTGGGAGGTGCATAACCCATGAAACGAATTGCCATTGGAATCTCGATAGCATTGCTGACCCTGACGCTCGCCAGCGCGATTGTCGGACAGGCACAAAAGGCCGCGGGCGATCCGGCATTTCTGCCAGCCGGAAACGGCGGACCGCCGCCGTCGAACCCACTGAAGGTGGCCCTGCTGAAATGGTATGCGGCCAATAGGGTGCCGACACAGTTTGCAGTCGGCCAGCAGCCCTATGGCCTCGCCTTCGATGGCGCAAACATTTGGGCCGCAAACCTTGCCGACAACACGGTAAGCAAGGTGCAGGCCAGCGATGGGACCGTGCTGGGAACATTTCCGGCAGGGGGATTCGAACCGTACGGTGTGACTTTCGACGGTGCCAACGTTTGGGTCTCGAACCTGGACAGCGGAAACATCAGCGAACTGCGGGCTAGCGATGGCAAGCTCCTCGGCACCTTTACCGTGGGCGCCAATCCGGGGTGGATGACGTTTGACGGTGCCGATCTTTGGGTTCCCTACGGGAATAACCTGCTTGCGAAGATTCGAGCCAGCGATGGCAAAACCTTGGGGACATTTACCGTGGGGAACGGGCCGCTCGCCGCGGCGTGCGACGGGCCGAACATCTGGATAACCAATACCGTTGACGGGACCGTAACTAAGCTCCAGGCCAGCAGCGGCAATACCCTAGGGACCTTCCCCGTGGGTTCGAGACCGACGGGCATAGCTTTTGATGGAGCGAGCATCTGGGTTGCTAATCGCTACAGCGGAACGGTAAGCAAGCTGCGGGCTAGCGACGGCACTCTTTTGGGCACCTTCAACGTATCAACGTCGGGTCCCTATGGGATTGCTTTTGACGGGGAAAATATTTGGGTAACCGGGGGAACAAGCATCGTCGAGCTTCGGGCCAGCGACGGTACTCAAATTGGCGTGTTTAGATCAGCGGCGGCCAGCATAGGGATAGCTTTCGATGGTGCGAATGTCTGGGTCTCCCTGCTCAAGTTCAATGCGGTCGGAAAGCTCTAGAACAACGGGGCTGCCGCTGAGGAGTAGAAACACATGAAAACTCGAATCGCGATTAGCGTGTCTCTGATCGTAGTAGTTCTCGCGATGGCGAACTTGTTCGCAAGCCATGCGCAGCAAGCCGCGGGCGAGCCAGCGCAGCTAACCGGAAACGGCGCACCGCCACTGTCGAACCCACTGAAAGTGGCGCTGCTGAAGTGGTACAAGGCGAACACCGTGCCGACACAGTTTGCAGTCGGCCAGCAGCCCTATGGCCTCGCCTTCGATGGCGCAAACATTTGGGCCGCAAACCTTGCCGACAACACGGTAAGCAAGGTGCAGGCCAGCGATGGGACCGTGCTAGGAACATTTCCGGCAGGGGGATTCGAGCCTTATGGGGTCACCTTCGATGGAGCCAACGTTTGGGTCTCGAACCTGGACAGCGGAAACATCAGCGAACTGCGGGCTAGCGATGGCAAGCTCCTCGGCACCTTTACCGTGGGCTCCAATCCGGGGTGGATGGCGTTTGACGGTGCCGATCTTTGGGTTCCCTACGGGAATAACCTGGTCGCGAAGATTCGAGCCAGCGATGGCAAAACCTTGGGGACATTTACCGTGGGGAACGCGCCGCTCGCCGCGGCGTGCGACGGGCCGAACATCTGGATAACGAACACCGGTGACGGGACCGTAACTAAGCTCCAGGCCAGCAGCGGCAATACCCTGGGGACCTTCCCCGTGGGTTCGAGACCGACGGGCATAGCGTTTGATGGAGCGAGCATCTGGGTGGCGAATCGCTACAGCGGAACGGTAAGCAAGCTGCGGGCCAGTGACGGTACTCTTTTGGGTACGTTCAACGTAACCACGGCACCCTACGGAATTGCCTTTGACGGGGAGCACATCTGGGTAACGGGGGCAAACAATGTCGTCGAGCTTCGGGCCAGCGACGGAACGCAAATCGGCGTTTTTAGATCAGCGGCAGCCAGTATTGGGGTAGCTTTCGATGGTGCGAATGTCTGGGTCTCCCTGCTCAAGTTCAATGCGGTCGGAAAGCTCTAGAGCAACGTGGACTGCCGAAGAGGAGCTGAAAGACATGAAGACTCGAATCGCGATTGGCGTGTCTCTGATAGTCGTAGTTCTGGCGATGGCGAATTTATTCGTAAGCCATGCGCAGCAAGCCGCTGTCGAGCCGACGCAGCTAACCGGAAACGGCGCACCGCCGCTGTCGAACCCGCTGAAGGTAGCGCTGCTGAAGTGGTATGCGGCCAATCGGGTGCCGACACAGTTCGCAGTCGGCCAGCAGCCCTATGGCCTCGCCTTCGATGGCGCAAACATTTGGGCCGCAAACTTTGCCGACAACACGGTAAGCAAGGTGCAGGCCAGCGATGGGACCGTGCTAGGGACATTTCCGGCAGGTGGATTCGAACCGTACGGTGTGACTTTCGACGGTGCCAACGTTTGGGTCTCGAACTTGGACAGCGGTAACGTGAGCAAACTGCGGGCCAGCGACGGCAAGCTCCTCGGCACGTTCCCGGTGCCGTCTAGTCCGCCGGGGTGGATGGCTTTTGACGGGGCAAACATTTGGGTGCCCAACGGCAGCAGCCTGGTCACCAAGCTGCGGGCGGATGACGGCAAGAATATGGGTAACTTCAACGCGGGCGTCAACCCGATTGCGGCCGCGTTCGACGGGGCAAACGTCTGGGTTGTCGACGGCGGAGGCATCGGGACCGGAACCGTGACGAAGCTCCGGGCGAGCGACGGCACGGTGTTGGGTACGTTTCCGGTAGGCCTGACTCCCTTGGGCATTGCGTTCGACGGTGATAGCGTCTGGGTGACCAACGGCACCAGCGGGACAGTCAGCAACTGCGGGCTAGCGACGGTACTCTTTTGGGTACGTTCAACGTAACCACGGCACCCTACGGAATTGCCTTTGACGGGGAGCACATCTGGGTAACGGGGGCAAACAATGTCGTCGAGCTTCGGGCCAGCGACGGTACTCAAATTGGCGTGTTTAGATCAGCGGCGGCCAGCATTGGGATAGCTTTCGATGGTGCGAATGTCTGGGTCTCCCTGCTCAAGTTCAATGCGGTCGGAAAGCTGTAGAGCAACGTGGACTGCTCCTGGGAGGAAGACATGAAAACTCGAATCGTGATTAGCGTGTCCCTGATAGTCGTAGCTCTGGCGATGGCGAACTTATTAAGCCATGCGCAGCAAGCAACCGGCGAACCGCCGCTGCCAAACAGAAACGGTGCGCCACCGCTGTCGAACCCGCTGAAGGTGGCCCTGCTGAAATGGTACAAGGCGGATCTCGCGGCCCACTTCCCGGTGGGGCAGCGGCCTTACGGAGTGGTCTTCGACGGAGAAAACATCTGGACGGCAAACTATGCCGGCAATACCGTGACCAAGCTGCGGGCAAACGACGGAGCCGTGCTTGGTACGTTTAACGTCGGTGCCGCTCCAGTTGGAGTGACATTTGATGGCGCGAATGTCTGGGTCTCGAACAGCTCTGATGGCACGGTGAGCAAGCTGCGAGCCAGTGATGGCAAGACTCTAGGTGTGTTTCAAGTAGGTAACACACCTTGGTGGATGGCGTTTGACGGAGCCAACATCTGGGTGCCGGACGGTGTTAGCAAAGTGAGCAGGATTAGGGCGAGCGATGGAAAGACTGTGGGAACATTTCCTGTAGGGACCGGTCCTATCGCGGTCGCTTTTGACGGAGCCAATGTTTGGGTGACGAATTACGGCGGTGCCGGGAATAGCACTGTGAGCAAACTGCAAGCGAGCGACGGCAAGACTTTGGGTACGTTTCCGGTGGGTCCCAATCCGCTGGGTGTCGCGTTTGACGGGGCTAACATCTGGGTTGCAAATCGGGCAGGGGATTCTGTCACCAAGTTGCGGGCCAGTGACGGAACCGTACTCGGGACGTTCGACGTTCAAATCGAGCCCTACGGCCTGGCCTTCGACGGCACCCACATATGGGTGACGAACTTCTACGGCGTGGCCGAGCTGCGGGCCAGCGACGGGGCAACCATTGGTAAGTACCCAGTTGGAAACCCCACCGGTGTGGCTTTTGATGGCGCGAATGTCTGGGTCGCGGTTACGCCTAATAGCGTGCTAGTCAAGATGTAGAGCAACGTGACCACCGAAGGGGAGCAGAAAGACATGAAAACTCGAATCGTGATTAGCGTGTCTCTGATCGTCGTAGTTCTGGCGATGGCGAATTTATTCGTAGGCCATGCGCAGCAAGCGGCTGGCGAGCCGCCGCAGCTAACCGGAAACGGCGCACCGCCGCTGTCGAACCCGCTGAAGGTGGCGCTGCTGAAGTGGTACAACGCGAACAGGGTACCCACGACGTTCCCTGTGGGCAACCAGCCTTACGGCGTGGCCTTTGATGGGCAGAATATCTGGACTGCGAACAACGGCGACGGCACGGTGAGCAAGGTGCGAGCCAGCGACGGGTCTGTGCTTGGCACGTTTCCCGCCGGGAACGGGCCGTATGGCGTCACCTTCGACGGGGCGAATATGTGGGTTTCAGATCTTGGCGGCACGGTAGTAAAGCTGCGTGCTAGCGATGGCAAGAATCTCGGTACGTTCGCGGTCGGGCCTAGCCCAGGGTGGATGGCCTTCGATGGAGCAAATATTTGGGTGCCTACGGCCCCGAGCCAGGGCAACGGCAGCGTGACAAAGTTGCGGGCCAGCGACGGCAAGAATCTGGGCAGCTTCACGGTCGGGGTAGGACCGGTCGCGACTGCGTTCGACGGGGCGAATGTTTGGGTGGCAAATCAGACTAGCTTTGATGGCGGTACCGTAACCAAGCTGCGGGCCAGTGACGGCAACGTCCTCGGTACCTTCACCGTCGGCTTCACACCTTTGGGCATTGCTTTTGATGGGGCAAACATCTGGACTGCAAACAGCGGCGACGCTACGGTTACGAAGCTGCGGGCTAGCGATGGCACGGTTCTCGGCACCTTCAACACGCCAGGAAGCCCGTATGGCATAGCCTTCGACAGCGCGGATATATGGGTCACTGGAGCGCCGTACATGTACGAATTGCGAGCTACCGACGGCGCTCAAGTGGGATTCTTTGTACCGCCGACCAACACGATCGGTGTCGCTTTTGATGGAGCGAATGTATGGGTGGCGGGATACAACAACAACAAGATCGGCAAGCTGTAGAACGACGTAGGCCGCCCCTAGGGAGTAGAAAGACATGAAGACTCGAATCGTAATCGGCGTGTCCCTGATTGTTGTAATTCTGGCGATGGCGAACTTGCTGCCGATCCAGGCGCAGAAGCCGATCAGTCAACCGGCACACACCGGGCCGCAGTTGCAGATGCAGCCTCCAATTCTGGATGCGGGTGCGCGACGTAACCCGTTAAAGATTGCGCTGCTGCACTGGTACTTGGCCGACACCGCGACCGTGTTCTCTGTGGGCAGCCAGCCCTACGGGCTGTGTTTTGATGGGGCCAACATCTGGACCGCGAATTATGCCGATAACACGGTTTCTAAGGTCCAGGCGAACACCGGCCAGGTTTTGGGTACGTTCAAGGTCGGCGGGCAGCCGTTCGGGGCGATCTTTGATGGAGCCAACCTCTGGGCGTCCAACGAGGCCGACAATACGGTCACAAAGTTACGTGCGAGCGACGGCAAGAACCTGGGCACCTTTGCAGCGGGCACCTTCCCCGGATGGATGACCTTTGACGGGCAGAACATATGGGTCCCGAACAGTCCAAGTTCTGGCCCCGGTAGCGTAACTAAGCTGCGAGCCCTCGACGGAAAGAATTTGGGTTCGTTCACTGTGGGCGATAACCCCATCGCCGCGGCGTTCGACGGAAACAATGTATGGGTAACGAACGGAGGCACCAACACTGTAACCAAGCTGCGCGCTTCCGACGGAACGGTTGTGGGTACATTCACCGTAGGCAACGGGCCCCTGGGCATTGCCTTTGACGGAGCCAACATGTGGGTGGTCAGCCGTCCCGACGGGACAGTGACCAAGCTCCGCGCCAGCGACGGCAAGGTGATGGGCATCTTCCAGGTGCCGGATGGGCCCTATGGGATCGCATTTGATGGCACCTATATGTGGCTGTCTGGCGACCTCTACATACGTGTTCTGCGTGCCAGCGACGGCTTCCCAGTGTGGTACCAACAGGTCCAAACCTCGGGAGTCGCCTTTGATGGGGCATACGTTTGGATCGCCCAGACCAACGCCAACGCTTTGCTCAAGTTTTAGCAAGATCGCTCGCCTTCATATGCAACGATATCGCTTGGGCTGAATGGAGTAGAAACACATGAAAACTCGAATCGCGATTGGGGTGTCTCTGATTGTTGTAGTTCTGGCAATGGCGAATTTGTTTGCCGGACAAGCGCAGAAGCCGATCAATCAACCGGCTCACGCCGGGCCGCAGTTGCAGATGCAGCCCCCCATCCTCGATGCAGGGGCGCGGCTGAATCCGCTGAAGATTGCTCTGCTGCACTGGTATCTGGCCGACACTGAGACTCTTGTCGGCGTAGGCAACGAGCCCCTAGGGTTATGCTTTGACGGGGCCAACGTCTGGACCGCGAACTATAACGACAACACCGTCACCAAGGTGCAGGCGAACGATCGCCAGGTCTTGGGCACCTTCAAAGTGGGAACCCAGCCCTACGGGGTCACCTTCGATGGAGCCAACGTCTGGGTCTCCAACGAACTCGACAACACTGTCACAAAGCTTAGTGCCAGCGATGGCAAGACTTTGGGCACATTTCGCACTGGGACGTTTCCCGCCTGGATGGCGTTTGACGGACAGAGCTTGTGGGTGCCGAACGCTCGGGATAATACGGTCAGCAAACTGCGAACCACTGATGGCAAGATCCTGGGTACCTTCGCTGTCGGCAACGCACCCGCTGCGATTGCATTTGATGGTGCAAATGTCTGGGTAACGGACGACGCCAGCGTAACGAAATTGCGGGCGTCCGATGGAAAAGTGCTGGGAACGTTCGCGGTCGGTAATGGGGCGCTCGGTATCGCTTTTGACGGTGCCAATATTTGGGTCGCAAACCGGAACAGCAACACCGTCACCGAACTGCGGGCCAGCGACGGCGTGGTACTCGGTACCTTCTCCGTCCCCGCCAATGGGCCTTACGGGATTGTGTTCGACGGTACATACATTTGGATCTCGGGCGATTCCAACCTGGTGATTTTGCGGGCAAGCGACGGTGCCCAGGTTGCATCGCGACAACTCACTTCGGCAGGCGTCGCTTTTGACGGCGCTTACGTTTGGACAGCCGAGTCAATCAACAATCGTTTACACAAGTTCTAGTCGGAAAGCTGTAGAACAACGTGGACTGCTCAGGAGAAAGACATGAAAACTCGAATCGCGATTGGCGTGTCTCTGATAGTCGCAGCTCTGGCAATGGCGAACTTGTTCGCCGGGCAAGCGCAGAAAACAGCCAGTCAACCGGCTCAAGGTGGGTCGCAGTTGCAGATGCAACCTCCTAAGTTGGATGCGGTGGCACATCTGAATCCGCTGAAGATTGCGCTGCTGCACTGGTACCTGGCCGACACTTCGACTTCGGTGGCGGTGGGCAGTCAACCCTACGGCGTGTGCTTTGATGGAGCCAATATTTGGACTGCGAACTTTGGCGACAACACTGTCACCAAGGTGCAGGCCAGCACCGGCCAGGTTCTCGGCACATTTAAGGTCGGGGCCCAGCCCTACGGGGTCACATTCGATGGGGGCAATATCTGGGTTTCAAATCAGGCCGACGGCACGGTTACCAAGCTACGGGCCAGCGACGGTACGGTTCTCGGGACGTTTCCCGTGGGCCGGTTCCCCGGATGGCTTGCGTTTGACGGACAGAATATCTGGGCTCCGAACGGTCCGGACAATACAGTCAGCAAGCTGCGGGCAATTGACGGCAAGAACGTGGGAACCTTCGCAGTCGGCACCAGCCCGATTGCGGCAGCCTTCGACGGAAGCGCCGTATGGGTGACGAACTACCTGGCTAGCAGCGTGACCAAGCTGCGGGCTTCTGACGGAACGGTTCTGGGAACCTTCGCTGTGGGCTATGGGGCCTTGGGCATAGCCTTTGACGGAGCTAGCATGTGGGTCGCGAACAGGAACAGCAACACCGTGACGAAACTGCGTGCCGGCGATGGCACCGTACTTGGTACGTTCCCCGCGCCCCCGTCCGACGGGCCCTACGGGGTCGCGTTCGATGGCGCGTACATCTGGGTGTCGGGCGATTCCTACCTGTTTGTTCTACGGGCAAGCGACGGTGCACAGGTCGCATCGCACAGTTTGCAGAGCGAGGGCGTCGCCTTTGACGGAGCCTACGTTTGGACGGCGCTTCAGAGCGGCAATCGCCTGTACAGGTTCTAGGGACGACTCTATCCGGCGGAGCGCCGCGTTGCACAATTGGTTGCACACAAACACCCGACTGAGAACAATGGCCCCCGATTCACAGCCTTCGGGGGCCACCTATCCGATTGAAAGCACGTAGTACGTGCATACAGCAACGCTTTATGAGTCCACTGTTCTAGACCGCAAATCACGAATGTGGCCTGAGAGTTTTGGGGAGTTGGGACTAAGGCTTCCTGCGTGCGAAAACCATGTGATTTTGAACCGCTGAAAACTGCTGAATCGTGTCAATCAAATCAAATAGAGTGGCGTCTGGTTCCGGGGCGTTTTCGGCACGTGCGGGACGCGGGATTATGAGTCCCCATCCAACCTTTCTTAAATTCCTTATCCAGTTGAGTTTGCAGCGGGCTCCCTTTTTTCACCGAGTCAATCTGTGCCGTCCTGTTCCGACCTGCAACGAGGCATTGGGCAGAATTTGGGCAGAGTTGCTGAGCCCTCTTCGGAAATTCCGGTTCCTCGTTGTTCCTTTTCGGAGTAGACTGCCAACGCGCAAGAAGGAGTGAATATGGGCAACGTTAGCTGGTGGAAGAAAATGTGCGCCGTGTTTGTACTCTCTGCCGCGACGGCGATTGCGGGGCAGGCGCAGACGTTCACCAGTTTGTTTGGTTTCGACGGGGCGAACGGTGCCAGCCCAGAGTCTTCCCTGGTCCAGGGTATCGATGGGAGTCTCTACGGAACCACCAGTTCTGGCGGCCTGAACAATGAGGGCACAGTTTTCAAGATTACCCCCGAGGGAATTCTGAAGACGTTACACAGCTTCGTCGGAACTGACGGCGCTGCTCCTCAAGGGGCTTTGGTTCAGGGCGCCGACGGGAATTTCTACGGGACGACCGGCCTCGGCGGTAACGAACACTGTGCGTTTGGAGCCGGTGGCTGCGGGACAGTCTTCAGAATTACTCCAGACGGCGAACTGACAACGCTTGCCCAAATTTGCCTCAAGAGGGGGTGCACCGACGGCGCTTACCCTTCTTCAGCGCTGATTTTAGCAAGCGATGGGAACTTCTACGGGACGACCAGCCAAGGCGGATTCAATGGCGGTGGGATTGTTTACAGGATTACTCCCCGGGGCACGCTTACGACCGTGTATGAGTTTTGCGGCCTCGGACGTTGCCCTGACCCACCGGTCGGCGGGATAATCCAGGCAAGCGACGGGAACCTCTACGGGACAACTGCTGGCGGCGAGTTTACCATTGCCATTGTCTTCAAACTCACTCTAACTCTAGAGAGTGCGCTGACAACCCTTCACACCTTCGACACCGCTGACGTCGGTAGCCCGGCCGCAGGACTGGTTCAGGGGACTGACGGCAATTTCTACGGGACAACCAGCGAAAATCCCGAATCAGATGGGACCGTCTTTGGAATAACGCCAGAGGGGACTTTGCGGACGCTGCACACCTTCGGACCTTGGGGGTTTACACCTCTGGCAGCACTGGTTCAGGGAACGGACGGCAATTTCTACGGGACAACCGGCAACGGCTTGGGGACGGTCTTCAGCGTCACTCCGAAACATGCTTTCACGACACTGCACAGGTTTCACGGGCCGGACGGCAGCAATCTTTACGGCGGGCTGCTTCAAGCAACCAATGGCAAATTCTACGGTACAACCATGGCCGGAGGGGCCGACAGCGACGGCACGATCTTCAGCCTCGACATGGGCCTAGGCCCCTTCGTCACCTTCGTGCGCAACCCGGCGAGGGTTGGGCAACAATTCGGAATCTTGGGACAAGGATTCACCGGAACCACCGTCGTTTCGCTGAACGGAGTTTCCGCTAGCTTCACCGTGAAGTCCGACACATTCATAGAGGCCACGGTTCCAGCGGGAGCAACTACGGGCTATGTAACCGTGACCACACCCAGCGGCACGCTGACCAGCAACGTGCCGTTTCACGTTATACCTTAGCCCGTTTGGGAGTCTAAGCACCCTGGATTGGAAGATCCACAGTGCCATGGGAAAGTCAGGAGAGACGCGGCCTTGCCGATGGGGCAGCCCAATCCCTGACTACAGGAAACAGATCATGTGACCACAAGCGTCTTGTTTCCAGGGGGAGCGACACGAGTCTCCCCTGCCGGGGTGTGCCAGAAAAGCCATTCTGACTGGATCTCTAAACTGAAGGTTTTACAAGACGTATTTTGGGGGAATTGGGCGTGCCAGAACGTCAGGGTTTCCGCGCGCGTTATCCCGGTCAATGCAGTGTAAACGTCGTTGTCAACAGTTATCGCCACACTACAGCGGCGAGGGACAATTCTCCAGCTATTGAACGGCTATTTATCGTTCCTCACCGTTCAAGGCTATGGATGGCACCAGACGCTGAAACGCGCGCGACCGTGTATCCGTTCCCTGAGCGTCCCGACGCTGTAATCGTGCCCCGCGCTTAACCGTACCTGGCCTGGTTGAAAGACGCTCTTGCCCGGAGCGTGCCTTGTCGAGATTCCGGGTGCTCCTGACAAAAGCGGCACTATGTGAATTTTAGACAGTCTGTGTCGCTGGTATGTGTTCATTTCGCAACGATTCCGGCCTGGATGAATTCGGCCATTGACAAGGCCAAGCGGCGAGCGTAGGACTAGCTGTGCCTGACTGACTAGCGTTCGACTAGTCGATCTTCCAATTCTCTCCACTGATAGACGACACTCTCCTAGCCGTTTATCTCTGGACCGACCGCAGGAGTAGAAAGCCATGAAGACTCGAATCGTAATCGGCGTGTCTCTGATTGGTGTAGTTCTAGCGATGGCGAACTTGTTTGCCGGGCAAGCGCAGAAGGTAGTCAATCAACCGGCGCTGGCTGGACCGGAATTGCAGACGCAGCCTCCCATCCTGGACGCAGGGGCGCGGCTTAATCCTCTAAAGATTGCGCTGCTGCACTGGTACTTGGCCGACGCTTCGACCGTTGTCACAGTCGGCGGCCAGCCGTACGGCCTCGCGTTTGACGGCGCCAACATCTGGAGCGCAAACTTTGCCGACGGCACGGTCTCGAAGGTGCGAGCCAACGACGGTGAGATTTTGGGCACATTCGAGATTGGAACCGGGGTTGAACCTTACGGTGTCACCTTTGATGGGGCTGATATCTGGGTCTCGACCACCCTTAGCGTCACCAAACTCCGTGCCCGCGACGGCAAAAATTTGGGAACCTTCCCAGTTATGAGAGCTCCTGGCTGGATGGCGTTTGATGGGGCTGATATTTGGGTTCCCTGCAGCGTTGGCACCGTGTTCAAGCTGCGCGCCAGTGACGGTAAAACGCTCGGGACGTTCCCCGTGGGCCTAGGAGCGATTGCAGCGGCATTCGACGGAAACAATGTATGGGTAACGAACGGAGGCACCAACTCCGTGACCAAGCTGCGCGCTTCCGACGGAACGGTTGTGGGGACATTCACCGTGGGCAACGGACCGCTCGGCATCACATTCGATGGAGCCAACGTGTGGGTGGCGAACCGGCCGGACGGAACTGTCACAAAGATGCGTGCCAGCGACGGCACCGTTCTCGGGACATTCCCGGCCCCAGACGGGCCGTATGGAGTCGCGTTCGATGGTGCTTATATCTGGGTGACTGGCGATCTTTATACACGGGTTTTGCGAGCCAGTGACGGCGTCGAGGTAGCATCGCGACAGTTACAAACTACTGGAGTTGCCTTTGACGGAGCTCACATTTGGATCGCGGAAACCAATAGAAATTTTGTGCACAAGTTCTAGGACCGGATTGATCCAATGACCGACAAAATCAATGAGGAGGATATATATGCAGAGATGGCGCGCCACGACACTCTTAGCTTTTGCGTCCCTGGGTTTATTGCTACTACCAGGCCATCAAGAACTGGCTGCCCAAAGCGTCAACGTGACCACGGCACAGCAGGACACCCCCGCCATTTGCTCCCAATGCGTGTAGGGTACCGGGCAGAATCTGTCAGAAGGCGCGATCACGCACGGCAACCTCACGACGGATACCTTCGGCCAATATTGTAGTTACCCCGTGGATGGCGAGATTTTCGGGCAACCCCTGGTCGTAACCAACGTCATGTTTCAAGGTTACACGCAGGCCAAAACTGTTGTGTACGTGGTCACTATGAATGACAGCATCTACGCATTTGACGGGAAGCCGACGACGGCGGGCGGCACATGTACGCTTTTGCTCTCTAACAAGGTCAGTGTGCTGCCAGCGGGTACAAATGAAACCGCAGCGAACTGCAGCATGTTAGGGGGAATGACTTGCCAGACGATTGCCCCGAACGTGGGCATCCTCGGTACACCGGTTATCAGCGCTGCCTCGAACAACGGTACCACCACGGGAACGCTGTATCTGGTGGCAGAGTCGGAGTTGGCAAGCGGTTCGAGCACTACGTTTTACCACAGGCTGTGGGCGTTCGATATCACTACCTTGTCGCTGACTTCTGCGATCTCGGTTCAGGTAGTTCCGCCTACCAGTTGCCCGATCGGTAACATCTCCCCCTTTTCGCAGATCCACATCCAGCGGCCCGCTTTGCTGCTGGGCGGCGACGGCTATGTTTACACCGCGTTCTCGATGATGGATGGGAACACGAACCCATACCCCAACGGAATGATCCTCGCCTACGCGACCGCAAACCTGAGCACGACGCCGCTATGTCTCGCATTGTCCCAAGGCACACGTGGCTTCGACGGCGCATCTGGGGAGGATCTGGGGGACCGACACACGGACCGGATGCGAACACGGGCGTCAATGGGAAGTACTACACGTTCTTCAACACGGGGAACGGATTTTATGACGGCAGCAGTAATTGGGGCGACAGCTTCATGAAAATCTACAATTCCACCACCGCGCTGCAGACGAGCGTCGGCAACTCTTTTACGCCCGGGGATCAGGTGTTGCGTTCCGACATGTCGTGCAATGCTGGAGGCGACATTGATTTCGGCTCCGGGAACCCCATGTTGCTGCCGGACAGCGAAAACTCATCCTATCCGTACATGGGGGTCAGTGGCGATAAGGAGGGTGGTATTTGGTTTATGGATCGGACCAGTCCCGGCGGTTACGGCGGAGGTACAACCTGTACGGCAGGAAGCAACAACAACATCCAAACTGTTTCCATCATTGGCGGCACTGTGGGCATCGGTGGTCCGTTGATTCACAACAACCCCGCCTACTGGGAAAGCTCGGAAACCTCGCAGGCTGCAACCAGTTACATCTTCCTCGGATCGCATGCCAAAAAGAACGTTGTCGAGGCAGGCGCGATCATGCGATACCAGATCTGTAATGCCGGATATCCGATTAGCTTGAATATCGCGAATAACTGTTCACCAACTGGTGCTTACGCCTATGAAGTATCCGGGACACCGCTGTCCTTTCCGTGGGGAAGTACACCGACGGTGTCGGCGGCCAGCGCGTCCGAGACTGACGCAATCGTCTGGGCTATATGGGCAGACGGCAGCGTCGTGCCAAACGCAAGCCCACTCACATATAAGGGCCAACCATTGCCAGCCGCGACAAACGGGAGGCTCTATGCGTTCGACGCGGCAAGTAGTGCCACGGGTATGCCGAAGCTCTATAGCAGCAACGACTGCAGCATTGGCGGTCAACTTCAAGACCAGATCAACCCGGCTACCAAGTATTCGGTTCCGACCGTGGCTAACGGCTATGTGTATCTGGGAACGCAGGGCCCGCTTCTAACGTCCCAGCAATGCAGCGACCCTAGCGCTAGCTGCTTTAACAATGGCACCTTCTATATTTTTGGGCATTTCAACTCTGCCCGGACTTGCACGTAGCGAGGGAGACGCCAGTCATTTTCGAAATCGAAAGCGTTTAGGAGGCAACTATGGAGTGGACCACACCACAATTTGAAGAGATCAACCTGAACTGCGAAATCAATTCATACGCCAGCGCAGAAATGTAGTTGGCGTCAAACTAACGAGCAGCTTCAAAAGGCAACGGCCATCGCGTTTCTTCGATGGCCGTTCTGTATTTTGCACGTGCAAAGGTTCACATCAACATATTCGTTTTGCAACAGATTGCGTTGCACAAACCGTTGCACCGTTCCTGCCGACTGGGAACGAAAAGCCCCCGACTTGTGGCCTGTCGGGGCTTCCGGTAGTGGCCGAAAGCAATTCCTGTGCAAAAGTCTTCAACGCACATTTCGGCCACTACCGGGCTTCCTATCCGATTGACGTTACGTTGTCCACGTGTCACCGCAGCAAACCAAAGGGCACTGCTCTAAGACCGCAGATCAGCCATGCCTTCGCCGAGAGTACAGAAGCTCTCGATTCTTAACTGTTGCGAAATCGCCGGTACACTCATTGACCAGGTTTCTGGGCGGAAACCATTTCTTTTCAGCCCATCTGTGGGCTGTCTTGGACAATCCTTTGGTTTGCTGAACTTGCCTATGCCGAAATCGCCAAAACAACAGTTTCGGCAGTTGCACACCAACGAATAGGTCGAAACCCGTCATTCACCAGAGACCGGGTTGTGAGTGTAATCGCGTGGTTGCGCCAGTTATGAATTTGCAGGCTGCCAATTCCGACCAGCGGACTTGTATTTCCCATCACCGGGAGTCCCTCTAGTCGTCTAGAATGGTGGCGTTCGGGCCGGAGGGATGACGTGTGAAGGAGGTGCCCCATATCCATAATCACCCACTGGAGAGCAATTTGCGCGATATTCATAGTTTGCGTCGCAATTTCCATTGCATCGGCCCAGACCTTTACCTCGATATTCAATTTCGAGGCAACCAATGGCTCCAGTCCGAACGGTCCTCTCGTCCAAGAACGCAATGGAAACTTCTACGGAACAACACTCGGGGGCGGAAACTTAAACTGTTTTAAGGGTGGTTACGGGTACCCTTACGGCTGCGGAGTCGTATTCCGAGTTACTCCCGAAGGCAAGCTGACCGTGCTTTACACGTTTTGTGCGGAATTTTCTACCTGCAGCGAGGGTGTTTACCCCTTCGCAGGGCTGACTCTCGCCAACGACGGAAATTTCTATGGCACGACCTACGGTTCTTCGGGCGGCGACTGCACCCAAGGTTCTGCTCTTTGTGGCACGATCTTCAGGATTACACCGGGCGGAGTGCTGACCACACTTTATCGCTTTTGCCGACAGCCAAAATGCAATGATGGCTCGTTCCCATACGCGGTGCTAATTCAGGCTACGGATGGACAACTCTACGGCACTACCGAGCAGGGCGGAGCTCAGGACTACGGCACCGTTTTTAAGATCACACTGGGCGGTAAGCTGACTGTACTTCACAGCTTTTGCTCCAGGCCCGGGTGCGCTGATGGTTCTTTACCGCAACATGGCCTGATTCAGGCGAAAGACGGCAATTTCTATGGTACAACCGCCTTGGGACTCTATCTCTACGGCTCGGTCTTCAAGATGACGCAGAAGGGTGTGCTGACGACGACTTATAGTTTCACCGCTAACGACGGAGGCCTTCCCGGCAACTTGGTTCAAGCCGCTAATGGGAGGCTTTACGGCACTACTCAACTCGGCGGCGTATATGGCGACGGCTTGTTCTTCGAGATCTCACCCCGTGGCAAGCTAAATGCTCTTCACAACTTTTGTCCAGGCTTTGACTGCAAAGATGGGGCATTCCCCAACTGGTTGATCCGAGGAACCGATAACAACTTGTATGGCACAGCTCTGTATGGGGGAGATGTGAGAGTATGCGGCGGACTCGCCGATGGCTGCGGTACGGTTTTCAAAATCACCACGACTGGGATTCTGACCAGGCTACACAGTTTCAGTGACACCGATGGAGGTTGGCCCTTCGGTTTGCTCCAGGCTACAAACGGGAGCTTGTATGGAACAACTGGCATCGGCGGTAATCTGACTTGCGGAACTTGGGGCTGCGGTACTGTCTTCAGTCTGAATCCGCATTCGAAACCGTAACTGTCGATAAATCGCGGTTACACTCAAAACCCCGCGCTCCTGGACCTGGCGGGGTCAATGAGTGTAAACGCCTTCCATGAGAAGGCCGGTCGGAGTCAAGTAGATTCAGGTTTCATTTCGGTCTCCAGGTTTCTTCTTCGGCCGCTCGCCGCTGTCGCCATGCTTCCATCCGCACTCTCGAGGAGCGATCGGTTTCGCTCGGTGCATGTTGGGCGTTCTCGGTTCAGCCGATGCTGCTATCTGTTTGGCGCCCTCTGATTCTGCTCTTTCGCGAGTCGAATCTGGGCCAGGCGATTAACGCAGTCACCGGAACTCGGCTTTGGCTTTTGTCTTTTCTCTTCCTGGAACGGTTTTGATCTTGTTGTTGTCTTTGTTTTACGCGGCTGCCATCATCGTCGGGCGCTGGCTATTGTGCAACGGTTCGTAGACTTCTCCACTCACCCAGAGGTGATGTAACAGGACCGCTAGTTTCCTCGCGGTCGCAACGATGGCCCGCTTCTTTCCGTTTCTTCCCCCTCGTTCCGCCAACTTCAGACCCCAACGCCTGAGATCGCAGTCCATACTAAACGGCCCCAAAATATGTTGCGCTCCCTGCACCAGCAGCGTGCGCAGATACGGATCGCCTTCCTTGCTGATATGCATCTGTGGCTCGCTCTGTCCCGAGTTTCTGCGTCCTGGCTGCAGTCCCAGATAACCGCCCACGTCGCGGCTCTTGCGAAAACGATGCGGATCTTCCAGCGTCAGCAGGAACGTCAACCCGATCAGGGTGCCCACGCCCTTGATCTGCTGCAGCAACGCGACTTGCGGATAGCGATCTTGCGCCAGCCTCTCGATCCGCTCGTTGTACTCGGCAATGCGCTCGCTGACCGATGCGATGGCCATCAGTAAGGGCTGCAGTGCAGTTTGCAGTTCCGGACTCAAGCTCTCGGCCTTTTCCGGATTCAGGTTGCGCACATTGCACCCGCGCAAGCGTTCGCCATAGCTCTTGGCCAGTCCGCGAGCCGTGTTGACCAGTCCGGTGCGCGTCCGCACCAGGCCGGCACGTGCTCGAATCAGATTAGCGGCCTACCCGACCATGCAATTGGGTTCTCATACTACGCCTGGCGCAACTCGCCGCTACTCATCGACAGCTTTTTTTCGGAGTGGCGTCTAGGAATCTTTATCGCGGCACGCCAAGGCGATTTCATTTTCATGCACGATACCGAAGGGCTCGTCGTTGACACGACCAAACTAGGCCTGAAGCGGGCGGATCGTTCACTTATGGAGAAGGCATTTCACGATGGGGGGGACGGTGACGCGCCGCGGCTCTCCCGGATGTCTTTTTCCTCCTTGGAAATGTCCCAGAGTGCAATACGGAGTATGGCCCTACGAACCCGCTCGTTTGCGGACGTGTTTACTGATTTGCTCGACCCTTCACTTGTTCCCGCGACAGCCTTCGGGTTTATCGAAGGTCGTGCACGATACCTTGGATTTGTCAGATCCAGAATACGCGACGGTTCCGAAAGCCTGGTCCCCATACCCCAATACATCGAATGGACCGAAAGGGTTGCACGCGAGCTTGCCGATGGTAACAGAACCCGCCACGGTGTATTTGGGCGTTATGCACAAGTCATCGATCGCCCTGCTGACGAAGACGCCGTACCTACCTCCATCCTTCAGGACTTCTCCCGAGACGGCTTTATGGACGCCCAGGAAGACGAAGCAGCGGTGGCGCAAGCGCAAAACAATGAGGAACCAGAATACGACGATCTCTGCGCGGACGTTGACCCTGGAACAGGGGAGTTCACGATCAAAATCGGAGGCACAGATGTGCCATGCTCCATTGAGTTCCGCCCTGAAAACGGGAAGTACCGCCTCGCCAGTGACAAGCTCAACGAGCTCTTTCCTCCAAAGGAATCCGGCGATCGTCGTCAGCGTCAGACCATCGTTCAACGGCTCAACCAAGATCAGGCATTCAGAATAGTCGTTCAAAGCCCCGGCGTCGTATACGCCGAAGGGCGGTTTTACAAGCCTCGGATAAGGTGGACTCTCGAGGGCGGCGCCAAGCCCGTCCTCGACGTTGTATTTTCAGCTCCCTCTCTTTCGAATGTTACATCAGAGAAGGGCGAGCGTGATTACGCGCGGCACCGCGATAGGTGGTACACAACCTCAATATTTGGCCTTGTCGGTGCGGTCTGCGACAGACAACTTGGCGCACTCGGGATACGCGGCGATGCGCTCACGCAGGCCATTGGGGAATACCCCATCTGGCTCTGCGATGATGACACAAAAGAAAGCGCTGATTTCATCGGCATCGATGATGAACACAAAAAGCTCGTCTTTTTGCACGCTAAGACAGGCGACCAGGGAGCTAACGGGACCGGCTTCAACGTCACCAGTCTCCAAGAAGTCGGCCGTCAGGCGCTTGCAAGTCTGGCGTTTATCTCGCGAGGAGAGCCCTCAACCGTACGGTCGGAGGAGCGCTGGGAATCTGAGGTACAGGCTAACACCGTGAGATTGCGCAGTCGGAATCGTATCTTCCGTGGCCCGGCGCGGAACTCCGCCGCCGATCTTAATCAAATCTTGGCCAGTGCCATGCACAATCCGTCCTTCGAGCGGGAAATCTGGCTCGTCTGCTCCACTACAGTTCGTCGCCAGGCGTTGAGTGATGGCCTTGACGAGGTTCAGCCAGGAAATCGCCTCCGGCAATTCCTAATGCACTGGGATGCCCTTCAAACTGCTTGTGCGCGAGCCAGTGTGCGACTGAAATTGTTCTGCGACTAGAAGCGTTGAGCGACGGCCTTGGATGAAACTTGGCCGCTCTGCATTTAATCTCCGACACGTCGAATGAGCCGCGCTTCGAGACCCTCGTAATCGTCAAGGTACGCATCAAGCTCTTCAATAGCTTGCCTGATCGGGGACGCTGACGTGAAGCAGTTTGTGCACTATGACGTAATCTTGCAAGTCGCCCGGTTTGGAAAGCAGGGACTCATAAGAATGGCAGTTAGCAAGCTACAAGTAAGTTTTCATTGGGAAAAAACGGGGCGAGAGAAAGGATCGACATGCGAAACTTAGTTATATGACGGACAGAGCCGAGAATTTTCGCGGAGCTTGCCACTCACGAAGAGGAAAATACAAACTTTCGGTTTGGTCGGTGACGCGGCGCGACGCCGCGGCCATAATCGCGCCGCACGGGGGCGTCGAGCCGGGTACATCGCGCCGAGGGCCGATCGATCTTGCTAGCTATATTATGAGGCGCAAAGTTCCTGTAAACTGCGAACTTTGCGTGTTATCATATAGCCATGAAGACCGAAATAGACGCTTTGCCGGCTTCCCGCGCGCGGCTGGCTTCGGTGCTCCGTGCCTCCAAAGAAGTCGTTTCTGTTGATATTGCGACAAAGACACTTGGGATCGAGCGCCGCGAAGCCGCGAAGCTGCTGTCACGGTGGCGAGAGCAGGGTTGGCTCCGAAGGATCGGGCATGGACTCTATGTTCCTGTGCCTTTGGACCTGGCCGGCAGCGAACAGGTCATCGCAGATCCCTGGGTGCTTGTTCCAACTCTCTTTGGCCAGTGCTACATCGGCGGGTGGACAGCCGCTCATCACTGGGAACTCACCGAGCAACTCTTCAATCAGACCTTCGTCTTTACGACGCGCCGCGTCTCCGTAAAGCATGTGACCGCGCAGGGGGCTGCATTCCTGCTGCACAACATAAAACCCAAACGCTTGTTCGGATTAAAAACTCTTTGGCGCGGCTCAGCCAAAGTCTCGATCTCGGACCCCGCGCGCACGTTGATCGATATGATCGCGGCACCGCAAGCAGGGGGCGGTATCGATCACGTGGCGGATTGTCTGAGTAATTATCTTGCAGGCAAAAGCGCCGATCGCGAGCTGCTCATCCGTCACGCAGAGCGGTTCGACAACGGCGCCGTCTTCAAGCGCCTCGGATTCCTCGCAGACACACGGCTCCATGACAAAAAGCTCGCGGACGAGTGCCGTGCGCGGCTGACGTACGGTTATGCCAAACTCGATCCGTCGCTTCGCACCAGAAAGCTGATCACCGCCTGGCGGCTCTGGGTACCGGAGACCCAGAAGGTCACAGCCTCATGATCGACAAGCGCGAGATCCTCGAAGCCGCGTCGTCGTTTTCGCTGTTGCCCAATATTGTCGAGAAGGATTACGTCCTGGGCTGGATACTCGCCGGCATCAACGCACATGATGAGCTTGCGGAAAGCTGGGTCTTCAAGGGCGGCACCTGTCTGAAGAAGTGCTACTTCGAGACTTACCGCTTCTCGGAGGATTTGGATTTCACTCTGCGTGATGAAACTCATCTTGATGAAGAATTCCTGAAGCCGGTATTCGGGGAAGTCATTACCTGGGTCACTGAACAATCGGGATTGAACATTCCCGCTGACCAGCTTGAGTTCGAGATCTACGACAACCCGCGCGGCAAACCGAACTGCCAGGGCAAGATCGCATATCGCGGGCCGGTTTCGCCGACATCGGGCGGCTGGCCCAAGATAAAGCTCGATCTCACGGCGGATGAAAGGCTCGTGCTTCCTCCCGTGCGCCGCGAAGTTTTTCATCCTTACAGCGACAAGCCTGAAGGCGGAATCTGGACCAATTGTTATGCCTACGAAGAAGCCTTTGGTGAAAAGCTGCGCGCGCTCGGAGAGCGGACGCGCCCGCGCGATCTCTATGACGTGGTGAACCTCTACCGGCATACGGACAGCCGGCCAATGCCCACGGTCCTGCTCGACGTACTCCGGCAGAAATGCGATCACAAGGCAATCCCGGTGCCCACATTCGCATCCCTGCAAGCCCATCGCCAAGCGCTTGAGGTGATGTGGTCGGACATGCTCAAGCACCAGTTGCCTGTTCTTCCGCCGCTCAACGATTTCTGGGATGCGCTTCCGGAAATCTTCACTTGGATGACGAGCGGGGCGCCGGTCCCGGAGCGCGCAATCATCCAGCACGGCGCCGGCGAAGTGGCGATCCGGACGCGCGTGCTGCCGATGGCAGTCCCTCTTCCTTCCCGCTCGACTCTGGAAATCATTCGGTTCGCAGCGGCGAACTACCTGTGCGTCGATCTTACCTACGATCACAGTGTGCGGCGCATAGAACCGTATTCCTTAAGGCAGACGGCGGAAGGGTATTTCGTGCTCCATGCCATCCGCAGCGATTCAGGTGAACATCGTTCTTACCGTGTGGACCGAATGCAGGGCGCGTCTGTGACGTCGCAGGTGTTCAATCCGCGCTATGCGGTTGAATTGAGTTCGACGGGTGCGCTGAGCGTGGCTCCTTCGACGGCCATGCCCAGAATGCCACGGATGCGGCGGGCCACGAGGACCAGGGCGCAAGGGCCCACTTATGTTTTCCGGTGTACGGTGTGCGGAAGGACTTTCAATAAGAAGAAGATGGATGGAAAGCTGAACGCCCACAAGAATCGCTCCGGATCGCAATGCTACGGGCGGTACGGCGTATATGTCCGCACGAGATACTAGCCAATTTCGGTACGACTCGCCGAGTGGTCTCAGGGCATGAGCGACGGTTCCAAAGAGCGGCGCACCTCTCGCACACTGCCAGCCCCCCAACAGTCGATTCATGTGTTGATTGGAGGATCGGCCGTCAGTCGTGTAATACAGTGTTTCGTTTGTTGAACCTTGAGGATCTCACCGTCTACAAATCGACTACAGCTCTGTAGACGGAAAACCAGAAGTGCTGTTCATCTGCTTGAAAAGATTGGTCGGCCCTAGCAGACGATTTTAGAACTCTTGTCCTCTCCCAAGGCTCCGGCTGCCTGTGGTTACCAAATGTCGAAACTGCTGTTTTTGGGATTGCGGCACAGACAAGTTGAACAACCCACACGCATTGCGCAAGAAGTCTGCCGCCACGGTTGAATTGAGGCATCGTTTCTCAGAACAATGACCATGAATTTCGCTGTATCATGGCTACCGCCCATATTCAACCGCAATCAGGCTAGCGCTTGATAGCGGATGCAGCGCGGACGCGTGAGGAGGATCGATGTCTCAGATTGACGTCCCATTATCGCGCGCGGGTTTCGGACAGACGCAGCGAACCGACTATTGGTGGGTACAGCCGCTGGTAGTGTTTCTTGGTTTGTCGGTTTTCATCGTTTACTCCACTTGGGCTGCGCTGCAGGGACAGCATTTCAGGTTCGGACCATATCTCTCACCGTTTTACTCGCCCGAATTGTTCGGCCCCGCCCCGGAGGGTTGGTTTGGTCCGAACCCAAGCTGGATGCCTGTTTGGGTCACAGGAGCGATGCTCATTCTGTGGGCGCCGGGCGGCTTTCGAGTGACGTGCTACTACTATCGCGGGGCTTATTACAAGGCTTTTTGGGCGGATCCGCCTTCTTGCACCGTGGGCGAGCCGCGGAAGACATACCTCGGCGAACGATCGTTCCCTCTAATCCTGCAAAACGTCCACCGGTATTTTCTATATCTGGCCCTCGTGTTTCTCGTAATTCTGGCGCGGGACGTGTGGGATGCTTTCTGGTTCGACGGCCGGTTTGGCGTCCGCGTCGGTACTCTCGTCTTGTTGACGAACCTGACGCTGCTGAGCTCCTACACTCTGGGATGCCACTCCTTTCGACATCTGGTCGGCGGTTTACGCGATCGGTTGGCGGGGGCGCCCGCCCGCAAGCGTGTCTACGATTGCGTGGGTTGCCTGAACCGGCGCCACATGCTGTTCGCCTGGTGCAGCCTCTTCTCGGTTGCGTTTTCTGATTTGTACGTGCGGATGTGCTCGATGGGTGTCTGGACAGATTGGAGGATCTTCTAGTGAGCGACTACATCGCGCATGAGCACGACGTTCTGATCATCGGAGCCGGGGGTGCCGGTCTGCGGGCTGCGGTCGAGGTGTCAGCCGCTGGCGGAAAGGTCGCGGTCATTTCGAAGTCTCTTCTTGGCAAAGCACACACCGTCATGGCCGAGGGCGGTATAGCCGCGGCGATGGGAAATGTGGACGACCGGGACAACTGGCGCGTTCACTTTGCCGACACGATGCGCGGCGGCCAATACCTGAGTAACTGGCGGATGGCGGAACTGCATGCCAAGGAAGCTCCGGCATGCGTGCGCGAACTGGAGGCCTGGGGCGCACTTTTTGATCGCACGGGCGATGGCCGAATACTCCAGCGGAATTTCGGTGGCCATCGGTATCCTCGCCTTGCCCATGTAGGCGACCGTACCGGCCTGGAAATGATCCGCACTCTTCAAGACCATGGAATCCATCTGGGGCTCGACGTTTTCATGGAACATACAGTTGTCACGCTTTTGAAAGACGGCGGCCGTATCGCGGGCGCGTTTGGATACGATCGCGAGCGGGGCCGATTTCACTTGTTCCGCGCCAAAGCGGTGGTGTTGGCGACGGGAGGAATTGGAAGGGCTTACAAGATCACCAGCAACAGTTGGGAATATACGGGCGACGGCCATTCGCTCGCCTACCATGCCGGTGCAGCGCTGATGGACATGGAATTTGTGCAGTTCCACCCCACGGGAATGATTTGGCCACCCAGCGTGCGCGGCATTCTAGTCACGGAAGGAGTGCGAGGCGAGGGAGGGGTGCTGCGCAATCGGAATGGTGAGAGATTTATGTTCAAGGATATTCCGCCGCTGTATGCCGCCTCGACCGCCGACACCGAAGAAGAAGGCTGGCGGTACACGCAGGGGGACAAGAACGCGAAACGCCCGCCCGAACTGCTGACCCGCGACCACGTGGCCCGCTGCATCCGGCAGGAGGTTCGAGAAGGGCGGGGCAGTCCTCACGGCGGCGTGTTCCTGGACATTGCGTGGATTAAGAAGAGAATTCCGAACGCGGCCGAGCATATAAAGAAGAAGCTGCCCAGTATGTATCATCAGTTCAAGCAGCTTGCCGACCTTGACATTACCCAGGAGCCGATGGAAGTTGGTCCTACGACCCACTACATGATGGGAGGTGTCAAGGTGGACGCTGATTCCCAAATGTCGGGCGTGGCAGGCCTGTTTGCAGCGGGAGAGTGCGCGGCTGGTCTGCATGGCGCCAACCGACTCGGCGGGAATTCACTCTCCGATTTATTAGTCTTCGGCAAGCGGGCCGGTGAGTACGCCGCGGCCTATGCAAAACAGAACTCGCTGGGCGCGGTGAAAACGGATGAACTCGGAACCGCAGAAAAGTGGGTGCTGCAGGCCTTCGAGCGCAAGGGGTCCGACAATCCGTACGTCGTACAACATACATTGCAGGACGTGATGCAGGAACTGGTGGGGATCGTGCGTCAGGAACAGGAGATGCTGGAAGCGCTCGATCGCCTTCGAGAGTTGAAAGGCGCCAGCGAGCGGGTCAGCGTGGATGGAAACCGGGAATACAACACAGGCTGGCACACGGCGCTCGACTTGAACAGCCTGCTGACCGTCTCGGAGATTGTTACTAGGGCGGCGCTGGAACGGAAAGAGAGCCGTGGGGCGCATTTCCGCGATGATTTTCCCACCAAGGACAAGCAGTACGACGGCTTCAACATCGTGGTGCGGAAAGGCGCCGGTGGAGAAATGCTGCTCACGCGCGAGCCCATTCCCCCGATGCGAGAGGATCTGCAGCAAATCATCCAGGAGATGAAGTAATGGCGAC